>PVBE010754473.1_pt1 | contig 52337 bp, 28 predicted proteins | sample 1631181 | NCBI WGS metagenome assembly PVBE01 (sample SAMN08397723, study PRJNA350692) | Marine metagenome, whole genome shotgun sequencing project. | isolation source: water | place: Pacific Ocean | collected 2012-04
CAGGCTCAACGGCTCCTGTTGGCTTTCACCCATGCGGTGCCTCCGGCGATCATTGCTGCGATGCCCGCTGCGATGCTCTGAGGCCAGTTTCTTGGCACCTCTACCGAAAACCTCCCTGCTCATATGGGCAATGCGGGTGTATAGGTCGGATGCGGCGAGGCGGAGCGGAAACCCGGCACCGGTCAGGTTGGCGACGTTCACGGCGACGTCCCGGTGCTCGCCACGCAGGCAGGTGAACTCCAGGTCGAGGCCTTCCGGGATGTCTGCCGGCAGCACGACCTCGTCCAGCGGAAGGTGTGCCGGGCCTGTCCAGATGATGGTCCGAACGCTCGCGAGATCCCGTGCCACGGCTTCGGCCCGCGAGGGGAGTTCATCCCGCGTGTCGCTCGGAAGCTCGGCAAATCTGAGCAGATCGCGCCGGATGCTGTCGGCTTCGATCTGAGCGTCGTTCAGCCGGTCCGGCAGCGCCGCATGGGCAGGCGCATCGCTGAAGTCATCCAGTGCTTTCCTGGCCGCGTCAAGGCGGGTGCCAAGCGCTTGAAGCGCGGCGCGCGCTTCTATGCCGGTCTTGATGTCCAGGTCGACAAAGGCCGTTGTCTCCGTGCCCTCCTCGATCTGAACGTCATCGATCCAGACCTTGCCGGCAGTGCCAGGCGCCCAATAGACGACCAGGTTGTAGGTGGGTCGACCGTCCGGGCGCGGCGCGGTTGGGAAGGCGGTGAAGGTCTGGCTGACGAGCGTCCAGTCGCACGTGGCCTCTGGGGGGACTCAAGGCGGCTGACTCGGTCCAACCGTGGTTGGTGGCGAGCAGGACGCCGAACTTGAGAGCGGCCGGGGCGAGCGCTTCGGACCGCATTCTCGCGGAGAGCGTGTAGGTCTTTCCGGTCTCCAGCGGCACGTTGTATTGCCAGAAGTAGAAGTGCCTGTCTGGGTGGATCCCGTCCATGCGAAACGATGCATCCCCCGCAGAGAAGACGTCGTGGTCGATGCCGCCCTGCTGGTGGACGAAGTGGGACCAGCCCTCTTCCCCACGCTCGAAGCCGCCGTTCACCACGTAGTTCTTGGCGGGCAGCGGCACAAGTGTCTGCGCGTCGGCGTTGGGCGCGTGCAGGCCCAGGAGCACGATTGCCAGCGTAGCTCTCATGTGCTCTGTGCTCCTGTTCGTCACGCTTCGGAATCTGCCATCTGGAACTGGGCGCTCGCCGCGAGAAACGCGACTACTCCGCCTTGCCCCGGATCCCCAGGTTGTCCATGATTGTGGCCCTGTCGGCAGTGCCATTCCGAGCCCAGATGCGGACGCGGAACTCCCTGGCTCCCGCAACGTGCTGCTTCAAGGAATAGACATGGTCCCGGTCCGGGTAGTCTCTGTCCTCGGAGATGAGTTGCCAATCTCCGTCATCCCGTTGCACCTCGATGCGGTTGCTCACGCCGTCCGGGCAGGCCAGAAGCACGCGGTATAGCTCCGCATCCGTGAACCTCAGGTCTCCCTGGGTTGAGAAGTGGTACTGCACGTGCCCCTCGCCTCCTGCCAGCAGGCTTAGCGTCCACGTGCCCGTGCTGAAGCCGGAGAATTCCTCGGCGTCCTGGCGCACCATTCCCCCCGCGTTGAAGCTGTCTTCGTAGGACCAGTCTCCAGCCTCCGTGATGAGCGTCCGATCGGTCGTGTACAGCTCGATCTGGCGACTGGCCCAGCCGCGCTGCACGGCGCTGACGACGTGACTGTCCGGCATGTTGTCCCGGAAGGCGACGAGCGCGGCGAGGCGCTGAAGGGCGTCCTGCTTGTCCTCGTCGCTGGCCGTTTTCGCGTAGTTCCGATCCGCCGTCCAGGCGGCGAGCCAGAGGACCGCGTGCTCCAAGGCGAGGCGCTCTCGGTGCACCCGATCCCTGTGCGTCCCCTCATCCATCTCGGCCTCGGCGGTGGTGACCTTCTGCGCCATCTCCTGGAGCATCTCGGCTGGGTAGATGCGGGGCGCTTCGAAGGCATTCCCCGTCCAGTTGGACTGAGGTGGCGCGGCCGAGGCTTGCGTCCCGCTGAGGGTCGCGTAGACCTCACTCATGTCATCGCCGGCGGGTCCGTAGAAGTGAGAGAAGAAGTCCGCCAGAAGCTCCCGCGACTCCTGGTCAGGATTCCACAGGAGCTTGTGCTCGAGCCACATCAGTAAGGGCGTGCCGTACTGCACCTCCAGGTATTCGCGACTCATCGCCCGGGCACCGATGGAGGCATAGTAGCGCGTGTCCATGGCCAGCCGCCGGGCCTCGGCGCAAGGCACCGGCCACCACGAGGCGTACTCCCGGACACCAATCTCCTCGGCAATGGCCTTCCACCCCTCAACCTTTCGCCGGTAGATGGTCTGGTAGGGACACGTGGGATCGCTGAGCGCGTGCAGTTGGCACGTGCTGTAATGGGCCAGCCAGGGCACGGCATTGGCCTCGAGCTGGATGTCATCCGCCGGCGGGGCGACGATCCCCGCGTACGCGTAGAAGGCGACCTGCCGGTCGGGGTGCTCTTCTCCCACTCGCTGGGCCACCTGGTTGATGAACGTGACGATGCGACTCGTGAGGTCGTCGCTCACGGCCACGCACGGGGAGCACTCGCACCAGCCGGCCCCATCGTTGGGGGACATGGAGGCGTAAAGGAACTCAGGGTCGGCGTCAAAGCGACCGATAATGTCCTTTGCATAGATGTCGACCACATCGGCGTTCGTCGTGCAGAGCTGCAGCGGGCGCCGGGTCCCCTGGAGTTCGGCGAAATACTCGGGGTGGTCATCGAAGTAACGCCCGGGAGACACTGACCTCGCCCAGTGGTGCCCCACGTAGCCTGATGGGCCACCGGACCTGTTGCGGCGCACCCAGACGCGGTATTCCTGCATCTCTTGGTCCGTATAGCCGGCCGTGCAGTTGCTGTTGTACCATGCCCTCCTCACGGCGAACCGAGGCTTGTTGACCTCATCGATGTCACCGACCGTGACCGTGGCGGTTTGGGGCACGTGAGTGCCCATCGGTCCCGGGTAGTACCAGCGGACCCCCAGGTGGTCCTCCAGGAAACCGTAGACGCCGTTGAGCGTCCCGGCATCCTTCCGTCCGGTGATGCTCAGCGTGGCTTCGGATGACTTGATGACATACCCGTCGTAGCCGATGTCGCGGTCGGAGAGAACCTGGCCCATCACATCGGTGGTCTGGGCGAGGTCGAGAAGCACGGTGACGCCCTCGCCCACATTGTTCTCGGACACGATCGGCAGTTCGGCGCCCGACATGGCCAGGATGTGGGTCTGCAGCTCCTGGGCCGCGAGCGTCAGCGTGTCGCCGGCATCCTCGGGCAGAACAATGGTGGCATTTGGCTGGCCCTCGGCCGCGAGCGTGACCGCGCGCGCGGATGGGGTGAAGACAAGGGCGGAGCAGATCAGTATGGAGATGCGCATAGCTTGTAGTTGTCCCCTCGAGCGCCGCGTTACATCCACGGGCGAAGAGCGGCTACCGTCGAGTCAGTTTCCACACGTCCGGGAACATGTTGTTGCCGGCAACCACCCACAGCGCGTCGTCGTACACGAACAGGCTGGCCGCGTGGCGCGGCGCCCACGGCGTGTCGGGCAGTTCGGTCCAGTCAACCCCGTCGGGCGAGTACCAGACATCGGCCCGGTTGCCGGACGAAGGCGACCATCCCTCCATGATCCACAGCATGCCATCCCACACGGCGCCATCGTGGAACTGCCGCGGCTCCCAGGGAGCGTGGCTCGAATGCAGCTCCCAGTTCGCGCCATCCGCGGAACTCCACACGTCATTGTAGAACGCGCGATCCGGGCGCTCGGGCGTCTCGTACGTGCCGCCACCAACTACCCACAGGCGATCGTTGAATGCGATCCCCATCCCCGTGAGGTTGCGCGAGGGCCATGGCGCGGCGTCGGTGACTTGCGTCCAGTTGGTCCCGTCGGCGGAGCACCAAACATCCTGGTAGAAACGCTCCTCGGCCGGCGCGAAGCCAGGCACGGTCTGGCCGCCATACACCCAGAGTTTCCCCTGACAGACTACCGCGCAATGCAGCGCCCGAGGTCCCCATGGAACGCGGTCCAGAACCAATTCCCAGTTCCGCCCATCGGCGCTCGCCCAGATGTCATCCTGGTAATGCCCCTGGTTGGCATCGCCGCCGATGATCCACATGCGATCGTGGAAGACGACATAACCGGCGGCGTGTCGCCCCTCCCACGGGGCTTCTGCCGCCTCAAGCGTCCATTCCGCGCCATCCGTCGACGACCAGACCTCGCTGTTGCAGATCCTCGGGAAACGCACCTTGTCATCCGGGTTCCATCCGCCCAGTAACCACATCTTCCCGTTCAGCACCACAGCCCCCGCGCCATCACGACCCGCGAAGGCCGCTTCCAGCGTCACTTGCTCCCATTCATATCGCGGTGTCGCCACTCGATCACGCTCCCGGTCGCGTCGCGGTGCTCTAGCCGCTCCGGAGAGCGGGTGGGCGGTCGGCGTCCGCTGCGATCCTTCGGCAACTCGGCGCCAGAAGCCTGCACATGCGGCGCGGAGGCCGAGAATGGCCAATGCACCAGTGCCCCCATGTCAACAAGGACTACCACCGCAGTTCCCCGAAGTCGGCCCTGGAAGGCCGGATGGTCAGGCCAATCCAGCGGACACAGGGAGAAATGACGCGTGAAATTGCGAAAGCCCGCCCCGGGCATGCTAGCCATGGCCGCGCTGCTGTGCGCCCTGGCCTGCGACCCGGCTTCGGCCGTCACTCTCGTCCAGCAGGGGGAACCACAGTGCGCCATCCTGATCCCCCCGGAGGCGCCGGACGTCATCCAGCAGGCGGCTGAAGATCTCAGGTACCACATCCTGGAGATGTCGGGTGCCGAGATCCCGATCACGACCGACACCGAGGACGATGACCTCGCGGTCATCTGCCTGGGCGTGTCCCCAGACGGCGGACAGCTACCAGTGGACCTGTCCGACACGGACCTCTTCTGGCCCGACGGGTATGCTCTCGTCGAGCTTCCGGCCGATGCCTCGCCCGCGGCGCTATGCCTGCTCGCGCCACGTCCCGAGGGCGTCGCCAATGCGGTCTACGGACTGCTTGAGGACTACCTGGACTGCCATTGGTTTACGCCCGGGAAGATCGGGGAGCACATCCCCAGGCGCGAGACAATTGAGGTGAGCATCCCCGGCGGCCGGCAGGTGGTCAAACCAAGCTTTGAGATGCGGACGCCCTGGTACAACAGCAATGTCACCGGCAAGCTCACTGACGAAGAGAACGCGCAGATGCGCCTGTGGCGCGCCCGCAATCGCGCGGGGGGAATGCGAGGCTATGCCGGGCACTATTGGAGCTGGATCTACCCCCAGGCGCTTCAGGAGAAGGAGCCGGAGTTGGCGCCGCTGTTCAACGGCAAGCGCAATCCGGGCCAGGGCCAGATCTGCATGTCCAATCCCCGGGCGGTTGAGGTGGGCGTCCAGTTCTTCATCAACACCTTCACCAACCACCCAGAACTTGACCACTACTCGTTCACCCAAAACGATGGCGCGGGATGGTGCGAGTGCCAGCCGTGCCAGGCGATGGCTCCCAACAACGGCGCGCGGATGCTGATTCTCTCCAACCGCATCGCCGAAAAGCTGGCCGAGGCGAAGCCCGGCAAGCGCATCACAGTCCTGCCCTATGCCGGCACCATCGAACCGCCCCAAGAACTGCTCAAGGGGCACCCCAACCTGGCGCCCGTCATATGTTCCTACTCCATGGAGCAGGTCAAACCCAAGACGGCCGACACCGATTGGTGCAACACGTATCGGGAGCGGGTGGAGCGCTGGATGACGCTCTTGCCTCGCGCCTGGAGCTATGACTACATCGGGTGGTACCCGGGGCCGTGGCCGCTGTTCGCCAAGCTTCAGACCGAGCAGGACTACTATCGGAACTTGGGCTACACGGGCATGATGCCGGAGTACCTCGGCCGAAACATGGGGACCGACATCCACATGTGGCTGTCATTCAGGCTGGCGTGGGACGACGGCTTGCAGGTGGCTGATCTGTTGAACGAGTTCTACCCCGTATACTTCGGCGCGGCGGCGGATGACATGCGCTCGGTGTATGAGATGTTCGAGGCGCACATGCTATCGGTCGGCGGATCCGGCGAGATGATGGACATACCACGCCTGTATCCGCGGACGCTCATTGACCAGGCTCTCGACACGCTTGCGACGGCGAAACAGCGCGTGGCCGACGATCCGACCATCGTGGCCCGCATCGAGCGAAACGAGAACTGCCTGCGAGGCACGGGCCAGTGGCTGAGTTTCTGGTCGGCGCTAGGCAAGCTCCGCCGCAGCGGCGGCGATGAGGACCGGCGGGACGCCGCCAGCCGCGCGCAGACCTATCTCGATGGCGTCAGCGCCCTCGAGGGCGCTCTAACAGCGGAGAGCGGCCACTCCGACTTCGTTGCCGCCACGCTGAAGGATCTCAATGATCCGGGCACTTACTTTGCCGAGGCCGGCGAGTTCGCCTACAGAGACGGCTTCGATGACGGCGGCAAGGTCTATCAGGCCAAGGGCCGCTCGGGCTTCTTCCCGAGCACCTACGGGCTGTATCTCGCTGCGGGCGCGACGGGAGAGGTCACCTACGATGTGCGCGCGGGCGCGGGGCTTAGCTTCACCGACGCGCGCCTGGTGAAGATGTACCTGTTCCTGCCGGAGGGCGGACACAATAAAGTTGAGATCTCCCTCGACCAAGGGCAATCGTGGGCCGCCGCCTATGAGGACACGTACATGTGGGTCGGGCAGACCGGCGGGCAGACGGAGTACGACCTCACGCAGCATGTCGCCGGAGCCAACCAGTTCCTGCTCAGGTTCTGGATACAGAACGCGGACAAGGAAATACTGGGCATGGATGGCTGGGGGATAGCCGGGACGATCGAGTGAGGCGCGACGCAAGTGAGAGATGCGGAATGGACCTGAAGAAAGTGATGGAGCTGGCCGGTCGGAATCTGCTCTGCTGGCTCAATCCGGAAAGGGACTACCTGCCCACGGAGAGCTGGTGCATCACGCATGATCTGGGTCGGCTGTGGGATGCCCTGCTGCGCCTCGAGGATGCCACCGGCTTCGTCATTCCCGGCCATCTCGAGGGAGCGATGCTTCGCAACCTGCACTGGCTTGTCGATAATCCCGACGGGCTGCTCTTCGTGCCTCCCGACTTGGATTGGGTCGAGCAGAGATTCGAGCTTCACTCCCTCCGGGAGGGCATCCTGACGTTCAATGCCCTGATCCGATATCGGAACAGCCGCTGGGCCGAGGATGCGGGCCACCGCTACCTGGAGACGATCCGCCGCTGCCTGAAGCCGGATGGCGAGTGGGACCTGCTCGGGTTCGACTATGCCAAGTACTTCCCTCGCCTCGCCGCCGGCGACCTGACCGACGCGGATCTCGCCCACACCAACAAGCTGACCACCCACGGTCGATCGATCGAGGCGTTGGTCTGGTTCTACGAGGCGACCGGGGATTCGCTAGCTCTGGAGCTGGCCGATGAGCTGGCCCGCTACCACCTATCGCATGCCACGAGTGCCGATGGCACATTGCCCAGGGAGATGACGGACGACGCGAGCCACGGTGACCGCCAATCCTACCTCTACACGCTCTGCGGATTGCTCCTCTTCGGCCGGTTGACGCACCAGTCCGAGTACGTCGATGCCGTGGTCAGAGCGTACCAGGTCGCCATTCCGGGCCTGGTCAACGAGTGCGGGTGGGTCGCCCACGATCTGGGGATGGACAGATTTCAGGACGAACTCGGCAATCCCATAGCCAACACGGAATCCACGGGGGCCGCCATCCGCCTGGCTCTGTGGCTCGCGCTCCACACGGGCCGAGCCGAACTCTACGATGATGTGGAGCGCCTCATCCGGGCGCGAATCATCCCCGGCCAGACGACCGAGGCGGACGGGCGGGATGATCCGGGCACTGCGATGCCCAGATTGCAGTTGGGCGCCTGGGGAGCCAACCAGTACCCACACGCGGGCAAGGGCGCCAACCCCAGCGGCACGGCGGAGATCGCACACACTCTGAGTGCCGTGTACCAGCACATCACCGCCCGTGAGGCGGCGGGGCTGGTTGTCCGCATGCACTTCGACTATGCCGATGACAGCATCGAGATCACTACCAGCAGGAACGAGGAAGCCACCACCACCGTCCGTCCTCGAGTCCATGACAACGTGCTTCTGCGCCTCCCGGCGTGGGCGCCCGCGGAGACGGTCCGCATCACGGTAGACGGGCGGCAAATCTCCCCACTCACGGTCGGGCGTTTTGCCTGCGTCCCCAAGGAACTACTGCGAGTCGGGAGCGAGATCGTATTGCGCCACGCGCTGCCGGCTCGTCAAACGACCGAGACGATGCCCGCCGGAGACACCTATCAGTTCGCATGGCGAGGTGACGAGATCGTCGGCGTCCATCCCAACGATTGGCCCATGCCGTTCTACCCGACCTTGGAGACCCGCGAGCCCGACTGAACGTCCATAGCATCAACGTCTGATACGAGGGACCCCGCGTGAAAGGGCCGTCCATGACACCCCTGTCCACCGCGCTTCTCATCGCGATCTGTCCTGCCCAGGCAGCGCCCGACCTGTACTGCGGCGCGGAGAACATCATCGCCGCCGAAGGGGCCATCCACCTCGCCCGTCGATGGGAATCCGCCTTCGTCGAGGATTTCGATGAGGGTCTCGACAGGTGGGAGATCACCAACTACGAGGACAAGCTGGCCTTCGAGTCCACGGACGGAGACGACGGCGGCCAAGCCGCTCTGGTGACCAACCATGGTGCCGAGGGCGACACCGCCTTTGAGCTGACTTCCGAACTCATTCCCGTCATTGGTGGGGAACACTTCCGGCTCGCGCTCCGCTGGCGGTCGAATCGTGCGATGAACAGGCTCACCGGCCACAAGGGCCTTTACATGACCCAGATACAGTGGGTGGACGATGCCAGCGAGGAAGTTGGCACCGCGCCGTTCGTCTTCGGCGAGGCGGGCGACGAGTGGCAGACGCTGCGCCTCGAGGGAACCGTGCCCGCGGAGACGGCGGGCCTGGTCATCCGCATCGGGTGTGACCACCCCAACATCGAGGACGGCGAGTTCCTGGCCCTCGATGACATCCAGCTTGAGCTTCAGTCCGCCGCGGGCGGCTACGAGGAATCCGGAAGCATGCGATCCCGTCCGATCCACGCGCCGGATGGTGACGGGCGCGTCGGGTGGCAAGCTGATGTGCCGCCGGGGACCTCATTGCTTCTCCAGGTGGCGAGCGCGCCCGAGGCAGGCGGCGGGCCTGGCGAGTGGTCCGAGTTTACCGGACCGGACGGCTCCGCCGAAACATACTTTGAGCAACCTGGCGCGCTACCGGCCATGCACAGCGGTCGCTCGTGGCTACGCTATGCCGCGAGCATTCGCACCGATGATCGGGCCCAGACGCCCGTCCTCGAACAGGTGACCGTCGGCGGGGGAAGCGACGGCCCGTGGACCGGGCTGGACACGCATCCGCCAGTGGTTGCCGAGCGCAGCCCCACCCGCACGGCAGACGCCAGCCAACCCATTTCATTCCAAGTCCACGATGAGACCGGCATCGACCCGCTCACGCTGCAGGTGTGGCTCGACGGCTCGGACGTCACCGATGCGCTCGCTTTGCGTGACGGCACGTACACCTACGCTCCGCCTGCCCCCCTCGCGCCCGTGCCCGGTGGGCTCGGAATGGCCCGGTGGCAGACCACGAACTACATGGATGGCTTGACGGTCTCGGGCGTCGCTCGGACCGACGCCTCGCCCGCGGGCGTTCACGTCACGCGCGCGGCAGGACAGGTCGACACCGCGTTTCGCCTGGAGTCGCCGCCCATCCCCGTCGCGGGTGGCGCGGATTACGAACTCTCCTACTGGTCGCGTCACTCGGTGGATTTGCAGGGAGCCATGAACGGGACGACCAGTTGGTCTGGCGGGCTGCAATGGCTGAGCCCAGGCGGGCATCCCATCGGCGAGCGGGTGCCGATCGATTTCGGGCCGACGAATCTCGAGTGGCACAGGGACGAGTCTGCGCTGACCGCGCCGGATGAGGCGCACTACGGTACGATCTCATTTGGCTTCGACCATCCCAACCTGTTCGACGACGCGTTCGTGGACATCGCCGAGGCGAACCTGGACGGGCCTCACCCGGATCGCGGAGGGGACGAGCCAAACCTCCACCGCGTTGCGCTTCACGCCGAGGATTTCGCCGGCAACGCTCTGCGGCGCGACTGGTATCTGCTGATCCGCCCGCCCAGGACGGAGAATGTGGTGACGCTCCGGGATGACGGCATGACGCTGATCGACGGGGAGCCGTTCTTCCCGATTGGGCTGTACGCGGTCTGGAAGAAGGATTTCAACGAGAACAGCTTCGACAAGGCGTTCTCGGACATGAGGGCGTCGGGTTTCAATACCGCCCACACGTACAGCAGCGCGCGCGGCCCCGACTTCGAGGAGTTCTACGACGCCGCCGAGCGGCACGGCATCAGGCTCTACATCTCCTCGGGGTCTGGTGCGAACACCATGGACGCTGATACGGTCCTGTACGACGTCGTCCGCGAGGAGGGCCGCGCGCCGGTTCTCGCATGGTACCTCGCCGATGATACCGCGAGTCACGTGGGGGATGATGAACTGCGCCGCCTGAGTGACGCGATCCACGACGTCGACCCCGCCCACATTACCGTCCAGGCCGATGGCGTCGGCTCGCCGCCAAACTCGCGGTATGCGAAGTACGTGGACTCGACCGACGGCTTCCTCCCCGAGATCTACCCAATCCACGATGACAGCGATCGCGGAGTGCCGCGGATCATCTCCGACATGCAGACACTTCGCGCCGATCTCGACGCGGCCGAAGCCCCGCCGAAGACGGTCTGGGCCATCGTGCAGTACTTCCAGGGCTGGGGCTGGCCGCGCTATCCGACGCGCGACGAGCTGTGGGCGATGAGCTATCTCTCCATCATCCATGGCGCCCACGGGATGACTTGGTACACGTATGGCGGCTGGGGGGATAACCATGGAGTGACGGACTCCCCCGAGCAGTGGGACAACATCTGTGCCTTGGGGCGCGAACTCTCCAGCCTGCAAGACGTCCTCGTCGAGCGAACGGGGCCGCAGCCGGCCGCGCCCCAAGTCCTCGCCGGGCCCGAGGCCGACGCCCTCGGCCATCCAAGCATCAGCATCCTGCTGAAAGAACACGCCGGTACGCGCACCCTTATTGCCGCCAACTCCGCCCGCGCCGAGGTCACGGCCCGCATCGCCGTCGGGGGCGGCGCCACGCTTACGCTGCCCTTCGAAGACCGGGAAATCTCTACAGATGCGAACGGATTCCAGGACACGTTCGGCCCATACGCCGTGCATGTCTACGAGTGGTGAGCACCGGAGCGAATCGACGGAGAGGCCCGGGACTGCACCAGCCCGCCTGACACCTTGATACAATCTCGACCCAGTCCGATGGGCAGGTTTCGCAGGCTCGGATGGCAAAATGCCGCTCCGATTGGCTGACGATCTAACCAACGGCCCGGGCGGCCCCGGCTGGGAGTGGTCTGATATGACCGACGTGGTGTTCGGATTTGACGTTGAGGATCCCGTCAACGAGTCGGCGGATGATGCCCTGCTGGCATTGTGCCGGATCTTCTCGGAAGAGGAGGTGCCGTGCTCGCTCTTCGTAGCCGGGGAGAAAGCCCGCGTGCTTCGCCAGCGCGGGCGTCATGACGTAATCGCCGCCATGCGCGACCATGAAATCGCCTACCACGGGAACTACTGGGCCGAATTCCCGAAGCCGGCGCTCGAGTACGGTCAGGACATGTCGTGGGATGATGCGGTCGCCTTTGCCCTCAGCGTCGAGGCTCCCGGACTCCATGACGTCGCGGACATCACGGGCCAGTTCCCCGTCACCTGGTGCTGCCATCAGGCTCAGCAATGCCCTCAACTCTCCTACGCGCTGAAGCTCGCGGGGGTGCGCTGTTGGGCCGGCGGGCCCCGGGGCTGGATCATGGATTGGCTCTCCTGGGGCCGCTCGAATTGCACGCTCGGCATGCAAGGCGCCTGGGCCCAGAGCTTGGATCCGACGAGGAGGAACCATGTGAAACCTCCCGCGGACCCGGTCGCCGATCTCGACGGGCTCCAAGGCGAGTTCGAGCGCATGGCCGAGACGAATGACTTCCTCACTCTCGTCGGCCATCCCACCTGCTGGGCAACCGCGGACTGGGGCGGGCTGTATGAGTTCTGCATGTTGTTCCGCCGCGGAGGACCAGGCCCATACCCGCGGCCCGCGAACATCTCGAAGTCGCAGCCTCGTTCGCCTGAGGATCAGAAGGCGGCTCTCGAGTTTGTCCGACAGATCCTGCGATGGGTCAAGACGCGGGGGGACGTGAACGTCACGACCTACTCAGCGCTCTGCGACCGCGATGAGGAGAATCCGGTGCAGTGGGTAGCGATGGATGATGCCCTCAGTCTTGCTCGACGCATGAGCGAGGAGCTGACATACATCACCGACTTCGGCACTAGCTTCTCACCGGCCGATGTGGTGGGGCTCATGACCTTCGCGTGCGACTACTGCTTTAGGCAGGGGGAGTGGCCCGCGATGCTGCCGATCCAGCGGCTCGTCGGGCCGACCGAACGACCGTTGAAGAATGAGGGCCGAGTGACGCTGACTCGCGAGAACCTCTTCGCCGGCTCTCTGGCCGCCTATAGCATCATGATGGATGAGCGTCGTATCCCAGGCACGCTTCGCGCGAGTCGCGTTGACGTCGGCCCCGGGACGTGGCTTCGGGTCCTGACGGAGTTCGTGGGACAGTCCGTGGAGACGGGGAACATGCCCGGCGAGGTGACCGTCGAGGCCGGACCGGACCTTCCCGAGGCCGTCAGTGAGCCCGTGATCCAGGACCGTCGGTTCGGCTCAACCAACCACCGACCGGGGCTCGAGTACGACAGGCTCTGGGACCTGCTGAAGTGGCAGGCCTGGAGCTACCGCCCAGCCGTGAGCCGATGAGCAGCGCCCGTACTGCTCGAACCCGCACGATCACGGGTTCCAATCCTGCACCACGCATCCAGGCTGTTGCGGATCAATGGTCAGCGCGATCTGTGCCATTCCGTCCTCGATGGTAGGCGTGAGATCCACCTCATTCCAGGCGTCGCGGTATGTCGCCCCAGTCCGGTGAGGCACCGTCAGAACCAAGCCGGAGTAGGTCTTCGGCCGGCCGTTGAACAACGTCCACAACTTTCGGTTGTCGCCCGGGAAGAGGTTGGCGGTTAGGCCCGGCGCGGCCGTCTCCACCCATGGCCTCGGATTGTCGCTGCTGAAGCAGTCGGCATGCTCGCGCTTGAGCACGTACGCGCGGTTGATTCTGACGCGCAGGCGCGAATGGTGCAGCCGGAACGTGTCCTCGTGGAAGGGCTCGCCGTTGACGAACACCGCATCGATCTGGCTGGGCTTGTTGCCTGCCTCGATGTAGACAGGCAAGCCGAAAGTCCTGTAGCGCGTCAGGACGTAGCGCCCGATACTGAGGGGCATCTCCGTGAAGAGATCGTCGGCCCGGTCTGAGCGGTTGTATCGGCGAGCGAAGGTCTGATTCAGATCGAGGAAGTAGTATTGAAGACAGCCATCCGCGTATTGCGAGGCGACGTCGGTGAACGGGTACTCGGTCCATAGCGCCACGTCGGCGGGCAGGGCATCGCGCATGCGCCTTACCACCGCCATGTCGTTCTCACGAGGGCTCACGCCGCCATGGCCACGCAGGTGTGAGAACCGCGGCATGACGTCGATGTAGACCATCTGGCATCTCGTCTCGCGCTGCATCCTGGCAATGTCATCCACGACGTAGTCCGTCCAGCGTTCGTTGCCGAAGGGGACGTGGACGATCCCGTCCGCCTGACCCGAGGCGCGCAAGGCGGCGCTGGCGTCATTGTCGATCGCGCGGTGCGTGGCAGTTGCGGCAAGCTCCTTGCTGAGCGCCTGATCCGGCAGAGCCGAAATGCGGAATCGATCGTTCAGCGTGTATAGCGACACCGGTCGCTGCCACTGGTCCTGGATCCGCGCAATCCCCTGGCGGAAGAACTCGAGCCCTCCCACCTGCTCATAGGCCAACGGCGTGCCGTAGACACCGTACTCGTTGCGGTCCTTCTCGCTGTTGTGCGTCCAGTTGAAGAAGTGAATCAGCTCCGGCACGTGACCGAGACGCTGCTTCTCGAGGGCGAAGGTCTCGTCTATCAGGAACTGCTTCCGGTCCGCCGAGATGATCGCGGGGGTGCGGGCTTCCCTCCAACTCAGTTTCTCGCTCGTCCGGTAGACCTGCAGATCCCAGGCGTTCAGGAAGTAGTCCTTGTCCTGAGCCTTGTGAGGCTCATACCAGCTCCGCACCCAGTCCCGATAGAGATCGAAGGCCGAGTGCCAGTCGCCACCGTGGGCGAAGAGCGCCACGGGCGGATAGGAGCGGCTCGCGCCGGGGTCGATCTGGTTGTAGTCCGCCGGGAAGCAGACGCCGCCCGACACCCCACTTGCGTCCTTGCGCAAGGTGAAGTTGGCCATTCGCTGGTGGTGGTTGTCGGTGCGGACCATCAGCCCGATCCCGGCCGGGCGGCTGTAGACATCGATGAACTGCGTGGAGAATTCCGGCCCGTAAGGCGCGCGCAAGGCGATGTCCTCACCGGTATCAACCACACGGTATTGCGGGAAGAACAGACGTGTCTGTGCGAGATCACCGAGGGCGAGACCAGCAAGCGCCGGGAGGCAGAGCTCGACTGCCAGCGGCTCGTTGCCGAGGTTCGTGGCCTGCGCGATGAAAGACAGCTCCGGCGAATCGTGGGCGGTGATGGTGACGGTGATCGCGAGGGGCAGCTCCGGCCGCGTGCTGGTCAGTCTCAGTTCCGCTTCCGTGGGCGCCGCGCGCAGCACCTCGGCCTCGAAGCAGCGGCCCGTGTAGATCGTGTCGCCCACGCGCACGCGCAGGCCGCTGTTTGGTGCGATCTCAACATCGGCCGAGGTATTCCAACGGCTGACGAACCGGTCGAGAGCGAAGCCCTGGGCCAGGTCGAAACTGAACTCATACCAACGGTTGCTGAAGGTCAGACGCCGGCCCTGCTGCGTGACGGTCACAGGCCGGGGATCGGGTTCGGGATGCTGGGCAGTAGGCTCCGGCGCGGCAATGGTGGAAAGCTCAGGCACGAGTGCCTTGTCCGAAGCATTGAGGGTCAAGCCCGCGAGGGCGAAGTTCGGCCCGAACTGGCGGTTGTGCAGGGCGATCCGCTTCAGCCGCCGCGATGGGTCGACCGCTACCGCATACGCCCCGAGTTCCCGGGCCGGCAGGTAGCACCCCTTGTCGGCGAGCGAGTACGGAAAGGCGGTCTCGTTTCCGCCCCGGTCGTAGGTGAGCTCCACCGAGAGGCACTCAATGTCGTCGAGGTGCAGGGCGGTGTATGGAATCCCACCCCGTGGCTGCACGGGCGGCGCGGAAAGGGCGAGAAGCAAGAACGCCTCGCAGGTGCTGGCGTCCACGTCAACGCTCAGCGTGTCATGGCGCGACTCGGGGCCGAGGTTGCGACTGTCCACCGTCTGACCGAGAAACTCGACGCGCTCGTTCGGCTCAGCGGAGTCGGGCATGAGCGCCAGGTTCTTTTCGCCGGGCGCAATGACGAACGGCACTCCCGACACGTCTACGCGACCCGGTCCAAGCGCGCGGGCGCCGTCAAACACGATCTGGTGCTTCGTCAGCACTCGCTCATACCAGCCGGAAAGGGCGCCGTTCAGGGCCGCACCGAGATCCACCGACACAAAGCCTTCCATCGACCTCGCTCCTGCCGGCAATATCTCCGGGCTGAAGACCTCGGGCACTTCGTTGAGGAGTTCGAGGCGTTTCAGGACGAGGCGAGGCGCATCGTCCTCGGTAAGCAGCACGACCTTGAGCTGCTGAAAGGTGAAGCCCTCCGGCAGAGGCTTGACCAGCGTGTGAGTCAAGCCGTCGTCCATTGCCATGTTGGCTTCGAGTAGCGCAACCTCGTTCGCCCCGGTCCGGTCGTTGACGCCTTGGAGCAAGACCATCGGGCGAACGTCGTAGGTCCGGCGAATGCCCTGGGCCTCAAAGGTGAGCACCGCATAGCGGCAACTCGCGATGGATATGGCTTCTTCGAACTTGCCGGTCCAGGACATGCTGCGGGGCTTGCCCGCCTCGCCGTTCAGCGTAAAGCTCATCCCGCGCTCGTCCAGCGAGGCTTGTTGCAGCGGGCTATCGCCAGCCTGCTCGATATCGCCATCTACCAGCACCACGCGGGTGGGCCTCTCCGCGAAGGGGGTGGAGTTCGTGTTGTCGCTCCATTGGGTGTCCGACCAATCGGCGCGCCACTCTGTCGGCGCATCCGGCCAGATCAGAGGCCGGTCTAGCCACGCGACGTCCCCCTCGTAGACCTCCACCTCATCCAGCATGATATACGCGCCATTGCCCAGGTTGATGGGCGAGCAGACGAACTTCACGAACCTGCCGTGGGTCTCCAACTGGTCGGCCACGAGCCAGAAGGCGGCATAGCCTTCCTTCGGCGGGCGCGTCGCCAGAAGCTCCATGAGGTTGCCGACGTAGCTGTACCTATCGCCATCGTCGCTGACATGAATCTGAATGCTGGTCGGCCATTCGACCCCGGCCCGTCCGGCACCCATGTGCAGCCCCACCCCACGGATCGGATGCACCCCGCCGAGATCGATGGTGAACACCGTGGGGTCAACCAGGACCCATCCGACGGCACTCTTGTCATACCAGATGGGCGTGGCGGGCGAGAGTTTGCCATCCACGAGCTGCAGAACGTCCTCGGCGTCGGTCGCGCTCACATCGTTGGGAGGGGTGTTGAAGTCTACGGCCTGCCCCAGCGCCAGGTTCTCCCATTCGGGCGGAGCAGCGACTCCATCCTGGGCCCAGCCGCCGGACAGGCACGTCACGCACGAAGTCAGGGAGAACAACAGCCAGAGCCTATGTCGGTCCATCCGTCGCTCCTCAAGAGATGTGCATCTGTCGCTCGCACCCATTCGGCCCGGAGGGATGTCCGTCCTGCTGATATCAGGCGCGGCGACCAGGAGTACGAATGCAGCACCCGGAAACTAACGCCAGGTCGACGGATAAGAGGGGAGACACAACGTGATCCTGTGGATACGGTGGACCGCCTGGAGTGCGGCATGTCTCGCGGCTCTGGCCCTCCCGACGCCCGGCGTCTTAGGCCAGGCAGGCACGGAAGCCGAGGCCGAAGGGTGGAAGCTCGAGTTCTCGGACGATTTCGACCGCGCGCAGCTCGGCCCGAACTGGCAGCCCGTCCGCGGCACGTGGGCTCTGGATGACGGGATGCTCGCCGCGGACTCATCCGCCCACATCGGCTGCAACTGGCGGTTCACGGGCGACGTGCGTCTGGAATACGATGCCGTTACGAACGCGGAGGAGCCCTGCGACTTGAGCGGGGTCCTGAGCGCCAAACTGGGCGAGGAAACCAGCGGGTATTACTTCGGGTTCGGCGGACAAGGCAACGCGCTCTCGTTCCTGATCGCCCGCGGGGGAATCGTTGAGCGCTCCGATACGCGTATCGTGCCAGGCAAGCGCCACCACGTGGTCTGCCAACGCGAGGGACAGCAGATCACGTTCTCGGTCGACGGCGAGGTCATCGTCTCCCACGTTGACGACAAGCCCATCTCGGGCCCCGAGCACGATCGCGTGGGGCTGGCGGTCTACGCTCCCGGCCGGTTCGATAACGCGCGCATCTACACCAAGAACGACGGAAGGGCCATTCCACCCTCCACGACGCCCAGCAAGGTGGAGTCCTTCGAGGTCACCGGCTTCGAAATTGAGGACCCGCTCTTCAAGCAGCTCTTCGGCGACACGCCAGGGCCGACGCGGTTCTTCAGCTACACGGGCAAGTACGAAGCCGGGCGCGAGGCCAGCGCGGCGAGACTCAGCATGTTCCGCGCCACGGCCAAGCGTTTCGGCGCTCGCTACGTCCTGTCGGAGATGCTGGATGAGGCTGCGGAATACAACCTCATCTGCTACGGGAACCAGAGCGAGCCGGAATACAGAAAGCGCGGCATCGCCACTCACTCGCGGCCCATTGAGCGGCCGTATGGGATGCCGTCGATTTCGCTGCCCGACGGCTCCTTGCCGTTCGTGATGAACGGCCATGGGTGGCTGATGGATCCCCGGTTCCTCGATCAGTTCGCCCGTGACGTGGAGGAGCGCGCCCGCGAGCGCGACTACTGGGGCATCCCGCAGCTCGATGAGATCTTCACCTATTACGCCATCAAACCCGTGCCCAAGGACCAGTGGTATCCGGAGGTCGCCGAGGCAGATGAGGAGATCCGCGAGAAGTACGGCTTCGGCAAGTACGGCATGCCTGAATCCCATGAAAGCGGCGGCCCCTTCGAGCGAATCGCCCACCGCCGATGGGCCTCGGACAGGCTGACGGAGACCTTTGCGGAGGCGTGCAGGTTGGCGAAGGCCGTCAACCCCGAGATGAAACTCATCGGGCCCACCCATGGCAGCAACGCCACCTCCGCGGACATGGATGCCTGGGCGCCGTATTTCGACATCCTCGGCGGCCAATGCGCCGGCGACTCCACGAACTGCTTGCTCGACTGGGTCCGGCCGGGAGCCACGACCAAGCTCTACGTCGACCTGACCGACAAGCCGATCTGGATGATGGTACACCTCTCCCACGGCCACGCGCCGGTAACAGAACCCGAGTATATCCGCGAGATGTACAGCCAGGTCTTCCGCAACGGCGGCCAGGGCCTTTGGCTCATGAGCAGCGAGTTCTTCGAGCAGGAACTCGAGGACGCGGTCTACTCCGAGCCGGCCAAGTGGCGCGCCATGCTGGAACTCACCAAGACCATCCGCACCATGCGCCTGCCCACCCTCCCCGAGTCCGACTGCGCCATCCTGTTCTCCTCAGACAGCACCAACACGACCATATACGGCGGGCTGTCGTATCACAACGATCAGATCATGAATGCCTACACCGCAGTCGGCCCCTGCCTGCGAGGCTGGCCGCAGTTCGTCACCGATCGCCAGATCCAACGCGGCGACCGCGACCTGAGCGACTTCAAGGTCCTCTACGTGCCTTACGCCGCGTATCAGCAGGCGTCCCTCCTCGAGAAGATCAAGTCCTACGCGCGCGACGGCGGCCTGGTCGTCTGCACTGACACCGACGCTTTCACGTGGAACATCAACGGCGAGAAGTTCGGCGAGCAATGGGAAGAACTCGTCGGCGCGCGCAAGGTCGGCCCCCGAGAAGCCGACGCCGTCATGCGGACCGTCACCCCGAATCCCCTCCCCCTGACTGAGCCCATCGGGCTCTCCGCGCTCGTGCCAGGCAGCCACATCGAGCCGGTCAGCGAGCGCCTCGTCAACATCGCCGTGTTCGACGACGGCTCGCCCGCCATTACGCTCCATCCCTACGGCGAGGGGAACGTCATCTTCTTCGCCGCCGATCCGTTCTACACCGTGGGCAAGGGCAAGACCAAGAGATCCACCGTCTCGTTCGACTCGCCCGTGGTGAAGCTCATCGAGGCCATAAACGAGTTCGCCGGCGTGAGCATGGGCCACGACATCTGGCGGTTCACGCTGCCGCCGTACAAGAGAGACGTGTACCGGAAGGAGAAAGGCCTCTGCCTCACCGGCAACTATGTGTACGACATCAACGAGCCCCTGCTCGAGCCCAATAACCTCCAAACCGGAGGAACCTACACGTACACCCGCGCGCCCGCGGCCGTGCCTGATGAGGGGAACGCCGGCGAGCCGATCCCCTTCGCAACGGGTCACCTGACCAACCGGCTGGAGGCCTTCAATACCCGAAATCAGCGCGAGCGCAGGCCCCGCGACCAAGCCTCGCTCGACGCGATCAGCGCGGAGTGGATCGCGGGCTGGGACGATTCCCGGCCGATCGGCATCACCTTTGATCTGAAGGGCGAACACGCGCTGTCGAGGGCTCGCCTCTTCTACTCCGGCACGATGCCCGCGCTCGAATTGAGCGGCAGCCGCGACGGGAAGACGTGGAAGAAGCTCGCCTCCGCTCCGGAGGAGACCGTGAGTGGGGATGTCAAGGACGTGCAGGTGCGGCTGAGGGGGCGCTATCGCTACGTGGGATTCGCCTTCGCGCGCAGAGACGCGGGAGAGGTGTTCCAGCTCTGCGAAGTCGATATCTGGGGGAGGGTTGAATGAGTCACGCGCCGCCGGGTATCATCGAACTCTCCCGAGAACACCACGATGCCGTGAACCGTCGCCGTCGCATCAGCGTGCAGTACGATCCGAACCTGCGCGTGGGGCTGGACCTCACGCAGCGCTCGGAAGATCGCCCACCTGATTCCATCGGCGATGAAGCCGTCCGCATGGTCGGCCATTCCGAGCAGAGCGCCCAATCCGTGTTCGCCTACGAGGACGATCCGGACACGCAGATCGACGCCATCTACTGGGACATGGGCGGGCCGAGCACGTTGGCCACCTGGCCGAGCAAGGTGCTGGAACGCTTTGAGCATCCGGCTCTCGTCGCGTGGTGGGATCAGGGGCTCGACATGGTAACGGCGCTGGTCGACGCGACCCGCGAACGCGGACTCGAGGCATTCTGGAACTTCCGCGTGAGCGAGGCGGACTTCCTGCCGGATGGCAGCGAGCCCGATCAGCTCGTCCCGCTGAAGAAGGCGCATCCCGACTGGATCATCCGCGATCAGCACTGGCATGGCGACTGGAACTACGCCGTGCCCGAGGTGCGCCGGCTCAACCTGGACATATTGCGCGAGCTGGCCGGGAGCTACGCCTTCGACGGGTTCCAGATCGATTTCTCCCGGCACTCGCCCGTGCTGCCGCGCGGGGAGGAATGGCGGCATCGGGATGCGCTCACAGACTTCGTGCGCCAGGCCCGACTCATCACGCTCGAGGTCGAAACGAAGCGCGGGCAGCCGTTCCTGCTGGCCGTCAAGGTCCCGCGCAACCTGGAAGGGTGTCGCGCGGACGGATTTGACGTGGAAACCTGGGCGCGACAGGACCTCGTCGACATCCTGACTCTGGGCGCTCGCTCAATGGATGTCGACATCGCGGCCTTCCGCCGCATCACGCAAGGCCGAAACATCAAGCTCCAGCCATGCCTGGACACGCATCACGCCACCGCCGGCTACAAGTGGCCGCCCATCAGTTTCTTCCGGGGCGTGTTCGGCAACTGGTGGCGGCAGGGCGCCGACAGCGCGCTGACGTTCAACTGGTCCGCCGCGCTCCAGCAGCACGAGGGCCAGTTCCCCAACCGGCACGCGGGCACACGCGTGGAGCTGCAGGCCTACAGGGAAGTGGGAAGCCCAGACAGCCTGGGCGGCAAGGGCAAGTTCTTCGCCGTCGAGCGCTGCGGCGGATTCCCCTGGGCGGACGGATTCTTCGGGCGGAATGATACCGCGCCGCTGCCGATGGTCTTGGCAAACTACGGTCGGCCCACGAGTCTGACCGTCTGGATCTGCGACGACCTGAGGGCTTCGTCCGACCGCGCCGCAACCGTTTCCCTGCGCGCCGTGCTGTCCGGCGCGCGCGAGGGAGACGAGTTCGAAGTGCGGTTCAACGACACCGCGCTCGAGCCGGCCGTGCGCGACCATGACTGGAAGGATCGCCAGATTCACTCGTCCGGGCCCCAGCCGAACACGTGCGGGCTGATGCTACCCGAAGTGGATCCGAGTCAGGAGCTTCTGCGAATGGACTTCGCGGTGCCCGCGGCGATCTGCAATGTCGGAGAGAACGAAGTGAGCATCCGCATTCGCGAGCGCATCCAATACGGCACCGGCGAGGATATCGCCGTGGAGAAGGTCGAGGTCCATCTGGATTACTGACCACGCGGCGGACGCTGAATCCGACGAGTCCGGCGAGGCTCTGATGGACGATTCCCAGGGCGCTCATGCATACGGGAGCGCTTCCTCAGCCAGCCGCCCACGGCCTGCTGAGCTCTGTGGTCCAGACTATACTGGCTGTTTCCGGATGCATGTCGGCCATTCTGGGTGTCGAGACCGCCAATCCTGGGCATGCCCGAGCATCCGGATCTATCGCCCCAGGGGCGAGTGCTGTCGTGGCCGGGGCGCATCCACATCTACGCGGGCATCCCCGAGGGCGAGCCGGTCAACGACAGTTTCGCGGGCCTCCTGGCCGTCGGCGGCTTCGCCTGCGCGTCGCCGCTCACGATCGGCGCATGCCTGTGGGGTGAGAACACGCGGCACGTCCAGGGGATCATCGACGATGTGGAGATCAGAAGTCTGGGCAAGCTCGTCACGAGCGAGTAAAGCCTCACAGCCGCCGGAACTTGACGGCGAAGTCGGCGGTCGTCTCGCGAGGCTGGAGCACGGGGCCAGGGCTGAGGCACTCGGTGACTTCGGACTTGCCGCGGCCCAGATCGAGCACCTCAAAGCGGTAGCGGCCCTCCGGCAGGTTGGTGTCCAGACCAAAGGGTCGATCGGCGCCCCGCCGGAGCGCGTATGGGCCGAAGGCCTCCGGCTCCCAATTCCGGAGGTAGGCGATACCCGCGCTCAGGTCCTGAGCGGCGATGCAGCGCATCTGGTATCCTGCCGGAACGGACAGCCACGGAGTGATGCCGTCCATCGCGTCCTCGTCGAACTGCCCGCCGTCGATGCCCGCCTCGCCCAAGCGCAGCGCGATGGCGATCCCCCGGTCAAGCGACAGCTTCTCGTAGCGTCGCAGCGAATCGAACAGCGGACTCGCGAGCTTCGCATCGCGGTCCTCGAGCGTCTCGAAGAGACGGGCCAGCTCTCGGATGTCGATTGTCACCCGCGGGGAGGCCAAGTCACCCGCGAGCCAATCCTCGCCCGCCAGGAACTCGGCGGCCAATCGGTACTCGCCTAGCTGCCCGACCGGTTGCCGCTTGATGGGCCACTGCATGTAGCCGGCGCCGCCGCTCACCAGACTCAGCCATATGGAGTCGCGCAGTGCCAGTTGGCGGAGATCATCCGGGACGTTGCCGTCCAGAACGCCGGACTCGCCGGGCCAATTCGGCATGGCGACGGCGCAGTAATCGTGGATGAGGGCTGTGGCCCCCCCATAGTCCAATTCGGGCGACTCGCCGGAGATGCGCGGGTAGTAGTGGGAGCTGAAGAAGTCGGCGTCGATGCCCTTCGCCCATCTGATCGGGTCGATGCCCGTGACGCCATGCCCAGCCAGGCTGAAGCAGACGGGAAGATCGGGAGCGTGCTCGCGGACCACGTCGATCATCTCGTTGGACCAGGCGATCTCCAGGTCCTGGGTCTCCCAGCCGAACTCGCCGAACCACGCCATCTCGTTGTACAGTTCGACCGCAAAGACCGCCGGGTTGTCCCGCAAGCGAGGGACGAGTTCGGTCAGGTACTGCTTCTGCAACGCGACGGCTTCCGCGTCGGTGAAGTACTCGGCGCGCGTCTTCAGGAGACGCCGGCTGTTGAGGACCTCGGGAACGAAGGAGTTCCACTCCCAACCGTTTGGGGCGTACTGGGGATGTGCCTGCAGAATGGGCGCCCAGTGCCGGTAGACGGAGCCCCGCGGCTCAGACAGCAGCGTCATCAGGAACGAGATGCCGTACTCCTGGCCGATGCTGAAGAAACGCTCGAACGTCGCCATCAACTCGGGGTCCACATGACCGCCGGCATCCAGCGTCCATTGCACCGGGTTCTCATCGCGCTCGTCGTGCTGCCGGCAGAAGACCCGCAGCGCGTTGCACCCGTTGTCTTGCAGCAGCGCAAACCACGCGCGCCACTCATCCTCGCTCAGCTTCTGGAACGGAACGAGTTCACCGAGGACTTCTCCGTCGACACGCGCCATGAGATTCGCGTAGAAGCCGCCTAGAGGCACGAACACCGTGCCGTCGGAACGGCTGAAGTGGCCGTTGACGAAGGTCACGTCCCCCGCGTGGGCAGCGGGAGCGACCGACAGACTGAGAACTGCGAGTTGAGTTAGCACGCGATCTCCTCCGGCTGCGATATGACGCCTAATAGATGCAGCGCAACCGCCTCACTGGCCAGGCTCCGCGTCGAACTGGACATTCGCCACGTGTTCCCCGATCCGCACGCCCGCCTCCTCGGCGCTCAGCAGTGGCTCCCCGTTGAGGCGCACGTTCTCGAAGGTCACGCCGTCCACCCCGTGCTCCGCGTCGAAGCCCCGGAGCGATGAGGGCGGCGTCCGCGGAGCCGTGACGGCAATGTCGCGGAACACCACGTCCCGGACGCGACCGCGCTCGCCATCCTTCGAGTAGTTGGTGCCCCGAATCACGATCACGAAGAGCGCCGGCAGGTAGTCATCGCCCGGCGCCGAGTACCGGTCCTCGGGGCTCTGCTGCATCTGCGGATGTGGGTTCGGCGCCGCCATCTCGACGCGGATGTCCTCGAAGCGCACGTTCCGGACCAGGGCCCTGTCGCCGTGCTGGATGTCCATGGCAATGTGGGTGGTCCGCACGATGTCGCAGTCCTCGAAGATGATGTCGGCAAACTCCGGGGCGCAGGTCTCGGCGCCGATTTCCAGCGCCCGCCCCCAATCACACCAGATCGTGCAGCGCGATACCCGCACGTTGCTGACCGGGCGATCGTCGAGCGAGTTCTGGCCGAACTTCAGGCCCTTCAGGACGATGGCGTCGTCGTAAGAACGCACGAAGCAGTCGCGGACCGTGACATTCCGGCTGTTGCAGATGTCGATGCCATCCGCGTTGTAGCGCCACAGGCCCACCAACTTCACGTCCGCGATGAGGGCATCGCTGCACCCGAACAGGCTGCAGCACCACACGTCCGGGTCGCGCATGATCACGCCCTCGATCGTGATATCACTGCAGTCTGTGAAGCGGATAGCCCCTCCGGCCTCGCCACGCTTGAAGGGGGCTTGGTCGATGATCCCCCGCCCTCGCACGGCGATATTCCGCGCCCCCGTAGCGTGGACGCTGCCGTACACCACCGCCCCCGCCGCGATGTAGACCGTCTGGTTGCTCCCTAACGTGATTCTCCCCGGCCGGTGCACGCCAGGTCCGAAGTAGCGCACCCCTTCCGCGTCAGGCACAGGCGCATCCGCCTCGGGCGGGCTGGCAAACAGGTGCAGCGCGTGGTGGGGCCCGTTGACCTCCAGCACCAGGTGACGCGGCCGATCCAACTCAAACGTGACCCGGTCACCGTCCACTTGCGGCTCGATGCCCAAGGCGCTTGGGCGCACGACCACGGACTCGATCGGCCGTCGGGATCGCACCTCAATTGACACAGGCCCGCTCATGTCCCAGCACGCGAATCCCGCCAGCTCTGTCTGATCGATCGGTCGCTGGTAGCCCGGCCAGACCTGGTTGAACGGCACTGCCGACACGCGACACGCGTAGACCGGCGCTGAGACGCCGTCGACGATCACCTCGTAAAGCTCTGACAACGCCTCGCCCTCGGGCGCCGCCGCGACGGCGGGAACTGCGGAGCCATCACGTGCCATCTGCGCACCCCCAGGTGTTGAATGACCCAGCCACAGCGCCAAGGCCCCCATGGTTGCGACTCTGACCAGCGTCTGACGCATGACTTCCCTCTCATCGCGGCTCGCCTGCCTCGCGCAAACCCATTGCCCCCAATTCGCTCCACCAACCTCCCCCCCCCCATCACCTCACAGCCCGCCTCGCTGCCCCTGCTTCGCGCAGGTAACCCCGGGACAGGCGGCCAGAGGCGAACAGGTATCCCAAGTCAGGATTGAGAAGTAAGGCACCAGCAGAGGACCGTTCAGCCGGCGATCCGATTACTGAGTCTGGCGTCGTGGATCCCGGCGGAAAGGCCTGCACCGATGAGCGCGCGACGCGCCTTTACGCTGATGTTGGTTGGTTGCGCGCTGCCGGCCGGTCAGACGAACGACTACGGGCAGAATAACGACCAAGGAGGGCATCGCGCGATGATACGCTTATCCGAGCATCTCATCATGGACGGGTTCGGTTACGCCTACGGAATAGCCGCGGCCGACCTTGACGGCGACGGGTCTCTGGACATCACGGCGGCCGACGCGGATGGGCGCGCTCTGTACTGGTTCCAGAACGACGGCAAGGGCGGCTTCACCCGCCACTTCATCCAGCGAGATCACCCGAAAGAGCGCCTCGAACGCCACGCCATCGGCGACGTCAACGGGAACGGTCGTCCGGACGTCGTCATCGTGGAGAACCTCACGGGTGACCTCTACTGGTTCGAGAACAGCGGCGACCCCGCCGACGGTCGGCTGTGGACGCTTCACCCCATCACCGAGGGCGGTCTTCCGTTCGCCTACGATGTGGCGCTGGCAGACTTCGACGGAGACGGCGATCTCGACGTGGCCGCATCGAGTTGGAAGGGGAACGCGGTCGCGTGGTTCGAGAACGCGGGTCCGCCTGGAGAGGGGCCATGGCTCAGGCACATGATCGACGCCGACATCCCGGAGGCTCGGACCATCCGGGTCGCCGACTTCGACGGGGACGGCCGCCCCGATCTGCTGGCGACCGGTTCCGCGGCGAATCTCGTCGTATGGTACCAACACCCCGGCGGGGACGCCACCCGACCGTGGACTCGGCACGTGATCGATGACACAACCATCCGCCCCATCCACGGGCATCCGGTGGACATGAACGGAAATGGCGCCATCGACGTGGTCATGGCAGCGGGCATGGCCGGCGACAGCCCGGGCGCCGTCCTCTGGTACGAGAACAATGGCGATCCGACCGGGGGGCCGTGGACCCGACACGTCATCTGCGAGCCTCTGCCGCACGCGTTCGAGGCCGTCGCCGCGGATCTCGATGGCGACGGCAATATCGAGGTCGTGGCCACCACGTGGGACGCGCCGGGCGGCGTCTACCTGTTCAAGCACGACGGCGACCCTCGCGGCACGTGGCAGAAGCACGTCATCAAGGAGGGCTGGGTCCGCGCAAATCAGGTCATCACCGCAGACCTCACTGGCGACGGCCGACCGGACATCCTCGCGGGAGCGGAGCGAGGCAGCAACGAACTGAGGTGGTGGCGAAACGACGGAGCCGACTGAACGGCTGGGGCCCGGCAAGTCATGATTTCACGAGCGCTAGGCGCCTATAGAGCCAGCCGGACCCAGCGGATGTTGGAGACGCACTCCTCCACTACCCAGAACGCTACGAGAACGGAGCCGTCGTCCAGGCGCGTCACGCACGGGGCGCCGAAGCGCAGCACCGCAAACTTCTCTGACTGGTTCTGGCTGTCCGTGCCGTAGAGCGCGCCCGTCCCGAAGCACTCCAGTTGCTCGCCGGTCGTCCAACGCCCGCCCGCCAGCGAGACCCGCGCGGCGTAGAGCCCGGCCACGTCGGTGCGACGATAGACGCACAGCGCCTCGTCCGGGCCCAGCCCCAGCACTGCCGGAGTCTCGCCCGACAGATCGGTTGCCGCGGGCGAGCTGAAGCTATCCCCACCGTCCGCCGACAGGCTGAAGTGGTTGGGCAGGCTAACGCTATTTGGCTCGTCGAATGCCCAGGAAACGGCCAGGAGCCTTCCGGCGGCCAGCTCGATCACCTTGCTCTCCCAGTGGACTACCTGGTCGGGGGTGCCGTCGAGAGTGACCACGTGCCGGGGCCAAGTGGCGCCGCTATCGTCGGAGATGAAGGCGACGGCTTTCATGCCGGTGGGGCTAGCGCCATCCCAGGCCTTCCAGGTGGAGGAGGGGTACAGGAGGCGGCCGTCGCTGAGTTGGACCGGCGACGAGCAGATCTCAAACTCCGGCCCGACGAGCGGGGGCGTCACCGCCGAGGCCTCCGTCCAAGTGCGGCCGCCGTCCGTGGAGCGATGGCTCACCAGCGTGGTCTCGGCAAAACCCAGCGTGGCCGGGTTGGACAGCCCCTCCTCGCGGCGGCGCTTGTCGGCCAGGCTGACCATCATCAGCAGGTCACCATCGGCGAGCAGGGCCATCCGGCCGCCCTCGAAGTAGTAAGACGGGGCCTCGCGCTCGGCGAACATGCGCCCTTCGCTATTCCACGTCCGACCACCATCTCGCGAGCGGCATAGATGCAGCCGCGCATCCTCCGCCTCGAAGGCCTGCGCCCTCACGAAGGAGCAGATCAACTCCCCGCCGCCGAGACTCACCAGCGAGGGGAAGTAGGCGTGGCGGCTCCACACGTGTGGCATGGGGTTGCGGTAGACGATACCCGTGTCGATGACTTGCATAGCGCGTCCCAGTCCTTTACTCGGCCTCGGAGAGGCTCTCGAGGAATCCGGCCAGCTCATCCATCTCGCTGTCGGCCAGGCTGTAGAACGGTGGTCGCCGCCAGCGCTGCGTTAGCCCGCAAAGCTCGGTAATGCCGTGCATGGCGGCATCAAAGCCACCGGGCACGCCGATGATATGGTCGAAGAATGGCCGATCGATTCGCTCAATGATGCGCGTCGCCGCCGGGATGTCGCCCGCACCGATCGCGCGCCAATACGCCTCCGTCACGCTCGGGCTGAAGGTGACGAAGGTCGACAGATAGCCCTGGCAACCGTGCGGCAGAAGCTCCATGTGGAACGACTTCTGGCCACCAGCCATCACCGCCCAATGCTCCCTGACGAGGCTCGTCATCTCGCAGTCGAATTCGCCCATGACATCGGCCTTCATCGCCAACACGTTGCCGACTCGGTCAACCAGCACGCGAGCGATCTCCAGCCCCTCAGCCGCGCCGCTGCGCTGCAACTCGGCGCTGTTGGCCATCACCGGGATGCGCGCGGCGATCGCCCGGTGGTGCTCGACAACCGCCTCCGGCAGCGCGCAGCCCGGGTACCACATCGGCAAGAACACTTGCACGATGTCCGCGCCAACCTCCCGACAGAAGGTCGCGAACTCGACAGCCTGAGGCGTCGCCCATCTGCCCGTGCACGCCACCACTGCCACCCGCCCAGCGGCGCGCTCGACGACCGCCGTCGTAAGGTCGGCGATCTCTCGGTCGCCCAGGAGCGAGAAGAGACTATCGCCCCAGGTGATCAACAACGCGCCGGCGCCCGCCTCGATGTCAAACTCCACCATCCGCCCCAGGCTATCGTAGTCCATGCTGCCATCCTGGCTGAAGGGCGTCCGGATGGAGGCGACTGGGCCGGACAGGGCCTGTTGTATCTCATTCCGAGTCATGATCACGCGTCCTCTCTCGCCCCGCCGCGGGCCACCACCCCGGCGGAGAGCTTACGCGTACAACTCCTCCAACAGTGCCACCGATCTCTCCGTGATCATCTGCAGGGCCTCCGGCGCCAGCTTCGAGGAGTGTGACGGGCGCGTCTCGTAGCCGCCGCGCCGGATGGCTTCCGGTGTGGGGATGTACCCAACATACCGATTGGACATGTGCGCCACAAATGTGCGTTTGGCGGGGCTGGCCTGTTTGATCTCCAACTGGGCTTCGACGAAGGGCTCACCCGGAAGAATGAGGATCGCCAGGTCACCGATCCGGAGCGCCTGGATCTCGTACTCGAACTCAGCCTGGGTGGCCAGCACGTGCTCGAGGTCCAGCAGCGATGCCGCGAAATGCCAGTCCCACTCAAAACGGGTCTTGGTCTCGTCGGTCCACAGGGGTTCGGGGTGCTCCGAGATCAGCTTGCGTGCATCCGCAAACACCTCCTCGGGGAACTGGCGGAACGGGATTCCGAAGCGCACCGTCTTGTGGGCAAGCGTCGGGCTGTCATCGCTGAAACATGGACTGCAAAGCGCCGTTCGCGCCGCTTCGGTGAGCAGGCTTGCCATGCTCTGCGGCGTGTCCTCGCGCTGCGGGTTCAGTGGGTCCGCGTGATGCACGTTGCCGCAGCATCCGTTGAGGACCAGCGGCACCGCGGACGGAAGCAGGCCCCGGCGCACCTGATCTGCCCACGCGCCCGGCCAGTCGCCGTGGATGCCGTGGTGCGGATTCCAGTGAACCGGATGGCAACTGTGATGAAGCAGGGCGGCGACGGTCTGCAGGGACGGGGTGGTGAAGAGCGCCACACCTACCTCCGGGTCGCTGGGACCCTCACGGTGCAGAGCCTCCTGGTCGCGAACTCCCATCGCCGAGGTGCCGTCACGGTGCGCGACCCGCCGGTTGAACGAGACGCGGGCCTCCAGCGCGCTGGCGCATAGCAACCGCACCGGCTGCAGGCCGTCCACGGCCTCGCGGATCAGTGGCCCGATCTTCTCCGTCACGAGAGGCCCATAGTCGGGGTCCGAGCCGCGTATCCACGGGTACTTCCGGGTCGCGTCGAGACGGTCGCTGAGCATGATCTGGCCCATCGAGGGCGAGGAGTGATTCTGCACCACATGCACCGCCACGGCGTCGTGGTCGAAACCGAACTCCGTCGCGGCGCAAGCGCGGATCGCTTCGCTCCACTCCTGTGTGATCGCCAGCAGCTCCATGGCGAGCAACAGGAAGCGCTTCTCAGCCTGCTGGAAGACGATGGCCCGGGCGTAGAGATCGCTGAGGATGAACTGTGCCGGGCGGCGGGCGCCAATGTTGCCATCAATCTGCATGCCCAGGCGCGGGTTGATAGTGGTCTCGGCGACACCAGCTTGGAGCGACAGATCCATGCGGGCCTCCTTGTTCGTCGGGTCCGGGCGCGGGGCAGATCCCCAGGTTCCAGGGAGCGTCATGGCGTCGTTGCCCGGGTGGTGGGCCGGAACACGTACCAGAACCAGACGCCTGTCAGGAACTTGCCACAGGCGGCCAACCCGAATACGAGTCCCGGGTCGTAGTGGTCGAAGAGGTAGCCGAAGATGGGAGCGCCGACAGCGCCGGATGCGGTGAGCACCATCAGCCGTGCCGCGCTGAAGGCGCCGAGATGCTTGGCGGGAACGACGTTGATCGCTCCCAGCGGGATGGCGTTGTCCTCGATGTTGCGACCGAAGTGCATCACGAGATATATCGCCAGGAACACGAATGGGTTGGCGGAGACCATCACTGTGCCCATTCCGAGCGCGTACAGCAGATCTCCCCAGAAACATGAGGGCCCCGCGCCCAGCCGATCGGCCCAGACCGCAACGGCGATGCCTCCGAGCACCGTCGCCGCCGTCGTAACCGCGCTCGCGTAGCCCGGGTAATGCTCCGGCAGACCGAGGTGCTTGAGCCCCACCGGCAGGGCGAACCCCGCGGCGCTCATCGCGAGTCCTCGCGCCACGTGCGGACCGGCGAGTGTCTGAAACTCCCTGAGCCTGAGCACATCCACGATTGCGGTCAGGGGGAAGGCAGATCGGCTCGCGCCGTCGACTGCCAGGTCGGTCAACTCGCGGACACGGCTGAACGCAGCGCCTCGCAACGCGATGGCCGCGGCAGCGGCGAGGAAGCACCATGCATAGCCAGTGGGGTAAGCGACGTTCTTCAGCACGTTCGCCGACAGCCACCCGAGGCCGATCCCCAGCACGCCCGACGCGGTGGTGGTGAACCCGAACACGCGCCCTCGGATGCCCATGCGCGCCGACCGGGCGATGATGGGGTACCCGAGCATGATCGGGAACGAGGCGATCGTCGCCTGACATATAACGATGACAATCAGCGTGACGAGTAGGGCTGACAGCGGGTAGGCGACGCGCGGGATGAGGGCTATGCCGGCGGTCGCGACGGGGGCGAGAATCGTCAGCAATACGGTGATAACATAGACACGCACCCGGTGCTGGATCCGGTCGGCCAGGCCCATGAAGGCGATGAGAGCCACCGAGCTGGCGATCCCGGCGACCGACCCTATGATGCCAATCTGGGTCATGGTGAAGCCGGTGTGGACCAGGAAACCGTTCCACAGATCGCCCGCCCACAGGACTGATGCCGCGCCGACAAGCAGGTACGATACCACGAACCAGAAGACGTTCCGGCGCTCCTGCGTGTCCGGAGTGATCTTGCCCAGCGCTACGCGAAGGGCGGCGTCGAGCAGTGATGCCATCGTGTAGTGGATCCCTCGGATTCTGTTGCCGAACACGCGCCGCCCATCGGACCCCGTCCGAGAGCGCGAAGCCCGGCTACTTCAATCCGCACTCCCTAAGCGGAGCGCTTCCAACCCCGGCACGTATTTGCACGCCTCCACAAGAGCCTCGCCATAGTGCCCGTACGTCATGCCGCAGTGGTGTATGAACGGTCCCTCGATCAGGGCCCGTTCCCAGGAGGCCCAATCATCGACCTCCATCCACACGTAGTTGTTCAGCGTGAACGGTCCCTCCGTCGAATGCCCCTCGCCGACCGCAAGCCGGTACTCGCCATGGTCACCGTCGAAGCGCGCCACGGTCAGAGGCCCGTCCTTCAGACGGAAGTGAGACATCCCCGCCAGAGGGCTGGGCAGGATCCAGTGATTGCCGAGCTTGGGCCTGCTCTCGGGGTGGCACATCGATAGCGGAGCCCCCTCGTGCCATAGCAGTATGCCATTCTCGTTCTCGGGATGGCGGATGGTGAACTCGGGGATATACGCCGGGCCCGACCCGAGCGCCGCGCGGCGCAAAATGAGATCGCTGATGACGCCATGAACATCCGTCTCCGCGGCGATGGGGCACGTCTCGCCGACCATGCTCTCGGCCAGCGAGCAGTACGACTCGCAAGCGTCGACGATCGACATGAAGCTCTGGAAGGCCACGCCATCGAGGGAGTGGTTCTCGATCATCTCCATGATCTCGTCGCGGACCGCGAGGACCCTCATCAGCGGCGCGTCTGATTCATACCCCTCGATCTCAACGGCCGCCTGAAGCTCCGCGATCTCGCTCTTGTACGACCGCCTGTCGTCCTCGACGCGCGCCAGAGCGCCGTTGATGAGCGTCACCATGTCAAGCGGCAGCAACTCGACGTTGAACCGCTGGAGCAACTCGGACTCGTTGATGATCGTCGTCCAGAAGAAATCGATGCGCTGCCCGACGACGCCGATGCGCGCGCCGTCTCGGAAGGTCGCGGCGACGGCCGCCGCGCGGAGGAACGTGTCGACACCCGCGCGAAGCGCATCGTCACCGACGCGGCAATTCTCGATGTATGTGAACGGGACGCTGAGCTTGTGCAGCACCTTGCTGCTCGCCAACATGCCGCACAGGGAATCGCGCAAGCGCGTGCCGTCCGGGAGCGGAGCCTCGTCTCTCGGCCCCCACAACAGAACCGGCAGTCCGAGCCGCTTCCCGATCATGCCCACCGCGCCCTCGGTGCCGAAATTGCAGTGAGGCATGAAGATGCAATCGACGCCGTTGCCGCGGAAGTGATCGACCACCGTGCCCACGTGGTCCTGGTCCTTCACGAGGCCATCGGGCAAGATGCCCTCCAGATCCACGAAGGCCACATCCCACTCATTCAGCTTCGCCTGGAGGGCCTGCTTCTGGCGCAGGGCGTCCTCGTTGCTGAAGACGAACTTCCCGATCGGGCAAAGGCCCATCAACGGCTTGCCATTCTTCATTTGACCACTCCATCGGGCGCATGAGTCCCAACACTTGCCGGCGTTGGCCGTTCGGCCTCGTACTCAGTCCTGCGCTCTGACTTCCCTCAACCGCGGGACGATCCTCCCCGCGTGCTGCCCCGCGCCTGTTGCTACATCCGCTGGCCTGCCACCATCGCTCATAGCTCCCCCACTCGCGCGCCGCCTCGCTCATGGCCTGGAGGCTGGCGGCCGGCGTCTCGGGGGCGATGGCCTCCGCCGTCCCCAGGACGTACCCGCCACCCTCAGCCGCGTCGTCGAGGGCTTGCTTGACCGCTTCCCGCACGCGTTCAGGGGTGCCCAGGTCGAAGGTATAGCACGGGTCCAACCCGCCGACCAACGCTACTCTCTCTCCACACTGCTGCTTGACCTCGCGCAGGACCACGTCGCCCACGTCGGGTGGCTGGAGCCCGCCGATAGCATCCACGCCCGCCGCCACCAGGTCGGGGATGATATCCCGCATGTTGCCGTCATCCTGGTAGACGCCAATGGCCCCGTATTCGTGAATCACAGCGATCTGTTCCGTGATGAGCGGCAGGAAGAACTCCTGGAAGGCTCCCGGCGACCAGCCGACCGAGGGACCGCACTGGAACCAGTTCACCCACGCCGCCTCCAGCCCTCGCTCCAACATCGCCCGCAAGTTGCGCAGGTGCTGGTCCTGGCCGAGGCGACAGACGGCGCGCAGTAGCTCCGGATCCGTCACGGAGGCCAGCAGCATCATCTCAGGCCCGAGGGCCTCCATGGCCCAGCATCCGGCGTGCGTGCAGTCCGTGGCGATCAGCAGCCCCCCGTCGCCGATACGCTCCCGGGTCAGAGGAATGTCGGCCAGGACATCCTGCCGTGGGAGCGGGTACAGGAACGCCAGCGCATCGAGGTCGGCCTGACTCTTGACGAGGGGCTCCACGCGATGGGGGTTGGGCCCGTCACCGTAGCCCATGTTCGGCCGCGCCCACTGAATGACATCCCGCAGCACGCCGGCCGGGGTGTGGAAGGTCCGTCGCGAGGTCACGTGCTCTGGCTCGTTCTCCACCCGCAAGTCGACGCTCACCCCCGGTAGATCACCGAACTGCCCCAAAGCGTTGTGACTGTGCCCACCGCCGGGCGTGTAGATGTAGTCGTTGGAGACTGAGCGCCAAGTGTAGGCCCCATACTGAATCAGCAAGTCCAGCCCGTATTCCTCCGCCAGTTTCAACTGGTGGTCAGGGCAGACGCAACCATAGTGGTGCCTGATCCAGCGGGTGATATGCGGAGAACAGGGCACTCGGTCCGGCTGGCCGCCGCGCAGGGCGATCAGCAGACGCTCTCGTGGAGACATATCCGCCATATCTCAGACTCCTCGCATGGACTCCATCCGGCCGTCCAGGCTGACTTCCGCGACTCCTCGTGGTAGTCCTCGTGTAAATGAGGTCGTAGCCGAACACGTAGGTCTCTTGCGCGCGGGTGGTGAAGCATGGCGGCAGACGCTGGACCAATCCCGTCCGACGAAGGCGGACTTCGTGCGCCCACACCGCATATCTTCCATCGCTACGCTGAGTCTTCTCGCCTCGGTTTCAGTGTCTCACGCCCAGCACTTGGTCGTGGTCGCGTCCGAGGCACGTGACAGCCCAACGATCGATGGCAAGCTCGACGAGCCGATGTGGACGGAGGGCACGTGGCGCGCGCGCTTCACGCGCCCCGGGGGAGGGCTCGAAGCCGCCGAGGCGCAGACGCGCTTCGCCATCGCCTTCGGACCCACGCACGTCTACTTCGGGGCCGAGTGCTTCGAGCCCAACATGCCAAAGCTGGTCGCGCGCATCACTGAGCGCGATGGGAGGGTCTACACCGACGACTGCATCGAGCTGATGCTGGACCCGACCGACGGCCGCGAGGACTACTATCACATCGTGGTCAACGCGCTCGGCGCTGTTTACGACGCCCAGGTAACCGAGAGCGGGGCGAGCCGCTCGGACACGTGGAACTGCTCGCCAGACGTTGCAGCCGCGCGCGGCGAGGGCTCGTGGACGGTCGAGATGGCCATTCCCCTGAGCGACCTCGAGTGGAACGAGGCAGCCCCTGCCGACTGGGCGTTCAACGTGGCGCGAGAGCGCAAGGCAGGCCAGGAAGAGCTGTCCGCCTTCGTCCCCACGCTGGGCACGGCGGGCTTTCACCAGCCCGATCTGTATGCCACGCTCAAGCTCCCCTCGGACACCGAAAACGAAGACATCTGGGACGTGCAGAAGCCCTACAGCACGTCGGTGCGCGTGGGCGGCGAGGGGGCCGTGTTGGACGCTCGCGTGGTGGTCGCCAACCGTGGCAGCGGGAGCGAATGGGCGCAACTGCAGCCTGAACTGGTCTCCGAATCCGGCGTGAGCGCCGGGGAGCCCGTGGTCATCAGGCGCAAGCCCGGCGTTGCCCGCGAGGTTGACTTCTCCGTGCCGTTGCTGGCGCAAGGCGAGCAAGCGTTGCGTTTGCGCCTCGTGAGGCGAGGCGATCCACCGACGCTTCTGCGCGAGATCGCGGCCCCGATCTCCGTGACATTCACGCCGCTGACGATCGACATCACCCGCCCCTACTACCGCGACAGCATCTACGCCACAGAGCAGATCGATGAGATCGCGTTCACGATCGCGCTGCCCAACGCTGCCGAGGACTGGCTCGCCGACAAGCGCGTCCGAGCCCGGCTCGAGCGCGAAGCAGCGGACGAGCAGGTGGTGGCGCGCGCCAACGAGGCACAGGCAAACGGCGAGGTGCGGCTAACGCTACCCGTCACGGACCTCGCGGCGGGTGATTACCAGCTTGTGGCCGATCTCGTGGATGCCGACGGAGCGGCGGTGTGGTCTGCTCGGAAGCGCCTGCGCAAGTTGTCACCGGCGCCCAACGAGCATGAATGGCGCATCGACGAGAATCACGTGCTGCTGCACAACGGCGAGCCATTCCTGCCCTTCGGCTGGTTCAGCTTCGAGCCTCGTGAGAAGCACCCCGACGACGCCTACACGATAATCCAGAGCTATTCGATGGAGTTGCGGCCCGTTCACGCGGTGAGAACCATCCTCGACACGTGGGCGGAGAAGGGCCTCTATGGCGTCTTCAGCCCGTTCGGCCCTGAGTTCACCAACCGAGACAGAGAACCCAACGGCCGACCCCCTCAGCGACGAGGAGGCGGATCTGCTGCGCGAGCGCATCCGTGCCCTGATGGATCACCCGGCCATCCTGGCCTGGTACCTATATGACGAGCCCGCAAACAAAGACACGCTGCCCGCGCGCGTGGAGCAGATCTACCAGGTCATCCGTGACACCGACCCGTATCACCCCTGCATCGTCCTGGATAACCACGTCGCCGGCGTCTACCGGTACGCGCGGGGGTGTGACATCAAGATGCCCGACCCCTACGTGTATTTCACGAGAGGCGGGCTGGCCGAGCACCCCATCGAGCGAGTGAGCACCTTCATGGAAGCCGTCAGGGACGCCACGGGCGGGCGGGCGGCGGCATGGGTCACTCCCCAGGGCTTCGACTTCCGGGATCCGGAAGTTAGCCGCATCCCGAGCTTCGCCGAGCTTCGCAACATGATGTACCAGGCGGTCGCGCACGACTGCAAGGGCTTCCTCTGGTATACCTATGCCCACGACCAGCCGTACACGTTCCCGGAGCTGGGCATCGGCATGCCCTTCCTATCACGTGAGGCGCGTGACCTCAAGTCGGCCATCCTGGCCCCGGACGTCCCGGACGCCGTCACGGTGGACTCCCCCCAGCCCGGCCACATGCACGTGTCGGTGCGGCGCGTCGGCACTCACGCGTATATCATCGCGGTCAACACGGCGACGCAGCCACAGGATGTGACGTTCAGCCTACGAGACGGACTCGAGACCCTATATGTCGTGTCCGAAGGGCGTCAGGTGAATGCCGCCGACGGGACCTTCAGCGATACCTTCGGTGTCTACGGCACGCGCATCTACACCACCGATCCCGAGCTTGCCGGCCGCGAGACGCTTGGCAATGTGGAGGCCAGGATTGCCGACGCGAAACTCACGCGGAAGATCTCTGGCAACCTTGCCCACCACGACACGGGCGCGCGCGTGACAGTCTCCTCCGGTGAGTGCTTCGAGAACAAGGCGCCGCGTCCCAACGCCGAGCCTCACGCGGTGGTCGACGGCCTCACCTCGGGCCTGCGCTGGTCCGCCGGCGCGGCCGGCGTGGACCAGTGGGTCCAACTGACCTGGCCCGAGGAGGTCACCATCGGGCGTTTGGTCATCCACACTCACAACATCCTCGCCTGCGACGTCCGGGTGCCGGGACCTGGTGAGGACGAATGGACGACGGTGGCCGGCGTCGTGGCGAGCGACGAGCCACTCGTGCCCCTGACGGCGACCTTCGCTCCCGCCACGGTCAGTAGCATTCGCGTCGTCGCCACGGACGTCCAACCCCACTGGCTGCCGTGCTCCATCTATGAGATCGAGGCTTACGCCGACTAGAGCTGGTCTGAAGACCCCGTAGGTCGAAGCTCCAGCTTCGACCCGGTCTCAAGACTCCCGTAGGTCGGATCTCCAGATCCGACAGGCCCAGTCGTTGGGGCATTGAGACCACTTCCAGTCATGCATGAAAGGGCCAGCGATGAACTTCAAGCCAGACGTCGTCGGGCGGGGCTACCTCCAAGCCTGCCTCCGCGTGGAGAACCGCCCCGGATCGCCGCCTCGACCGGAGGACAAGGACGAGATCCTCGAGCGCCTCGATGCCTTCCATGCCGCCAGCGTGCCCGCTTGGTGGTACAGCGTGAGCGCCAAGGGCTCCCACCCTCTCTTCCCCAGCAAGGTGCTGCCTCACCATCCGGATGCGGTCCCGGGCATGTACGAGTGGCTCTCCGAGGAAGTCCACAAGCGAGACATGGTCCTGTGCTCGTGGGAGTACCTCTGCACGGCGCCGTACCTCATCCGCGAGCACCCCGACTACGCCATGCAATTCCTCGAGCCGAAGACGCCTCCGGATTGGACCGAGGACGCCCTGCGTCGTGCTCGCGAGCGCCACGAGAAGGCCTATGGTGACGTCAATCCGGTTGCCTGCTACCTCTCCCCCTACGGCGACCTGCTCAAGGAGTTCTGCGTCGAGGTCTTCGAGGACCTCGGCTTCGACGCCATCTGGTTTGATGGGTGCTTCATGAACGCCACGAACACGACCCCCGGCAAGCCCAAGGGGTGTTGCTGTCCGCGTTGCGCCGCGAAATTTAGAGCTGACACTGGTCAGACGATTCCCCGCGTCGAGGACTGGGACGATCCCGACTTCCGCACGTTCATCAAGTGGCGCTATGCGGTTCTGGGCGACTACATGCAGTCTCTCTGCCGGCACGTGCGGGCCAAGAGCAAGCATGGGTTGGTCTGCCTCAACCACTTCCAGCGCATCTACAATGCCACCGGTGGCGGTTGCCCGCTGAATCCGCTGGACGTGGACGGCCTCGTGACTGCGGAGATCGATCAGGCCCCATACCAGGCCATCATGCAGCTCAAGTACCTGCGCGCCATCAGCAATCGCCACACTCAGGAGTTGTGGATCCACCAGCAACCAAACGGCCCGAATGCCGACCCAAACGATATGGCGTACTTCGGGATGCTGTGCATGACGGGCGGAGGGCACATGGCACTCGGCCTCAGCTCTCAGCCCAAGGACGCTGTGTCCACGCTATCGGGCATCGTTGAGCGGCTCGGGCCACGCGCCCCATACGTTGGCGGCGAGCCATTCCGCTACGCGGGGATCGTGCTCTCGTCTAGCACCAAGGACTTCGCCTCCGCCGGTGATGACGAGCCAACGTGGCGGTCGGTCCACGGCATCCACAACATCCTCATGCACGCGCACCTGCCCTCGGAGATCATCCTGGACGACCAGGTCACCCCTGAGCACCTGCGGACATGCCCTCTGGTCATTCTCTCGGACGTCCGCTGCCTCAGCGACGAGCAGGCCGAGCATCTCGCCGACTACGTGGACGGAGGAGGGCTCTTGCTGGCCACGGCGGCCACCGGCATGTTGGACGAGATGGGATGGGAGCGAGAGCGGGGCGCGTTGGATGATCTCATGGGCGTGGTGAGCCGAGACGCGGCTTCAGCGGCACCGAGCACGATCCGCCCCATCGGGGACTGGGGATTGGGACTCGCCGCCTGTCTCGATCTCGATGGCTTCCGGTACGGTCAGCCGGAGGACGCGTATGAGGACCCTCTGTGGGTCGAGTTCCAGCGCGACGTCACGGCGCTCGCAGAGGGAGAAGACGAAGCGTCTCCTCCTGCCATCACCGTCCGCCAAGTCGGTCAAGGGCACGTCATCTTCATTAACCGCGACATCGGCGGCTTCTACTCGCGCACGCCGAGCCGCCAGTACCGGGAGGTCGTCGCCGCGCTGCTGCTCGCTTACCGAGAACCGCCATACGAGGTTGACGCCATGCCTCACGTCGCCGTCACTGCCTGGCGGCAAGAAGCCGGGCAGACCCACATCCACGTGCTCTCTCAGATCCACGAGCTGTGTTACCTGCCCGCCACTGTGGGTCGACCGCACCTCGACATGGGCAGCGCCCCTCCCAGCGGGCCTGTCCGCATCAGACTTCCCTGGCAGGTCCAGCGCGCCGAGTGCCCCGTCAGCGGCGAGCCCGTATCTCTATGCGTCGAGGGCGACGGTTCGACCATCGCATTCGACGGCGTGGACCAGCACGATGTGATCGTGGTTGACTGATCCCGCGCGGCGCGAAGCCGCGCTACTCGGCTACCTCCGCGAGGAAGACATCGTCGAACCACACGGTCTCGCCATCCGCGATGTTGTAGGTCACGAGAAGCACGACCGCCGACGCCGCCCCCTCGGGGGCCGTTACCGCCGCCGTGACACGGGCCCATTCCCCCACCTTCTGGACCTCGGCCGAGACTTGGTGCCCACCCGCGGTCCAGGCGGCGCCTCCGCTCTTGGCGCTGTTCCAGCGGATCTCGAATGTGGTCCGGCGGGGGAGCGTGACGTCGTCGGCCCTGATGTGCGCCCAGCCGACGTAGCGCTTGCCCGGGGTCGCGGGCACCTTCGCGATGTAGGACATGCACTCGCCGCCGGTGAGCGCCGCCGACCGCGTGCCCGAGCGCACCATTTCCTCGTCGCGCCAGATCAGGCCCTCGTCGGGCGACTGCCGCCAGACGGACCAGCCGGTCGGCGCGTCCTTCGCCTCCCAATCGGGCCCGATGGGGTTATCCCCCTCGCCCGTCTCCTCGAAGCCGGGGTTCTGCAGGAGGTTCGGCAGCGCGTCGAAGTCCCCGCGCTTCGCGCGCAGGTTCAGGGCGAGCATCGATCCCGGATCGCGCTGGGTCAGCTCGTCGATCAGGGCGTCCAGCGTAAACGCATCGCCACGGGCAGCCAGAGCCTCAATACCCGCCAGCATCGCGCCCTCGACCATTGAGCGCCACTCCGACCGCACCGGGGCTCGGCCGGCGTTGATGTCGTACCACGAGGTGCTCACATCGTCCTCGATCACGCTGCGGTGGAAGGCCGCGTCGCGATTCCGCGAGATGCGGACCAGCGTTTCAACGTCATCGGCAATGACCTGGAGGTCGGTCGCGGCGTGGAGGTGCTTGGCGGTGAGCCACCCCCGGATGAACAGCGCGGGATACTCGAAACACTTGCGGATGTATGCCACGCGATCATCGATGACACCGCCAGGCGCAAGCCGCGACGCGTTGCGGAGGTGTCGCTCGAGGCTGACGAGTCCGTCGAGCGTGTAGATGTCACACTGCTGCGCGGCGCTACCGATCCCCGCAAACCACACGCCCTCGCGAGGAGTCATCCACGTCTGCTCTAGCTCCTCGTAGAACGCCGCCATCTCCCCCGCCGCCGGTCCGTAGAGTTCGCGGAAGAACTCGCCGAGGAGTTCGTCCTCGTCGAGCGACACGTCCCACAACATCCGCGCTTGGAGGTAGATCATCGGCCCGTAGTTCGACCAGTACGGGTATGCCTCGGTATGCATGGCGACGAGCCCAATGCGCTTTGAGTGGCGGATGTCGTCCGCCAGCAGGTGGGGATAGTAGCGCGGGGCAAGCGCGCCCAAGCCGCTGTAATCGTACTTTCCCATCTGTCCGCACTGGGCCAGCCACTGCCGCCAGAAGGCGTAGTCCTGCTTGCGGTACGCCGGATCGAAGTACTGCGCCGTGTCCTGCGTGATGTTGACGAAGACGTTGGGTTCGAGCTTTCGAATGGTCCTGGGCGGCGGCTCGACTCCCCAGTAGGCGAAGCATCCGAGGTACTTGTCCGGGTGGGTCTTAGCAACGCCGCGCGCGACCGCGTTGACGAACGTATAGTAGCGATCGGAGCGGCAGAAATTGCCGCGGAACTCGTGGGGCACATCCAAAGCTAGGCACAGCTCGCACTCGCACCAAGTGTCGTAGTCGTTGATGCTCACCGAGTAGGTGTGCGAGTTGGGGTTCTCGTCGAAGTAGCGGCGTATCTCCTGAATGGCGATCTCGATGCTGCGCGGATGGGAGGTGCACGGTTGCCAGGCAGGCTGGCGGTCATCTGTCGGCCTGACGCGCTCGCCATTGAGGATCGGGTAGATCTCGGGGTCGCTCTCCGCAAACTTCGAGGGCGGGAACAGCGCGAACAGGTGGTGGGTGAATCCGGCCACGAAGGGCACCTCCCACGAGTGGCTCGACAGCCGCAGGTGCCGCACCCAGGCAGGCTGGTGTTCGCCGGCCATGCCACTGAAGAGCCGGCAATCGAAGCTGGGCTCCTCGACTTCGTCGCACTCATCGACGCTCACGGTGCGCGTCGCCGGGAGCACCTCGAACAACTCCGAAGGCATGAACCAGCGGGCTCCCAGGTGGTCGTGCAGGAACCCGCAGACAGCGTTCATCGTCCCTCGCGCCGTCCGGCCAGCGATGGCCAGAACGTCGCCGCGCGCCCTGATGCGGTAACCGTCATAGGAAGTGCTGGCAATCTCGTCTGGGGCGAAGCTCGCCTCGGCCGCCGCGCCGATGAGCACGCGCGCGCCCTGCGCGTCGGCCGGGTCCACAATCGGAAGAGCGGCGCCCGTGATACGCTCCACGACGTCGACGAACTCCTCGGCGGCGGGGCGGTCCGCCTCGGCGGCGCAGACGACCACGCCGCACGCCTGGCCCTCCTCGACAAGAGTCACGGAGGCCCGCGCGACGGGGGCCAGCATAATCACAGTCAACACCATCACTACGTGAGTCCTCACCATGTGCCTCCTGCCATGCCGGCCATCTCCTCGCGATGCCGCGGACCTGCATCGTTAACTGACCAACCAACCGTTGGCCGTGATGCTTCGGCGGCTGGACTTCGGCAACCTGCATGTGCGATCTCGGAGGCCGATGGCGGCGGGCGCGCCCGCGTGTCCAGGTTTCTCGATCACAACTGGCGAAGACTGGCAGCGTCGGCAGGAGTAGCGCCACCCGGAGGACGCGTAATGGCGAATCAGACATGGAATCGGCTAGCCGGATGTCTGGTGCTCGTTTCAGCAGTGCTGTGCTCGCCTTCGGTCGGCGCGCAGGACGAGTTGGATTTGGGATTCGAGGACGTCTCGCGAGCCGGCTCCCCCTCTCGATGGAAGGCAAACCCCGACTATCCCTTCGATTCGGTCGAATCGGTTGTCGGAGACCCTCGCCACGTGCGCTCCGGCGAGGCGGCGCTCAGACTTGCAGCGACCGCGGACCCCGCCAGGCCGGACAGCCGCGGCCATCTGCATACCAGAGACGACATTGCCGTCACGCCCGGGGTGCGGTACGGTCTGAGCCTGTGGGCGCGGGGGGAGGGCCGGGTGGGGGCATTGGCCTACGGTTACGGTCCGAAGGATGGTGGGGCTGAGGGATTCATCGCCTCGGTATGGCCTCAAGCAGCGGCGGAGAACCCCGCCGGCGGCGCTGTCTCGGACGAGGAGTGGCAGCGCTACCGGTATGAGTTCGAGCCGGGCGGTGACGGCACCACGATCACGTCGGTACGCCTCGTGGTCCTGGCGACAGGGACGATCTACGTTGACGACGTGTCCTGGGACGCGGTCGGTGATGACGAGGCCCCGGTCGCACCCTCGCCCGAGTCCTTACGCGTAAACCTCCTGACGGTTCCACGCGCTACGGGGCCGCCGGTCGTGGACGGCCGGTTCGGTCAAGACGAGTACGCGGTCCGCGCGACGGGGCTCATCAACCAGACCACGCACGAACTGTACGAGTACCCCGCTCGATTCGGGGTGTCGCGCGACTCGGATCGCCTCTACTTCGCCCTCTCCGTGGACCTGCCCGAGGGCTATGAGGTGAAATCGTCCCCCCGTCGCCGCGACGAGCCCGGCCTCATTGCGGCGCGAGATGTCTTCTACATGATGATCCGGCCGGACGACGCCGTCGACACCAGCACGTTCGAGGGCGCGTACCTCGCCGTGGCGCCCGACGGCACGATCTACGACGCCTGGGAGGAAGTCAGCTGGTCGGAGGCCTACTGCCGCCGCGACGCCGCGTTCGACGCTTCGCCTGAGGCGGCCGTGCATCTGGATGGGCGGCGCTACAGCCTGGAGATCTCCGTCCCGTTCGCGAGCGTGAAGCTGGATGCCCGAGCAGGCGAGACCTACGCGCTGTCCTTCGGCCTCAACCTCGAGGGTCATGCCGTAGCATGGCAGGCGCACCCGAACTGGTTCGACCATCCTCAGGCATTCGGGCAATTGCGTATCGAGGGAGAGGAAGTCGCAGCCTCAATACCAACGATCGGCTCCCTCGCGCGCGGCCAAGCCCAACCGACGTTCGAACTGAGCAACTCCGGCGAGGCATCCGCCGACTACGAGGTGACGTATCTGATCTCGACGCCGAAGATGGTCGGAGGCCGCGTCGGCTCGTACATCTTTGACCAGGCGCTGGATGTGCGGGAGAAGACAGTTGCCCGCGACCTCGGCGTGTTCTCTTGGCACGAAACCGGACAGCTCCCCGGCGGGCAGAGACGCGTGGAGCAGGGATCGGGGAGCCTCGATGAGCCTGGGCCGTACGTGGTCGAGACCGAGGTCCGGATCCAGGGCGAGCCGATATTCTATCAGATCGTGCCGTTCCGCTTCCTGCCTCCGCTGACCGCCTCGCTCACGCCAATCCCCAGCCGCGATCAACTGGTGGCGGACCTCTCCGTGCGCGGGGCGCGACCGGAGGAAAGAGGCCGCGTCCGCGTGAGCTTCACAGACAACGCGGGCGCCGAGGCCCTCAGCGAGGAGGTGGCCGTCGACAGAGACCAGATGTCGGTGACCCTCTCGATGGCGGACCTGGCGCCCGGCGACTACGACGCCGACTTCGCGCTGGACGACAGAGACGGCCAGGCGGTCACCACCGTCACGCTCCCCTTCAAGAAGTGGCCGACGCCGGCCTGGCTTGCCGAACGGGCCGGCATCGATGCGCTGGACGCCGACTGGGTCCCGGAGCCCTGGTCGCCTGTGGAGACGGGCGCCGACCAGGTCTCCGTGTGGGGCAGGCGATTCGACTTCGGCGCCGACACTCTCGTCGAGAGCATCTCAAGCCAAGACCAGCCGCTCCTGGCGGAAGGCATCTCTCTACGCTACGAGATCGGCGGCGAGCAGCACGCCGTCGAGATCGAGCCGCCGACTGTCTCGTCCACGGGCCGAGGTCGCGCGCGCGTGGAGCAGCGCGGGACATCGGATCACTTCGCCCTGACGGCCCGTCACCGGATCGAGTTCGACGGCATGGATCGCATCGACGTGACCCTCACGCCCCGCGGGCCCGTGCGGGTCGAGCGCGTGTGGATCGAGATCCCCTTCCGCAAGTTCCCCTACTCGATACTCATGGCCAACGAAGGGCCGGGCTCTCAGTACTGGCAGCGAGGGCTCGTCTCCGACAGGCTGTTCAGCCCACCGCGCGCATTCAACGTGGTTTGGCTGGGTGACGACCGAGTGGGTTTCGCGTTCTTCACCGAGAACTACCGGGGGTGGGTCGTCGACTCATCCCAGCCCCGCATCTCGCTGGCCTCCGACGAGACCTCGCGGCGGCTGAGGCTGAATGTCGTGAACGATCCCTCCGACCTGTCCGAACCCGTCGCCATCACCTTCGGCCTCCATCCCACCCCTTTCAAACCGCGTTTCTCGGGATGGCGCGACCTCCGGACGCAGGGCCTCGCCATCGAGCCGCCACCGGTCAACGCGGCCTTCGTCCACGCCAGCATCTGGAACTCCTGTGACTCCAAGCCATCGCCCCGCAGTTGGCAGGTGCTAGGCGACATCGTCGACTTCGCGCACGGCCGCGGGCAGCGCGTCTTCCCGTACCTGGGCACGTTCTTCATCTCGCCTTACGACAACATCAGACGTGACACCGCATTCGATCCGGCGCAAGGGCGGTTCCCTGATAGTCAGCTCCTACGCAAGAAGGCCGAGGCGACGCGCCAGGAGGAGTTCTTCTACTTCGCCGAAGATTGGCACCTGCGGCCCCGGAAGGTGAATGAGCCCGAGTGGGAGACCCGGCAGGAGGTGCGGACAGCGGCGGGAAGCTCATGGGCCGACTACTTCGTCCACGGCATCGCTGAGATGCTGGAGCGCACCGACGTCGATGGCTTCTATCTCGATATCGCCAATCCCATGCTAGACATGAACGAGGACCGGGAGCTGACAGTGGTCACGAAGGACGGCAAACGCGAGGGCACTCGCGAGTTGTTCGCCGCACGTGACCTCTACAAACGCCTCTACCGCGTGTTCGAGCAGCGCCGAGGGCCAGAACGCCGGCCATGGATGTTCGGGCATGGGTTCGCCGTATCGGTCCCTTACTCACCGTTCTGGGACGTCAACTTCAACTGCGAGGAGGTGAAGCCCAGCGCGCCGTTTGGGTTCACCTCGATGAACCTGCAAGACAGCCTCGAGGGCACGCCGCTGGCAAAGAGGGTCGACTCAGACGAAGCCCGAAGTTTCGACGCCCACGCCTTCCGGGCGCACTTCGGCGAGCAGTTTGGGGTGCCGAATGTTGTGCTGCCGCAATACGGGTACAAACCCGCGCTCAACACGCCCGCGCACAGCCGGGAGATGCTGTCGTGGACGTTCCTGCACAACGCGATGCTCTGGCCGGCCTACATCCCGTCTCAGCCGGTCTATGAGTTCTGGTCCAAGGTTGAGGTGCCCTTCGGCATGGGAGACACCGAGTTTCATCCGTACTGGGCTAACGGCGTAGCGCCGCGGCCCGCGTCCGTCAAAGTCAGCTATTGGAGCAAGGCGGAGAGGGACGATTTCCTGCTGGCCGCGGCCAACTGGTCGGAGCAGGAGGTATCCGCCACGATTCCTCTCCCTGAGGCGCTGAGGCAATTCAACGCGTGCGTGGACATGGAGACGGGCGAGGCGCTCGAGTGCGGCGACACCTTGCGCGCCACGCTGCCACCGCACGATCTTCGGGCCTTCCGTTTCCAGGCGCCAGCCGCGAACTGAGACAGACCGGCCGGTGCCGCTCATGCCCCGAACACAGTGCCGAATCTGATGCGGGTGACTCCTGATCAATGCTCTGGCTTCTCGTTGCTCTGCTCGGACCGGCCCACGCGGCGCGCGTCCACTCATTCGAGGGCGGGCTAGCTCCCTACGCGAGCTTCCCCTGGGGCGGAGCCGACGTGGCCGTCGACCCCACTGTCGCCCGGACCGGCTCATCCTCGGCTTCCATTCTGGTCCGCCCAGCCGGCGCCTCTGACTACTCCAGCATCAAACTCACGCTCACCCCCATCAGAGCCGGCGAGACCTACGAAGCCCGTGCCTGGTGCCGGACGCGCCATGCCGCCGATGTCGGCGGCTATGTCGTCATCGAGTTCATGCGCGGTGATGAGCGCGTGGGCATGGCTCAGGGGCCGATCACCGGGCCCGGCGACAACGACTGGACCGAGCTGATGGTGCGCGGCGTTGTGCCCGAGGGATGCGACAGCATCAGCCTCGCCCTCGTCGCCCATGGCGCCGGCAACGTGTGGTTTGACGATGTCTCGATCACCCGCATTCACCGCGCTCCGCGCCCGTTCCACGGCGACTTCGTTACGCTCACTCGCCGCGCCCCACGACCGGCACAGCCCTTCCTGGGCTTCGGCGCCCAGGGCGATTTCCAGCTCTCCCGGGCCTTCAACCGCGCTCGAGGAGTGACCGAAGCCGATATGCGCCTCGTCCGCTCCCGGGTCACCCAGATGCGCCCGCACATTGTCCGCTGCTTCCTGGACTACGCCTGGTGGGAGCCCGAGGAGGGCCGCCAGACGCCCGACAGCGAGGCCATGCGCGACCTCACCGAGTGGATCCGCTTCCTCGGATCGATAGACTGCAGGGTCCTGCTCACCCCGTGGGGCGACCGGTTCGCGTATCCGGAGTGGATGGGGCCCGGCCACGGTCGCATGCCCGAGCGCGCCGATGCGATGGTCCGATCGCTCGTTGACTGTCTCGAGCACCTGATCCGCGTGGAAGGCCTGGAGAACGTGCGTTACGCGTGCCTGATGAACGAACCGGACAACGATCCGACCCGCGCCGTGAGCCTCGACGAATACGTCCGGTTGAGCCGCTTGCTCGACTCCCTCCTCAGCGAGCGCGACCTGCGCGAGGGCCTGACGCTGCTGACCGGCGACGATTCCTGGGGCGATCCCGTCAACGCGAGCGACTGGTTCGCGGGCGTCGTCGGCGCGGGCCTCGACTATGCGGACGCGGCCTCCACCCACACCTACCGCCACGAGTATGTCCCGGCTCTCGCTCCCTGGATCGCCGCCCGCCGCAAGCTCCTCAGGCGGGCCAATCCCAAGCGACCGAGGCCGCTGCTGATCACTGAGTTCGGCTACGGGGGCGAGACCTACGAGAATTCGGCGAACGAGGAGTACGAGTACGGGCTGTTCCTGGCTGACTTCGCCGTCACTGCCCTCCGCGAGGGGGCGTCGGGCGCGCTCATGTGGTGTCTCTTCGACACGTGCTACTCCGACTCCGATGTGCACTGTCAGAAGTGGGGGCTGTGGCGCTTCCGGGACCAGGGCTGGGAGCCGCGGCCGGGCTACTACACCTGGTCGCTCATCACGCGTTTCACGCGGCCAGGCAGCGAGATCATCCGCATGGGGCGCGAGCCTTCAGCGCCCGACCTTCGCGCCGTCGCGCTGAGGTCGCCCGATGGGGCCCTGACCGTCCTGATCGTCAACCGGTACGACCGTCCCATCTCGGTTGTTATGGACGTTGAGGGCCGCTTCCGGCTCTATGAATACACGCCATCGACGCCCCTCACCGGCGAGATGCTACAGGCCTCGCGCCACGTGAATCTGCCCGGCAGCGTGGTCGTCCCGCGTCGTTCATTCCTCATGCTGACAGACCTCAGATAGACGTGCCGGCAAACTCCACCGCGAGCATCGCCAGCGTGTCCAGCTGCTTGACAGTGAAGGCAACTCCGGAGCCCGTGTCGGTGAACGGAATCTCGCCACCATCGGGCAAGGATACCACGCGCCGGATCTCCTGGCTATCCACCCGCACGGTGACGGTGATGTCGTGGACGGGTATGTTCGGCAGCTCCTTCTGGAAGTTCACCAGCGAGAGGACTAACCGTCCCGGTTGCCGGAACATCGTGGCTTCGACGGCCTTCGGCGCTTCCACTCGAAACGAAAACTCGTCGCACAGTCGTCGGATGAGCGCGGCGAAAATCGGCCGGTGGGGCGCGTGGCGCTCGACATCGGCCGCGGCGTAGATGCACTCGCCGTCGCCGAACCGATGGTGCGCGATAGCCGGTCGGTCCGTGATTTCGCCCGGCGGGTCGTTGTGGATCGAGGCGAATTGATGGGGATCGTCGGGATCGGTGTAGGGCAGGCCGAGGTGAGCCAGCACGGTAACGTCAGCCATCGGCTCCAGCAGTGGCTGACGGCCATCGATCCCGGCAGGATGGTCGCGCGTGTAACCCTCAAGCAGATCGCCCTCCCCGGCGACAGGCGCGATGTAGGTGAAACGCTCCGCGGCAACGCCCACGCAAGACACGCCGAACACGTCGACGAGCATGAAGTCATCCTGGCGGGCCCCGTCGACCCGCGTGAGTGACGTGCCGCCGCTGGCGTAGAGCTTGCCACCTCCACGAACATACTCGCGAAACGCTCCGGCCTCGTCTTCGCCGAGCATCAGCACGTTGGGCAGAACGACGACGCGGTGTTGGCCCAGATCAGCCAGGCTATTCTTCGTGATCACCCCGTACGGGATGTGCGCGTGGATGAGCGCCTCGCATGCGCCAAGCGCTGCGTCGATATGCGGCGTGGCGCCGGAGAGCCCCTCATCGACGCGCTTGCCGTTATCCGCGAAATCGCATTTCGATTCGGTGCTCAAGTAGACGGCGACATCATGAACGGGTTCTCCGCCAACGTGAGGCTCATATGGCTGCATCTCACTGAAGATCGTGCCCATCCGCTCGTAAGCCGCCGGGTTGAGCGTGCCCTTGGGGTCGATGGAATCGATGAAGATGAATGAGCCGGCGTCAGACAAGGCGGCCGAGGCCTTGCAGCGCAGCAGTTCCTTGGATTTCAGAGTCGTGTAGTTGCCTAGATCGACGCTGACACACGTCTCAAAGCCGTAGGGCTGATTCTCGCTGAGGTGCAGGAACAGCTTGCGGACCAGGGACCCCTGCAGCGCGTCGCCGTAGAAATCGCCCTGCAGGAAGTCGCACTGCTCGCTGAGGGCGTGGGTGACGCCAAAGGTCCATTGCGCAGTGTAGGTCGAGGCCTGGTGCTCGACGCTGATGCTCGACACCACGCTCTTGACGGTTGAGGTCAGGAAGCGGGCGAAGTCCACCAGCCACTCCTCGCGCTTGCGTTGGAAGGCGACCCAGGTGGGATCATGCCAGTCCACGACCTGCGGCAGCTCGCCGCCGACCTCGCTGGCGAAACGATCCTGGCAGTGCGGGCAGTAGCAGACGCCCGGCCAGAAGGTCATGTCAAACCGCAGCCCGTCGATGTCGTAGCCCTCGCACAGCTCCCGCGCGATGCCCGCGATGTGGTCACGATACGGGGCGTTTGGGCAACAGACGCCCGCGCGGCTGTGGTCGGCGACGCCCTCGCCCTTGGTGTTGCGGATGCGCCAGTCCTCGTTGTTGCGGTAGGCGTGGGTGTCGAAGATCGCGCTCACGTAAGCCACCACGGCGATGTCGCTCGCGTGACAGAGGTCCGCGATCTCTCGGAAGATGTCGCGCTCGCGGAGGTTGGGGTGCATGGGGCCAACTTGCGAGGGGAAGTAGCAGAAGCCCACGTGCGAGTGGGCGTACGCCACCACGGACTGGGTCTGGCAGAGCTTGAGCATCTCGACGTAACGCGCCGCGTCGAACTCCGACAGGAATCGCTCATCATCGGCCGTGACGTGCATGTCGACGACGGCGCGGCGGTAGGCGTTCTCGTACCAATTGGGCATAGCGCGCTCCTGGCTAGCCGCAGTCGCGGTCGATTTCCTCGCGGGCGATCCGAGCCCACGTCTCAAGACGCGTGCGGTCGTGGTCTACCGTGTAGGTGTCCTTGTGGATCATCTCGATGGCACAGCCACGTGCCACATCGAGCACCTGGCGAACATCCCGCCGGATGACCTCGGGATCGAACCTGCCAACGACTCTTGCCGGGTTAGGCTTCCAGGAGAAGATCCAGCGATCGCGGCACGCCTCGGCCGAGGGTTCCAGCTCGCACCACGGGCTGATCGACACGCGTCGGAGCCTCGGCACTTTCTCGAGCATCTCAAACTTCGTGTGGTATGGCTCGCAGCATCCGTAGGCGTTGAGGCCGTAGCGATTCAGCATCCGGAGCTGATAGTTCAGGATGAACTCCTCGTGCTGATCCGGGCCGATGCCGACCGCCTCCTGGGCGACGCCAAAGCCCCAGCGGTCCTTCAGCCGGACGCGCTCGCCGGCGAAGTCCGGCGCGGGCAGCTCATCGGTGTAGCCGATCCCGCCTGAATCGACGTAGTGGTGACCGTTATTGAGCGTCAGCGCGCCTTGTTCCTCGAGCGACACGGTCTGCCGATCCACGCCCTCGGCGAGGATATCCATCAGCCGATGGGTCCACTCCGGCCGGTCGTGCATGTCGAGCATGAACTGCTCGATGCCCCGGAACGCGCAAGCCTCGCCGACAAGGTTGGCATGCATCGTGGGCGACTGGGGCCTAACGTCAAGGATGTCGCCGAGAACGTCCTCCACCGTCGAGACGATCCGGTCGGTGGCTTCCCGGTCAAGTTCGATGGTGGGGAGCGTTATCTTCTCGATGTCGTCTTCGGTCTTCAGCGGCGGATCGTAGACCCACGAACCCTTGAAGACGCCCGAAGTCTCCGTCCGCACGTCGACGCCCCAGCCCGTGCCGCGGAAGACCATGTTCACCGGGAAGTGCGGCTCGATGACGAAGTCATCATGCATCGACTCGTGCCGATAGATGAGGTGCCGGAGGTACCATTCGTGCGTGCGCCAGAAGGGGTCATCCAGCGTCAGAACGTCGGCGGGCAGCACCTCGGTCCAAGAGTCCTCCGGGAACACCAGAACGAGCGGACGCGCGGGCTCCAGTCGGTTGTGGCGATACCACAGGTCGCGCTTCTCCGCCTGTTCGGGCAGCCCCGCCAGTTCCCGGACCTGATGCGCGAGCGACCGGATCAACTCGCGAGACTTCGGATCGGGCGTTGAGACGGGGGCATCCGCCTGCCCGCTGTAGATGTAGCCTGCCGTGGCGTGTAGCATGTCGCTCCGATCTGGCTCCTCGTCCGAGTCAACGATGATCGCGTCCCGCAGCCTCGCCTGCTTCGCCGCGGAAGTAGGGCGGCCCTGCGCTCGCCCGAGGCGTGGGAGGCCGAAGCGCCGCCGGCTGGGAAACCTGAGGGCAATGCCACTGCACCCGCATTGCCCATATGAGCAGGGAGGTTTTCGGTAGAGGTGCCAAGAAACTGGCCTCAGAGCATCGCAGCAGGCATCGCAGCAATGATCGCCGGAGGCACCGCATGGGTTAAAGCCAACAGGAGCCGTTGAGCCTGGAGTTCGACGCTCGAGTGCGGCTGGAGTTTGTGGGCAGCAAGATCACCTCCGACGCTGGATTGCTGGCCCACCGCGAGCTGGATGATAAGC
>PVBE010378415.1_pt1 | contig 52238 bp, 46 predicted proteins | sample 1631181 | NCBI WGS metagenome assembly PVBE01 (sample SAMN08397723, study PRJNA350692) | Marine metagenome, whole genome shotgun sequencing project. | isolation source: water | place: Pacific Ocean | collected 2012-04
CAATTTTTCGGCTGGGTTCATCAATGTCTAGTAATGCGTAGCCGTCGGATATTGAGCGGAACCATGCCGCCATATCTTGTGAGGCCGCGGGATCCAATACCACGTAAAGACGGCGATCCCGCGGAAGGTTGTTATCTGTAGGCCGGACTAGTAGAGCGGAACGCACGTTGCTATCGGGTTCTGAGATGCCGACATGGACGACGTCGCCGGGCTGCATGTCGCGAACTTGTTGGTCAGATACTTCGTCAGCGAACGCTAAGACTCGCCGTCCTCGAAGTTCGATAACAGCGCTAGGTTTTTGGTTTGATGACGTAGGGATGTGCTCGGCATGTCCGTGTTCGGCAAGGGCTAATACATCTTTCTGAAGTTTTCGAAATGAGGGGAAGTGAATACGACCGCGAAAACGGTCGCTACGTCGGCCCGGGAAGGTTACTCCGGTCATGGATTGAAATGACTGAGCCAAGATGTTGGCCAAGTCTTTCATCTCGGCAGGTCCGAAGCCTCGTTGGGTGAGCCAAGGCGTACCGATACGGACACCAGTCGGCGCGGCAAATCCAATGTCACCAGGTAGGGAGTTTCGATTGGCCACTATTCCGATGGCATCCAGCATGCGAACGGCAGGCTCTCCACGAAGATCTCCTGTAGCTCCAGACCGCTTCAGGTCAATCACAAGGAGGTGTGTGTTGGTACCTCCATAGGCCAGACCTACATTGTTTTTTTTCAGCGCTTCAGCCAAGGCAGCCGCGTTAGCAACTATTTGGCGTTGGGTAGCTCGAAATGTGTCAGTGGAGGCAATTTCGAATGCTACAGCCATTGCTCCTATTTTGTTCAGATGAGGTCCACCTTGTTCGCCCGGGAATACGGATCGATCAACCCGACGCATAACGGAACGTTTGTGCGAGAGGATGGCTGCTGCCCGTGGACCAAAAAGAGTTTTGTGTGTCGTGAACGTCACAATGTCGGCGATTCCAACTGGCGATGGGTATTCTCCAGCAGCAACCAATCCAGCCGGATGAGAAATGTCAGCAAGCAAATACGCGTTGACTTCGTCAGCGATTTCCCGGAAGCGGTCCCAATCTGGAGCCCATGGATAGGATGTGTACCCAGCCACAATTATTCGTGGCTTTTCTCGCCGTGCGATTTCCATAATATTGGTGTAATCAAGCTGAGCGGTAACATCAGGAATCGTATAGCTAGCGGTACGAAATCTACGGCCGGATCTGTTGACGACCGCACCGTGACTTAAATGACCACCATGTGCGAGCGAGAGGCCCATAATTGTGTCGTCTGGTTCGAGCAAAGCTTCATATACGGCGTTGTTCGCAGCGGCTCCAGATAGGGCCTGAACATTTACCCTGAGGTCATCAGCTTGGATTCGGTCATTAGCGAATAATGAAGCACAGCGTCTCTGGGCTAAAGACTCCAGAACATTGGTGAATTCGTTGCCGCGGTAGTAGCGGCGATCGCCATAGCGTCGAAAACGTGCAAGTTGCCAGTCAACATCAGCTAGTAGCTCTGGGGTATCTCTGGTCATTGGGCCCGCGGGATACCCTTCCGCGTACAGGCTGGTTAATGGGGAACCCAATGCCATTCGGACCGGCGCCGGCGTAATACTTTCTGAAGGAATTAGGATTAGCTTGCTGAATTGGCGTTGTTGCTCTTGGTCTATTAGATCAGCAATTAACGGGTCAACGTCATCCAGACCCTTGTTGAAGACAAGGTCAGCGTAGGTTTTGTGGTCAGGCATGGTGCAGCGGGAAAACGATTTGTGACATAAGCGTACGGCTACAAACTGATTGGGACGAACGTGGGTGTGTCATGACGTAAAAGAACGGACTTTTGCGAGGACGCTAATCTTTCATACGACGATTTTGGTGTAGCGCTCGTGAGCGCGCTTGTTGCATGGTTGTTCGCACCTCGCCGCCGAATCGTTCGTTAAGCCATGGATCGCCTCGGACATGATAGCCGCCACGTTCCCAAAATCCTTGTTCCTCGTGACTCATGAATTCGAGGCCGCGAACCCACTTTGCGCTTTTCCAGAAGTAGAGGCTCGGAAGCACCAAGCGTAAGGGTCCTCCATGCTCCCAAGCGAGAGGGGCACCGTCGTGCTTGAGCGCAAACAGCACGTCATCTTGATCAAGCTCTTCAATCGCGACATTCGTGGTGTAGTCGGGATCTGCGTGAATCATCACGAACTTGGCATCGGGCAGAGGATTCACCCGTGCCAACAGTTCCCTGACATGAATGCCTTCCCATCTATTGTCGTAGCGGCTCCAGTGCGTGACACAGTGAATGTCTGAAGTCAGGCTGACTTGTGGGAGCGAGACAAATTCGTCCCATGACCAACGCATTTCGTGCTCGACGAGGCCGCTGATCCAGAAATCCCATTTGGACATGTCATAGGGACGAGGTTCCATGTAATGGAGCACCGGCCATTTTTCGGTCAGTGTTTGATCGGGCGGCAATCTGGGGTCACGTAGTGTAGGTGGTCTGGGGGTGACATCGAGGGGTTCAGTTGCAGGGTTTGATTCGCGATCATGAGATTGGTCGCTCATAGTTTTTATGAAACTCCTAGTATCGCAATTGAAGCTACGAAGCCTTTACCAAGTATGCAAGTTGGTTCTTATGGTCAGGTCTGCTCCTAATTGAAGGTTACCTACATTCAATTGAGTAACAGTTACACCAGGACCAGTGTTATCCGGCGGCAGGAGGTGCTGTAGCAAAGGTCGCCAAAGACTGATGCAGTTCTGGCGAAACATCGGTCATAGAGGGACCTATGGTTCCGAGGGGATCACCCGATTCATGTATAAAAGTTGTAGCTCGATATTGAAGGTCCGCAATGGGTCGTTTTATTTCGATTGCTGGGACTAGTAGCAACACGTGGCTTTTATTGATAAGTGCCAAAGCGCCGGTCGGCATTACCGTGGCAGGGGCAGCTGACGTACGTTTCTGTAGGTGCCAGGATGGGTTCGCACTGGGACGGTAGTGAATTTCGAACCATGTGTCCGTATTCTCGAAAATGTCGAACTCAGCGACCCTCGCCGTCCAGTTGTCGGTCGGATCACTATTGGCTTGGATCGCAACCGAAATTTGAATGCCGAGTTTCTGATTGTCGAGCGGGATTGGGTTACCGAAATCAATGAGGAATGCGGCATATCTCTCGCTTTGATCAATAGGGTTGGTTGGAGCAACGGCAAATGACGATGAACGCAGGGCTGCTAAATGGGCTGTTGTAAGGGTGGCGTTTCCGCTTGCGATTCGTCGTATATCTCCGAATGCAAAACCTTTAACGACGTGTGCTTCAGAAATAGAGAAGTAATCCTCGCTGGCGTCACCGCGGAACATAGGTTGGTCTGCGGCGGCGGGTGTGACGGTAAGAACTTGGTCGACCGGCTCTAATCCAATTACAACTGTTCCCTTAGTGATCCGGGAGGGTATTCGATCGCCGCTTCGATATCTCCATTCGGTGGCGCGTTGATTGCTCACAATGGCTAAAGGGATTTCTCGGGTAGATCCGCCACGCAAAAGAATATTCTCCGTTTGATCAGGTGTTATCCGCATTTTTCCTGAAGAACGGATCAGACTAAGTTTGCTTAAACCATCGCCGCCTAGATTAATGAGCCCACATGTGGCTCGGGCTACAAGTACATCTGATGGCACAGTGATGGTGAACGGGCATATCGTCGCAACAAGAGGCATAGGCTCTTGAGCATCTGCGTTGCCACTCAGTCGAGGAAGTTCGATTCGATAATCTTCGACTTCTCCGAAGGGCCATCGCCCACCCCCATCCCATCGGACACCCTCGATTCTTGACCTTGTTAGCAAAACTCGCATCCATGCTCCATCAGGCAGTTGAGTAGCGCTTCCGATGGGAAACTTGTCTGTTTGGATCCGGGTTGTTGTGCCCGGATCGACCCTGACCGGAAAATTTCGTATAGCCCACTCAGGTGCAAATCCGTCTGACGGTCCCCAGCGCCCGTCCAGATTCATATCGATCAGGATGTTGACAAATCGGTCGCCGACTGGAGCCGACGGATCTAAGGACACAGTTAGATCAACAACCGCGCTAGGAGGGGTTCCATCTAGTGTTAGCGTCAGACCACGAAGTCCATTATCTGCGGCATCTGAATTCACTAGATTAGGGGCGGCGTCAGGATTGGTTGAGTCATCAGCACTGGCTTCGGTCGTAACACTAGGGCCTAGGCGATCAGCCCCGGGTGTGTATATATGAGCGCCCGGTTTGTCGCTACTGCGGGTTTTAAGCCGTGTTGGGAAGCGACCGATTATGCGGGTGTTTGCATAACCGGCCGGATTCCCGTCTGGGGCATCTCCAAAATCAGCGCTTAGTTTTGTTGGCGTTGGGGGTTCGGTTGATTTGTTTGGCGGAGGTACCTCAATGGGCACTGATGGTGTTGCTGTGGTAACGGGGGGTGTTACGACCCTGACCGAAGGGTTTTGATTGTTGGGGCTGTCTGTAACACCACATCCGGCTATTGCCACCGTGCTGAGTGCCACAAGCGTGCTGTAACGCATGATTGAAACAAGGTGTAGATAACCATCTGCTATTGAGGTGAAGCGGATCACACTTGGCACCCGATCATGTTGGAAGGTGAAAAGCGCACGTAGTAATCACATGTTTCTATGGTGCGGTTGTCGCGCTCCCAATGTCGTTATTGGTAGGTTCGGGCAAACGCTTTGGGGTGTAGGTGGCATATGAGTCCGAGGTTTCCCAGAGCGTCACAGATACAACTGGAAATCCTTGCGATTCGGTTTGTTCATACATCAGCCGGGCGAGATTCTCCGTTGTAGGATTTTCCTCGATGACGTAGACATGTTGCCCAAGGTTTTCAATAGCTTCGATGAGCGGATCACCTCGTTGCAAGATCATTCGGTGGTCGAGTTGTTCGTCGATCCACGCTTGCATTGAACGTCGAATGTCGCGGAAGTCAGCCACCATTCCTTGCTCGTTTAGTTTGTTACAGGCCAATCGAATTTCAGCCCGTCCGTTGTGGCCGTGGGGTTGGTTGCACTTGCCGTCATAATCAATCAGACGGTGGCCGAAACAGAACTCGATATGTTTGACAATTTCGTACATCGTGGCGGTCGCTCCTACTACGAAATGGTTCGCCCACCGTCTACCGGAATTACGACTCCGGTTACGAAGTCGGTCCCTTCAACAAGATAAAGCGTAGTCTGCAAAAGGTCTTCGGGATCGCCGATCCGTTGAAGGGGAGTTGCTTGAGCAACTGCCGCCACGGTTGAGGGGCTGAAGTCATCGGGCATGAGAATTGGTCCAGGGGCTATGGCATTAACCTTAACGGTAGGCGCGAGTTCTTTTGCAAAAACCTTTGTTAGTGTCACGATACCGCCCTTGGCTACGAAATATGGAGCATAATTTGTGTAGGGGCGATTTACGGCCCAATCTGCGATGTTCACGATCTTGCCATGGCCTCGCTCGCGCATGTGAAGACCGAACAGCCAGCAACCCAAATAAGGACCTTTGAGATTTACTGCAATATTTCGATCAAAATCGTCTTCAGTTAGGTCTTCCAAAGGGGTACTTGGATAGATTGACGCGTTGTTGATCAAAACATCCACCCCGCCAAATTTAGAGATAGCAGCATCTCTGACCGCCTCAACACCAATCTTTGAAGAAATATCGGCCTGCACGGCCAAGGCACATGTGCCCATATTCTCGCAGGCTTCAACGACCTCCTGTGCCTCAGTCGCCGAGGATTGATAGTTGACGACAACATTGGCACCCCTCCGGGCAAGGCCCAACGAGATGTGTCTGCCTATGCGACGTGCGCCGCCAGTTACGACGACAGTTGCTCCATCTATCTTCATATGGGTTGGTTCCATTGTGCGTACATGGTCAGAACCCTGCGTTCTTGACGTCGAGCATTACACGTGTAGTGTCTCGGATTATGACGTTTTGCACTGTAAGGTTTGTTGCATGAGTGAATGTCCGTCGGGCGAAATGCGAGTTGCCGCGTTGGTTAGTGGTCTCGATAGTTGCGTAATGGTTGGTTTATTGGCCCGCGAGTATTCTGAAATCACACCGATATACGTGCGAGCGGGATTACGCTGGGAAGATGCCGAAGTAAGAGCCTTGAATCACTTTTTTGGCTCACTCGCTGAAGGTGCTATCCAACCGATGGTTGAGGTGCATCTGGGCGTGGGAGCGTTCTACGGGACTCATTGGAGCACCGGTGGTCTAGATGTGCCTGATGCGAAGGAACCAGATGATGCGTGGTATTTGCCAGGGCGAAATCTTGCTTTGCTAAGCGCGGCTGCGATCTATGGAGGAACGCATGCCATCAAATTTCTTGCTATTGGCATTCTTGGCAACAATCCGTTTCCTGACGCAACAGAAGATTTTTTCCTTAGCCTTGAGCAAACGGCCGGTTTGGCCATGAACACGACATTTCATGTTCTGAGGCCGTTGCAGGGGATGCACAAGGCTGATGTGATACGGGCTGGCAGTGCATTTCCTCTGGAACTTCCCCTTTCGTGCGCCAGTCCCGTGCAGAGTAAGCATTGTGGCGTGTGTGGAAAATGTGGGGAGCGTCGTGGTGGATTTATCCAAGCGGGGATTCTTGATCCGACAGATTATGTAGGATCGATCCCAGCGTAGCTAGAGGCTAGGACGGGTCACCGTCCACAATTCTTTGAGTTTGTCCCCGGGAACGTCCGGAAATGGATTGAAGTGACTAACACTCTCGACATTCAGCCCTGCCGCCGCTAGGTCAGAACAAACGTTTTCGGCTTTGAACCATCGGGCGATCAGAGTTTCGTGGGTGCGTTCGGAACCAGCATGTTCAATGTCTAGGTGCATAGTGGTAACAGCACCAGATACTTCAAACTTTCGATGCAAAGTGAAGTCACGCCCACGTTCTGTGATTGGAGTTCTCCACAACGTTTCGAAAGCAACCCGCGAATTGAGATCAAAAACGAACACGCCGCCAGGCCGTAAGTGTTGTGACACTTTGCGGAAGACTTGTGAAAGGTCACTGGGACCGAGTAAATGATTCAGACTTGCGTAAAGACACGTCACGGCGTCGACGGATTGCTCAATATCGAGGGACCGCATATCCCCAATTACGAATTGAACTGGTTTCCCCTCGCACTTGGCACGGGTTCGGGCTTGCTCGACCATGGCAGGCGAAATGTCTAGCCCAATGACTTCGGTTCCACCGTGGCACTGTAGTAGTGCATGAGTGCCGGTACCACAGCCGAGATCTAAGAGTCGATGAGGTCGGCCAACATGATCTCTTAAACGCTGGTTCACTCTAGGCGCGACAAGAATGGCGTATTCAGTGCCATAAAGTCGCTGCCACGCGTCAAAAATCTGAGCGAAAGCTGAGTACATCGATCCTGAATCCATTTAAGGATCAACTCAGTCATTTTCGTGCAGCCATGAGGGTACGTCCCCCTCGGCGACGCCGGATGCCCAACTTTTTGATGACGTGGAAAAATCTTCGCCTTTGAGTGAAGCAGTGATTAGCAGAGGAGCTCGAACCCCACCGTCCGTGATGGTTATTGAGCGAGCGATAACGGATTCGGTAGCACGCACGTTCAACACAGCTTCTATATGGCCCGCACTGATTTTTTCTGCGCGCACTGTTTTTCCTGTTATGCCTGTCGCCTGAATCTCGCCTGTCACCTCGATCTCTTTGTCGGCGGAAATCACGGCTTGCCGAGCTTCCAAACTGCGTCCGTAGATTGCAGCATCCTCGATACCGTCACCAGCGACGTGGAGTTCTGATCCTTCCACAACTATTCGGAAGTCTGGAAAGATGATTGCTGTCTCAACATGGGTGGTTTCGGCCGGTATGGTCAGTACGCTTTCGCCGTTTACCTCTTCGGTACGGGCACCGTTAGGCACGATTGATCCTCGTGGCGAATCCAACGACTTTGTTTCCTGGTAAAAGACATCGCCTGTCATGTTGGCCTCCGATGGAATTAACGCGGGTCAAGGATAAATGGTTGGCGGGGTGTAGCGAACTGTTCGTTAACGCTTCAAAAAATTAGTGGCTAACGCCTCTCGTGCTTGTGGGTCCAACAAGTATTCAGCCCCCTGTCGATGCTGCATGGTTTGGTAGAGGATAATTGATACTGCGGCTGAAACATTGAGGCTCTGAACCATCCCTGTGAGGGGCACGGTGATGAGGAAATCCGCGGCATCTATGGCTTGAGATGACAACCCGCGATTTTCATTGCCAAACCAGATAGCCAGATTAGCGTGACCGAGTTCGGCGTCGGCGACAGCTATTGCGCCTGGTTCTGAAACCGTCGCAGCCAAGACGTGCTTGGTTGATCTGAGGGAAGCTATGCAAGCGCTGGTCGAGTGGTGGACTGTGAAATCCAGCCACTTGTTGGCGGAAGACGAACTTGATTTGCCGACACTGCGAGGATTAAACGGGGATTCATCGCGAAATACAAAGTGCACGTTCTGTACACCAAAGGCATCGCAGTTCCGCAAAGCTGCCTCGGCATTGTGTGGATCATGAATGTCTTCCAGAACAACGACAAGCCCTCTTTGACGAGAGGCAGCGACTTGAGCACATCGAGTGCGACGTTCAGGTGTCGGCGGAGCTATTTGAGGCCTCTATTTTGGTTCTAGAACTCAACGATGGATCTCGAGGACGTCGGGGTTTATACACCAGAGCGGAGTCTCGCCAGCTAACACCCTTGCTATTTCCTCAACAGCGTGCAGGGCGGTGCGCTTGGCTGATTCAGCAGTTATACCTGCTACGTGTGGAGAGAGCAGCACGTTAGGCGCGGAGAGCAACGGGCTCTGCACAGGTGGTTCATGCTCAAAGACGTCGATTGCTGCGCCGGCGATAACACTCTGTGCAAGCGCTTCAGCCAATGCGGACTCATCGACGACCGCTCCTCGGCACGTGTTGACGAGTATTGCGTTTGAATGCATCAGAGATAGCCGTTCTTTATCTATCAGATGATGTGTCTCTTGGGTAAGGGGTGTATGGAGGGTGACGACATCAGATTGGCTTAGCAAATCTTCGAGGCTGGGCGAAAGCTCGCCCCCGGCCTGTCGAACCACTTGTTCAGGGACGAAGGGATCGTGTATCAAGCCCCGCGCACCCAACCCGTGGACGAAAGCTCGGAGGACTCTTAATCCCACTCGGCCTCCGCCGATGATTCCAACCGTACGGCCGGCGATTTCATGGACCCCTTCCACGGTGATGTCCCGCCAACCGCCTTCACGAACAATCTTTTCTTGTTCACGTAGCTTCTTCAAGATTGCCAGCGTGCTTGCGACAGCGAACTCAGAAACCGAAGCCGCATTTGCTTCGGCTGTGATGCAGACCGGAATGCCCAAGCTTGTCGCATGCTCGACATCGATGCTGTCAACCCCGACGCCGTGCTTCTGGATAATTTGTAGATTTGAAGCTGCGCTGATCACGTTAGCTGTGATTGGGGCAACGCGAACAATGATGGCGTTCGCCGACTCTACCTCCTGAAGGATCGATATCTCATCAGTCTGAGTCGGATGAGCGACCCTCGAAAAACTCTCGAGCGCTGCTAGTCCGGTGGGGTCAATGGTCTCGGTTACCAGGGTTACCGGTAGTCTCGTACTGTGATTCATGCTGGTAGGGGATCAATTGGTGGAACGTCGGGTCGATTAACGAGATGTGTGTATTTGAGGGCGTTCCCCGTGTTCAAAAGGACAATTCGCTCATCGCGATCGATGTCGCCGCGGTCCAGAAGATGGGAAAGCGCAGGGATTAACGCTGCGCCTTCTGGTGCAGCGAGAACACCTTCCTGTGCGGCTAACTCATGCATTCCGGTAACCAGTTCATCGTCATCAACAGCCACCGCCGTGCCATGCGTGTCTTTCAGAATTCGTAGAATGAGCCGATGTGCGAAGGGTAGAGGTACGAGTAGGCCGTTGGCTGTTGTTCGGGGATCTTCGGGACGGACAGCGTTTTCGGCACCAGCTTCGAAAGCGTCAACAATCGGCTGGCATCCAGAAGCCTGAACGGCGATTAAGCGGGGGGGTGAGCCTCGCAGCCAGCCAAGCTCAGACAGTTCTTGCATCGCTTTCCATACGCCGATTAGCCCCACGCCGCCGCCGGTGGGGTATAGCACTACGTCAGGAGGATCCCAATCAAAGGCTTCAGCGATTTCCAGACCCATAGTTTTTTTTCCTTCTACTCGATAGGGCTCTTTCATTGTTGAGGCATCAAACCAGCCAGCTTCGGCGCTTCGCGTAGCGACGATGCGTCCCGCATCACTGAGTACTCCTCGAACCTCTGTAACGTCAGCGCCATAGGCAATGCACTCGGCCTTGATGGGCTCTGGCGTTTTTGCCGGCATTACGACGTGCAGAGTAATCCCCCATGCTGCGCAGTAGGCGGCCCATGCGCTTCCAGCGTTGCCGGCGGTCGGAATTGCAATTTCCCGAACTCCCAGCTCGTGCGCGCGGGCTACGCCTACGGCCGCGCCTCGAGCTTTAAAGGTTCCAGTTGGGTTAGTCCCTTCGTCCTTAAGCCACAGGTTTTTAAGGCCGAGTCGTGCTGCAAGCTGACACATTGGAATCATCGGTGTTGCGCCAGCACCGAGATCCGGAGCGTTGAGTGGGTTGTCGAGTGGTAATAGTTCGCGGAATTTCCAGAGATTTGCGGGGCGTTGAGCAATTGCTTCCGGGGTGACCACATCACGCACTGCATCCAAGTCGTACTGTGGCAGCAGTGTGGCCTCAGCCCCGTGACTCACCGTCTGTATCTGCTTAGGGTCGTGAGATTTTCCGGTTTCTGCACAACGCAGTTCCAGCAACAGTGATCGGAAGGAGGCCTTGTTCATAAATAGACCGTTTGTTGACAAATGGCGTGGGCGGGAGCCTAGCGCAACCTGCGGTTTTGGCGAGGGTTTTCGGTCTATGAACCGTCCCACGACCTACACGCTTTTCAGGCTGCGGTGGTTTGTGCCCAGACGACTTGTCGTAGCTTTGCTACGTTGAGGATGGATATCAACCGCTTCCGATGGTTTGAGGGTGCTAACACTCCAGCATTGCGAAGCTTGGTTACAGCAAGGCTTACGCTTTCCCGGACAGTTCCTAGCCGTTGTGCCAATTCTTCATGGGTGACGCGGAGGTCGGTTTCGCCTTGTCCTTCCGCCATCTGCAGGATTGCGAGTGCTACCGACGCCTCCACGTTTTCGAGTGCAATCTGGCTTGTGCGCTGTTCAATTTTGGAAAGTCTCCGTGCTTGGCGATGTAGAAGGTCGAGTAAGAAACCTGGATTTTGATTAGTTAGTCGGCGAAAGCTAAGAATGCTGAACCACGCGACGGTGGCAGGTCCATCAGCCTCAATCGCTGTCCGGTCGCTAACGGATTCCGGAAAAACATTTTCGAACCAATCGCCTTCAGCTAATGGTGCTGTTGCAACTCGTCGACCATTGGGACTAATCCGCCAGACAATGACAGACCCGTGGCAAATGATCCCAATTCGAGCCTCGTCTATTGCAGGATCCATTACGATTTCACGATCTCGGTACCTAGCCGAACGTGCGCCTTTCGCCCGAAGGGTTTCGACCAAATTGGGCTTGGCCGTGGTGGTCGTCGTAGCCATCGTGGAGTCGCCCCCTAAATGAGATGCAGCCTTAATAGCCTGTTGACACGGTACCTAATAATGTCTAGAACAACGACGTCGATTTTGGAGTTGGCTAGCGTTCTAAGCGCGGTTTTTCCGTTAGCCGCAACACGTACGTTGAAGCCCTCGACAGCGAGTCCCCGTCGCAGTAGATCAAGAATTGCTGGATCGTCGTCGACGGCAAGAAGTTGTAGCTTATCACCATGCATTATTGGGACCATGGAGGAAGCCTACATCGGGTTTTCCGTTCTACGACACGGTACATTGGTTATTGACCATGACGATGAAATTATTTCACCTATCCGCCCTCCGAGTGTTTCGTTATTGGTTCGGGCTGGTTGCGGCTGTTGTGCTTGCTCTTGTGCTGTTGGCCTGCACGGATGAGGGTGTGCCAAAACTCGATGCGCCTGATGAGTCCGACAAAGTGCGTGCGACGGTTGACATTGAACTCGGGACCACAAAGGTGACGGCGAGTGGCCGACAAAATATATGGGTTTCCAGCTCTAACGGGTGGAATCCTTGCGCGGAATCGCATGACGCTAAGCATCCGCCGGAAGACTGTTGGATCCGCGTGATGATTGACGATACGCAGATTGCGGTTGTGTTGCCTGAACCCGACGGGACGTTTGGGCCGTTCCCCATCGCTATCCATTTCGATGTTTTTGAGTTTGATGTGGGCTCACGCCAAATCCAGTTTGTACAGGTTGGACGTCTGGAAGTGCGAGAAACCAACCCGCTGACGCTTGAGTTTGAAGCGCCTTCTTCTAGCTTGCCGTAGCGGGACAGGCCTGCCGTTTAGTTTGACCGTCATTTAATTTTGGGGGTCAGCCACGAGGAACTTCAGTGAGCAATATTGATCGGGCAAGAGCCACGTCGTCTAGAAGATCGTCGACTTTTTCGACACGTGCGATTTGCAGTATTAGGGCAAGTACTTTTTCGTGTTCAGCAACCAGCAAACTCGCGACGTAGACGTCTGAGCCGCTAGAAACTCGGGTTCTGGCTGCGGCTGTTTGAAATTCTTTGACCGGGGGCTCAATTGTGATTAGTTCTAAAATGTCTGCAGCCTGCGTGCTTTTCTGGAATCCCTTAACGAGGCCGCCCGCAATTGTCTGAAGATATTCGCCTGGCCTTTCGATCAAGTCGTTAGCTAACAGTTGTTGTCGGCTTGATGTTGCTTGGCCCACAAACACGAGACCCAGAAGAAACGGTTCTGGCTTTCGGATGACGATGGGGTCAAGAAATAGACCCTCGAGACCGAAGTCAAGGGATGTGTGGTCACCATCTTGTCCTCGAGAAACGGGCATGCCGAGGTTTTCAGCCAGCGATGTTAGATCCGGTAGGCGTGCGAGCAACTCAAGCTCGCTATATCGGAATAAATCTTCGGTGGGAAGAGACGAAGTTTCCGGTGTGGTCGATAGATTCTTCGTGGGGACGCCTGAGGGCATCTGTGATTGGGTTTCAGTAACAGGGGCGGTGGTTGGGATCGGGTTTGGCGACGCGCTTATGGGAATGGCCTCATTCGGGGTGGTGGTGGCGGTAGCTATCGGAATAGGCGTCCATGTCGGCGTCGGCATCGGTGTCGGCGAAGGCGTGATTGTGGTGACTGTGGATGTTGAGAGGGGTCTACATGCGGTAGCGCAGGTGATGACGACCAGTGCGATCGTGGCAGCTACGTTTCTCGTAACCAAAAATAAAATGTGTTTCACACGGCTAAACGTCCGTCTTCTATAACCACTATTCCATCAGCAATCACTGTCGGATGTGAGATCACCCCGTCCAGGTGAAAGGGGACATCCACCGTGCCGCCGATGTGGAGGCTGTTGCCGAGAGCTACATGGGCGGTTCCGGCGACCTTTTCGCTCTCGAGGATGTTTCCGCTTAGCCGCGTTTCTGGGTTTGTGCCGATTCCGAGTTCCGCAATGTTTCTGGCCCCGACTCCTACTTCGCTAAAGATGTTCTGTAAGGCATGTGCGCCGGTGCCCTCAATTGTCTGTGCCAGCCCGTCTCGTACTTCAATGATCGTGGGTTCGTCTGGCTTTTGAGCTTCTGCTCCAGGATCCATCGAACTTGCATCAATTACCAGCGTGCCTTCGGCTTTACCTTCGACAGGTGCGACATATGATTCGCCGCCTGGAAGGTTTCCGAAAGCACCCGGGGCCGTGAAAACCCCCGAGGACGGTCTTCCAGATCGCCCTGCAATGTCCAGCAGAAGATTTGTGCCAGCCGGAGCAGTCACGTGTGCGGTTGATGCCCGAGTGAGAATCTCGGCAATTGCATGACATCTGCGATCGATTTCCTGGTAGTCAACACGCAGCGTGCGCATAGCGATCTCGTATGTGATTGACGGCATGCTTACGATTCTTGTTCCTGTCGCGCTCGCATCATCACGGGCTTTCGTATGGCTCATGGATTTGGTCGTGGCAAGGAACCCGACATCTGCTTGAGCAAGTGCCAAAGACACGTCGGCCGTGGGCTCGCTTCCATGTTCTACGGTTACAGGCATTATGAGGAGACGGACATCTCGGGTTTTGCATAGGGCGCCTCTAGCGAAAAGTTCTCCGATCTGTTGCATGGGAGGATCTGTGATCACAACGACGTGTTCAGTACTGTTAAGAGAAACCGACTGAGTCATCACCGCATCAAGCATGTCTTGTTCATCGTGGCTTAATTCACGCTGTTCTATTTCGGTTTGACTAATCTCTCGGAGATTCACGGCGTACCTGTGTCGATGTAATTGTTAAGCGCAGTGTGACATTAGAGACGTAGGCTGTGTTGGTGGTGTGCGTAGGAGCTGACGATGTCAGGAAGCTTCTCTAAGCGCCTGCCCTCTCTGCGTTTCCCGAGACTCAGGCCCTCCCTGATCATAGGTTTTGTTTTGGGAGGTCTTGGTGTTGGGATCGCAGCAATACTTCTGATTTCTGCGGGCGCTGCGTGGAAAATCACGCATCCGCCACAGGAATCTCAGATCCAGACTCAGCTTGACAATGATGTTGGATGGGTTCGATTTGACTTTCCAACTCGCGATGGGGCTACCTTGGCTGGTTGGTTCGGTCCGGTCATTGACCCGATAGGGACGGTGATTTTGGCGCACGGTGCGGAGGGGTCCCACCAGGATCTTCTTGGAAAGGCGCTTTTTGTACGACGCGCTGGGTATCACGCGTTTGTGTTCGATTTTTTGGGCCATGGGCTAAGTGATTCTGGTGTGGTCAGTCTGGGTGCGCACGAAGTCCAAGATCTGTTGGCCGCGGTAGATCTTGTGGTTCGTTTGCCTGGGGTTGATCCGAGTCGGGTTGCGGTGCTCGGAGATTCGATGGGGGGTGCGGTGGCTATTATGGCGGCGGCCCGCGACCCACGGATTGCGGCGGTAATTGCCGAGTCATCCTATGCTCGACTTGACCGGACAACATCTGAGTCGTTTGGCGAGTTTGTGCAGCTTCCGCGGTTAGGGTGGCGACTTCCCGCGTTTCCATTCGCCGGTCCTGTGAAATTTTTTGGCCGTCTGTTTTCGGGCATCGATGTTTCCGAGGTAAACCCGGTTAATGAAATTGGTCGAATTAGCCCGCGCCCCGTTTTCATCATTCACGGGCGTGCTGACAGGCAGGTTTCGACGCAGGCCGGTCGAGAATTGCATGACGCTGCACAGGAACCGCGTGTAATCTGGCAGCCGGCACGCATTGGACATGTGGCATCGTTCTACAGTCGTTTTGACTACTATGTTCGTGTTAGTGCGTTTCTCGGTCAGGCCCTTGGTCGGCCGAATGTTTTATTTAAGGGTGATGTGTGATTCTTTACGCTGTATATGAAACGTCGATGCTAGCATTTCGCAGGCTTTTCTACATTTAGAGTAATTAGGGGACGTACGAGTGGAGCGAAGCGGATCTTCAGTCACGGACACGACGATCGTCATCCTGACTCTTATGTTGGGTGGATTTTTTTGGTTAATCACGTGGCTGCCGTCGCTTGGACTGCGCCAAGCCGGAGACGACTGGAACATTCCGGCTGAGGTTTCTGCACGTGCCAATCCAGTTGCGTTAAGTAGCGATGTTTTAATGCGGGGCCGTGAACAGTATTTGTTCACATGTGCGAAGTGTCACGGCTACTTGGCCGATGGCCATGGGCCGATGTGGGAATTGATGATGCCGCGGCCGTTGAACTTTACGCATCGAGAAGTCCAGAGTCGTACTGATGGCGACTTGTTTTACATCATTTCTACGGGACGGGAAGTGATGCCAGAGTATGGGTCTCGGACCACTGAAGCAGAAATCTGGGAACTGGTGCACTACATACGTGCCACTGTCCATCTGCCGGGCCACTACGATGAGTCTGATCCAAACGACTTGATTTTGAACCCCGGCATCATCACAACAGCGAGACCAGATAGTCCTGTCACGCCCATACCTCTCATTGGTCCCAGTAGTTAGTCGGGGAACTGTGGACGCCTGACGTGGGCAGCGACAGATGGCTTTTTGCTTCGGTCGCCGAGATCTCGACAGCGGTTCGTGAGGGGAAGGTTAGCGCGCTCGAGGTCACGAACGCTGCTTTAGAACGGATTGAAGCGACTGACCACAGGCTCCGGGCGTTTAGACATGTAGATGCTGAAGGTGCTCGGGCAACAGCGTCGGAACTCGATACTGCGAGGCGTAGTGGCGTAAGCCTGGGGGCTCTCGCTGGTGTACCGATCGCAGTCAAAGAAAATATTCCGGTAAACGGCTTGCCTCGTGAAGTTGGGTCGTTAGTTCGACGTGGTGAGCGATCAGATTCAGATGCTCTTGCGGTAGGGCGTTTGCGTTCTGCTCACGGGGTCGTTATTGGGATGACCTGTATGCCCGAGTATGGCCATATCGGATTGGGCCATAGCCCGCTCGGGCCTGCCACCAGGAATCCATGGTCAATGTCGCATACTCCTGGCGGATCAAGTAGCGGGTCTGCTGTGGCGGTGGCATCTGGGCAAGCTGCCTTGGCTCTCGGTACTGATGGTGGAGGTTCAATTCGTATCCCGTCGGCTTGTTGTGGTGTGGTGGGTCACAAGCCGACGCTTGGTCGTGTTCCCCATGCACCGTTGCGCGCCGGATTCTCACCAATGTCGCACTTAGGCCCTATTGGTCGTAGTGTCGGTGATGTGGCAATGATGCTGGATGTTATTGCCGGGCAAGATCACAGCGATCCAGCCTCCTTGCCGTCAGAGGGGGTGTGCTATGCGGAGTTATCTCAAGAATCTCGAAGTGAGGGACGGATCGCATGGGCCCCCCAACTGGGAACAACCACTGTCGACCACGACGTGCTTCAGGTCTGTTTGAGTGCTATTGAGGCGCTGGAGGCGAACGGCTATACGGTGGTGGAGATTGATCCGTTTCTCGATGACTGGACTGATGCATGGGCGATTCTTTTTGATGTCATGATGGCCTCCCTGGTCGTTGAACACCTGTCGGATATTTATCGACTTTCTGAGCCGAGCTTAATTGCGCGTGTAGAGCATGGACTCGGGACAAAAGCAATAGAGCTTGCTAAGGCAGAGGCCACGCGGCGGGATGTCTGGGCCGCGTTTCACCGAATATACGAGAAGTTTGATGTGATTGTGACGCCAGCACTTCTCGGCCCACCACTGCCAGTTGATCCCCAGACTGGGGAGATCGATGATCCCGAGGTATGGTCGGATCGTTGGTTTATGCATATGTATCCCGCGAACTTGACGGGACAACCGGCATCTAGCGTCCCGGTTGGGACGACGGTTGACGGCCTTCCGGTCGGCCTTCAGGTGATGGGATCACGGTTTGCTGACGGTATGGTCATCACGTTTGCGAGTGCTGTAGAGAGGTGTGTTGACTGGTTGGGTACACGCCCGGAGGTTGATTAGTTGCATGTCGAATCGGCAGCTTTTGCCTATGACTTACAATTATTTCTGTTCTTCGACCGTTTACCTGGTTGGTCTGGGCAAATTTAATTTTTCGCCGTTTTTATATTTTTCAATCAAAGAGGACTTGATGGCCGACAAGGAAAGTGGGCTTCGTGGGGTTGTTGCCGGTCGTTCGGCACTCAGCTCAGTTGATGGTGAAGCTGGTCGTTTGACGTATAGAGGCATTGATATTGCTGACCTTGCCTCGCAGACAATTTTTGAAGAGGTTGCATATCTTTTATGGGAAGACGAGCTTCCCTCTCGGGCTCAACTCGACACGCTCACCGAGCAAATCAATGAAAGCCGAGCATTGCCGGGCCCAGTTCTTGATGTCCTGTCGGCCTTGCCGGAGGGGACCATCCCGATGGATGCGCTGCGGACTGCCATATCGATGCTCGGTTCGTTCGATCCAGATCAAGGCGATGATTCGTTAGAGGCAAGCCGACGCAAGGCGGTTCGTCTGTTGGCACAGACGCCGAACGTGGTTGCGCAGTTAGGTCGCTTGTTAAATGGACGCTCACCCATAGAGCCTCCCGAAGGTTCTATTGCCTCCTCATTCCTTCAGACATTCTTTGATGAGCGTCCGAGCGCAGAAGCAATCAAAGCTTTGGACGTTCTATTGGTCCTGCAAGCTGATCATGAATTTAATGCCAGTACGTTTGCCGCTCGGTCAATAGCTTCTACGATGACTGACATGCATTCAGCGATCACCGGCGCGATTGGATCGCTTCGTGGGCCATTGCATGGTGGAGCAAACCAGGCAGTGATGGAGATGTTGTTAACCGTCGATTCTGTCGATCAAGCCGAGGCATGGGTTCTCGACAGGCTGGCTAGGCGGGAACTGATAATGGGATTCGGTCATGCGGTCTATAAGACCGCTGATCCTCGAGCTACCCATCTTCGCGAAATGGCACGGGAGCTTGCTAATTCATCGGGGCACCCTGAATGGTTCGATGTGTCGCAGGTCATGGAGTCGGTCATGCTTCGAGAGAAGAATTTGCATTCGAACGTTGACTTCTATGCCGCGACTGTTTATGCGTCGTTAGGGATTCCTCCAGAATTGTTCACGCCTATCTTTACGGCAAGCCGTATGAGTGGTTGGACCGCTCATGTACTGGAGCAGCAGGCGAATAATCGAATTATTCGCCCGCGGGCGGAGTATGTGGGCCACACCGACCGCAGGTTGGTTCCGTTGGACGAGCGTGGTTAACGGTCAATCTTCGGTTAACTGAACTTCTATGCGTTCGGCCATCGACTTGTAAATCGCATCGACGATTTTGGCGATGAGCACACCGTGTGCTGCTGGCACAGTTGGTTCGGTGTTGTGCCTGACGGCCTTAATAAAGTCAGCGATCGATAACTCATGCGATGGGGGGCGCTGGTGCTCAGGCGCTTCAAATACCTCGGTGCTATGACGGCCATTCCGGTCGTGGAAGAGGCGTAGGGGGTTGAGTCCTAGGCCGCTGTTCGCAGCAGATATTTCGAGCTGTTGGATGCTCGGTTTTTCCATTCGTAGGATCCATGAACATTCGAGCAGTAAGATCATTTCGTCGCTGAAGCGAATGGCGGCGAAGGCGTAATCATCGACGTCATAAGTCTCGGTGTTCCAGGGCCCCCAGCGGTTGGTTACCTCGCCCCGCTGACCAAGCGCTTGGCCTGTAGCTCCCCAGACACTTGTCGGTGTAGGGTGGCCGAGTACGTACAGTGCTCGGTCTAGCGCGTGCACTCCTATATCGATAAGTGCGCCGCCCCCATTTGCTGCCTTGGAAGTAAATGTCCCCCATGCAGGTACACCAGCCCGACGTAAATACGACGCTCTAGCGAAATGTGGTGTTCCGAGCACGCCAGTGGTGACAAGTCGGCGGGCTTCTTGCGTATCCCAGTCAAATCGTGTCTGAAAATCAATTGCCAGAACACGGTTGGCCTTCAACGCTGCTTGTTCCATTGCGATGGCTTCTACTGAATTCATTGCCATTGGCTTTTCGCAAAACACATGCTTACCTGATTCAAGGGCTGCGATAGTGGTCTCGGCGTGCGCCACGGGCGGTGTAGCAATGGAAACCGCATCGATGTCCTCTCGATTAAGCAGTTCTCTGAAATCGGTAAAGGCGAGTTCAATGCTCGCCTCGTTCGCGAGCTCAGCTGCTCGGCCTTCAACCGGGTCAGCCACAGCGACAACTTGAACATCCAAATTCGCCAACAACCCTGGTAAATGGGCGCCGCGGGCGATGCTGCCGGCACCTATGATGCCCACTCGGGTTCGGGAGGGATTGTTGTGGTGCTCAGACATTTAGTAACTCATGTAGGCAAGGCGACGGACGCTATCACACGTTCAGTTTATTTGATCTATTTCAGGATGTTCCGTCAATGGACTGAGCGCCAGTGCGGTGTGACTGGTGCTAGACTCAGCAACCGCGGTCTTCGCGGATTTACACGTAACTACTGATGAAACGTACATATCAACCCAAGGTCCGGAGACGTAAGCGTAAGCATGGTTTTCGCTCACGCATGGCGACGAGAAATGGCCGGGAAATTCTTCGCCGGCGTCGTCAAAAGGGCCGCAAACGCCTAGCTGTCTGAAACGACTTGCCATGCGGCCTAGTGCCGGTGTCTGAGGATTTATGACTCGTCCAAATCGTTTGCGCCGTTACGCGGATATCGTGCGCGTAAGACGACGTGGGTCGCGGATTGAAACCGCTCACGTGGTCATGCTCGTGGTGCCAGGTGGCGGAGGGGTATCACGCAGTGTTGTTAGTGTCGCCCGAAAGTTTGGTTCAGCGGTAAAGCGGAATCGACTTCGACGGCAGTTAACGGAGTTGCTCCGAATTGAACTTCCATATCTCCAACGTTCGGTGGATATAGTGGTGTTTCCACGGTTGTCGGCGGTCGATGCTTCGTTTACGCAACTCCGTGGCTCCATCAAGGAGGCTTTGCGCCAGATGGATGTTGGGGCACGCGCGTGAAGGTGCTTACGCTCTTTATTATTCGAATATATCAAAAATGGGTCTCCCCACTAACGGGGTCAAACTGCCGATTCCACCCCACATGTTCGAGTTATGCATTCGGGGTGATTGATCGCTACGGCTTTGCGAGGGGTGTGGTTCTGACGATGCGGCGTATTGCCCGATGTCACCCGTGGCACGCTGGAGGTTTCGACCCCGTCCCATAGGGGTTGGTTGTTCCTATGGATGGGATTTTCAATACCTGGCAGACGTTAGCCGTGAATCCTTTAAGCGGTGTGCTTACCGGTATCCAAAGTGTGGTCGGGAATTACGCAATAGCAATCGTTTTGTTCACGATAGGGATTCGATTGCTGATGGTCCCCTTAACGCTCAAGCAGATTCGGTCGCAGCGAAAGATGCAGCTTATTCAACCTGAGTTGGAAGCCATGCGTCGGAAATTCAAGGGTGATCGTCAGGCTACCTCTGAGGCGACCATGAAGTTGTATCGGGAGCGTGGTGTCAATCCGGTATCCGGCTGTTTACCGGCGCTGGTGCAACTTCCGATCCTTCTGGCTCTCTACGGTGGAATTCTTACGCTCAGTAGTCGGGGTCTCCTTAACGAGCAATTTCTCTGGTTTAATTTGGCACGGGAAGATTCGACGATCCAGCTTGTTGGTCAGGCAGCTCCGACAGAACCGGTCGATGTGGTAGTAGCTACGACAAGTTTACCGTCTCCGCTTCAAGCGTCGCTTGGAGTGTCCTTCACTCAGACTGCTCCGAACTTTAGATTTCGCACTGATGTTGTCGATGCGGGTACCGCGATAGACGCGCTCAACAAGGGAGCTGTGACGGCCATTGTGCTCGATGAGCAGGTTGACGCTTCGAAGTTGCCTAACGGTACAAATGCGACCCGACTAGTTCAGGCGGCTGCTTTCTTGGTGGAGCGTGATCGATTAGTAACCCGTCTGTCGCAGTCTCAGGTTGTGGGTATTCTCAGAGGCGAGATTACGAACTGGGCCCAGGTGAGCGACGCGAACGGCTCGATCGTCTTGCACGGATTACGAGACGATTTTGGATCTCGTGCGTTGGTGCAACGCTTGTTACTCAATGAGGGTGAAGCTATCGGTGTGCCAATCCGCGAGCATGAAAGCCGCGATGCTTATCTCAATGCCGTACGTGAGGATCCGAATGCTCTTGGGTTATCGATGCCCATGCGTGCCGATGATGTTCGTATGGTTAACATCGAAGCCCGCGGAGCGACACGTGCATTTCCGCCTATCGGTGACGTCTTGAGTGACGGCAAATATCCGTTAGCTCGAGACATCTATGTGTATTGGGGAGATGCCAATGGTGAGGCTGAGACGTATGTGCGTGATTGGTGGCTGAGCGGACAAGGACAGGAGGCAGCGCAGGCTGCCGGATTTACACGAGTGCCTCCGAGCTATGATTTCTTTGGCTCTGGTGGGTTCTATATTTCGGTTTTGGCGCTACTTGCTGGCGGGTTCCAATTTATTCAGGCCCGGATGATGCAGTCGGTGTCGGCTACTGGCCAAGCGGCGACGATGAATCGTGTGATGCAATTCATGCCACTAATTGTGGTTGTCTTTGCTTGGACATTCCAAGCAGGTCTTGTGCTTTACTGGGTAATCTCAAGCATTATCGCGATCATTCAGCAATACTTTACGACGGGGACCGGGAAGCTCATTCCAGCTCACTGGTCTTTGGCGCGCGATGTGATGGGGGAGCATAACGCTCAGGTAGCCCAGGCTGCTTCAGCGGATCAGCAAACAAAAACCTCGTCGGTGGACGAAGGATCTCGTCCTCGGCGACCACGGCGGCGAAGACGGAGGAGACGCGGTGGGTAATGAGACTGAACTGCCTGATGAGGTGGTCGTATCGGGAAGTTCTGTTGAGGAGGCTGTTAAGCGTGCCTTGCTACAACTGAACGTCAGCCTGGATGAGGTTGATGTTGAGGTGATAGCTACAGGATCGCGAGGCTTGCTTGGTTTGGGTGGTGAAGATGCGCGTGTACGTGTTCGGTTGCGAGATCGTCCGTATCCGGGGGAAGCCGATGTTGGCACGGATGACGAGGAGGATGTTGCGCCTGCAGCGATGAACCAATCACAGGTGCCCGATAGGAGCAGTGCTGTAGAGATAGAGAGCCTGGACGCTGCCGAGGAGCGTGAACAAGAGGTCGAACCAACAGCGGCGGAAGGCCGTGAGCCGGTTACTGACCCAGCAGGTTCCGATACTAGCCATCGTAAAGATCTTATTGAGTCAGGCGAAGATTTGGAGCGAGAAGCCGAAGATGTTTTGGATGGGTTACTTGAACGCATGGGATACATGGCGGATTTTGAAATTGTTTCCGAGGATCCTCTCGCTTACAACATTGTGGGCGACGAGGATTTCGGACGGCTAATTGGCCGCCGTGGTGAAAATCTTCGATCGTTAGGGTATCTCTTGAATCTGATGGTTGGACGCCGACTTGGTCATCCGTGTCGGGTCACGCTTGATATTTCTGGATATCGTCAACGTCGTGTTGAACACCTCACGGAGCTTGCTGAAACTTTTGCCGAAGAGGTTCGTGAGACTAAGGAACCCATAACGCTGGAAACAATGTCGGCTTATGAACGTCGGGTCGTTCATGTCGCATTGGCTGATGATGAAGAAGTACGGACGTATAGCATTGGTGACGGCGAGGATCGCCGCGTCGTCATTAGCCCCAAAGCCTAGTGGTACTGATTTATGTACGGTGAGTCATAAGCGACCGCTGTATCTTTGCGCAGGTCATGTAACGCGCGACGTTGATGGATCAGGCTGGTCATTTGGTGGGCCTGTGTATTTCAGTAGTTTTATAGCAGCGGCTTTGGGTTGTGACGTTGTCGCTATCACACGCATGTCAGTCTCTGATTTAGCGTTGTTGAAGCAGAAAGTACCAGGCATCGAGTGGTTGTCGAAGCCTGCGGAGATATCAACAACGTTCGAAAATACATATGGCTCGGCTGGACGCACTCAACGGGTTCATGCTCAGGCCCCTCGACTTACAGTACGGGATGCGGGGGCCGCGCCATTAGATCCCCGGATTCTTCATATCGCTCCCGTGCTTCGGGAAATCGGACCCGCGTTTTTGGGGGAACTGGCTACAAATCGATTTGTTGGGCTGACAGCTCAAGGTTTTCTTCGAAGAGTGCAGTCTGACAGGGTTGTGAGCGTGGCGGTGGCTCGATCAGCGCCTGCAGCATTTGAAATTGCTGATGTGAGCATCGTAAGTGCAGAGGATTTCGATGGTGATGTTGCACAAGCACGCGAACTGCTGGCTCGCTCAAGGGTTGGGGTACTTACTGACGGGCATCGCCTAATTCATGCGCATGAACTAGGCCGCTGGTTTGAGTTTCCAGTTGTTCCTCAGCCGATCCGCAATCCAACGGGAACTGGTGACGTGTTTGCCGCGGCTTTATTTGTTCGATATGAGGCAACCGGAAATTTAGAACGATCTCTCGAGTTTGCAGCATCAATTGCTGCCGATTGGATCAGCACAAAAGACGCAGGACTCTTTGTGACGTCGCCGTCATAGCTTGCAAAAGGGGAGTAAGCCCGACGTAATCGTGCACGGATTGGTATTGGATACGAGTTAGAACAATCGAATTACTGTGTAGATACCTTGCGAGGTTTTCGCTGACAGTTTGAGCAGTAGTGGGTGCTTCGTTGAGCCAAGACGATGCGCCGGATGTTTTTTTCGCAACTCGGGCATGGTTGTCCAGTTTTTCTAAAAACTTTGAGATGTTGCTGGTTGTTGCCGGGGTTTCCGTCACTTGTTTCGAACGTACTAAAGGTTGTGCCCTGATGGGCAATACCTGACTCAAGAACAGACACGATGGAGCCTGTGAGTGCCCGAAGCTTGGGCTGGGACAGTAGATTAACAGGGGTTTCTGGATGGATACGTGCAGCAAACAATGCTTCGTCGGCATAGATGTTGCCGATTCCAGCTATGGTTCGTTGGTCCAGTAGCGCGGTTTTAATTGCAACACGGCGGCCGTGTAGCCTAACGGCTAGGCTGCGCCAGTCAAATCCGGCATCTAAGGGTTCTGGTCCAAGGTGGCCGACAACCTGATGGATATGGGCTTCGTTAGTGATCCACGCTCTGCCAAAGCGGCGAACATCGACGAAGTGCAGGGCCTGATCGTCATCAAGCGTGAGGAGGAGACGAGTGTGCGGCCGAATATCGGTTCGCGCTCGCAAGTGCACATGTCCACTCATCATCAGGTGGAGTATCAGGACGTCTGACTCGACATTGATCATGAGGTATTTGCCACGTCGTGCAATCTTGGTGATAAGGGCTCCCGTAAGACGTGTCTCAAATGCTTTGGGTGAAGCTGTTTGTACAAGGCGAGCATCAAGAACCGTTACATTGTTGAGTCGTCGTCCGAGAATCTGAGAATGTAGTTCTCGGCGGATCGTCTCAACTTCTGGCAACTCAGGCATTATCGCGAGACCATTGGTCCACATGTATGAGATACCACATAGCATGCGATCCACTGGCAACTCGTCAAGTTGTGACAACGAAGGCAGCTCGTCTGTGACTGATAACCAGGTTTTACCGGCGATGAATCGTCGCCTGTTAATCGCACAACTTGTTGTCCTGGTCGTGGTTACCGGATTGAGCTTGGCCGCAATTCCATTTGCGTCGGAAATCCGTGCAAATGCCGGCCCGGCTTATTTGGTGATGTTTCTTCTGTCCATCCAGTCTGGTGCGCTCTTCATGCTTCCTGGATTCGGTTGGGCAGCCATCGCAGCTTTTGCAGTGGTTTTCGACAATGTCTGGGGACCGGTTCTTGTTGGAACAACCGGTCAGGTGATCGGTGAAATGGTTTCATATCTTTTGGGGGCCACGGGTTCACCGTGGATTCAGCGACGGCGGTTGTATCAACGTGTGGAGGTGTGGATTCGTAGATGGGGGTTACTTGCCATCTTTGTAATCGCCGCTGTACCAAATCCTGCTTTTGATCTCGCTGGGGCGGTAGCGGGCGCAGCCCGTTTGGGGTGGTGGAAGTTCTTTATAGCGTCTTGGGGGGGGCGAGTTATCAAGAACATTGGCTTTGCTGCCTTGGGTCTTCATGGCTCTGGCATCGTAGAGCAGTTCATTTAGGCGGTTAGGCGTGCGCACTCTGGCGATAGAATGACTTCTGATGGAAAAGTACTTCCAGCAAATAGTTGCTCACACCGAACGTGGTGAACGTGTAGCAAGTGCTGTTGTGGTTTCGAGTCGGGGTTCGACTCCTCAGGATGTTGGGGCCCGCATGCTGTTTTTTGCTGATGGGACCACGTGGGGCACGGTAGGTGGCGGGTGTGTGGAGGCGGATGTCCGGGCCGAGGCCCGCCGTGTTTTAGCAGATGGCAAAGGCCGAGCTATATCGGTCGAGCTCGTTGATGACGTTCGAGGTGAGGGTGACGTCTGTGGTGGAACACTGGAAGTCTTGCTCGAGTCTTGGAATGGCGTAACTAGGGCCGTCGGATGACTCGATATGCTGCCGCGCTCGCGGCGGCGCGTGAGGCGCTGTGCACTCGAATTCCTGTCGTGTTGATCCATCTTGTGAGTGCTAGGGGCGTGGATGGTGGTGAGCCGGGGCTACGTGCCTGGTATACGGACGCTGAGGGTCTGACTGGTAGTGTCCATAATTCTGAGGTCGAGTCAGTGGTAGCACGAGAAGCGGCAAGCGTTTTGGTATCGGGTCATCCCCGAATGATCACCTTGGGAACGGACGGATCCGACGCGACGAGAAGAGATTCTGAGCATGTTCGCGTGTTCCTTGATGTGGTTGTTGCGACGCCACGCCTGTTAATTGTGGGCGCTGGCCATATCGCCCAACCTTTAGCCAACATCTCGTCCGTTTTGGGGTTTGAGACGATAGTTGTTGATGAGCGAGCGGATTTTGCTAATCGTGATCGGTTTCCAACGGCCAGTGAAGTGTTAGTACGTCCAATAGAAGCGTTCTTGGAAGATCTTGCAATCGATGATCGGACGTTTGTGGTTCTAGTGACTCGGGCCCATAGATTTGATGAGGCAGCTCTCCGTCTCTTGCTTGGCTCGTCGGCGCCTTACATTGGGATGATTGGCAGCCGTCGACGGGTGTATGTTGTCTACAAGACTTTGTTGGATGAAGGTTTTAGATCGGAACAATTCGAACGAGTCTTTGCCCCGATTGGCCTTGATATTGGGGCGCAAACGCCGGCTGAAATAGCGCTAGCTATTTCAGCCGAGCTGATTAATGTGCGTCGGCATGGTCGAGGTTCACATCTATCGATCGGCGATTTTCGCTCGGGTCAGGCCGGATACGGCTAACCCGGGGGTTTTAATAGCTCTGTGGTAGGTCGGGGTGTGCAAAGATGAGTTGGTGTTCTGTTGAAGATGGAGTTTTTCGAATGGCTACTTACGAATGCCCGACATGTGGGATGTCTGCCGATATCACCTGTGGCCAGTGTGGTGATCCTTTGGTGAATGAAAGTATCACGACAGATGACGGTGCATCAGTGCAGGTGTCCAGATGTCCAAACGGGCATGGGAAGATCAAATCTCCGTCATGGTCTGGCAATGAGATGGCATGTGCGGTCGCATAAGACTCCTGGCCACGATTGGTTGTAAGAACCATGTTCGGAGATAGCGACCGATAGTGAAGAATTGGCTGCGGGTGCCAGCGGTGTTTATAGGTGTGTTGGTGTTCTTCGGCATTCTTGTACTGGTGTTTGCTGGCACAGGCATGGTGTCGCCTTGGTTTTATGTCGTTGGCTCGCTCGCGCTCGCGATTGCTGGGTTCTTGGGATCAATACCAGGATGGTCGAAGAACAGCTCAGGCGGGGATACCGTCGTTTAGGTAGGACCTCGAGATGTCCAAGGCTAACTTTGGCCGTCATGTAGGGAGCGTCGAGGCTTTTTATCTCTGTTTGTTCATGGTGAAGCTAGAGCGGTATCTATTTTGGGGGTTGGCCAGAACAATAGTTTCAAGACCATTTACAATCGGGTGCCCACAATAGACGTGCTGGTGGGTATCAATTGATATCGCCACGCAGGAAACCTGGTTCATATGGGAACTCTACGAGGTGTATTTTCGTTTCCGTCGACTGTTGACAACACCACCACACGAACGGTGGCTGGTCTGGTTTCGATTCTTGCGATAGTCACGCTCGTTCTTGCTATTACGGGCAGTGGGATCGAGGGCTGGTTTATGCTCGCTTTGGTTGGCGGGTATACGGGCCGTGTTCTTACAGGGACTACCCTGTGTCCCTTTTCGCACCTTGCGATGCGCGTGATTCGTCCAGTGGTGAAGTGGCCTCAACAACATGTAGATGGCCCGCCCAAGCGTTTTGCGCAGACGATCGGGCTTGTCCTAACGGTCGCAGCCACACTCCTTAATTTAGTGAATCCCACCGTTGCCATAATTCTGATCGGGGTTGTGCTGGTCTGCGAACTTCTGGAGGCGGTCGTCGGGTTTTGTGTTGGATGCTTTGTGTATGCGCAGTTCAATGGGTGATCGCAAAACAAGGACGGTGGTTCGTCCCTCCATATCCCGATTGGGCTAGCGAATAGTTTTGGTCTCTCTTGGTCCAACAAACTACTGGAGTCATGGCGGGAGTTTAGGTCGGGGCTTCGTACATTGACTGGTATGACTACGGCACAACGACCGCGACTTATCGTGCTTGATTCAATGTCGCTGATTCATCGCGCCTACCATGCGGTACCTCGAAACTTCGCTACGTCTACCGGTGAGCTAACCAATGCCGTGTTCGGTTTCGCGAACATGTTGTTACGCATTGTCGATGAGATCGAGCCTGACCATGCAGTCGCGGCTTTTGACTTGCCCGGTCCTACGTTCCGAGATGAGATGTACGATTCATATAAGGCGAATCGTGAAGCTCCTGACGACGACCTGATTGCTCAATTTGATCGTGTTCGCCAGTTGGTGAATGCACTAGGCATCCCGATTTTCGAACTTCCTTCGTATGAAGCGGACGATATGTTGGGCACGATAGCTCGTCAGGCTGAGGGAGCGGGATTCGACGTATGGCTGGTGACGGGAGATCGAGACGCGTTTCAACTTATCACTCGTTATGTTCGGGTGTTGAGCACCAATCCTAAGACTGGTGCTCCGCTTGTTTACGATGAGGCTGCGGTAGTCGACCGATGGGGTATCCGCCCAGCGCAGGTTGTGGATTTCAAGGGGCTGTTAGGGGATACCTCGGACAACATTCCCGGAGTGAGGGGTGTAGGCGAAAAGACAGCAGCTGCACTGCTCTCAACATACAAGGATATCGATGAGATCTATGCCAATTTGGACGATGTGAAACCCGCTGTCCGACGCAGGCTTGAGGGTCAGCGAGAGGTTGCTCAGCTCTCAAGGAACTTGGCCACTATCGTCTGTGATGTTCCAGTCCAGTTTGAGCCTCAGAAGGCGAAGCTTTGGCAGCCAGACTCCGAAGCTGTCCGTGGCTTATTGCATGAATTAGAGTTTCGAAATCTTGCCGATCGACTCACGTTTCTTGACGGGTCGGAGCCAGAGCCAGTTTTTGCTCTCCCGAACGTAGCACCCAAAATTATTGACGATACGGCCGAAGCCAGGGCCCTTGTCCAGCAATTGATGGATGCTGAACGAGCATCCATTTTTCCGTGTGTTCGGTCTTCTGCAGGAGCGGTTGAATTGCTTGGTCTTGCGGTGGCCTGGACGGATGAAACTGCCTACATCCCGATCGCTACCAGTGGAGTCATTCTTGATGAATTCCGTCCGTGGTTGGAGGCGAAGGATTCGGACAAAGTCACATTCGATTCGAAGCTTTTATATCGGGCTTTTTTCAATAGGGGCATCTTCTTAAGTGGTGTGACAAATGACTTGTTTCTCGCGGCATATATCGCGACACCGAATGCGACCCCCAAGTCTTTAGAGGATTTGGTATTTCGTCGTTGTGGTGTTGAGGTGGATGCGGATCTTCCACAACCACCGCCTGTTGGTAGCTTTGATCAACTGAATCCCAGTGATGTTGCGTATCCCGCAGCTCTCCGTGCTGCTCTTGTGCTACTCATGGCTCAAGAACTCGCGGTGCAGATTGTGGATCTCAATCTCACGTCATTACTACAGAAGATGGAACTGCCTGTTGCTCGGATTCTTGGTGACATGGAGCGTCGAGGGATTACGCTCGATGGTGAAGTCTTGCGGCAGTTGTCATTGGCGATGACCAAGGAGGTCCACGAACTTCAGTCGGAAATTTACGTTGATGCTGGGCGTGAATTCAATATCAATTCACCCAAGCAACTCGGATCGGTGTTGTTTGAGGAATTAGGTCTTCCAGTCGGGCGTAAAACCAAGACCGGCTATTCGACGGCTAGCGGTGTTCTGGAAGAGTTGGTAGAGGTTCACCCGATAGTGAGTCGTGTGCTCAAATTTCGAGAGCTCAGCAAGCTTCGGTCCACGTATGTTGATGCTTTGCCTGACTTGGTCAGTCCGATTACTGGGCGTGTCCACACCACGTTTAATCAGGCGGGGACTACGACCGGTCGTCTTTCGTCCTCGAGACCGAATCTACAGAACATTCCAATCCGTACAGCTCGTGGTCGGGAAATTCGGCAGGCGTTTGTCGCCAAGGATAAGGATTGGTCACTACTGACTGTCGACTACTCTCAAATTGATCTGCGAGTGCTTGCCCATATCAGCCAAGACCCTGCGATGTGCCAGGCGTTTATTGACGGTCATGACATTCACTCAGCAACTGCTGCTCGTCTACACAATGTTCCGCTTGATCAGGTTACGGATGAAATGCGACGGCTGGCGAAGACAACTAACTTTGGAATTGTGTATGGGATCAGTGCCAGAGGGTTAGCGTCACAGACAGGTCTTTCCTTCAAAGAGGCTGGAGCGTTTATCGAGAATTACTTTGCCATGTATCCAGGAGTGCAGGCGTACATGGACGCAACAATAGAAGAGGCCCACGATCGAGGTTACGTAGAGACCTTGTTCAACCGACGACGATATCTCCCCGAATTAAAATCGCGGGCCTTCAACGAGCGCGCGGCAGCTGAGCGAATGGCTATCAACATGCCAATACAGGGGACGACAGCTGACATTATGAAGATGGCGATGGTTCGTGTTGATCAGGCTATTACGGCAGAAAATCTTTCTGGTCGGATGATTTTGCAGGTGCATGACGATTTGTTGTTTGAGGTTCCATCTTCAGAACTTAAACAGTTCTCGAGAGTTGCCTGTGATCGGATGACGTCGGCCGTCGACTTGCGAATCCCCCTTGCGGTGGACGCTAAGGCCGGACCAAATTGGCGGGATATGAAGCAACTGTAGTGCTTGAGGATCGGTTTTTCTTTCTGATGTACAGGGAAATGAGGCTCGGCACGCGTTCACGTGCAATACTTGATCACTCAAGTTCATATGTACCATCCCATATTTGGTACTCCGCAAATAACAGCGATTACAAACCTGTCTAGGCTGGTCATTCGACGCTCCCATGCCGGGCAAGACAAACGGCCGGGATGAGGGCGACAATTGTGTACGGCTTTCTTGGAGCCGGCAAGACTACGTTGCTGCGGTCTGTCGTGCCGCGTCTCACTACGATTGAACCCACGGTTTTACTAGTTAATGAGTTCGGATTAGAAGGAACTGATCAGGTTGTCTTTGCTTCCGACAATCTCGTTGTCCGTGAATTGATCGGCGGATGCATATGTTGTGAGGTCCGTGGTGAATTGCTTGTGGCGTTAGACCAGATACATAAAACAGTGGATCCTGCTCGTCTAATAATCGAACCTACGGGTCTTGCCTCACCGGACACGCTCGCAAACGTGTTCATGTCTCCTGCTGTGCAATCTATCGTCACCGTTGACTCAGTTCTCACAGTACTCGATGCCTCAAACTTCGCCGTGGTTCGGGACAGCATGGGTGAGTTTTATCCAGGACAAGTTATTGATGCTGATCTTGTGTTAATAAACAAGCAGGACGTGGCGACTGAGGCCCAACGGCGAGAGGCTCGTGAGTGGGTGCGCAGCCTTAATTCGTTGGCTACGGTGGTGGAGACTGTTTACTGCAACATGAATCCAGACGTGGTGGTCGCGGCGATCAGGCAGGGTAGTCCTCGGATGGTCCACGAGGCTCCGAGACAAGGCATAGATGCGCATGATGGACTGGACGCGCTAGGTCTCCAGCGGGTGGTGGTAGGCACCGATGGATTGGACATGGGAGAGGCTGAGCGGTTTGTTCAAGAGTTGGCAAAGGGGACGTATGGAGAGGTGATTAGGGCAAAGGGTTTTGCGCCCGCGGGCAACGGGTCGCATTTGATTGATGTGGTACTTGGTGACTGGGAGATTCGGCCGTTCGGTCCGGCGCCGGCTCGAATCGACGTGATTGGAAGAAATCTGACATCTCACGAAATGGAGCATGTGTTAACAAATGGCATTACAGAGTTCACGCGGACGACGTAGCCGACGGCCATCGACCTCGGGCTCAAATTCTGCGAAGGACGTGGCGGACGGGATGGCTATTCCAGGTGAAGAAAAAGCGGTATCGCACCAGTCTCATCATCGAATGATTGCTCAAACCACCAACGCGTTGATAGAAAACTTCGGTGAACTGCGCAATCAGGTTGTTGAGACTGAGCGGGAATACAAACAGGCTGATAAGGACCTTGATGCGAGGTTCTTTCAGATTCGTCAGCAACTGGAAGCTGTGGAAAAACGTTTAACAGATTTTGTTGAAGAAATGACTCAGGTCGCGTTTGAATCAAACCTCAAGATTCGTGGCAATTCTGATCGAATTTCCGCACTCTGGGAGGCGCTGCAGGCTGGTTCGCCAAACGTCGATGACGTTAAGCGGCGTCGAGAGGAGGCGGAGGCTCGAGAGGTGGCTCGCCAGGCCGATATTGATAGGCGTTTAGGCGAACTTGCTACCCAGAAAGAGAAGAAAGTGCCAGCGAAGGCTAAAGCGAGGCGAACTGCGACCCGAAAACCAAAAAGAAAGGGCGCGTAATTGTGCGACAGATTTCACCGATTCCTGAAAATATTTCGGCAGATGTGAATGGAACTGGTCACTCGGACGACCAAGAGCTTCGGGTTCTTGTGGACGAACTCAAACAGGCGGTTGCTGCTGAGCGGCCTGGAGAACGGGAGCTTGTTGCTTCGATTAAAGAATTGGGCCGGCTTTCCAGTGCTAATGGTGATCAGGCTGGTGCTGGGAATGGGCCCAAGCTACGGCTTGGTGTTTTTGTGGACACCGCAAACGTCAGTGATCGAGATCCCGACGAGCCCATTCGAATTGATTTTTCTAAGTTGCTGAATCATGTGACGGCTGATCGTCGCTTGATTCATGCGAGAGCGTATTGCCCGATCTATGCTGATTTTGCAGGCCGTCTCGAGCATCAGCGTTCTGTTGCTCCGGTCTGGGGGTTGGGTTACGACGTGGTTACAAAACCTATCAAGGTGTTTGCTGACGGGACTCGGAAGGCCGATCTTGACATTGTGTTGGTTATGGATGTGATTCGTCGTGTTCCGACAATGGACGTTGTGGCCTTGGTTTCTGGCGATGGCGATTATGTTCCAATGGTCGATTTTCTTCGGGAGCACGGGTTGCGTGTTGAAACCTACTCGTTTTCGGACGCCATTTCCGAAGACTTACGAGTAGCTGCTAATGACTGGACTGATCTGTCAGCCTCGAAGGCTTTACACGTTCGAAAAAGCCGTCCCCGACGCCCTACATCGCGTACTAGTAGGTCTCGCGCGACGACCCCATAGGCTTTGGAAGCGTTTATGGGTAATCGCAAGCGTCGCCGGCACACGTCGTCTGAAGCGAGGCGTCGGATTCGTCTGCCGTCTATGCGGAAGTGGTTCACACTCACGCGTGTTTGGTCAGTGCTTGCATTGCTTGCAGTGCTCGTGCTGATTTTGTCGCTCATTGCGCCAGCATTTACACCTGGTGTCTAGGGGTAGCCCGTTGACGGACTCGCTATCGAAGCATTCTGAGACTAGAAAGACGGTGTCGGGCCAGTGGCGTGTCTTTTCGATTCGGGGCACTGATATTAGTCTCGATGCTAGCTGGCTGATCATTTTCGCGTTTGTGACGTACACGACTGCGACCTCAATAATTCCGGTTCGTCTTGCTAATGAGAGTTTCCGGACTGCCGTCGCAGTTGAGGCATCGGAACTCACTCTTTGGTTAGCAGGTGTAGTTACCAGTGTTTTGTTCTTTACGTCGATTTTGTTGCACGAAGCGGCTCACGCTGTAGTTGCGATTCGGACGGGTATTCCGGTGCGAAGAATTCGGCTCTTTATTTTTGGCGGAGTAGCTGAAATTGAAAGCGAACCGAGTCGTCCCGGACAGGAATTCGTTATAACGATTGTCGGTCCTCTCACGAGCGCAGCCCTCGGCGGTTTGTTCATTGTTCTCGCCGGGAATTTTCCGGCGGTATCGATCCCTCATGTCACCATGACATGGTTGGGCCAAATGAATCTGGTACTGGCAGTTTTCAACATGTTGCCTGGGTTTCCGCTGGATGGCGGAAGAATCCTTAGATCTATGGTCTGGGCTTTTTCTGGAAATTTCTTGCGAGCTACCGGGATAGCGAGTTTTATCGGGTCGGCGCTCGGCGTGGCGCTAATCGTCTACGGTCTTGCCCAATTATTCATGCAGGCATCATCGGTGCAGTCAGTCTGGACCCTTTTGATCGGGTGGCTGCTTTGGTCGTCGGCTCGAGGCGGCTACAAAGATGCGAAAAGACGTGAGCGATTAAAAGGTGTTCGTGTTCACGACGTCCTTCATTCGGATACTGGGGCTGTTCCTGATGATGGAACCGTGGAGGAATTTATGGAACGAGGGCTCTATCACGATCGGTCCGAAATCCGGCCAGTTGTTGATCCGGTTGGGCGTCTCGTGGGTGTGCTGGTTATGCAGGATATTGTGGGCATTCCTGTTGAGCGTCGAGCGTATACCCTTCTGCGGGAGGCTGCCCGGTCTGTAGATGCTGCCCCCTTGATCGAACCGAACGAGTCGCTCGAGAATGCGTTCAATAGGGCCCGGGAGGAAGGAGTTCGACGATTCTTTGTCGTTGAACGTGATCGGCTTGTTGGCGCGGTCGACGTACTTGATGTGCTTCGGCGGGCTCGGTTTTAGCTTGTTTAGGTCGGATGCTGATCGCTGTGTCAATTATCATCGGTGTGCGTCTGACAGTTCGTGAAGGACAATTCTATTGGCTGAAATTTTGAAACAGGCGGTTTTTGTTGATCTTGCTTCTCTAGATGCAATGTCGAGCGAGCATGGTGCCCAAGTGCATCATGGGTCTCTTCTAGAGAGACTTTCCCAGAATCGCCGACTTGTTCGTGCTGTGGCATATGGGACGTTTGACGACGACCGTTCTGATGCTGAGTCTAGACTTGCCCAAATTGCAGGCGGGGGTTTCAAGATCGTCAGTAAGCCCTTGCGGCGTCGCGCGGATGGTGTTCTGAGGGCTAGCTTAAACGTAAATATTGCGGTCGATGCGCTTGAGCTTGCACCACATATTGAACTACTTACGCTAGTTACTGCGGACAGTGACTTCATCCCACTAATTGAGGCTGTGCAGCGCTCTGCTGTAAGAGTTGAACTTGTTACTAATCAACAACTTGCGAGCTTCGGGTTGTTGCAATCTGCCGATACAGTAATTGATTCTTCTGGTCTATTTGATGAGATCCGACGTGTGACGAATCGTCCTCGAAATCGAATTCAAGAACAGGCTGGCGCTAGACCTCGGGCACAGCGATCCTCAGGCCGTCGGTATGCTCGAGAGCCGAAGAGTGCTGGAGTTGATGAAACAGGCAATGTAAGTGAGGGTTCGACGCCTATAGGTTCTGCAGAAACAACGTCCGAGTCAGTCACAGACGGCACTGAGCATGATCTACAACCGAAGCAAGAAGGTGCTGGAGAACAACATTCGACGATGGATCCTGCTGTGGATTCGCAGCCGGAAGTGTCACGTGATAAAGGGTCAACGGATTTGCCTAAGCCTGTGACCGCGTTGCCCGAAGAAAATCTGTCAGGGCGTGCTGTGGCTGCGCGTCGCGATACCGAGTAGGTGCGTGTTGCCGTCACCACCACTATGTGGGGTGACACACCCTTTCGGGAGGCTGCGGACGAGGCTCGCGAAGCAGGTTACGCTGGGATTGAGGGCGTTGGTGATCTTGCAGGAAATGTGACGCTCGCTAGACGTGTGCTCAGTGATTCCGGTCTTGATGTGTCGGCAGGTCGTTTCTTGGCCAACTGGTTTTCGGACGTCTACAGCGGTATTGAATTGGACCAGTTGCGTCGAGCGGCAGAGTTTTTTGCAGATGTTGATGCCGACTGTGTCATAACTTCGTCGCGTCCTGTTCCAGAACGCATGATGACGGCCGGCCATGGTGCCGGCGACCGGAATGATGGTCTACTTGACTATCAGTGGACGCATCTCACCGATACGCTCGATCAAGCGACACATATATGTCTAAGAGAGTTCGGCCTTCAGCTCATGTTCAGAAACCAACTCGGTTCCTATGTCGAGACCCAAGACGAACTTGACCAGCTTATGAGCCTGACTGATCCGGATTCCTTGCTGATAGCTCCGGATACCGGCTATCTCTTTTACGCTGGTATTGACCCGGTCGAGTTCATTCGCAAGAACCTTGACAGGATTGGGTACGTCACGCTGAAGGATCTGGATGCTGACTTGTATGAGCAACATATGCATCGACAGGGATCGCTACAGGAATTCTGGGATGAAGGTGGTTTTCTCGAACTTGGGACTGGTGATGTGGACATTGAATCGATCGTCACACTACTCAGTGGTCGAGAGTTTAATGGGTGGATAGTTGTTGGTCACGATCAACCTGGGCGTGACGCGGTGGCTAGTGCGCAAATTGCTCGAGAGTATTTGGTTGGGCTGGGTCTAGAGCTGGAATCGGAATTGGCCTGATGCGAGAGATCAACAGACGGACAGTCCTTTTGGCAGCTGCTGCGTCACCCATTGTTGCCGCTTGCGGAGAGCCCGAAATCCGTCGTCGACAATCGAGTCCCATTGCGTTGGCAAACGTTTGGCCATGGGGTGTAAACACCTTTCTCGATCTGGAAGTGGAGACGTGGAAGCGTCGCCAAACGCTCAAAATGATTAGTGATGCTGGAATTCGGTGGATGAAACAACATATTCCGTGGGCTGACCTCGAGACTCCAAGTCGTGGCGAATACTTTGATGCGTCAGCGCGTCGATCAACTTGGGTCAAATACGATGAGATTGTCGACTTAGCCGAGGAGGCTGGGGTTGAAATTATTGCCCGAATCGATCGGGCGCCAGCTTGGGCCCGACCCAATCGTCCGCATCCAACTTCCCCGCCCACTGACGAAACACATCTCGAAGAATTCCTCACCATGTTTGCTAGTCGATATGGGGACAGAGTTCGTTATTACCAGATCTGGAATGAGCCGAATTTGGCCAAGGAATGGGGTGGCCTGCCCCCAGATCCTGAAGCCTATGCGCGGCTTTTGGCAAGAGCCTTTGGTGCGCTTAAAGGCGTTGACAACAGAAACATAGTGATCGCTGCGCCGCTTGCGGCCACGCTTGAAAACAGTTCGCGCGCGATGGATGAACTAACTTTTGTCGAGCGACTGTACGATGCTGGTGGAGGCGACTACTTGGACGTGCAGGCAGCCAATGCTTTCGGGCTTGAATATCCGCCTGAGGCTGCGCCAGATAGAGATGTTCTGAACTTTCGACGTGTAGAGTTCTTGCGGGAATTGATGGTTGAGTTTGGACTTGGAAACAAGCCTATTTGGTTCAATGAATATGGTTGGAATGCCTCGCCTGCCGATATGAGCCCCGAAAAGTTGGTTTGGCGGAGGGTTTCAGAGGAACGGCAGGCCGAGTGGTCAGTGGAAGGCGTACGCTACGGATTGACCCATTGGCCGTGGGCCGGCGTTTTCAACATCTGGTTTTTCCGAAAACCTGAAGGTTCTTTGAGTCCTGACAAGAGCGAGTATTACTTCCGGATGGTTGAGCCAGACTTTACGCCGCGTCTCATATACAGGGCTGTGAAACGTGCCGCGACCGGCGTTTCCTTCCCATAGGCCTGGACGCAACGTCTCGGTGTTACAGCTCAGGGCAAGCTTCCATCGTCCACTAATCGCGCTGGCGTCAGTCATCGTTACGGTCGTACTTTCGCTTGCTTTGCTGTTTGCGACAGCATTGGCTGATCGCGGTGTTCCGTATGGAGCCGGTGCGTTATCTGAGATAAATGACGCTGACGTAGCTGGCATCGGCGCAAATACGTTTTTACATCGTGAACCTGATCCCGCAAAGGTGCGGCGTGAGTTGGAAGTATTGAGAGGATCCGGAGTTGGGATCATTAGGCAGGAATTCAACTGGGCGGAGATCGAGCCTATTAGTCCTGGGCAGCATGTTGACGCAGCGGGACGTAATTCATGGGCCAAGTATGACCACATAGCGGCTGTCGCCGAAGAGCTCGGTGTTGAGATTCTTGCACGATTAGACCGTCCTCCTGCGTGGGCTACACCTGGTTTTAATCCGCAGGACAACCCGTCTATTCAGACGCCGCCAGCTAGCTATGCTGATTTTGCGGCATTTGCCCAACGGGTAGCAGCACGCTATCAGGGAAAAATTCGGTATTTCCAAATATGGAATGAGCCGAATTTGCTTGGCGAATGGGGAGGTCGGTCACCCAATCCTTCGGAATATCTTGAAATGTTACGGGTCGTTGGACGGGCAATTCGAGCTGTAGATTCCGGGAACCGGATCGTATTGGCTGGCTTGGCGCCAACCATCGAAACGGGGCCGGACAATCTGAGCGATCTTATCTTTCTTCGCAGCCTTTACGAACTTGGCGCGCGCGGGGATTTTGATGTCGCCGCCAGCATGGCGTACGGACTCTTTAATGGTCCGCGTGACATCAGGATTGCTCCAGAGCGAACGAACTTTCCTCGAAGCGTACTCTGGCGGGAAATCATGCTGGAGTTCGGTGATTTCCGTACACCAATTTGGGCTACCGAATATGGATGGATGTCTCTGCCTGATGACTGGGCGGGTGAACCTGGGATTTGGGGAAATCATCCGATTGAAAGGCAGGCGGCATGGACGGTTGATGGTGTTCAACGGGCTCGGGAGCAGTGGCCGTGGATGCCAACCATCATCGTTTGGGCGTCTAGGTGGCCTGAAGATGTCAACCCTCGGGATCCCACCCCATTCTTTCGATTGATGGATAAGGACTTTACACCGCGTCCAAATCTTTCAGCGCTTCGCCGGAGCTTTGCTACGACGCCAGTGGCTGGTGTTGGGCTTCATCAAGAATCGCATCCAGCCATTAGCTATATCGGACCATGGCCTCGAGTACCTAGTGATTTGGCATCGCTCAGGTTTCACCGACAGACCGGAACGTCAGGTGCAGCTCTTGAATTTCGTTTTCAGGGAAGCGATGTTGCCCTCTTAACCAGACGAGGACCCGACATGGGCCGTGTGCTCGTTCGGATCGATGGACAGGATTCTCTCGCTGATGCTATTCCACGGTCTGCCGCTGGTGAATCGATCATTGATCTTTACTCGGATCAGATCGAACCGCTATCTCGTATACAGATCGCAACACGGCTTCCTCCCGGGAGACATGAACTTGAAATTACGGTGCAGACCATGGGTAATTCGAATTCGTCCGGAGGGCTAGTAATTGTTGATGGTCTCTTTGTTAGTAATGGGCGATCAATGTTGCCGTGGTTTTTTCTGGCAGGGGCATGGTCGGTGACAAGTGCAATCTGTCTCTGGGCTCTGGCGTCCATTACATCGATCCGGCGATTTGGAACGGCGATACCCACAACATGGATGGATAAAAAGCTTGGTCCATTTCGAACAGCTGAACTAGGTATAGCAGGTGCCTCGATTCTCTACGCGATGCTGCCGTCGGGTGGAATAACCTCGACTTGGACTGCTATCCGTCTTGTTCTAGTGCTTGGGATCGGGTTGATGGCAATTGCCAGAGTGCGTGAGGCCAGCTTCGTCGCAGTGGCGTCAATCCCTTTTGTCGGTGTGATTGGTCGTACTGGCATTGTTGATCGACCGGTGAGCGAGATTCTAGTCATAGCAGTTGTCGGTGCTTGGATTGTTCGGTCGATCGTTTCAGGACAGTTCGGATCTGTACGTGGTCGGTGGTTCGTACTAGGCGGGTATTTTGTCTTGGCGGCTGTAGCGGCTGCTGTGCTTGCGGATTTCCCGAAGTTCGCGTTCCGGGATCTTAGGACCGTCATCCTTGAACCACTCGCCTTGTTTTTTGTGCTGATATCGGTTTTGCGGGATCGACGAGACATTCGGCGACTGCTCATGGCTTTTGTCGGAGGTGCAGGCTTGGTCGCGCTAGTTGCCCTGATTCTCATTCCTGCTGGAGGTGTTGTGACGGAGCTTACGCCTCCCCGTCTTCGGGGCACATTTGGATCACCAAATAATCTTGCGCTCGTTCTCGAGCGTGCCATTCCCATAGGGATTGCTTTGATCGTGAGCGCACGTACTTGGCGTACCTCTTGGACGAGCGTTCTGTTGTTGTTGGTAGGGGTGCTGATCGCGACATGGAGTAGAGGCGCGTGGGTAGGGACATTAGTTGGTGTTGCAATTGCAGCGGTTCCTTTGTTGAAAGGCTTTGGCGCCAGGTATGCGCTTATCGGCATCGCCGGTTTTGGGGCGATGGCAACTGGGGTTGTCGTAGCTGCAGGCGGCGATCGGCTTGCTACGTTCTTTCGATTTGGCGATGGCACAGTCTTTTCTAGATTGTCTGTTTGGGATGCTGCATGGCGAATGCTTGGTGATCACTGGGTTTTCGGTTTAGGCCCTGACAATTTCCTGACGCATTATCGGGCGTATATGCGGCCTGATGCTTGGCGAGAGCCAAACATCTCGCATCCGCATAATTTGGTGTTCGATGCGTGGTTGTCCACCGGGATTTTCGGGCTTATCGCATTGCTGTTGGTTCTTGTTCTGTTCTGGAAAACTTGGCAACGTGCGCGTTACCGAGCGAATGGCGAACTTGATCCATATACATTCGGTGTAGGCGGGGCCATGTTGGCCACGCTTGTACATGGTCTTGTTGATCATAGTTATTTCTTGCCGGAGCTTGCCGCTGTGTTCTGGATGCTGGTCGCTGCTGGAGTACTCCTGCATCGGAGCAATGAGCCCAAATGTTCGCCCCGGTCATCTGGAGGTGCCGACTCGGCTGCGATCGTTTAAGGAATGGGTACGGATATTGTTGGGTTATTTCCCGATGCAGAATTTGGAAAAAATAGTATCCAGAAGATCTTCAGTCGCAGATTCCCCGGATATTTCTCCTAGTGCGTTTACTGCTCCTCGAAGTCCAATACTGATCAAGTCCGACGGCTCGTTGTCTGCAACTGCACCTCTTGCGCTGATCAAAGCTTGGTGGGCGCGCCGAACGGCGTCTTCGTGTCTTACGCTGGCAATCAGGCTGAGGCCACCACCTTCACCGGCTATTCCAGCTACCTCTTGAAGGGCCTGCCGGAGTTCGTCGATGTCACCAACGATAGCGGCTGTTGGGACTGCTGACGCGTCGGGTATAAGTTTTTCAACATCTCGGGAACGTATTGCCTGAGGCAGATCTCGCTTGTTGAGGGCGACGATTAAGGGCTTTTTTGTAGCTTGTAGTTGTGCAACAACTTTTAGATCGTTCTGTAATAGAGGTCGACTGGCGTCGAGGACGAGAACGATAAGGTCTGTTTGTTCAATCGTCCGTGACGTTCGAGAAACGCCGATGTCTTCGACCGGATCTTGGGTTTCACGGAGCCCGGCGGTGTCATTGAGCACGATGGGCACCCCGTTTAGATTGAACGATTCTTCGAGGACATCCCGCGTTGTTCCGGGAACGTCCGTGACGATAGCTCGGTCCGTGTTGAGCAAAGCATTCATGAGCGACGACTTCCCAACATTAGGGCAGCCGACGAGCGCTACTCGTAGACCGTGCCGTTGCATAATTCCTCGGTTGGCAGATTCCAGAATCGTAGCGAGTCGGTTCTCTAGTTTGTCGAGGATTGTCGAGATGGTTTCACGATCCATAGCTGGTACGTCGTCTTCATCAAAGTCAATTTCTGCTTCCATCTGGGCGAGCAAGTCGACGCACGCAGTGCGCATGTCATGCACAGCATCAGAGAGACGGCCGGCCAACTGGTTAGCGGCGACAGCAACGCTTTCTGGCGTGGGCGCAGCTACCAGGTCGGCCACTGCTTCGGCTTGTGCAAGGTCTATCCGGCCGTTTAGAAAAGCGCGTAGTGTGAATTCGCCAGCGAGGGCAGGTCGTGCGCCCATGGCGAGTATCCGGTCAAGCACCTGTCTGAGGACTACAGGGCTTCCATGACAACTCACTTCGACGACATCTTCGCCGGTATATGACTCTGGACCCGGCATGTAAAGGACAAGTGCTTCGTCAAGCGCCATACCGTCTTTGTCGAGGATTTGAACGAGGTGCGCATAACGAGGCTTGAAGGGTGAGTCTTCTGGTCGGTCGGCAAGTTCGGACGCAATCGATTCAGATCCGGAACCACTGATCCGAATGACGCCAATGCCACCGTTGCCTATCGGTGTGGCGATAGCTGCAATTGTTTCTGTTGCCATAGCCTCACTTTCTGGCGATTTTCTCAAAACCTGCAGAACGGTCCTAGGTGTGGGTTAGTTTGATGGTGCAGGACCTGACGTCCCAGCCTCGGTTGCGCGGGCGTATTCGCGCTGAAGCATGCGCTTGGTGACAAAGATATCGACGATGTCCCATGGCAGCGGTTCCTCGACACTGCGTTGACGGTGGATGTACCACGAGAGATCGAGGCCTGCGGCGTCAATAGCTTCGAACCAGCTGGCTGGCTTGAAATGTTCGGTCCATCCGTCAAAGCGACAGCCACGTTCCCATGCGCCTTTAATCGCTCGTCCGACACGACGGTCGCCGAGGGCCAAGAGTGCTTCAATGTGACTTTCTTCGGGATCGTGCCACATGAGATGAATGTTTCGGTCACGAGCGATCTCTAGGCACGCTTTTTGCTTAGCTCGAATAGTCTCGGATCTATCTTGGGGATGCCATTGAAAGGGGGTAAATGGTTTGGGGATGAATGTTGACACGGTGACATTGACCTTGGCTTTGTTTCCATGGTGACGACGGCCAATTTCCATGACACGATTTGCAAGGTGGGCGATCGCTTCAGAATCTGCGAGTGTTTCGGTCGGTTGGCCAATCATGAAGTAGAGCTTGATTGTGCGAAAGCCTCGACCAAACGCCATATCGCAAGTTGTGAGAAGGTCTTCATCGGAAATTTCCTTGTTTATTACCTCTCGCATTCTGGGTGTCGCTGCTTCCGGGGCGAACGTTAGGCTACCCCCACGTTTGCCTCCGCGTTGCAGGGCGTTTGCGATATCAACATTGAAGGTTTCAACGCGCGTGGATGGGATGGACACACGTACGTATTCCTCGCTCGTGTCGTAGACGTTGTCGATGAGTTGATCTAGCCCTTCGTAGTCAACTGCGTTAAGTGAGAGTAGAGAGACTTCGCTTTGCCCTGTTGTGGTCATGCAGGACTCAACAGTTTTTTTGACTATTTCAGCCCGGCGTTGGCGTACTGGCCGATACAAGTATCCGGCTTGGCAAAACCGGCATGCTCGGGCGCATCCTCGGTCGAGTTCTACGGCGACCCGATCATGCACGACCCCCGTGTTCGGTACGACTGGACGTTCTGGACCAACAAACGAGTTGATGTCGACGTATTGCCGTTCGATCTGTGCTGGTAGTTGCGGGTCAACACGACTATGGCCAACGAAGGCTCCGTTTCCGTCGTATTTCGGGAGGTATCGTGCGGGAACATAAATTCCAGGGATACGGTGAGCGCACGCATCCAGAAAACTGTCTCGCCATCCCGTAGTCGACCGGTCAAATTCCTCATGCAGGTCAAGAATACGTAGAAGTAATTCTTCGCCCTCACCGACAGCGATCAGGTCAAAAAAATCGGCCATAGGTTCTGGGTTGGTGACTGCAGAGCCTCCACCCAGAATGATGGGGTCACGGTCGGTTCGATCCTCGCTCTCCAGCGGTATTCCTGCTAGGTCAAGCATTTCTAAGACATTTGTGTTGCCGCTTTCGTAACTCATCGAGAAGCCGACAATGTCGAATTCTCCCAATCGGCGTCGAGATTCCCAACCCCAGAGTTGGACACCGTTGTCCCGCATCGCATCGGCCATATCAGGAAGAGGGGCGAAGCATCGGTCACAAAGGTGGGATGTCTGGTCGTTTACGAGTTCGTAGAGCAGGTTCATTGCCAAATTCGACATGCCGATTTCGTATGCGTCGGGGAAACACAGCGCCATGCGGGTAGCCGCTGTTTCCCAAGGTTTAAACCGTGCGTTGTGTTCACCCCCCAAGTATTGGGCAGGTTTTTTGACTCGATCGAGCAATGGTTCGAGTTTTACGGTCGTGGCAGTGGGCATGCGAATTTGCGGACGTTGGTCGATGGATGCTTTAACGCTACCGAAGCCGCGTTGGCCTCACAACTAGTCTGTTCGTTTTTCGGCAGGCGGACATCGATGGATAATGGTGAGATGTTTGCAGAATTGAGTGCCTGTGGCTGATCTTATTCTCCGAGCGGCGAGTCTGGTTGACGGAACAGGAGCCGATCCGGTCCGGAACGTGGATGTTGTTGTCCGCGATAGACGGATTGTTTCTGTTGGTCCGACCGAGCCAGCCGTGAATGACGCCTGTGTGATCGATTATGGCGACGCGACGATCATGCCTGGGCTAATTGATTGTCATTGTCATCTGCAATTTGGGGCGTACGCGGCTCATGAACAAACGCGCCAAGTACATGCTGGTGCGTCGAATGAGGAGCGTATTCTGACGGCTGTAGCAAATGCGCAGAAGGCTCTTGCGACAGGGGTGACAACCCTGAGGGATACCGGGGGATTCCTGACGCTGAACATGAGTGTGCGCGATGCATTTGTGAACGGTCGGGTAGCTGGTCCACGGTTACTCGTATGTGGTGCGCCAATCACGACCACTGCTGGCCATCTGAACTGGTGCGGATTGCGGGCTGATTCTGAGGATGAAGTTGTTCGAGCGGTACGTGCAATGGTTGAGGCCGGTGCTGATTTCATCAAGGTGATGGCGACCGGCGGAATGATGACGCCGGGATCGCAGGCTGGGGAGTCGCAATACGATCTTCAAACGCTAGGTTCGCTGGTAACTGATGCGCATCGGCTTGATCGGCATGTTGCGGCTCACGTACTAGGGGCTGACGGTTGTCGTGATGCGATTGATGCTGGCGTTGACACGTTGGAGCACTGTAGTTGGCTCACCCCCGAGGGTGTTCGAGGGCAATCTGCCATGGATATGAGTGCGGTGGACCGAATTGATCCCTCCCACCAGTCAGTACATATGACGTTGGCGGCTATGAATCGTACGCCGTTCCGGGGCTTGGATCATCTGGATGCATTGGCCAGTGATGAGCGCGAAAGAATCCGTCAGCATGGTACGAATTTTCGGGAGATGCGTGAACGGGGCGTGCCGCATGTGGTCTCCAGTGATGCGGGTGTCATTGACACTCCATTTGATGAGTTCCCGTTATCGGTTGTCAGTACGGTTATTGCGCTTGATACGACGCCAGTTGACGCCATCCAGCTCGTGACGAGTGCTGCAGCTCAGGCTATAGGGCTCGGTGAACTCACAGGGGCGGTGACACCAGGCCGACAGGCCGATCTGCTTGTCGTCGAGGGTGATGCTTCAGAAAACATATGTAACATCACTCGGACTGCATCGGTGTATCTCGGTGGGCGCGAGGTGGTTCGTAATCGCCATCTCCACGTCAATGCGGTTACAGCTTAATGTGTCTCTCTGGATCACTCGATGGTGGATATTAATATCCATTGGCCACGCTGAGGCTCCAGCTGACCTTTCTTATACATAACCAGCCCCGGCACGGAGATTTCCGATGACTGAGCAGCTTTTTCATGTCGATAGTTATATGAACGAATTCGACGCTGCCGTGGTTGACACGAGGCCTGACGGTGTTGTGTTGGACCGGACGACGTTTTACCCGCAGGGCGGTGGGCAACCGGCTGATACAGGAAGTATGAAGAGCGGCGGGGAAAGTTGGCCGGTGGTTGCGGTCGTGAGACAGCACGGAGTGATTATCCATCGTCTTGAGGGGGAGGCTCCGTCGCCAGGGACGGCGATTCGTGGCGTGCTGGACTGGGATCTGAGATTTCGATATATGCGGTTGCACACGGCTCTCCATGCGTTGTCTGGCGTGGTGTGGACCGGTTGGCAGGCTGATGTAACCGGCAGTCATATTTACGAGGATGGATGCCGGGCTCGCATGGATTTCTCGCTGGAGGCGGTTCGAGTTAGTGATGTTCGTGATGAGATCGAGGCGCGTTTGAACGCCGAGTTAGCAAAGGCTCGTGATGTTCGGGCATACGAGTTGCCGCGCGAGGACGCCCTTGCCTTACCGGATTTAATTCGTACTCATATCAATCTTGTCCCAACTCATATCGAACAGATTCGAATCGTCGAAATCGAAGGTCTTGATCGTCAGGCTGATGGTGGCACCCATGTGGCCAACACCCGAGAGGTGGGCCCTATTGCTGTTGTGAACGCGGTGAACAAAGGTCGTATTAATCGTCGTCTTGAGATTGCGTTGGGAGAATAGCGGTATGAATGCTGGTCCGCCGCAGAACAAGGAGCTAGAAACGTTTTCAGCTCTACCGGAGAAGCTTGACTTTCCGTCCATGGAGCAACGGATCCTTAAGCTCTGGGATTCGGAGCGGACCTTCGATCGTCTTCGTGAGAAAAATGCCAATGGTGCTCACTGGTCATTTATTGACGGGCCAATAACGGCAAACAACCCGATGGGTGTGCATCACGCGTGGGGACGCACGTACAAGGACGTCTTTCAACGCTACCGGGCCATGCGAGGGTTTAACCAAAGATTTCAGAACGGGTTCGATTGCCAGGGACTTTGGCTCGAAGTCGAGGTTGAAAAGGAATTAGGGTTCAAATCAAAACGGGACATTGAGGCTTATGGCCTTGCGGCTTTTGCAGATGCCTGTCGGAATCGTGTGAATACGTATGCGAGCATTCAAACCGAGCAGTCGATTCGTCTCGGGCAATGGATGGACTGGGACAACTCTTACTACACGCACTCTGATACAAATATCGAACACATCTGGCATTTCCTGAGTCGCTGTCACGAGCGTGGCTGGATCATGACGGCCCAACGGGCCATGCCATGGTGCGCTCGGTGTGGAACAGCCTTATCGCAGCATGAATTGATTGATACATATGAGGATGTGTCCCATGAAGCCGTCTATGTCCGACTACCTGTGCGTGATCGCGAGAACACGTCGCTGCTTGTCTGGACAACGACACCATGGACTCTGGCTGCCAATGTGGCCGCGGCCGTACATCCACAACTCGATTATGTGGAAGTTGAGGTAGGGAACCAGCGGTACATCTTGGCCGAAGCGGCTCTCGAATCGGCCTTAGACTCAGAGTTTGAGGTCATCGGGCGGATGAAGGGTGTCGAGATGCTCGGTTGGACTTATGACGGTCCATTCGATGACCTGCCGGCCGTTGGTGAGGTTGTGCACGAGGTGATCCCATGGGAAGAGATTGGTGCTGAGGAAGGTACGGGTGTTGTTCACATTGCTCCTGGTGCGGGAGAAGAAGACTTTGATCTCGGACGTAATTTGGGTCTTTCGATCGTTGTTCCCATCGACGAGAACGGTGAGTATGTTGATGGCTTTGGTTGGTTGACAGGTCGAGATGCTCGCCAGGTCGCCGCAGATGTAATTAGCGATTTGGATAATCGAAATTTGTTACATCGGGCGCACACGTATCAACATCGATATCCACATTGTTGGCGATGTCGCGAAGAACTCGTGTTTCGTGTAGATGATGAATGGTTTATTCGGGCCGACGAGGTCCGAGAGCCGATGCTGCAAGCCGCAGCTAGTGTTCAGTGGGTCCCTGAATATGCCGGGGCTCGTATGGCTGACTGGCTCAGTCATATGGGTGATTGGAACATCTCGCGGCGCAGATTCTGGGGATTACCACTGCCCTTTTATCCCTGTACGGAATGCGGGCACCTCACAGTCATTGGATCCCGTCAGGAGCTTGAGGAACGAGCGCTTGAGGGGATGGACGGGCTACGTGAATTACATCGGCCCTGGATTGATGATGTGGTGATCCGATGCGAGAGTTGTGATGCGGAAGTTCGACGGATCACAGCGGTCGGAGATGCTTGGCTCGACGCTGGTATTGTTCCGTTCTCCACGCTTGACTATATGCAGCAGAGCGATGCGTTTGCGTCTTGGTATCCAGCAGATTTCGTGAGCGAGATGCGCGAGCAAATTCGACTCTGGTTTTATTCCATGCTGTTTATGAGCGTGACCCTCGAAGGCCGGTCTCCATATCAAGCGGTATTTGTTTACGAGAAGCTCAATGATGAAACAGGTCGACCCATGCATAAGAGTTGGGGCAACTCGATCGATTTTGGGGAAGCCGCTGATCGAATGGGAGCGGATGTCATGCGATGGATGTACGCGGGCCAGAACCCCGTGTATAACATCAACTTTGGCTACGGACCGGCGACCGAAGTTAAACGGCGGATGCTGACACTCTGGAACGTATACGCCTTCTTCGTTACATATGCGCGGCTTGACGGGTTTGACCCGACTGCTCCAAGTATTCCCGTTGCGCAGCGGCCGGATCTCGACCGATGGGCGCTGTCCCGGTTGCAGGGAGTGGTTGAAACATTTACCGACTCGCTTGATAGCTATCTGGTCCATCGCGGTGTGCAAGCGGCACAGGCATTCATTGAGGACTTATCAAACTGGTATGTACGCCGTGGGCGCCGTCGCTATTGGAAATCAAGTGTTGACGCAGATAAGCAGGCGGCCTATCAAACGCTATATGAATTGCTGACGACGCTGGTTCGACTGTTGGCTCCGGTGATGCCTTTCTGGACCGAGGACATGTATCAGAACTTGGTTCGAAGGCGTGATCCGGCGGCTGTGCCTAGCGTGCATCTTTCGGATTGGCCGGTCCCAGATGTTGGGCGGAAAGATGCTGAGCTTGAGCGTTCGATGGGAGTTGTTCAGCAGGTGGTCCGAGTTGGTCGGGCGGCTCGTAATGGAGCGGACGTAAAGTTACGACAGCCTCTTCGCTCAGCCTTGATACGGGTTGATGATGGGGAGTGGGCGTCTGTTATGTCGCTTGAGCAGCATGTTCGAGACGAGTTGAATGTGAAGGCAATTGAACGCATGGTCTCCGAACATGACCTTGTGGATTTTGAATTGCGGCCCAACTATCGGGTGCTTGGCCCCAAATTTGGAGCTCGTGTAAAAAGTTTGGCTGTAGCGATCGAGGCTCTTGATCCAGCGGTTGTTGCTCGTCAATTAGAAACAGATGGACAACTGGAGATCCGGTTTGATGGCGATGTGGAGGTTTTGAGTCCTGATGATGTTCTGATCCAGCGCACCCCTCGGGAAGGTTTTGGGGTTTCCGAGCAAGATGGGGTGATTGTGGCTATTGCGACGGATGTTGACGATGTCTTGCGACGAGACGGTTTTGCCCGTGAATTGGTTCACGCCACGCAGGGTCTCCGACGTGAAGCTGGTCTAGCGGTATCCGATCGGATCTTGCTCTGGATTGAGGGCGGCGACGAAGTGAAAACGACAATTGCCGAGCACCGTGATCGAATTTCCGAAGAGGTTTTGGCTGTTTCATTGAATGAGGGTCGTGTTGTTGATGACGCGGTAACGCAAGAGGTCATTCTTGATGGGCATGAGGTACAGCTTTCCTTGGCATCTTCAGCCAACTGAGAAGAGACGGGCGTGCTGCCCCATGCTTGGACAGGGACCTATACGACGGTGCCTGATTCCATGTCGTGGTCCCCGATGGTTTGGGACGTCGAAACGGCTGTCGGCTTCGATAGGTAGCCGTTCGCCGGAGCCATTTAATTAAGAGACCACGTTGTGATGTCCCGCACAGTAAGGACACGGTGGTACGCCACTACGGTTTATCGAAGTTCCAGTTTGTTCAGGTGACATCCTGGCTTTGCGGTGCTACTTCAACGATGTCGCCGGTTACACGAACGTGGAAACTCTTGGTTCGTCGTCCAAGTGCTGGGTTTACAAGCCACCCATCTGTTACGTCGTAGGTCCATGCGTGTAGCGGACATGTGAGATGGCAGCCGATGAGCTTGCCAGCTCCGAGGGGCCCGCCCGCGTGTTCGCACAAGCCATCAATGGCGTGATACTGCCCGTTGACGTTTGCGATTACTATTTCGGTACCGTCGAAGACGACCGTGGTTAGACGTTCAGGCTGGGGCAGCATGTCTGTGGAACCGATTGCCTGGTACGCATCATCGCTAGCCAAGACGTCGGCACATAATCGTGACATCGGCGGATCCAGAGTTGCTCTCTGATTGGGGACCAAGGTGGAACTCGTTATGCCGCACGGTTTCTATCTCGAATCCACTCTCGTGGAGTACATCCTGTCGATGTTGGCTAATTGCGGCGGCGCGTACTTCGCACAGGTCATTTATAGAAGCCTCTTCAATGGCTGCGTTGATAATTGCTGATGCTCGGTCGTGGTAATCAACAGCGACCTGGAACTCGAGGGCGGCAGATTTGCTCAGCGGCCCTGCTGATGGGACCGATAGGTTCGCAGAAGCAGCTAGGCGACCCTGGTTGTTTTCTAGGACTTTCCATGTATTGTTCGTATTGGTCTGGTGATTGGCGAACGTGTTGTAGAACGGGCGTAGGCATCCACCTGCTTCCACCGAAGGAGGTGCGTGAAAAATGGCCTCCTTGTAATCACGGACGATCCATCCGCCTGTTGCCGTTGTAAGTAGCAGGTGGGTATACGCTGCAAGATCTCCAAGTCGAATGTCACGGATAACGCCATCGCCGTCTCGGCGAAGATAGGTGCGGTCGAAATCCTCGGATTCAGTTCCTGGCCGAACTGCGCGCATGACCAATCCGTTCAGCGGTAGGAATCCATTTTTCGTATACACGTGTTGTGCGATGGGGTTCATTGTTCCGAGATAACTGGCGAGGCCTCCTGATTTCCAAAAAGGATCAAGCGCCATCTCAGTAAGGACTTGGGCAATGCCTTTGGCCCGATGCTCGGGACTTGTAAATACGAAACCGTAACCTCCGAGGTCGTGTATTTCGGAATCGGTCGCGTGCCATGCGGTGCCGACAATCTCGTTATCAATTCGACCAACCAGCAAGGTATCTGCGAGCGAGGGGTCAGCACTGCCCGAGATAAATTGGGCGAGAAAAGCTGCTTCCGTGGCAACCATCCATGGATCAAAGGGTCGGGTCAAAAAGTGGTAGATCGATAGGTGATCCGGGGTTTCGCCACGGTTTGCTCCGGGTAGCATGATGTGTACGTCGAGTCGATCGCCGTTAGCCAGCAGGCGTTCGTGTTTCATCGCAGCGTATCTCCGGATCTTCGCTCGGATGTTGGATCTGTGATGCAACAATACTGGTTTGTCGTGCTATGTGGGAGGGACTTGAATGTCGATGACAGGAAAAGCCGCATTGGTCACCGGGGGTGGGACTGGAGTTGGTCGTGCCGTCGCGTTGAAGTTGGCGGAGCGTGGTGTGAATGTGGCTGTGAATTATTCGAGGTCGGCAACGGAGGCGGCGTCGACCGTGGCTGACATCGAGGCATTGGGCGTGGACGGTGTGGCCATTCAAGCTGATGTGGCGTCGGATGCTTCGGTAAAAGCAATGGTTGAACAGGTGGTGGCTGTATTCGGACGGTTGGATGTCGTTGTCAACAGTGCAGGGAATACCGCGTTCGTACCCCATGAAGATCTTGATGGCATGAATGAGGCTGACTGGGATCGGATTCAGGCGGTCAATCTCAAGGGACCGTTTTTTGTCAGTCGCGCCGCCGCGCCGCATCTTCGGGCTTCTGGCGATGGGGCAATCGTGAATGTGTCCTCGCTTGCTGGCGTCACGGGTAACGGTTCGTCGATTGCGTACGTGGCGTCGAAAGGCGGCCTTAACTCGATAACCAAGTCCTTGGCTCGGGCGCTAGCGCCCGAGATTCGGGTCAACAGTGTGGCCCCTGGGGCTATTGATACTCGTTGGATGGATGAGCATCGCGACTTTCTTCAAGTCGCGATTGACAGAATGCCGCTTAAACGGGCTGCGACACCTGAAGATATTGCCGACGGTGTATTGATGTTGGTCGAGAACCGTTATGTGACTGGCGAAGTTCTTGTCATGGACGGTGGAGACTCGCTGTAATCGCCCATCGTTCAGGGATGTAGCGGAACAGCTTCGCAGTTTCGGTGGCGTATACAACAAGGCGCCGACTTGGTCGGCGCCTTGTGAAATATACGAGAAGGTTTAGCGGCTAGGTGCGGTGCGGAGGAAGCGTACGATCTTCCATAATTGGTCTTCGGTCACCTTTGACTGCCCATCCTTGGTCTTGCCGCGATGGTTCAAACCGGCCATCTCTTCGGTGTTTTGATTGCCATTCCATGCGTTGTAGAAAATCTCCCCGTCTGATTTCGCCTGGAACTCCGCTAGCTTAAAGTTGGATGGCCGAGGTGAGTACAGCTGGTACTGCGGTCCGAATCCATCGGCTGCATAGCCATGACATGTAGCACAAATCGTTAGATACAGGGTTTCACCTTCCGCCATGATTTCCTCGCTGGCTGGATAGGGGTTTGGCGTGTTCACCGCAGCCTCAGG
>PVBE010223607.1_pt1 | contig 52221 bp, 45 predicted proteins | sample 1631181 | NCBI WGS metagenome assembly PVBE01 (sample SAMN08397723, study PRJNA350692) | Marine metagenome, whole genome shotgun sequencing project. | isolation source: water | place: Pacific Ocean | collected 2012-04
GCTTCTCACCTAAAGGCATCAACAAACCTCGGCTAGTTCAGGACGCCGTGCGAAATCAACACGGCCTCCTGGGTCTCCGTCAGCAGTTCTCTGAGACCTTCGCGGAGCGTCTTCAGCTTGGCGTCGGCGGTCTCGCGCAGCTTGCGCAGGTCCTCGATCTTCTCCTTCGTGGACTCGGCGTCGCCGCCACCGGTCGCCAGCTTGCGGATTTCTTCCCGCATCGTCCGGGACTGGGCGCCGGTCTTCGACTGGTAGCTGATCACCTTCTTGATCAACTCACCCAGCACGGCCGCTTCCTCGTCGGGCAGCTTGAGCGAGGTCATCACCTCTTTCAGGCGGCGCTCGGTCATCTCCTCTGGGTTGCGTGGACGGCGCTCACGGCCGCGACCACCGCGATCGCCGCGATCGCCGCGATTGCCTCCGCCGAAGCGGCCCATGAACTGCTGCATCCGCTCGTCCATCTCCTTGTTGAGGTCGGCGAATTTCTTCTTCTGTTCGTCGTCGAGCAGCCCGTTGATCTTCTCGCGGATGTCATTGCGACCCTTCTCGAACAGCTCCCGCATCTTCTGCATGTCGAAGCCGCCGCCCTCGCGCATTTTCTGGAATGCCTCGCGCCCCTGATCGGTCGCCTGTTTGATCAACTCCTCGATCTTCTTTTCCTGCTCTGGAGAAAGGCCGAGTTTCTCCTTGATGCTCTCGATGTCGAGGCCCATCATCCGGCCCATGCCGCCGCGCCGGCCCTCGCGCCCACCGCGTCCACCGCGTCCGCCGCGTCCGCTACGATCACGGAGTGTCTTGTACTTCTCTTGCTGATCGGGTGTGAGCAGCGCTTCGATCTGCTTGGACTGATCGTTGCGCATCTTGCTCTGCTTCATCTCGGTGGCCATCAGGATCTCCTTGATCTTGTCGGACTGGGAATCCGACAGCTCGAGCTGACCCTTCAGTTGCCGCAGAACCCAGCCGACCCGACGTTCTGCCTGCTGTTCGGCCTCCGACTTCTCCTGCTTTTTCTCTTCCTTTGGTTCCTCGTCCTGGGCGAAGGTCAGGCCGGGCATGGCCATCAACATCGCAGCGGAAAGGGTGATCAGAGTGATCAATCGCATCTCGAGTTCTCCTTAGTGTTGAGGGTGGGGCGTGATCGATGACATGCATCCGAGGAGCGCTTCGGTCCTCAGGCGGCCGACCAGTATCAAGGTGCGGTCGCCGATCTTGGCCTTGACGACCGATCGGTCTGCGCTCTCCTTGAACTGGACCGTCAGGCCGTTGCTCAGGACTTTCTTGCTCCAGGCGGACCCAGTCGTTGACTTGTACGGACTGGCCTGCTTTTGGTTTGGAACCCGCGCTCCCCAGTGTCGGTTGCGGGTTTTATCCCTTTGCCATGTAAACTGATACAGTGTGATTCGGGCCAAGCCGTCCCAGTAGGCCACTCGCCATGCGGGCGGCCCCGGTGGCTGCTTCGAGGAGCCCCCGCGCCAGCGGGTTGAACGACGTATCTGCTGGACCTCCTTGAGCTTGAAGCCATCAGGAAGCCAGGTGAGGACCGCCGGTGGGGACTCATGTTTGAGGGCTGCGGTCAGGGATATCGGTTTCGGCCGGCGGTGGCGTTGCGTGACTTGCTCGGGGGCCTTGCCCTGCGGTTTTCCGTAGCGAATCGACGTGAACGACATCTTGAACGAGGGCTGACCGTCCCTGGCGTATTGAATCAACTGGAGTGGCATGCGGTTCTCGCGGTCGACGAGCATGTCCAGCCACGGTCTGTCGGGGTGGATCGACCTCAGCGTCAGTCGCAGTGTTTCGCGCCCGGCCAGAGGCTTTGCGCCAGAGAGCCTTGCCTGATAGTTGTGCAGCAGCAGGGACTCTTCCCACAGCCCACTCCAGACGCGACGCATGCGACTCGATGCCAGTCGATTCTGGAGCCGGGAGAGCCCCTGCCGGATCCAAGGGGAGTCCTTTGCTGCCTTGAAGATCTCGGGCTCGGTCTTGACCAGCTTGACGCGTGTCTGACCGGGCGCCCAGTGTTCGATATCTAGTGTTGCCTTCACCGGCCGCCCCCAGATGTTGCCCTCCCAGACCAGCTGGCCCGAATAGGCAATTCGCTGCGGATGGGTCCTGATGTCAGACAACAGTCCTCTCTGCCGATCGTCCTCGACAATCTGCCAGATGCTGGCAAGCGCTCCGCCGAGGAAGATCAGGGAGAGTGCGCAGTAGCTGATCAATCGACCACGTGAATTTGCGTGCACTGGGTCCATCGGGCTGACCGTTAGTACTCGGGGCCCGCCAGAGCCATCAGATCCTCTGGCTCCTGCTGCAGGACCGCCAGCTCCGGCACGAGACTCGTTCTGGGCTGGCTGGCCGAGGATCTTTGTTGGGCCGCCGGACTCTCGGGCGCCGGACTGATCATCGGATGGATCAGGCAGAGCAGCAGGGCTGCGGCCGCGAGGCCGGTCATCATGCTGCTCCAGAAAGACGCGCGCTGTCGCTGGCGGGTGGCCCGCAACGAGCTCGATAGGTTCTCCCAGACACTCGCCGGCGGCGTGTGGCGGGGCAACCTCGAGAACTGCGTGGCGAGGCGCTGGGACTGGCTGACTAGATGCTGGCAGTCGGGGCAGCCATCTTCGCCACTCCCTAGCAGTGCATCCGCAAAGTGTTCTTCACACGACATTTGTGACTCCATAGCGACATTGGGACCTCTCGCCAGAACCCAATGACGGAATCCGACCGTCAAATGTTCCATCTGCGGTGGATTTTTTCGGTCGCAGGCGGGAGGGGCCGGCCGGCGGGCCGATTTGTCAGGGTCGAATCGGCTCAGGCTGCCGGGTCTCTCCGGCTGAGCTGACAGGAGTCATCGGCCCAACGTCAGGGCTGTCTATCAGCAGCGGATCCTCGGAGCGCTGTCGGCTCGCCACGCCACGTGGCGATGGCCAGCATCACCGATCGGTCGATGCGTTGGGTCAGATCGTTGTCAGGCGCAGCCCCTGTCGGGCTACCGGTCAGGTTGACGTGTTCGAGCTCCCGGCTGTCGGCCCGCGCCGCACGGGCGCTGCACCTGCAGCGGGTGGCCTGACTCTCGCTCGCGTCCGGTCCGATCTCGAAGTCGATGCAGCTGGGGTGGTTTGCGCATTCGCCAAGCGGATGGCAGGCCTCGGGGGCTAGCGTATGCCTGTTCATGTGGTCCTCCGTCATGCCGGTGTCCTTGTGTGCCCAACGTGGGCCCAACTCGGGACAAAACCGCAATCAACGTCAGGCACGTGGCAGTCTCGATGACCCACCCGATGCCCGCACACCAGGGAAAGCTCCAGGCAGAAGCCAGCCGAGCCGCGGTGCAAAATACGCACTGCCGTTAACCGCACGGTTGTGGGCCACCGATTCGTCTGTACCCTTCCGTATACCGCTCGCCGACTTGGCTGGTGGGGTTTCTCGAAAACACCTGAGAACAGTACGTTCCCCGGTCGCACCGATCCCGCCCCCTGTGAATCCTGGGGCGCGGTTTGCCGGCCGCTGGTTCTGGACTCGAAGGGCGAAGGCCCCGTCCGAGCGCAGCGAGGTTTGCCGCGCAGGTGGCCAGTTGCCATACCGGAAGACCGACTGAGACAAGGGACCCGCCATGACACACCAGATCGACACCGAATACGCTCTGTCCACCTTGATGACCTTGCTGGGCATCGAGGGGATGAGCGGGCAGGAAGGTCCCGTGGCTGCCGAAATTGCGAGGAAGTTGCGCGCCCTCGGGGTGCCGAAGAAGGCCATTCGCCACGACCAGGCGCACAGACGCATTCCCGGGTACACCGTCGGGAATCTGCTGGTCAAGCTGCCCGGCACCCGGCCCGGAAAACCCTGGCTGTTCATGACACACATGGACACGGTGCCGCTGTGTGCTGGGGCCGAGCCGGTCCGTCGCGGCGCCCGCATCGTCCCGAAGGGCAAGACCGCACTGGGTGGAGACGACCGCACCGGCTGTGCGGCGCTGCTCAGCTTGGTCCAGACGCTGCGCACGCAAAAACTGCCGCATCCGCCGTTGACGCTGCTGTTCACCGTCGGGGAGGAAGCTGGACTCTACGGTGCGCGTCACGTGACCAAGAAGGATCTTGGGCCGGTGGCGATGGGGTTCAACGTCGACGGCGGCAGGCCCGCACGTTACACGATCGGCGCGATCGGCGCCCAGGAGTGGTGCGTCGACGTGACCGGTATCGCCTCTCATGCGGGGGTCCATCCCGACGAGGGGGTGTCGGCCGCCGCGATAACCGCGCTGGCGCTGGAGGAGGTTCACCGCAAGGGCTGGTTTGGAAAGGTGATCAAGGGCAACCGTCGTGGGAGCAGCAACGTCGGCCGGATCGATGGGGGGGCGGCGACCAACGAGGTGACCGGCCAGATGACGGTCACCGGGGAGTGTCGCAGTCACAGCCCGAGCTTCCTCGATCGGATCACTGACGCCTACCGCAAGGCGTTCGCCAGGGCGGTGCGCACGGTCAAGACCCACGATGGCAAGCGTGGCGTCGCCGAGCTGACGGTGGTCGACAGCTTTCCGGCCTTCCGCATCTCCAAGACCTCGCCGGTGGCCCTCCATGCGGTCCGGGTGGCGAAAGCGTCGGGTCTGGAGCCGGAGCTGCGTGTTGGTGATGGGGGGCTCGACGCCACCTGGCTCAACCTCAAAGGTGTCCCGACGATCACCTTTGGCGCGGGCCAGAACCGGCCCCACTCGCTGGGTGAGCACATCACGGTCTCCGAGTTCTTCGACGGCTGTCGACTGGCCGCCGCGCTGGCAACCGGTTAGCTCGCCGAGCGTTTGAGCGGGTGTTCCGGATGGCTGGATGAGTCCCGCCCTCCGGGAAGAAACCAAAAAGAGCCTAACCTCCCTCAGGTCGGGGCACTCAGGCTGCAGACGACAACAGGTCTGTCGAGGCAAGTCGGCGGCGCCCCGGGCTTGACCAGTGAACTGGAATCTGGACTCAACCCTCAACCCGAGTAGCTCGGGCGACCGTCGCTCTTTATTGCCCGGGGGAGTGGGCGCCTCCCCCTCCCGCCCGAAAGAAATCCCCACTTCAACCGCGGTCACGGTCTGACGAGAAGGAGCTCGGGGGGCGGTCGGAACAGGCCTGGGCCCTGAACCGGCTCAGTCGAGGTATTTGTGGTAGCCCTGGCGATACAGCTTGGTCACCACTGGATCGTTCAGGCCGTTGATCGGCGTCTCGACTCTAGCCATGTCCCTGGGGAAGACGAACAGCCCGGGCAGCAGCTTGGCCGACAGATAGCGGGTGGGCGCTTCGAGCTTGATTCGCGCCGGGTCGAGGGTCGTCTTGCCGGCCATCACGAAGCCCCAGGTGCCGAAGGTGGGCACCATCGTGCGGTAGGGCAGGACCCCGGCGAACTCGCTGCCCAGAGTCTTGGCGATGCACCAGAACGCCTCGCGGGAGCGGTAAGGGCTGGTCGCCTGGGTCGTCAGCTTCCCGCCGGCCGTCATCCGCATACCGGCCAGGCGGTAGAATGGGCGGGAGTAGAGCTTGCCCAGCACTGCCTCGCTGGGGTCTGGCAGGTCGATCAAGATCAGGTCGTAGCGCCGCGTGGTCTGCTCCAGGTAGCGCATCGCGTCCGCGTTGTGGATCGTCACCCGTGGGTCCTTCAGCGCCTGACCGTTGAGCGCGGCCAATAGCGGCTTGTCCTTGAACAGCCGGGTCACCACGGGGTCCAGGTCGACCAGGTCGACCCGCTCCACATCGGCATACTTGAGCACCTCGCGGGTCGCCATTCCGTCTCCGCCGCCGAGGATCAGCACGTTGGTCCGGCGCTCGGCCAGCGACATTGCGGGATGGACCAGCGCCTCGTGGTAGCGGTACTCGTCGACCGACGAGAACTGGAGCTGTCCGTTGAGAAACAGCCGGATGTCCCCGCGATGGCGGGTGATCACCACTCGCTGGTGTTTGGTTTGTTGAGCCAGGATGATCTCGTCCTGATACAGCTGGTTCTCGAAGTAGCTGACCAGCCGCCCCGCGGTGAGGATGCCGGCGATCAGCAGGATCCCGATCAGGCTGCCGGCCCAGGCCAGCTTGGTGCGGGCGCGTCCGACGTGCTCTCCGAGGATGCCCAATAGCAGCAGGCCGACCAGCACGTTGGATAGTCCGACCACCAGCCCGGCGCGAGCCAGGCCGAGGTGCGGCAGTAGCAGGAACGGAAAGACGATGGCCGCCACCAGCGCTCCGACATAGTCGACGGAGAGCACGTTGGCCACGGTCACGCGCAGGTCGCTGGTTGCACGCAGGATGCGGATCACCAGCGGGATCTCCATCCCGATCAGCGCGCCGATCAGGATCACCAGGCCGAACAGCACGGGCGTGTAGATCTCGGTGAAGGCGAACAGACAGAACCCGACGACTGGGGTGATGCCGCCGACCAGGCCGACCAGGATCTCGATGCCGATGAAGACGGCCAGGAGGCGTTTGGTGATGAAGCGCGAGACGTAGGAGCCGATGCCCATTCCGAACAGGAACAGGCCGATGGCGAGGGAGAACTGGGTGACCGAGTCGCCCAGCAGGTAGCTGGACAGAGTGCCGGCGATCAGCTCGTAGACCAGTCCGCAGGCCGCCAATACGAAGACCGCCGCCAGCAGCAGAAAGCCGCCGGCCCGGTCGTTGCGGCCCGTTTCTTCGGGCTCTTCGGACACGGAAGCTACTTCATCGCGGCGGCCATGATGATGGCCAGGCCGATCAGCACCGACCCCATCAGGATGCCCAGCGAGGTGTTCTGGTCCTCTTCGATCTCCTTGCGGATCGAAAACGGGGCGAGCTTCTCCATCAGCAGGATGCTGAAGCCGAAGAGCACCAAGCCGACGACGAAGTAGACCGCGGTCGGAACCAGTTGCCAGAGTTCTTTGACGATATAATCAGGCATGAGTCAGCCCTATTCTGCAGGGTGAACGATGTGAAGGTCGGGGACGCCGGCTACTTGCCGCCGCGCAGGCCTCCCCCCATGAAGAAGTAGCGGGTACGCCTGTGGTGCCCCGTGGTGCGGCCCCTGGCAGAATGCTCCCGGATGCTGGGTGGGTTCTTGGTCGGTTGTGAGACACCGACCCCGGTGTTGCTTGCCCAGATGGACCAGAGGCTGGCCAGCACCAAGCAGCCTCCCAGCGCCCATGTTTGTGGTAGGAGATTTTGCATCTAGTCATCCTCCTCGGCCCAGCGGCCCGCCTCGAACATCCCTCGGCGGCCCCATTCCCAACCGGCCCAGCACAGGCCGATGATGAAGAAGATAACGTAGTAGCGCAGCAGCGTCGAGTCTTGATAGACCGAAACGGTCACATTGGTGCCGGCGCCCGGTGGGTATTTTCCTTGATTGCCGTGCCCCGCGCTACCGGTCATCAGCAGCCTGTACGTACCGGGCTCCTCGAGCTTGAACATCTTGCCGTCGTTCTTGCTGCCCTCTGACCAGGACTCACCGCCCTGCACGCCGTGGTAATAGGACATCTCCTGGGAGAGCTCGATCAACGCTTTGTCCTTCTCGTCGACCACGGCCATCTCCAGGTAGACCCACTGGTTGTTGACCGGCGACTCGGCACGCAGGTAGCACAGTGAGGAGCCCGAGGTGACCTCGAACCCAGGGGTGAGGTACTCCTTGCCGCTGTATTCGTCGGGGGGCACCGTGAATTGCGCAATCCGCGTGCCCTCCGAGGTGCAGGATCCGACCGCCAGAAGCAGGTGTAGGCAGGCGAAGATCAGCATCGCCCAGGCGGCCTGCTGGCGGAACGGGCTGACCAGGAAGGGCTGGTTGGCGCCGATCCCCTTGCGTCGCTGCAGCAGCTTGATGTTGAACGCCTGGGCCACCTCGTCCGTCTGCATGTAGGTCGATTGGTGCCACTCGACCTCATTGGCGGTCCACTCGGCGGAGAGCATCAGTGGGGGCGCGACGGCGTCCATGTAATATGACTCGTCGCCCACGTGGGCCACCCAGGGCAACTCCCCTTCGACCCAGGTCGTCTTCCACTTGCCCCTCTCGAACACCTTCCAGTTCTGGCCCTGGTAGTGGAACTTCTGCCGGCGCACCGAGTGCTTGGGCTTGAGCCCCGGCGGAGGCCCCTTGAGCTTGTCGGCCAGGTTCCAGTGCCCCTCGTAGCGGATCAGCCAGCGATATCCCTTCTCCTTGTTGAACAGCAGGAACTCGTCGGTGTGATAACGGACTACGCCGTCCTTCTCCTCGTAGCGCAGGATGCCGACGACGTGATACTGCGTGCCGTCCAGGGTGCCACGCTGGCCGCAGGTCAGGGGAAACTTGGGCCGCTGGGTGCCCAGCGCTCCAGCGAGAAGCTTGGGCTCGCCGCCGGACAGCTGGAGCTGGTGGCTGCAGTGGTTACAGACCGCCATCTTGGCCGCGCCGTGGATCTGCACGCCGCCGCCGCAGTTGGGGCAGGCCACCGCCTCGGCAGCCAGGTCGATCGTCGTGGCGCAGGCCGGACAGCTCATCGCCTCGATTCCCGGCTCGGGGATTCCGATCGAGCTCCCGCAGGCCGGGCAGTTGAGGTTCAGTGACCGCGCCGTGCTCTTGACGATCCGCTCTCGCTGGCCGGCGCCTGCGGCCTGTTCCAGGCTGCCCTCGGCGATGCCCAGCTCACTTGCGGTGTGGGCCAGCTGGAGGTCCCGGTAGTCGATCGTGGAGCCGACGAAGACCTTGCAGCCGCCGCCCTCTTCGAACTCGATCGTGCCGTGCTGCTCCTCGCTGGTCATCTCGAGGTACTTGACCTGCTCGCCCGGCTCGATCATGAAGGGCAGCTGACCCTCGCCCCCCTCGCAGGTTGCGATGTTCTTCTCGTCGATGTGGAACCGCTGCTTGCCCAGCTTGATCCACTGCCCCGCGCGCATCTCCTCGTAGCTCCTGGGTGCCTTGGGCAGCTGTTTGAACGTCTCGAGGGTCAGGTGTCCCTCGTCTTCGCTGATCCAGCGAGGGGTGCCGTCGTCGAACAGGACGTACCACTCGTCCCAGCATCCCTGCTCCCAGCCGTACCGCACGCGGCCGAGCACGGTGAAGCTTCGCTTGTTCCAGCTACCTTGCGCGCCGACGAACAGCTGACCCGGTGGCTCGGGCAGTGTGGCCATCTTGCCCACGACCCTGGCAGCCTTCTCGTCAGCGACGAAGGAGCTGCTGCAGTAGGGGCAGATGATCAGGTGTGCGTACTTCTGATCGGCCTCGATCTGGCCGCCGCAGGATGGGCAGTTCATCATCTGGTTGTTTTTCTCCCCCCCGCTATTGCGCGGGTCATGCCACTTGCGGGGCAAGCGTCGCGCCCCGCGCCGCTCCCCGACCTCCTCGCCATGCTCGTCAGTCTTCCCGTGGTTCTCCCCCCGCTGTTGAGCGGGGCATGCCGCTTGCATCCCGTCATGTGCGCGCCAGTCGCCGGTAGGAGCTGCGCCGGCGTTTTCCCAGGGTCTCGCCCTCTTCCGACTTCCGGGCCTCGAAATAATCCTCGAAGGTCCCGTCATAGTACCGCGGCTGCCTGCCTTCTTCGAAGACCAAGACCGCGGTCACCAGCCGGTCGAGGAAATATCGATCGTGCGAGACCACGATCGCCGAGCCGGCAAACTGGTCCAGCGCCTCCTCCAGCAGGCGCAGCGTACTCACGTCCAGATCGTTGGTCGGTTCGTCCAGCAGCAGCAGATTGGCGCCCTTCTTGAAGGACTTGGCCAGCAGCAGGCGGTTGCGCTCCCCGCCCGAGAGCCGTCCGACCTTGGTTTGCTGCAGGCTCCCCCGAAATCCGAAGCGGCTCAGGTATTCCCGCACCGGAGCGCTGCGGTCGCCGATCCGGACGTCGTCGCCACCCTCGCTGACTTCCTCGAAAACCGTCAGGTCGGCGTTGAGCGTCTCGCGGTTCTGCTCGCAGAAGATCATCTCGACCGTCTCACCCATCTCGATCGTGCCGGCGTCGGGCTGTTGCTCGCCGGAGATCATCGAGAGCAAGGTGGTCTTGCCGGTACCGTTGGGTCCGGTGATGCCGATGATCTCGCCAGGCTTCACCGTCAGGTCCAGATTCTCGAACAGCAGCTTGTCGTCGAAGGTCTTGGACACGCCTGCCATGCTCAGTACGCGGTCACCCAGCCGCGGACCGACCGGCAGCATGATGTTCATCTCGCCCAGCTTGTCCTGCGGGCCCGCGGAGGCCAGCTCCTGATAGTTCTTGATCCGGGCCTTGTTCTTGCTCGTGCGGGCCTTCGGCGTCGCGCGCAGCCACTCCAGCTCGCGGCGCAGCACGTTCTGGCGCCTGGCCTCCGACTTGGCTGTCTTCTCCAGCCGATCCGCCTTCTGCTCCAGGTAGTCGGAGTAGTTGCCCTCGTAGATCAGCAGCCTGCCGTCGTCGATCTCGACCATGAAGTCGGTGACGTTGTCGAGAAAGTAGCGGTCGTGGGTCACCATCACCACGGTGCCGGGATACTCATCGATGAACAACTCGAGCCACTCGACCGTCGCGGCGTCCAGGTGGTTTGTCGGCTCGTCCAGGATCAGCAGGTCGGGAAAGCCCATCAGCTCGCGACATAGCGCGGTTCGCCGCTTCTCGCCGCCGGAGAGGTTGGTCACCGCGGCTTCCCCGGGAGGCGTGCGCAAGGCCTCCATTGCCCGCTCGAGCTGATAATCCAATTCCCACGCGTTGGTCACGTCGATCTGGTCCTGCAGCCGGCCCAGCTTGTCGGTCAGCTTTTCCAGGGTGTCCGCGTCCTCCTCGGTCCCAAGTGCAGTAGCGACCTCCTCGTAATCGGTCACCAGGGCCCGGATGTGAGAGACGCCCTCCTCGATGTTCTCCAGCACGGTCTTGGTGGGATCCAGCTCCGGCTCCTGAGGGATGTAGCCCACGCGCGTGTTAGGTGCGTGGTTGACCTCGCCCATGTGATCGGTGTCACGCCCGGCGAGGATCTTCATGAAGGTCGACTTGCCGGCGCCGTTTGCCCCGATGATCCCGATCCGGTGGCCCCGATGCAGGGTGAAGGTCATCGAGTGCAGGATCTCCCGGTCCTGAAAGGTCTTGCTGACCTCTTTTACCGACAGCAACACATCTCCGAGTACGGCACACATGAGGTCGGTATCGTATCAGAACTTGTCCAATTGAGGATAGGCAGATCGGCTGCTCCATTGTATCTTCCGGTACTGGCGAGCCCATTTCTAGAGACCGAATAGCGGGCCGCTTGTCACACGAAAGGAATCCCATGAGCACGGACATGAAGACTCAAGATTACAAGGTCGCCGACATCTCGCTGGCCGATTTCGGACGCAAGGAAATCGAAATAGCCGAGAGCGAGATGCCCGGCTTGATGGCTCTGCGCGAGGAGTTTGGGCAGAGCAAACCACTGGCCGGCGCGAAGATCTGTGGCTGCCTGCACATGACCGTGCAGACTGCGGTCCTGATCGAGACCCTCACCGCGCTGGGCGCGGACGTTCGCTGGTCTTCCTGCAATATCTTCAGCACCCAGGACCATGCCGCGGCCGCGATCGCGCAGACCGGCGTCCCCGTGTTTGCCTGGAAGGGCGAGACGGAGGAGGAGTACTGGTGGTGCGTCGAGCAGTCGATCCGGTGGGCTGACGGGACTGGCCCGAACATGCTGCTGGATGACGGCGGAGACCTGACGGTCCTGATGCACGAGAAATATCCGAAGCTGATGAAAGAGGTCCGCGGACTCTCGGAAGAAACCACGACGGGTGTGCACCGGCTCTATCAGATGATGGAAGACCAGACGCTTCTGTGTCCGGCGTTCAACGTCAACGATTCGGTCACCAAGAGCAAGTTCGACAACCTCTATGGTTGCCGCGAGTCGCTGCTCGACGGTATCAAGCGGGCCACCGACGTGATGATCGCCGGCAAGGTGACGGTGGTCTGCGGCTACGGCGACGTCGGCAAGGGCTGCGTCCAGTCGCTGGCCGGCATGGGCGCCCGGGTGGTGGTCACCGAGATCGATCCGATCTGTGCCTTGCAGGCGGCCATGGAGGGGTACGAGGTGCGCACGATGGAAGAGATGGCGCCGCTTGGCGACATCTTTATCACCACCACTGGCTGTGCCGACATCATCCGTCGCGAGCACATGGATGTGATGAAGGATCAAGCGATCATCGGCAACATCGGCCACTTCGACTGCGAGATCCAGGTCGCTTCGGTCTTCGATGATCCGACCCTGCAGCGGGTCGAGGTCAAGCCACAGGTGGATCAGGTGGTCTGGCCCGATGGCAAGCGGATCACGATCCTGGCCGAGGGCCGGCTGCTCAATCTGGGTTGTGCCACCGGACATCCTAGCTTCGTGATGAGCGCCAGTTTCACCAACCAGGTGATCGCACAGATCGAGCTTTTCAGTAATCCGGACAACTACGAGCGCAAGGTCTACGTGCTGCCCAAGAGGCTGGACGAGAAGGTCGCCCGGCTCCATCTGGACAAGCTGGGAGTCAAGCTGACCCGGCTGACCGATGAGCAGGCCGGCTATCTCGGCGTGGACGTCGACGGCCCGTTCAAGCCGGACTACTACCGCTACTAATTCTCGCCTGGTGCGAGAGCGGCTGAATCAGCAAACCCCGAGAGCCAGGGCTCTCGGGGTTTTTTCGTACACTGCTGGCCCGGTCGGCCAGCATTCCCGGGCGCGGCCTCCGGCAGCATGCGTGGGCGAACACGCGTTTGTTTCATTCCATGGGGCGACCGATGACGGCCAGGCGGGGGCCGGAGAGTTTGCTGCCAGAAATTGACAGCCTGTGGGACTATCCGAATCCAGAGGCGAGCGAGGCGCGGTTTCGGGAGCTGTTGGGCCGGCCGGATCTGACCTCAAACTACCGGGCCGAAGTTTCTACACAGCTGCCCCGCGCACTCTGTCTGCAGCGAAACCATATCGCGGCCCAGCAGGTATTGGACGACGTGCTGCCCCTGGTTCGAAATGACGCCAATCGGGTTCATGTTCGTCATCTGTTGGAGACTGGCCGCCTGCACAGGGAACTGGGTCGGCACCAGTCCGGCGTTCCGCTGTTCGAATGCGCCTGGGAGCTGGCCTGCGAGTGCGGCGAGGACCACCTGGCGATAGATGCCGCGCACATGCTGGGCTACACGCTGGATGGGGACGCGGGTCGTCACTGGCATGAGCTGGGTATCGCCAAGGCGGAAGCCTCCGCCGATGCCAGGGCAAGACGTTGGCTGTTCCGCCTCTACAACAATCTCGGGAAAAGGCAGGCCGAAGTCGGAGACTGCGCCGCTGCTCTCGCCAGCTTCAGGAAAATGGACGACTGGTGCGAGGCCAATAACGCATCAACAGATCACCGCCGTGACACCCGGCTGATGATGGCCTATGCGCATCGCCTGGCTGGCGAGGTTGACCAGGCCTACAGGCTCCTGTGCGAGCTGGAGCAGAGCATCGAAAGCAGTGGTGGCCACAATGATGGCTATCTATTCGAACACCTCGGCGAGTGCTTGCTGGCCATGAACGAACCAGAAGACGCGAAAGCCTGGTTCTCGAAGGCCTATCAGCTCCTCAAGGACGACGCCTGGTTTGATGGGAATGTACTTGATCCGGAGCACAAGGAACGGATCCGGAGACTCGGGGGGTGCTGAATCCCTGCTGGCCTTTGCATGGCCCAGGGCTCCCGGCTGGACCGCTCGATGCCCGATCTGGCGGGGATCCCGCGCCTCAACCCTGACCCGGTTTGACCCCCAGGGGGGATTGGGCTGTCAGCCTGGCGTTGTCCGGGCCCGCAAACTGCTGCACAATGGTAGGACGTGGATGCTCCTGCGCCTCAACCCGAACGCCGTCGCTGGTGGCGGCCGCTGCTCCTGGTGTTTGGCGTGGCGCTTGGTTTGCGCCTCCTGCACCTGTGGGAGTTTTCGCGCAACTCGCCGTTCTTCGAGTTGCCCTTCTCGGACAGCTTCATGTACATGGCCGTGGCCGAGAAGATTGCCGAGGGAGACTGGCTCGGCGATGGCCAGGCCTTTCTCCAGGCCCCTGGATACCGTTATTTCGCCGGTTTGTTGCTGTGGGTCCACGCCAAGCTGGGGCTGGCCGTTGGTGCGCTGACCTTCGTTCGTCTGGTCCAGTCCGTGTGTGGGGCTCTGAGTTGCGTCCTGCTGGCGGTGCTGGCCGGGCAGCTGGCGGACCGTCGAGTCGGCCTGGTCGCCGGGCTGATGGCCGCGGCCTATGGCCCGCTGATCTTCTTTGACCTGGAGTGGCTGCCGACGAGCTTGCTGGTCTTGATCTTGATGGTCGGCTTTCGCTGGATCTACCGGCTCCAGTCGATCGAGACGGGGAGAGAACCGGGGATCCCCTGGCCCCGCTGGATGGCGCTTGGGCTGGTTCTCGGCTGTGGGTCGCTGGTCCGGATGAACCTGCTGCCATTCGCTTTGGTTCTCTGTCCGTGGGCCTGGTGGACGCAGCGCTGGCGTGGCAGCTGGCGTGCTCCGTTGGCCACAGGCTTGGCCTTTGCACTTGGCCTGGCTCTTCCGCTGGGCCTGTGCTCCTATCGCAACTACAAGGGAAGCGGCCACGGCGGGCTGGTTTATGGGGGGGGGCTGAATTTCTACCTGGGGAACAACCCGAACTGGAAGAAGACGTCTGAAGCCCGTCCCGGGCCAGAGTGGCGACGGATATTCGTCATGCCGGGGGTCAGCCCGGAGGTCGATCCGGGGCGGTGGAGCAGCGACTATTTCCGGCGCTCTGTCTCCTGGGTCCTGGCTGACCCCTCGGCGTTTGGAGGTGCACTGCTGGCCAAGGCTCGGCGGTTGGCTTCGGGCCATGAACGTCGTCGAAACTTCGACCTCTATCGTTTTCGCCGCTACTCACGCGTGATACAGATGCTGGTCTGGCACCCCACCCACGGGTTGGCCTTTCCGTTTGCCTTGCTTGGGCCTCTGTCGCTGCTGGGGCTCTTGTTCCGCTGGCGTGACCACTGGCGGCGGGATCTGCCGCTGCTGCTGTTCATTGGGGCCTACGGGCTCCCGTTCCTGCTGTTTTTCATCACCGCGCGCTATCGTCTGCCGCTGGCCGTAGTGCTGCTGTTCTTTGCAGCGGTCGCGCTGGTCGAGCTGGGTCGCCGGCTCCCCCGGAGTTTGCTCTGGCTGCTCCCTGTCATTGCTCTTGGCGTTCTTGCCAGCCATGACCGCCAGCCCGACGATCCGCACTACGAGGCGGAACTGCACGCCATTCTCGGCAATGCCGCGTTCGATGCGGGTCGGCATGTCGAGGCACGTAGGGAGCTCTCCGAGGCCCTGCGCCTCTGGAACGGATATCCGGATGCGCTGGGGCGGCTGGCGCTGATTGCCGAGCGCGAAGGCAAGCTGCCCGAGGCGCTGCATCTCTACGGACTCGCGATTGCCGGCGACCACTGGAGCTGGGAGTTCTTCTTCAACCGGGGTCGCCTGCATGAGCGCTCTGGCCGGTACTCGGAGGCGCTCTCCGATTATTCCGAGGCCCTGCGATTACGCCCCGATGTGGCCTTCATGCTGATTCATGTGGGGCGGGCCTATCTGGCGCTGAATCGGAACGCACGGGCGATCGAGATGTTTCGCCGGGCACTCGAGCGCAAGCCGGGAGATTCGGTGGCAACGCAACTGCTAGAGCAGGCAGAGCGCCGCTGACGCACGCTGAATTACCCCGGGCTGGGCATCCGTTGTTGGGTTCAGCTTCGGGACCGACAGCTCGGGAAATATCGTCAGCAACGGGGCGAACGTGACAGGCTCGTTGACCCTGGCTGCGGATACGACAGTCCATTTCTTTCTCGTGCTGAGCTTTTCCGGCACGGCGGGTGGGCGAACGGTGCAGATCGATCAGTACGGCGGCGGAGCGGCAAGCGGCGGCTTCACCCTCAGTGGTGGGCTGACGGGGGACACCAACTTCCTCTCCAGCCATCTGGGGATCGCAGAACCGAGCACCAGCAAGGTCTGTCTGCTCGGGCGCGTCGATAGCGCGGCCGGCGTGTCACCCGCTCCGGGCGAGACCTTCACGGCCCTCGCGATCCAGGTGCAGACCACCTTGGCACCCACGCTGAGCGCCTTGAAGGTGTTTGTCGAGGGAGCCGGACTGACCAACGCCGATATCTCGACCCTCGGCATTTATATCTCTAGCAACGAGACGTACGAGGGATCGGACACCCCTTTCCTGACTGGCATCCCTTACGACGGCGTGAGCGCCAGCGTGGGTCTGGAGTTCATCGCTGATGGGACGGACTACACAGGATCCTCCGGGGCCGCCTACTACGTTCTATTCCGGATCTCGGTGGCGGCCGGCGCGACGGCGGGATGGGGAATCCAGGTGCGGGTTGCTGTCGCCGACGCGACCGATTCCACCGGCAAGTTCAGCGTCATCGCCGAGGAGCCCAAGTCGGCCAGCGACTTTCCCTACGAGTCGAGCGAGCGTGTGATGGTGGGGCTGCTCGAGGTGGATGGCGACGGTGGAAAGCCCTACACCACGATTCAGGCCGCCATCGACGCGATCCCGGCATCCGCCGCCACGAGCAGCTTCGTCGTTCGTGTGTCCGGTTTCGACGGTGGCGACTACGCTGGGTTCGACATCGTCGGCAAGAAGACGACCAAGATCATCGTCGAGGGCCGTGCCGACGACTGGCCCGTGGTCGACGCTGCCGGAAATGACAACGGCTGCCGGATCTCGGACAGTTCGGCTGTGACGCTGCGCAAGATGGTCTTCACCGGTGCCGGACAGGAGGGGATCGAGCTGGACAAGGATGCGGACGGGGCGACGCTGCGCAACCTGTTGATCCACGACAATGGCCGGGAAGAGATCGAACTGGACAAGGCGAGCGACGTCACGATCGAGAACTGCACGATCTACGACGACGATGGTTCCGGCGGCGGGCTACCTCGTGCGGGACAACGCAGTCGTCAGCGCACTGGACAACATCGACGCTGCGGCGGCTGTTCTGTTCGGGCCGCGGGGTGATCCACGTCGCTGCTGGCGCCGGCATCCGGACGCCCGATAGCGTCGCGCTCGATCGACCCAACCGTTATCACGCGGCGGAGAATGGGGCGGACTTTGTGGTCGTGACCCACCCCGACTTCTCGTCGGCGATCGCCCCCCTGCTCAGCCATCGCACCGCAAGAGGGCTGCGGACCTTCAAGGCGGATATCGACGAGATCTACGACGGCTTCAGCTTTGGCGAGTTCGATCCGGCCGCGATCAAGGAGTTTCTGCGGCGGGCCTATCACGACTGGACCGGCCTGCCGCCGCAGTTTGCGCTGCTGGTCGGCGACGCGAGCTATGACTACCGAGACTACCGTCGCAAGGGCGGGATGTTCGTACCGACGCAGATGATCCCCGCGGTCTACTACCGGACCGCCTCGGACAACTGGTTCGCCGCGGTCGACGGAGAGGACGAGCTGCCCGATCTGGCGATCGGACGCTTGCCGGTGAGGACGTCGGCGCAGGCCACGATCTGGGTCGACAAGATCATCAGCTACGAGACCCACCCGGGCGCGGTGTCCAAGAAGCTGGTGTTCGTGGGGGACAATCCGGACAGCACCTTCAACTTCCAGGCCTCCAGTGATGAGCTGGCCCGGCTGGCTCCCGCCGGTTTCGTGACGGAGAAGCTCTATCTCGGGCCGATGTCGTCCGGGCAGGTGCGCAGCGCCACGCTACAGCGCTTCGACGAGGGGGTCTTGCTGATCCATTACAGCGGCCACGGCGCGATCACGCAGTGGGCCAACGAGCGGCTGCTGCACGAGAGCGACTGGGTGTCGCTCCGCAACACGGGGCGTTACCCGTTCGTCTTCGTGACCAACTGTCTGTCGGGAAACTTTGCCAGTCCGTTTTATCGATCCATTGCCGAGACCTTCACCCACAGCGGCCCTCGTGGAGCGATCGGCTTTTTCGCCTCGACTGGCGTGAACACGCCGTTCGGCCAGCACCAGATGGCGCAGGAGGCCTACAAGCTGCTCTGGGCGGGACAGACCCAGATCGGACCGCTGGTGACGATGGCCAAGAACCGGATCGGCGCTGACGGGTCGCACCTCGACATCATCCGCTCCTGGGTGCTGATCGGAGACCCGGCTCTGCGCCTGGCCTATCCGCGCTGACCCGCTCGCGGGTCGGTTGCTACTCGCTCGGAAACAGCCGCAAGGAGTTCTCGACGGTGATTGCCTGCTTGGCCTCGTCGGTCAGCGGAAGCGACAGGAACGCATCCAGGTTGGCGCGCATGTCGCGCACCCCGGGGCTGGGCCAGTCGGTTCCCCAGAGCGTGCGGTCGGCGAGCTGGCCCAGACGGGGGAAGTACTCCAGCAGCTTGTGGGGCGGAATGCCCGAGAGCTCGAGCCAGATGTTGCGGTGTCGGCGCAGGACGAAGAAGGCCTCGCTCATCCAGAGCGGCCGGCCGCCGTGGGCCATGATGATCTGCAGCTCGGGGAAGTCGATCGCGACGTCGTCCAGCTCCATCGGGTTGCCGTATTTGCAGCGGGCGCCGGGGAAGACGCTGGTGCCGGTGTGGATCATCACCGGCAGCCCGACCTGTTCGCAGCGGCGGTAGATCGCGGCCAGCGCGTCGGGGCCCTCGGTGTAGGCGTTGGCAGCAAACAGCTGGTGCGGCGGGTGGATCTTGAGGCAGACGATGCCCAGCTCGACCAGGCGATCGACAGCCCCCGCGGGGTCGTCGGTGAAGCGCGGGTGGACACCGCCGAACGGCAGCAGCCGGTCCGGGGCATGGGCTGCGTAGCGGGCGGCAAAGGCGTTGGTCTCGTCGGTGAACCCCATCAGGTCCTGGCTGGGGTAGTTGATCAGCCCGACGCGCCAGATGTCCGCGGCGTCCAGAATCGCCAGCAGCTTCCGGGGATCGGCCATGATCGCCAGCAGCTCCTCGAACACCGCCTCCTTACCCCGCCGCATCGTCTCACGGACCGCCGGCTTGAGCTGCTCCCAGGGCTGGATGTGGATGTGGATGTCGGTAATGCCACCCATCGTGGCGGGGCCTGGGCAGGCAGACCGTTCACCGGGCGCGGACCTCGACGACCGAGATGTCCTCGATCAGCACCAGCGCGTCGTAGAACTCCTTGCCGGTCAGTTCGCAGATCACCACCTGATGCGCGGCCACCTCGCCGATCCTGCCCGAGACGGTCATCCCGTTGCGTAGATGGAGGCTCACACCCTTCTCGGCTTGCTTGGCCTGATCGAGTGTTTCGCGCACGGTGTTCGTTGCCCTGAGTTCCATGCCGATTCCTTGTTCTGTCACCTGGAAAACTGCTACCGTACCCCGATGGACGACTTGTCCCGCGCCGGCTTCGCCCCCGACTGGCTCGCCAGACAGGCTCCGGGGATTCGCCTGACCGTGCTGAACCTCCACCGGAAGCTGGTGTCGCTCGATCTGTGGCGCTTCGTCGGTGCCGAGAGCAGCACGAATCTGGGCAACCTGGAGTTTCTTGTAACCGATCCCGCGGCGCTCCGCCAGACTCTCCGCCAGCGGTCCGACTTCACCCGCCCCCGGGAGGGGCCGGGCTGGCACTCCAGAGAGCGGGTCCGGGCCGCCGCACTCCATTTCAAGCACTTCGTCGGCTGGCCCGCCGACAAGATCCAGGCCCACATCGATCCGGCCGGTTTCGGCTGGCGCCACCTGCTCGACTACCAGGGCTACCGCGACGTGGAGCGGATCGAGGCGCTGCTGGACGAGTCCGGAGCGGGAGCGGCTCCTTCATAAGTCGCTGAGCGTTCGATCACGGCCGGACGGTGGCGCGAAATGAGCTGAAATCACTCGCCTGGATTGGTGGGTAAAGCCTAGAATGCCGGACTGCTAATCCAGAGGAGATCCAATGCGCTATCGTTGTCTGTTGCCCGCCTTGTTGCTGGTCCTCGCCCCGTCTGCGGCTGTCGCTCTGGAGGCGCGCTTCGCGCGTCGCCCGGCGCTCTCTCCGGAGGGCACGCAGATCGCCTTTTGCTGGCGCGGCGACCTCTGGGTCGTGGCCAGCGATGGGGGAGCAGCGCGGCGCCTGACCGTGCACCCGGCCTAGGACACGCGGCCAGTCTGGTCGCCCGACGGCAAGACGATCGCGTTTGCCTCGGACCGCTTCGGCAACTACGACATCTTCGTCATGTCGGCCGCTGGCGGCTTGCCGCGTCGGCTGACCTACCACTCCAGCTCGGACATGCCCAGCACCTTCACGCCGGACGGCAAGCGCATTCTGTTCATGGCCTCGCGAAGCAAGGGAGTCGACCGCCGCTCGGCGATCTATCAGGTGCCGCTGGCCGGCGGCACCCCGCTGCCGATCTTTCGCGCCGTGGGCTCGGAGGCTCAGCTCTCGCCCGACGGCAGCAAGCTGGTGATGACCCGAGGGGTGGTTCCATGGTTCCGCAAGCGGTACCGCGGCAGCGCCGCGCACGACGTGTGGCTCTACGACTTCCGCAAGCGGCAGTTCGAGCGGCTGACCGAGTTCGCTGGCAACGACGACTTCCCCTGCTTCGGCCCGCGGGGCAAGCATGTCTACTTTCGCAGTGACCGGAAGGGGCTGGCCGATCTCTGGCGGCTGGAGCTGTCGACCCGCAAGCTGACCCGGATGAGCCAGTCCCGCACGCAGGGGATTCGGATCGCCCACGTCGCGCAGCGTGCGCCGCTGGCCGTCTACGAGCGCTGGGACGCCCTGTACACGCTGGACCTCGACACCCGGAAGGAGCGTCTGGTCCGCATCGAGGTGCCGGCCGACGAGCGGGAAAACCGCATCGTCCGCCGCGTCTTTCGCGGCCGTGGCGTGTCCGAGTTCCTTGTCACTCCGGACGGCAAGGCCGTGGCCTTCGTGATCCAGGGCGAGGTCTTCGTCCGGGAGCTGGCGGCGATCTCCAAGCGGGCGATACAGATCACCCGCACGACCGAGGCGCGGGAGCAGGGGCTGGCCTGGACCGCTGACAATAAGCTGGTCTTCGTCTCGGACCGCAGCGGCGACGAGCAGCTGTATCAGGTCTCGGGCAAGGGCGGCAAGCCGATCTGGAAGGCCTCCGAGCTGGTCCTCGCGCAGCTCACGAAAGGCAAGCTGGCCTGCTACGCCCCCGAGTTGAGCCCGGACGGCGCACTGCTGGCCTACGTTCGGGGTGGGGGGGACCTGATCGTCAGGGACCTGGCGAGCGGCAAGGAGCAGGTGCGGGTCAAGAGCTGGAACACGCATGGCCACCGCTTCTCTCCGGACGGCAAGTGGATCGCCTACAACATCTCGGACAACGAGTACAACAGCGATATCTGGCTGGTTCCCGCCCGGGGGGGCAAGCCGGTGAACGTGACCAGCCATCCGGACTCCGACTACGGTCTGCGCTGGGCCGAGAGCGGACGCGCTCTGGTCTTCGTTTCCGGCCGGGGCAAGGATCGGGATGTGTGGCACGTCTGGCTGCGGGCCGAGGACGCGCTGCTCTCCACGGTCGAGCGAGCCGAGCAGCTCAAGAAGATCAAGTCGGCCCTGGCCGAGCGGCGCAAGCGGCGTGCCTCGGCCCGGTCCAAGCAGGCTGGCGCACCCAAGAAGCAGGCCGGCCCGGTCGGCCAGAAACCGCCGGCAGCCTCGGCGGGCAAGCCCGCCGCGCCGACGGGCCCGGCCAAGCCGAAGAAGTCAGCCAAGCCAGTCGCCAAGGGCAAGCAGCAGCCCGATCTACTTGCGGTGCGGGTCGATGGCGAGGAGCTGTTCCTGCGCGTCCAGCGGGTTTCACGGCTTCCAGGCGACGAGAGCAACGTCTGCGTCGATCCGGCCGGGACCCAGGTGCTGTTCACCGGCCAGCTGGCCGGGAAGACGGCGATCTTCCGGGCAAAGTACGACGGCAGCGGCCTGCGCACTCTCGTGCCGAGTGTGTCGGGGGTGTCTCGCATGCGCTACGGACCGATGGGGCGCAAGGTCTACTACCTCGGGACCGGTGGAGTGATCGGCACGCTCGATCCGGCCAGCGGCCGCACCGGCAAGATCGACTTCGAGGCCCGGCTGCTGACCGACCGGCAGCACGTCCGAAGCCAGAAGTTCGAGGAGTGCTGGCGGCTGATCCGAGACTGGTTCTACGATGCCAAGTATCACGGCGCCGACTGGCACAAGCTCCGCCGGCGGTATCGGAGCCTGGCGCTGACGACGCGACACCTGTCCGACTTCAACTTCGTGATCAAGCTGATGCTCGGTGAGTTGAACGCCAGCCATGTCGGGATTTCCGGCCCGCGGAGCGCGTCGAGCGCCAACGAGCAGTCCGGCGAGTTGGGGATCGACCTGGATCCGGGTCACATCGGTCCGGGGCTCCGCGTGGCCCAAGTTTTGGCGCATGGTCCGTCGATGCGGCGACAGGCGCGTCTGGAGCCGGGCGACATCCTCCTCGGCGTCGATGGCCACCCCATCGGTCCCAGGACGAATCTCTGGCAGCTGCTGATCGACACGGCTGGGCAGCCGGTGCGGCTGTCGGTCAAGCGGGGCACGCAGACGCAGATGATAGAGGTCAGGCCGGTCTCCGCTGGCGCGGACCGCTCGCTGCGTTACCGGGAGTGGGTCAGCTCGCGTCGTGCGCTGGTCGACAAGCTGAGCGGTGGCAAGCTGGGGTACATCCACATCCAGGGGATGAACTGGTCCAGTCTGGAGCGTTTCGAGCGCGACCTCTACGCCAGGGCCCACGGCAAGCAGGGCCTGCTGGTCGACGTGCGCTACAACGGCGGCGGCTGGACCACCGACCAACTGCTGGTGATGCTGCAGACCAAGGCGCACGCCTTCACTGTCGGTCGTGGGGGAGGCAAGGGGTATCCGCAAGGGCGCCGCCCGTTCTACGCCTGGCAGAAGCCGGTCGGGTTGCTCTGCAACGAGATGAGTTTCTCCAACGCGGAGATCTTCAGCCATGCGTTCCGCACGCTCGAGCTCGGACCGATCGTTGGCCAGCCGACCTACGGCGGGGTGATCTCGACTGGCGCCGCGACGCTGATCGACGGCGCACGCTTTCGCATGCCCGGTCGGGGCTGGTATGTCTGGCCCAAAGGGCAGGACATGGAATTCTACGGGGCGCGCCCGCACCATCTGGTGGTGCAGACGCCGGACAGCGAGAACGCCGGGGCCGATCCGCAGCTAGAGCGGGCCGTCAAGGTGCTGCTGGAGAAGAAGTAGTAGTCGCGTCTTGCGCGACTACGAGGCTTCCGGGCTCCAGATCTTCTCGAAGAACTCGAGGACTTCCCGGACGCAGTCAGCGTGGGCATTCTTGGGCCGGTCGATTCGCCGTGAAAGGCCTCATCGGGGAGGAGTGATGCGGCTGGCCAGCTTAATGTCATAATGTAGGTCTGAAGATGGACATACCACTGTTGTTCGTCCTTATCGATGGCTGGCGCCACGATCTACTCAGTCCCGATGTGACCCCTTTCCTGCACGAGGTCAGCGCGGAGGGTCTGAGGGGGAGTCTGGTGGAGCCGTTTGGTTTCGCACCGGGTCCGGCAATCTTCGCCGGTCTGTGGCCCGACCAAGCAGGCTACACCCACAAGTTCCACTATGACCCGAAGGGCTCGCCGTACCGCTTCACCCGCTGGATTCCGGAACTGTTCAACCACCTCCCGCGCGGTTCCGGGCGGTTGCGTGTCTGGATCATGCAGCGTGCGAGAAGGACCCTGGTCGAGCGGGGCTGTACGCTGCCTGATTCGGTCTGGGAATTCCGGCATGTTCCGTTCCGCCTGCAGCATTTCTTCGATCTCAGCGAGTTCCACCGACCAGATGCGCCGGGTGCCTTTCCGACGCCGGGTCTTTTCGATCTGGCCCGGAGTCACCACCTGCCCTACCTGTACCTGGGGGCGCCGGCGACCACGCTGGCCACCGCGGAGGTGCTGGCGGCGGCAGCGGATCAGCTGACCGCAGCGCATCGGCTGATCTATGCACACTTCGGTCAGCCAGACTGGACGGCCCACACTGCTGGACCGGGCTCGGAAGAGCATCTGGAGTCTCTCCGAGAGGTCGACAGTGCCGTGTCGCAGCTGCATGCGCTGGTCACCGAGAATTGCGGTGGGGGTCAGGTCAATCTGCTGGCATTCGGAGATCATGGGTTCGTCTCGGTGACCCAGAATATCGATGTTTCCGCGGCGCTGGCGGATTCGGGGCTGCGGGCGGGAAAGGACTACGTCTGCTTCCTCGACTCGACGATGGCGCGCTTCTGGTTTCCGAATCAGAGCGAAAATGCCCGCCAGCGCCTGATCGAGGTGATGGATGCTCTTGCGGGATTGACCCGGCTAGAGCCGGATCAGGCTCAGCGTTATCGCGCCTCTTTCGAGGATGTACAAAACTGGGACGAGTGCTGGGTCGCAGAGTCCGGCACGGTGATTCACCCTGATTTCTTTCAACCGTCGGAGCATCCGCTGGTCAAGGGGATGCATGGATACCGACCGGAGGTGCGGGAGAACCACGCAGCCTGGGCTCTGGCCGGACCCGGTTGCGACCTGTTGGGCGGAAAGCTCGCCGAGCCCTTGGCGATGCCACGACTGTTCGACATCAGCTGTCGTCTGCTCGGCCTTCCGCCGGTCTTTCGGCAGGAACAGCCGATGCACTACACGATCCACTGCGATGCGCTGATCGATGCACGAATCCAGCGGGATCTGGACTGGATCAAGGGTAAATTGCTGGAGCGCTTGCCGGAGCTGGAGGGGCTGATACTCGCGGGTTCGTTTGCTCGTGGGGAGGGCACGGTCATCGGCGATGGCGAGGGGGGGGTGAGGCCATTCAATGACTACGACCTGGTCGTGATACACCCGCCAGGTCCGCAACGGGATGACCTGGTAACCTACAGCCGCTCGCTGTCGGATCAGCTGGGGTTCAGGCACCTGGACACACTGCCTTTCGATAGCTCCCAGCTGCAACGCTCGGGCTCCCAGATGTTTTTCGTCGATTTACGGGCATATGGACGGGTGCTGCACGGCGATCCCGAGCTACTCAGCTCCATTCCTCCTCGTCCGGCCGATAGTCTGCCGCTGGGGGAGGCGCGGGTATTACTGTTCAACCGGCTAACCTGTGGTCTGGAAAACAGCGACGGGTCGCTCCTCGACGACTCCGAAACCGACCCGCAGAGAATACTGGAGGCCGACTTCATGTCGGCCAAGCTGGTTCTCTGCGCAGCTCACGCTCGTCTTCTTCAGCGGGGTCGGCATGCGACGAGCACTGGCCAATGCCTCACGCTGTTCGGCGAGCTGTATGCGGACGAGCCGGAGGCTGTCACCCTGGTCGAGCGTTACATCATGTTCAAGCTGGATCCAGTTGGCCATCCGCTTCCGGGCAGCGTGGGACAGCGCTGGAGCGAATCCAGGGATTTCTACCTGGAGTCGATCCGGCGTCAGCTCGATCTACCCGCAGGGGATCAGGCATTGATCGCGTTCACGCGGGAGCACTGTCGCTGGAGCCTGCGCAGCAGGCTGCGGCTGGTGTGGCACCGGTTGGGCCGCCGTCAACGCAGTGTCGAGGACATCAGGGGGTTCTACCGGCATCGCGACATCGAGGCGGCGGAATTGCTGGTCATGGCGGCACCGAGTGTTGGTGGGTTTTCTGGCGCCATCCTCGTCGAGGCGGCTCGGCGGCTGCGGCGACATGGCGAACTCCCGGCGGAAGACTGGGACACGCTGCGCGAGCGGGTGGTCGCACTCGACCACCACTATCTGCATCTGATTCGGTAGCCGCCGTGTCCCGGTTGCGTGCGTGGTGGAAGGCTGCCTGGTCGTGGACCGACAGGAAGCGGCAGGCACCGCATCGCGCGCTTATCGCCGAGAGATGAGGTAGATCACCAGGTTCTCGGTCTTTTGTACGGCGCCGGCGTTGTCCAGGCCCTCCACGGTGATCGTCAACATGGTGTCCTTGTTGGAGGGCGGCAGGAGCGCCCTGATTCTCGTGGTCGGTCAGGCCGTTGCGATCGATCCGGCGAACAGTCTGGGGAAAGTGTGCGCCGCTGACCCTGATCTGATGCACGCCCCAGCTGGTGACTCGTAAGGTCACCGCCTTGGCGACATCGAAGAAATGCTGGGTCAGCCCATCACTGAAACGGGCCGAGACGCTGTAGCGAGCTGGCCTGGCCGGGCTGATCCAGGTGCAACGGCCTGATCTTTCCCTTTCCTTGATTTCTTGTTAGCTTGCCACCCGCCGTAACTGGGTTTCAGCTGGGCTCGCCCCGGTCCCGGCTTGCCCTGGGTCTGTGCGCTCGGGTAAGCACGGGCGATCACTCGGGCATTCGGACCACGTGCTGGCTTTAGGCGGACTCGCTCAGCTGGGATCATCTCCGAGAGCCCGCCGATGTCGTCTAACCCTAAAGGTAGGCTAGATTTCTGGGGTATGTCAAGGTCACTGTCACTTCCGGCAGGATCCCGACCCCACTGGAGATGCGCGGGGGGATGATGTGCGCTACCGAATGTGGTAATCTAATTTAGGGCTGTGTACCGTGGGCAACCGTTAGTACGACAGTAGAAAGATGTCTATGTTTCATCAGATTCGTTCGATGGCAGGACGGGTAAATAGCTACTTCCGGCGGGGCGATTATACGCTGCTCCATCTGCTTGCTCATCCAAGGGTCCTGGCCAACTATGCGCTCTACCACCGGCAGCTACGCCAGAAGCGAACTCGGATCACGGCCCACCCGACCGACCTGGACTTCGAGATAACCAACGCGTGCAACCAGGACTGCGTGCAATGCTATCGGCACGTGGTCAAGCCCTACAATCCATCAGTGCTCAGCCCCGAGAACTTCGAGAGGATACTCCGGAAATTCCCCCACATTACCAACCTGAGTCTGAACGGATTTGGCGAGCCACTGCTGAATCGTGACATCATCCGGTTGATTCGGCTCGCCAAGCGTGGCCGGCCTTATCTGCGAGTCTTTTTTCATACCAACGGCGAGTTCTTGACCCCTGAGCTGAGCCGGGAGCTGGTCGAATCCGGACTGACCCGGATTTAGCTCTCGATCGATGCGGCCGAGCAGGAGGCCTACGAGAAAATCCGTCTCGGGGGCAAATGGAAGCGCCTACAAGCGGGGCTGCACAACATCGTTGAAGCCAAGCGATCGGTCGGCAGCGCACTGCCGATCATCTGTGCCTCCTACTCGGTGATGGCCGAGAACTACGGCCAGCTACCCCAGTTCGTCGAGATGGTCGCCCGTGCCGGCGTGGATATGATCGGTCCGGTTCGGTTCGTCAGCTCCAAGTGGGGCTACCGCCCGGTGATCTATCGCGAGGGAATAATGGAGGAAATCGCTCGGGCTCGGGAAGTCCTGGCCAGGTCGTCCCTCGAACCGATCCAGTTTCCGGTTCCCGAGGATGTGGATCGCTGGATCGAGGGAGAGTTTCGCGACGAATTCGGCGGCGACGAGTACGGCTGCCGAGCCCGCTGGTCGCTCGACCCGGTGGTCCACCTGTCGGTCGATGGGAGCCTGCTGCTGTGCTGTGAGCGGCCCTATCCCGAAGAGGTCAACCTGGGCAACTTTCTCCACCAACCGTTCCGCGAGGTCTGGAATTCGCCCCAGGTTCAGCGGGCTCGCCATCAGTTCTACCATCGTCATCAACCCCATTCCGCCTGTGAGGGGTGCGGCTGGTTGACCCCCGAGGACATGGTGCTGCTCTCCGAGCCGGCGACCAGCTCGCCGGCGAAAAGTGCGGGAACCTTTGCTATTCCCGATCCGCCGCACTGGGTCCGAGCCCGCCAGAAAGCCAAGCGGGTCCGAGTGCGGAGCGGCTGTCAGGAGAGTGGCTAGTCCGCCTGGGGCTTGCTGCTGGAGAAGAAGCAGTAGTCGCGCCCTGCGCTACTTCGAGGCTTTCTGTTTCCAGGTCTTCTCGAAGAAATCGAGGACTTCCCGGACGCAGTCCGCGTGGGCCTTCTTGGGCAGGTTGATTCGCTTGACGTTCTTGTAGCCCAGCGCCTTGGTGGCCCGCTTGGCGGCCTCCCACTGGGGGTTCATGATCAGCTTGAGGTAGCGGTCCTTGAGCCCCTGGAAGGCGACGATCGGCAGGTCGACTCGCTCGGGCGCTTGCGAGAACTTCTGGTTGGGCGCCGCCAGTCGGTGCAGCTCGGGCATGCAGTTGGCGCAGGCCGGAGCGGCGGCATAGAGCATCTCGGGGTGGGCGAAGACCATCGACCAGGTCAGCATGCCGCCGCCCGACCAGCCGGTGATGAAGCACTTCGCCGTGCCGCTGAACCTGGCCTGCACCTCGGCCAGGACCTTGACCAGGCCCGCCCGGTCGAACTTCGCTCGCTCGACGTGGCGTGGGTTCATGAAGTCGATCAGCGTGTCGGGATACAGCTGCTCGACGCGACGTGAGAGGATGGCCTCCGGTGTCAGGTACTCGCGGTAGAGCTTGTACTTGTTGGTCGGCTTGGAGCCGCCGAACCCCTTGTCTTTCTTGAAGCTGGTCAGGATCTTCTTCAGGTCGTTGGTGTTGGCGAAGGTGCAGGGGCTGACGATGATGAACGGCCGGTCCTTGCGCCACTTGACAAACGAGTCACAGCGCTTGCGAAAGATGCACAGCCGCCCGTCGCAGGCCACCAGCACTGGCCACTTCTTGTCTGATCGCCAGCCTTTGGGCAGCGAGATCCAGTACTTCATCCGGTGACCATCGGCCGTCCGCATCACCGGCGTGGTAGTGGCGATCTTGCGCTGCCCTTCGAGCACGGCCTGCGCTCGCGCAGCGCCGAGCGTCTCGTCGACGGCCACGTTCCGCCCGTATTGCAGCAGCTGGTGCAGCTGCTTCCAGTTCTCGGCGGCGTGGGCTTTCTTCCAGGCCGCTTCGTAGAGTGGCTCCACGACCGCGGGATTCAGCTGGTAGGCGCGGGAGAGGTAGAGGTCGTTGGCCTTCTCCTGATGTCGCTCGAGGTAGAGCCGGGACAGCTCGGGAGCGAGCGTCTTGCGCTTCTCGGAGTAGGCGGTCAGTGTTTGCTTGCTGGGGCTGTCGGTCGCCTTGAGCTTGGGCTTGAGGTCGAGGGCCGGCTGATGCCGCGGGTCGTGGTGCAGCGCCTCGGCCAGTAGAAAGCCCGCCTCTTCGTCGTGATCTTGCGCGACGCACCATTGGGCCAGTCGAGTCAGCGTGCGGGCGATCCGCACGGCGGGTGGGGCCGCATCGTCGAGGGCCTGCTTGCGTGCGGCCGCTATTCGCTCGGAGGTCTTGATATCGCTGACCGTCGAGAGCAGCCGATGCACTCGGCGCCGGTCTTTGTCCTTCAGCGCCTTGCGCCATTCCTTCTCGAAGGTTCGCTGGGACTTGGCCGGGTTCAGGCGGTAGGCCCGTACGAGGTAGCCGTCCCAGGTATTTTGTGCTGAGGTCTCGTGCCGGCACTTGAACAGCGCGAGGTAGTATCCGCCGAGCTTCTTGGCAGCGGACTTCCAGATCCGGTCGTAGCGCTTGTGTGGGGCGGGCTTGTCGGTGTTGCCGCGCACCTTGGCCCACAGCGTTCGCATCCGATTGTTGCGCGACGAGAGCGACCGGGCTTCCGCGGTGTGGGTCTTGGCGCGGGCCTGCAGGTCGTTGCTCGCGCACCACTCCGCCACGTCCATCAGGCCGTTGGCGATGGCCTCCTTGATCTGCGTGCTGCGCTGGGCTTCGGCGGCTGGCAGCAGCATGGTCGACAGCAGCAGGAGTCCGACGAGACGGCAGCTCACGCGGTGACCGCCTCCACGCGGTGGAGATCGATGTCGCCGCCGCAGTAGATGTCGAAGTGGATCGCTGTCTGGACGGCCCGGCGGGCAAGTTCCTCAGGGTCCTCGACGTCTTCATAGAGTGTGTGAAGCGCGCCGACCGCGTAGTCCGAGCCGCCGCCGATGGCATGGTATTTCTTGTACCGGGCCACGCTCATCTGGCTGGTGACCCCGAAGATACCGTGTGGGTTGGCCAGCAGGAAGGTGGCGTCCAGGTCGGAGAACGGCGAGTCCTTGCGTTCGTCGCACTGATCGTTGACAAACCCGTACTCCTCCTTCATCTGGAGCCTCAGGTCGCAGAAGAACTCGAAGATCTCCCGCTCGCCTTCGAAGGCCGGCAGCTCTTCGAGAGAGTCGATGTAGTGCTCGAGGATGTTGTCGTAGACCGCCCAGCCGGCCGATCCGATCAGCGTGCTGCCGAAGCGTCGGACCTTGGGCCAGATGACATTGTCGGTGTGTTCCCGATGAGTGTCCCAGTTGGTCTGGCTGTCGCTGGCGACCACGATCAGGTCGCCCTTGCGTACGGCTGCGATGATCGTCATAGCTCCAGCACCTTGGGGGCGCTGGTCAGATTGTCGATGCCGTCCTGGGTCACCAGGACCAGGTCCTCGATCCGCACGCCGCCAAGCCCCGGATAGTACAGACCCGGCTCGACCGTCACCGTCATGCCGCTCTTGAGGATGTGCTTGGCGTCAGCGATTCGTGGGCGCTCGTGAATCTCCAGTCCCAGGCCGTGGCCGGTGCCGTGGAAGAAGCCCTGCGGGACGCCGTCGTGGCTGCCGGTCTGGTAGTCGCGCTCTTCGAAGCAGTTCTTCACCTGCTGGTGGACCTCCCGGCCGTCGACACCGTCCTTGATCGCCTCGAGCGCGGCTTGCTGGGCCGCCGCGACCGCCTCGTAGAGCTGGTGGATCTGGTCCGGCGCGTTCCCCTTGTAGACCGTTCGGGTGATGTCGGCCCAGTACTGGTTTGTGATCGAGCGCGGAAAGATGTCGACGATGATCGTCTGGTTGGCGTACAGCGGTCCGCTGCCCATGCAGTGAGGGTCGCAGCCCTGGTCGCCGCCAGCGACGATCGTGTCGAAGGCCAGCAACTCGCTGGAGAGCAGGGTGACCGAGATCTCGTGCTTGACGCGCTCGGAGGTCAGCGGGGCCCCGTCGAGCAGCAGCGCCCCGTCGGGTCCGACCTCAGCGGTCGCGATCAGCTCGAGCGCCCGCGCCATGCCCTTCTCGGTGTCCGCCTGGTTCTGGCGGATGTAGGCCACCTCCTGGGTGTTCTTCAGCTCGCGTTGGGGGTAGAACGGCTCGGATCGGCTGCCCACGGTCAGTCCGTGCTCGCGCAGCTTCTCGGCCAGGCCGAAGGGGAAGGACTCCGGCACGGTCAGCCGGGTGATCTCCCGCTCGGCGAAGAACTGGGCCAGCACGTTGTGGACCCGCGGCTCGCTGGTGCCGTTGGCCTTCAGCGCGTCCTGGATCTGCCGCATCGAGACCAGCTCGTCCAGGCGGCCCTCCTTGCCGGCGCGGCCGATCTCCAGATCGGACAGGATGCCGATCTTGCGCCCCTCGTGCTGGACCATGGCGAAGGCGTCGGGCGCCATGAATCCGCTGGCGTAGTAGATGTTGGCGCCCGCCTGGCCGCCCTCGTAGAGCAGTTCCGCTTCCGTCTGGCTCATCTGAACAGTTTCTCTCCGGTCGGGTTGTAGCTGGTGGAAGGCCGGATTATAGGTGCTCCGGGGGTCCACGCCAAGTTCTGCACAGGGACTTGACAGCCCCCCGGTGCCTCCCTAGAATCCTCGCTGTTTGCCCCGTCGTCTAATCGGCAGGACACCTGACTCTGGATCAGGTAGTCGAGGTTCAAGTCCTCGCGGGGCAGTAGTGGGTAAGACGCCCCCATCGTCTAGTGGCCCATGATACTGGATTCTCAGTCCAGGGACAGGGGTTCGAGTCCCCTTGGGGGTACCAAGGACAGGCGCCGTGAGCCGAAAGGCTTGCGGCGCTTGTTGCTTTTAACGACCCATGGCTGACGGGAGTTGTACCCGGTTCTGCACGTTAGCAGCGTGCGACCGATCCGCGGCGCCCGGGGCGCACTGGCCTGCGTCGTCCAGCACCCGCTCTGCTAGCTCACGATCAAGGGTGGGGCGGCGCGCGCCCAGAATCCGAGCCACGTCCCCGCCCTCGAATCCGCCGGAACTTCTACAGAACCCGTGTCTGGCAAGTCAGTGCCTACATGCGGTAGATGTTTCGCGGGCAGGCCACGGGCATGCGATGTCAATTGATCGCACGCCAGAAAATCCAACAACAAAGAGGGACTAGCTGGCTGAGCAGATACGCCAGCTGCAGGCCAGATTCGCTCCTGGCGAGGGCTTCCTCGGGCGAACGAGTCAGTTGCAATACGATCGTTGGTTCGGGCACGCGATCTGATTCGACGGCGGCCTGCACGGCTTCCAACGCAATGACTTCCGAATCTCCGGCCACCGTCTGAAACCACTCACCGGACTCTGGAGGAGTCGTCGATGGACCCACAATGCCCCACCACACATGGATTGAATTCGTGAGGCCGAGACCTTTTTCTGCCTGATCGGCGAGCACAAGAGGATGCACGATGATCCGTGAGCCCTGAGCCAACTTCGGCGCAGTACGCCCTGAAACGCCCATCGGTTCATCGAGCCTGACCGCGATCGGAAGGTGAATCATGGAGTCTCGATAGGCGTCGATTCCATTGGCATCCACATCGGCGACCAGTTCTTCGAGGTTTGTGAATTCATAGGTCTGAAGCCCAGCAAGCCGTTCGTGCTTCCACCACAGCATGAATCCATTGATGTTGATCGGAATGAGCAGGAAGCCTAGAACACAGAGATAACCGAACGTTGGAACCGACAGCGCGCTCCGATCGCCTCGCACATTTCCCCACTCGCCGAACAGCCGTTGAAACGCCTTGCACATGAGGAAAGGAAACGCGAAGAAACTGGGCACACTGACAAATAGAATGACCCGCAACCCAGTCTCGTACGAGTGCGTGCGTGCCAGAGACACCGCAAAGTGCACCACAGCGACGACACAGGCACTGAGCACGACGTGAATCAGCAGCAGTTCGATGGCAGTCCGAGTTGCCCGACGGGAATGTGGCATGGGCTGAGTTCTACCATATTTGAATCACGCCCTTGTGCGGGGGGAGGCGGAACCGCGAATGACCTTGGCCGCAATTTGGCGTCCCACCTGCTGGTCGTGCACGTCCAGCACCTGGCCCATCCCGCCGCTTCCCAGCAGGCCGGTCACCGGATAACGTCCGAGCACCCCCGGTGATTTTCTCGAGGAGTCCGTTGCTGGGGTTTTGGAGTGGCTCTCTTGACAGAGGGTGCCCTCGTCCTGGGTCTGCAGCTCGAGCAACAGCTGACCCAGCTGCCAGGCGGGGAGTATTCGGCGACGCAAGAGTATCTGCGCGAGTGGTTGATGCTGCCCGGTCTGTTCGGCTTCGTGCTGGATCTGCTGGCAGGCGGTCAGCTCGTCGGGATCGACCAGGCTCCCCGCAAGCAGCCGACTGGCCAGCAGTTGGTCGGTCAACTCCATTGCGCTACTATAGCAAACCGGATCGTGGCAGTCCGTGCATGTATTCCGCGTCGGGTGGGTTGGCGAGAGCCAGCTGTTCCCGACCGGTCATGTGATCAACGCTTGGCTTGCCAGCGCTTGATCTGGGCGACGATTCTTGGCCTTGAGCGTTTTGGCGCCAGCTGGTGCGCCTGCCGTAACGCGCGAAGTCCCTCGCTGCGTCGATTTTTTCGGCAGAGCAGGACCCCTTTCTCTAGCCAGGCCGGCCACCATTTCGGGTTGAGCTTGATGGCCTGATCGTAGTCTTTGATGGCGCCCTGCAGGTCGCCGCCGATTCTTCGCGTATTTGCGCGGTTGTAGTAGGCCTTGACGTATTTGGGGTCGAGCTTGATGGCCTGGTCATAGTCTTTGAGGGCGCCGTGAAGATCGCCGAAGGACTTGCGTGCGCCTCCGCGGTTGTTGTAGGCCCGGACGTACGTCGGGTTGAGGCGGATCGCCTGGCTGAAGTCCGCGATCGCGCCTTGTGCGTCGCCCGCACCCTGGCGTGCAATTGCACGGTTGTTGTAGGCCTTGACGTATTTGGGGTCGAGCCTGAGGGATCGGTCGTAGTCGCTGATAGCGCCGGAAAGATCGCCGAGTTGTCTCCTCGCATTCCCCCGGTTGTTGTAGGGCATGGGGTATTGCGGATCCAGCTTGATTGCCTGGTCATAGTCCTGGATTGCCCCAGACAGATCACCCAGGCCCTTCCGGGCGTTTCCGCGGTTGTTGTAGGCCCGGATGTACTTCGGGTCGAGCTGGAGCGCATGGCTGAAGTTTTTGATGGCCCGCCGCAGATCGCCCGCGGCCATTTGCGCGTTTCCTAGGTTGTTGTAGGCGTTGACGTATTTGGGGTCGAGCTTGATGGCTCGGTCGTAGTCCTTGATTGCGCCGGACAGATCGCCCGCAGCCTGGCGCATATTTGCCCGGCTGCTGTAGGCCCTGGCGTAGTTCGGGTCGAGCTTGACGGCCTGGTCGTAGTCGCTGATGGCCTTGTCCAGTTCGCCCCGTGCTTGGCGCAGCCGGCCTCGTTTCAGGAAGCCCCGGGCGGTCCTCGGCTGACGCGCTTTCCCGCTACCGTGTTGATCGCGCCAGCCGACCTCGCGCAGCTCCCGCGAGACCTGACGCCACCACAGGCTCTCGGCGCCCCACCTCGATGAACTTCCCTCCAGGCCGGCCAGCCGCGCCAGGACCGTTGCGGCTTGGGGGGCGTATCTGGTCAGTCGGGCCAGGGCGAGGCCGGCGTTTCGTGCGCGTAGTTCGCCCCACTCCACGTGCAGGTAATCCGTCAGCGCGTCGGTCACGCCCTTGGGGTCGCCGAGGTATCCCAGGGCGCCGCAAACCAGCTCCAGCAGGCGGTCGTCCCGACTGTCCTGCTGCAAGGCTGCATGCTGGGCCTGAGCCAGCAGCTGGAGCCAAGCAGGTCTGGCCGTATTCCGCGATGTCTGTCGGTGAGCCTGTCGCTCCAGACCGTTTTGTGCAGTGCGGATCAGGCGCCACTGCTCTCGTGTGAGCCTGGACTTGCCATCAGGGACTCCAGCCGATTGCCAGGCTTCGATCGCCTGCAGCAGGTCCTGTTTGTTACCGGCCGAGGCATTCTTTGCGTTGGCTTTCAGCAGAGCGTTCTGTGTCGCTCGGCGCAGCCGAGCGGTCAGTTTCTTCAACTCCTGCACGAGCAGCGCTACCGTCTGGCGCTCGCGGTAGCTGGACAGCTGGATCAGCGCGTTGCGAAAGGCGCCCTCGATCTCCAGCTTTCCGGTCCGGGCGCGGTCGAGCAGGGCCCGGACCGCCTGGCGGTTGCGGGTTCGCTCGGCCTCTCGGGCCGCATTCAGGCCTCCCATCAGGGCCGTGACCGTCCTCTGGTCGAAGCCCAGAGTAAACGCCTGGCGCAGGGTCGACTCGGCCAGCGCGAACTCACCGCTGAGCTCGGCGATCTGGGTGAGACGTAACAGGGTCTGGAAATGGGAGCGGCGTGTGGCAGTGGTTTGCGCCAGTCTCGATAGCTGGCCGCGGACATCGGTCAGCTGCAGGAGGTGGCCGATCAGCTCGTTATAGTGCCGCTTCTGGGCGACGGTTGGCGCTTGACGCTCCAGAGGATCTTCCGGCACGGCCGCCACGGCCCGGTCGACGTCGAGCAGCAGTTGCGCGGGGTGCAGCTGAGCCTCCACGCCGCGGGCTTCGGCTATCGCGAGCTGTCGCTGCCAGACCACATAACCCAGTCCCAGCAGCGCGAAGAACATGATCGAAGCCAGCAGCAGCAAGGCGTGTCGGCGTCGCTTGACTTCCAGCCACAGCAGATCGCGCAGGCGGTAGCGGGCCGCGCCGACGCGGCGGCCCTCGAGGTAGTTCTCGAGCTCGCGCTGCAGCTCGGGCACGTTTTCGTAGCGGTCCGTGGGCAGAGGGGCCATGGCCTTGCGCGCCACAGCCTCCAGTTCGTGTGGGACCTGTCGCTCGGGAGTGTTCGGCAGGGGGGGGGCGGGTTCGTCAGCGGCCAGGTGTGCGAGGGTGTCATCCCGGCTTTGATCGCTGTAGGGGGGCGAGCCACCGAGCATTTCGTAGAGTATTGCGCCCAGCGCATAGATGTCGGTTCGCTGATCGAATTGATCGATCTGGCCCCGCGCTTGCTCTGGTGCCATGTAACTGTAGGTCCCCAGCACCGAGCCGACTTGTGTGCGCGGCGGCGTGGAAGAGAGCCCGTCGTCCAGCGGTTCTTCCTCGGGCTCCGGCTCGGAGGGGGACTCTTCAGCCGCGATGTCGGGCTCGCCGAGGATCTTGGCCAGTCCCCAGTCCATCACCTGCACCTCGCCGAAGCGGCCGACCATGATGTTGGCTGGCTTGAGGTCGCGGTGGATCACCCCCTGACTATGGGCGAAAGCCATCGCATCGCAGACCTTGAGCAGGATCTGCAAGAGCTCGAACAAGGGGCGTTCCAGCAGCACCTGCACCAGGTCGTCGCCTTCGATGCACTTCATCGTGAAGTAGATCCGGCCGCTGTCGGTCATTCCGAGCTCGTGCAGCGGCACGATATTGGGGTGCTGGAGCATTCCGGTGATCTGCGCTTCCTGGATGAACCGCGCTCGGATTATCGCCGAGAAGGAGCCGAATCACCTTGGCCGCGATCTCGCGGCCGAGGTGCTGGTCTCGCACGGACAGTACATCACCCATTCCACCGCTGCCCAGCAGGCCTGTCACCGGATACCGTCCCAGGTTAGTGGGCAAGGCGTCGGACGGGGCGTCAGCGTCGAGGTCGGGCGGACTCTCTTGGTGGCGGGTGTCGTCGGCGCTGCTCTGCAGCTCTAGCAGCAGCTGACCCAGCTGCCACGCGGGAAGCAGCCGTTTGCGAAGAAGCATCTGTGCGAGTGGTTGTTGTGGTTCGCCGGCCTGCTTCGCCTCGGTCAGGGCGAGTGTACAGGCGGCCAGCGCTTCAGGGCTGAGCAGGCCTTGTGCCAGCAACTGCTGCGCGAGCAGGTTGTCGGCGGGGTTCATCATCGCACTATAGCAGAATGACCGCTTCGAAGATGGGTCTCGGAGTGAGCAGCCGCCAGGGAGTCGGTAAAGACTCGAGCGGTCCGTTCGGGGTGGTCTGGCCTGTCGAGGAGGATCGGTCGATCTGGATTATGATGGCGCTTCGGTCCAGGGAGGGTGGGATAGGGAGGAGTGCCGGCGCGGTTGTGCACGTAGGTCAGCATCTTCCGGGCAACAGCCGGCGCAAGCCTGAGGGGGGGGGAGCCCCCGCCAGGCTTGCGCAGGTGAGGCTATTTCGAGCCCGTCTCGGTGATGTGCAGCTCGGAGTCGGCCGTCATGCGATACTCCCAGGTGGCCAGCATATCGTTGGTCTGGATGCTCAGACCCAGCTGGTTGTACCAGTAATTCGACGCAACCGATTGCGCTGCTCCCGACACGTTGATTTGCCACGGGAAGTCGTCCGTGATCGGGTTCAGGTAAAGCAGGGAGGGCTTCTCTCCGTTGCCCGAATCCCTCAAGACGATGTTCTCCTCTTCCGGCACCCTCAGCCGGGGAGCTGGATTGTCACGGACCTCGAGGGCCGTCCGGACAGGGCCGATAGCGCCCTCCCGGGGAATCGAGCGGCTGTACTGGTCGACCATCTCGCTCGGCTGTCCATCGGCGTCGCGGGCCAGCGCGGTTTCGAGTGCGCCCTGTTGCCCGGAGAGCATCAGCAGACCGCGTTCGGCGCCCGAGAGATGCAGTACTCGAGCCAGAGCCGCTGGCAACAGCGCCTCCAGGTCCCCGGCGAGGGCGGCCTGTTCCAGGGTTTCGAGCAATAACTGGGTGTTGCGGTAGGTGCGTTCGGGGTGAGCCGTGAAGATCCCGGCAAGTGGATCCGCACGTGGGCGTCCGCGGTCCAGGCTCTCCTCCCAGATCGCCCACCCGCCTTCGGCTCGTGCGCGAGTCAGAGCGCGGTCGGCGCGGTCCAGCAGCAGCGCGGCGTTCTCGCCAGGGGCCAGGTGCTCGGAGGCTCCGGCCTGGATCGGCGAGGAGAGCGCGTCAGCCAGCTCGAGGAAGATGCCTGCGGCTTCGTCACGGCTGGTGTCGGGGAGCCAGGCTGCCACCAGCCCTCCACCGTGGCGGCTCAGCGAGGCTTCGGAGGGCAATGCGCCGACCAACTGTTTGAGCAGATGCTGGATCGGCAAGTCGCTGCTCAAGGATGGTGAGGCTGAACCCTCCAGCTTCAATTCGATCAGCAGGAGGCTTCCTGGGCAGCTGGACACCTCCTGTTCGAATGCCGCGCGATCCAGCAAGCTCATGGCCGGGAGACGAGGTGGTCCATGGGGCGCCCATCATAGCTCGCTGAGGTTCTGCCGGCAAGCTCGCCTGGGTCAAGGAGGTGCGCAAGGCTCTGGCCCGGGGTGGTTTGCGTCGTAGAACCGCAAGGTTTTCGCTGCAGTGTCGGGATGTGGACTGCACTGTGCGGACTCTTCGCGTCCTCGGGTATTCGACATAAATCTAGGCCTAACTTGTTGTTGTGGTTTATGGCGTGCTGACTAGAATCTGGCTTGATTTTTGCAGCCCCTTGCATTGCAGCACAAATCAAAAGATCAAAGACGCCTAGTCGAAGGGGATATCGTGGACGCCAAATCGGTCAACAAGATCTACTCGAGCTATTCAAGCGTATACGACTTCTTCTTTGGTCGGTGCTTCAAGCCTCGCATCCGAGAGCTGATTCGGCAGCTGGGCATCCGTCCCGGGGACAGGGTGCTCGAGTTGGGCTTCGGCACCGGCATCTCGCTACCCTACTACCCGCCTGGCACCGAGGTGGTTGGTATCGACATCTGTCGCTCGATGCTCCAGGAGGGCCAGGCCAAGCTGTCCCAGTCGCCGGACCTCAACGTACAGTTGGTGGAGGGGGACGCGACGCAGCTGGCGTTTGGCGACAACACCTTCGATCACGTCATCGGTGCGTTCATGATGACCGTCGTCGCGGATCCATACAAAGTGGTCTCCGAGATGCTCCGGACGTGCAAGCCGTCCGGCAATCTAGCCGTGGTCAACCATTTCCAGAGCGAGAACAAGCTGATCGGTGTCCTCGAGAAGGCCTTGAATCCTGTCTGCAAGCGCATCGGTTGGCGGATGGACCTTCGCGTAACCGACCTTGTCGAGAATACCGAGATGGACATTCTTCGGACCTACAAACTGCGAACCATCGACCTCTGGCGTTTCGTGTATTTCCGTAAGCCGATGCCCCAGATTGCACAGCCGGCCGAGTTGCTCTCGGAGCCGCTGGTCGCCAGCGGCGTCTAGGAACACGGCTACGGCCTGAGTCTCTCCGCTCCCGTCGGCACAAAACCGTTTGACACGGTCGCCCCGCTGGCTTATACTTTCGGCCTTTTTCCTCGTCGGCCCGGGAGGTGGGCCTATCCCTTTTATCTGCATGGGGTTAAATGCGGCGCTGCGCTTTTGTGACACTTGGCTGCAAGGCCAACCACTACGACACCCAGGTCGTTCGGGAGCAGATCCTCGCGGACGGTTACGAGGAGGTCGCTCCCGATGCGTCGGCGGACCTGTTCGTGATCAACACCTGCACCGTCACGCACCGCAGTGGTCGCAAATCCCGCCAGGAGATCCGCCGGATCGTCCGTAACAATCCGCATGCCGTGGTGGTCGTGACGGGTTGCTACGCCGACAGCGACCGGGATGTACTCGTCGAGATGGACGGTGTCGACATGGTGTTGCCCAATACGCGCAAGACACAGATCGCTGGACTGGTCCGAGCCAGTCCCAAATACCGCGAGGAAGAGCCGGTACCCGTCTGGGGGCCGCAGAACGATCCGCCCGTCGCCTTTGGAATCAGCAGCTATACGGGGCAGACGCGAGCCTTCGTCAAGATCGAAGAAGGTTGCGATGTTTTCTGCAGCTTCTGCATCATTCCTTACGTGCGCGGTCCCGTGCGCAGCCGACCGGTGGAGGAGGTTCTCGAGGAGGTGACGCGCCTGGCCGAAAGCGGCTATCGCGAGGTCGTGCTTACTGGCATCCACCTGGGGGGCTACGGACAGGATCATCGTGATCCGACGATGTTCGTCCGGCTACTGCGTGCACTGGAGGAGGTGCCCGGGCTGGAGCGCGTCCGGATCTCCTCGATCGACCAGTGGGAGTTGACCGATGAGATCCTGGGGACCGTGGCCGAGCTGCCCCGGGTTGCCTCCCACCTGCACATTCCACTGCAGGCCGGCGACGATGGTGTGTTGGAGCGGATGCGTCGGCGCTACACGCGTGCTGGCTACCTGCGGACAATCGAGCAGGTGCGAGAGTTGATGCCGGACATTGCGTTGACGACCGACGTGATCGTTGGTTTTCCGGGAGAGGACCAGGCCGCTTTCGAGCAGACCTTGGCGACCTGTCGTGAAGCGGGCTTCATGAAGATCCACATCTTCCCCTACAGTGATCGGCAAGGGACGAGCGCCTGGCATTTCCAACCCAAGGTGCCGGAGTCGGAGAAGGCGAATCGATCCGCGCGCCTGGCGGCCCTCGAGTCGGAGTTGGCTATCGATTACAAGCGGCGTTTTCTGGGCACCCGCATCCCGGTTCTGGTCGAGAGCACACGCGATGTCGCCAGCGGTAAGCTGGCCGGTTATTCGGATCGTTACGTTCGAGCGCTGTTCGACGGGCCGGATAGCTTGCAGAACCGAATCTTGCCGGTCGAGGTGACCGAGATCTCGCCGACTGTCGTGATGGGTCGGGTGCCCCTCGTGCAGGGAGTGGAGGCCAGCGGGGAGAGCCAATGAACGAGCAGCAGGCCAGGATCGTGGAAACGATCGAGCGAGAGGACGATTTTCTGATCTCGACCCATCTGTACCCAGATGGCGACGCGGTGGCCAGTGAGCTGGCTCTCTATCAGACGCTGCGCAAGCTGGGCAAGAAGGCGACGATCATCAACGCCAGCCCGCTGAGCGACCAGTATGATTTCCTGCCCTTTCGAGACGCGATCATCACGCTCGACCGCTATCAGGGAAATGGTCGGTTCCGCACACTGCTGTCGCTGGACTGTGGACGGGACTACCGCCTGGGCGACGTCTTGCCTCGGCTGCAGCCGGATCAGGTGATCAACATCGACCACCACATCTCGAACAACTACTTTGGCCACATCAACCTGGTGCGTCCGGAGGCTTGTTCCACCGGTGAGCTGATCCTGGACCTGGCGGTGGCGCTGGGGGTCGAGATCGACCTGGATATCGCGATCTGCGTTTACACCGCGATCGTCACCGACACCGGTCGCTTCTGTTACAAGAACACCACGCCCCGGTCGCACGAGATAGTGGCCCGGATGATCGCGCTGGGCGTCGACCCGCCGGAGATCACCGGCCGGCTGTACCGCAGTCGCACACTGGGCCAGCTCAGGATCAACTCGCTGCTGATCGATACCCTCGAGCTTTCTGATGATGGCCGCGTGGCCTGGGCCGAGTTGACCAATTCGATGTGTGACGCGGCGGCGGTTTCGATGATCGAGACGCTGGATTGCGTGCGCATTCCGATCTCGCTTCGAGGCGTACAGGTCGGGCTGCTGTTTCGCGAGACCGATCCTCCGGGCGAGGTCAAGCTCTCGTTGCGCAGCGAGGGGGACATCGATGTCAGCTCGATTGCCAGGAGGTTCGGTGGCGGCGGTCATCCAGGGGCCGCGGGCTGCAGCTTCGAAGGGAGCCTGGCCGAGGTGCGCGAGCGGATCATTCCAGCGGTCCTGGGGTTGCTACCCGCCAGCTGAGGTTCCGCTCCAGTGGTCGTCGCGACGTGCCCTCAGAGCGCTACCTGACCCCACCATTGAAACAAGCGTTGCGTCGGTCCTGCGTGGAACAGCCGAATGGCCAGGTCAGGTGCGGGCAGTGCGTCGCTCACGCGATCGGCCCACTCGACGACCAGCACGCTCTGTGGGTCCAGCTGCTCCAGCAGGCCGAGGTCGTGAAAGTGATCGGCGTTGTGCAGCCGGTAGGCGTCGCTGTGGTGGAGCAGGAGGCGACCCTCGTACTGGTTGTGCAGGACGAAGGTGGGGCTGTTGACATGGCGCCGAGCGCTGGGCACGTCGAGTCCTTCAGCGATGCCCTTGGTCAGGTGTGTCTTGCCACTGCCGAGGTCGCCTCGCAAGGTGATCAGCTCACCTCCCTCGAGCGCACTGCCGATCTCACGGCCCAGCGCATGGGTTTCTTCCGAGGTGCCGGTTTCTCTCGAGCCGATGAACCAGTTGTCGATGAAATCCTCGGGCAGTCGTTGAACGATCTGCAGTGCTCCCTCCGGGTCCTCGGCCAGGTGGGCCGCGCCTCGGTCGAAGAGGATCCACCAGAATGGTCTGTCGGCTGGCACCGCGTAGTTCTGGCCGCAACCGACAACGCGACAGCGAAACGCTCTCGAGAGCTGCCGGCCAAGCTCCAGCATTGGACCCTGCCAGTGGTTGGACGCCCATGGGGTGCGGTGCAGCGAGAGCCCGAGTGGATAGTCGGGGTCTGCCGTGGGGCAGCAGCTGAAGTACACGGCGGGTGGCGGGTCGGGAAAGTCGTCGAGTTCTCCCAGGGCAACGGACGGTGTTTCGAAGAACGCCGACAGCTGTGCGGTCAGTTCCTGTTCGGGAGGCGTCGTGGACAGTCGCGGGTCGACCATGGACTCGATTCTATCCTACGAGGCGCCGTGCTCGTACCCGCTGAGTTCCAGCGGGCCGCGTGAGCGGTCAGGAGTGATCAGCACCAAGCCCTGTTCCGCCGGGAGCACCCGACCCACCCGGCTCAGCCGCGTTTCGAATGGGGGCGAGGCCTCCAGCGCCTCGGCGGCAGCCGGTGAGCAGGCAAAAAGCAACTCGAAGTCCTCCCCGTCGCACAGGGCATGCTCCCAGGCTGGGCGACCGGTCTGGTCCGAACGCCTCCGGGCAGCATCTGAGAGCGGCAGTCGTTCGGCTTCGATCTCGATCCCTACGTCGGAGTCGCGCGCTAGATGCTCGACGTCGCCGGCCAGTCCATCCGACAGATCGATCATCGCACTGATCGCGTGTTTCCGGTTCAGCACTAAACCTTCGGCAACACGGGGCTCCGGTTGCAGGTGGCGGCCGAGGATCGAGCCGCCGAGCGTTCCGGTGACCAGCAGCAGATCGCCCGGTCGGGCTCCGCTGCGGGTCACAACGCGCCCGCAGACGTCCAGGCCCAGCATCGTCACTGAAACGAAGAGTGTCGCAGACCGGGTGATGTCGCCACCCACAAGGCTCGCCCCCTGCGGGGCGGCTGCCTCGAGCATGCCGGCCAAGACACGCTCGGCGAACACTTCGGGCAGGTCGTCAGGCATTCCGAAGCCGGCGACCCAGGTCCACGGCTGAGCGCCCATTGCTGCGATATCGGAGAGGCTGACGGCCACCGCTTTGAAGCCGATCTGTTCGGGGCTGGCGCTGTCGTCGAAATGAACCCCGGCCACGAGTTGGTCGGTCGTGACGACCAGCGGGCGACCATCGGGGTCGAGGTGGGCGCAGTCATCGCCCGAGCCGATGAGGATCCCATCCTTGGCGGTTGGCAGCTCCGCTCGAATGCGCCGAAGGAACTCGAACTCTCTCACCGCAGGAGCTTCTCGATCTGTGCTGCTCGCTTGTCCGACTGGGTGTGTGAGACGCAGCGGGACAGGTAGCTGCGATAATGGTCCAGCGCGCGAGCCAGCTGTCCGCGGGCGTCCTCGATCTGGGCCATCCGCAGGTGAGGCAGGCCGAAGTAGACGTTCAGCTGAGCGGCCAGCCGGTAATGGGTCATCGCCTCCTTATTGCGGCCCAGCGTCCGGAGTATCTCACCTCTCAAATACTGGAAGTCGGCTGCGCCAAAGAGCTTGTCGCGGCAGCGAGTTGACGCGGCCAGCGCCAGATCGGTTCGGCCCACATCGAACAGCAGAGCTGCGGCCTCCTTGAGCTCGAGTGGCCTGGTGATAAGGGGGATAGCGCGCTCCAGTGTGGCGGGCGGCGTGTTCTTGACACGTGTGAGATGGCGCAGAGCTGCCAGCCCCTGTCGACGCCGGAGCAATATCTGTCCCGCCATCCGCGAAGCGTCCGGGTGTCGTGGTTTGCGAGCGAGGACCTTGCGCAGATAGATCAGGGCGGCGCTGTCGAAGCCTTGCTCGGCCAGCCCACGAGCGGCAGCCATCTCCCGTCTGGTTCCGGGAGCGAGCCGCGCTTCGATCGCCGCGACGAAGGCCGGCACATCGGGGTTCTTGCCACCGATGGCCAGATAGCGGCGAAAGCAGCGCAGCGCTTTCTTGGGCTGTATCAGCTTGTCGTCGTAGAGCACGCCAAGATTGTACAGTAAGGCGGGCGACCGGCTGTCGTGTTCCAGGCCGATCTTGAAGGCCCGCTCTGCCGCGGCAAGTCGCCCCGCGTGTTTGTGGGTCAGACCGAGAAGGTTGTGAGCTTCCACTCGATAAGGCTGCCGGGAGACCCAGCGGCGCAGCGTGGGAAGTGCCATCTCATAGTTCTCCGCGCGAAACTGCTGGCGTGCCAGCTCGATCGTCGCGTCCAGATCATCCGCATGAAGCGACAGCAGCCTGCGGAGTGCGCCCAGCACGTCGGAGGTCCGGCCGGACAACTCGGCGCAGCGTACCTGCAGCCATAGTGTTCTCCTGTCTGGCTTTCTGAGCAGTGCGCTGAGCGTCTCGCGAGCGGCCGCCAGGTCGCCACTCTCGAGCTGCCGTTGTACCTGGAACTGTCGGGGCCGCGCGTAGCCCGGTGCCAGCCGCATAGCGTGCGCGAAAGCGGCATCCCGCGCTCGTGGCTCTCCGCGTGCGTGGCGCCAGACTCCGAGTAGGTATTGTACCTGGTGGTCCTTCGGGTCTGCCTGCAGGAGCAGCTGTCCAGCCTCTCGTGTGTGTCCGGCCTCCAGCAGGGTGGAGGCAAGCGCGGTTCGTCGGGTTCCGGGTACTCCGCGGAGTCTGGGATCCAGTCGTCGCAGTGTCTCGAGTGCGGCGAGTCGGTTGGACTGTACCGGATCGGCCAGGGCGTCGAGCACCTCCTCCGGCACCGAGCGGCGGGCCACCTGGCCCAGGCTGCGTAGCGCTTCCTGGCGTACGCCGGGTTCGCGGTCGCGGGTGGCTCGGCAGAGCGCTTGGTAGGTCTGGTGCGAGGTGTAGCGGGTCAGCGATGCGGCGGCTTGCTCGCGGACCAGCGGATCGGGGTCCTCCAGGCGGGCTCGAACGAGTTCCTCGAGTCCGGCGGCCTCGGCGCGGTTGGCGATCGCCTGCAGCGCAAACAGCCGCACGAACGGGTTGTCGTGGCTCGCGCCGCGTTCGATCGTAGGCCAGGCGGGTTGGCCGATTCGCACCAGCGCGCGGATGACGTGCCGAATCACGTGTCTGTTGCGCAGCTCGAAGGCCTGGGTCAACTCGGGAATGACCAGCTTCCCCTGGCGACCCAGGCGGTTGGCGGCTTCTCGAGACCTGGCAGGGTGCGGATCGTCGAGTTGATCGATCAGCGTGGGTTGTGCAAGGGCAAGGGATGTCGAAAAGAGGGCTGCTAGCACGCTTGCGATCGAGGCGTTTCCGGTGTGAAGCCACATGGTACCTCCGGGGCCTCTTCTCTCTCCAAAGATCAATATAGTGTGGTTTGAGGGTTGTTTCAAGCTGGATTTGGTCTGGCTAGCTGATAAGGTTATGGGCAATGCGAAGCCTCGGCTTGCTGCTGGTCCTCGTGCTTATCTGCAGTTGCGGGACGATCACCGACCTGGATGACAACGGCCTGCGGATCATGGGGGGGGTACAGCGGGATTGGCGGCAGATCTCCGCTCCCGCTCCGATGGACCGTGTCCTCATTCCCTTCTATGTCATCGATCTGCCGATGAGCCTGGGAATGGATGTCTTGCTGCTGCCAATTTCAGTCGCGCTCCGACTGAACGAAGACGAAGAGGGCCAGCGGGCCAAGGACAAGCAGATCCTGCCCTAGTCAGCGGTTCGATCGGCGGCGATTGTGGACCGGCAGTGGTCCCTCGTCAGAACTTCCACTCCGCTTCGAGATACACCAGCAGCCCGGTGCTCTTGCCGTCGCGATCCTCGAAGTGCTCGCTGTCGAGCAGTGCGGCGGCCCCTGCGCTGAGGGTGACCGATTCGTCGACTCGCCAGCGGAGGGTCAGATCGATCTCGTGACCGAGTTGCCGCGCGATCCCTCCGACGCCTTCAGCGGTCCGAAAGTAACCGTAGCGCAGTTCCAGCAGAATGTCCTCGTTCAGTGCGGGTTCGAGGTTCAGGCCCGCTCGCAGCTTGACTGCCCAGTAGTTGTTGTCCACGTCCAGGCCGAGAATGTCGTCTTCCAGGATGCGGAAGGTGTCGACGTTCTCGTAGCTGATGAAGTCGCGGCTGCGATATTCGAACGAGAGCTCGAGGTAGGGCTCGCTGCGTCGGTCGAACCAGGTGTGGCGGGCGCCGAGCTGTCCCGCACCTTCGCCCCCGCGGTCGCCGAACTGACCATAGAGCTCGCCGTACAACTCCCAGAAGTCCGACAGATGATAGTCGATGCCGCCGCCGACGGTGCCGACGTGGCGGTCGCCGTGGCTGATGCCGGCGACGATCACGTTGAGTAGGTTGTTCAGTCCAGAACGGGGTCCGGCGGGCATGAAGTCGGCGTTGAGGCCCCAGACCGACTCGCGGCCGTCACGAAGTTCACGGGCGAGTGTCCGCAGGTAAAAAAGATCGAGCCAGAGCGGCTGGTTGAGGAGCTCCCATTTGTATGTCGAGCGCCCCCCGACCGCGGCCCAGATCGAGTGGTCGTCCTCGAAGCTCTCGGCCTCGGGCAAATCGAGCAGGAAGGCCCCGGATTGCTCCCTGAGCGCGTAGCGCAGTGGCTGCAGGCCGCCTCGCAGCAGAAGCGGCCCCCACGTATTGCGCAGGTCCAGGTAAGCTTGCTGGGGCCAGGGCTGAGCGTAGGCCGCCTCGTCCGGGGCATCGGGAAAGTCGCCACGGTCCGCGCCGGGCGGGACTGCGTCGGGGAGGTGGCGGTTGATCAGGCGTAGCTTGGCCGCCAGCCTGCCACCGGAGTGTCGCAGCTCCAGATCCAGCGTTAGCCGTGGGTCGAGGAGGGCATCCCGGTCGCCGGACATCACCTTGGTAGCCGCTCCGTCCGAGCGGTATCCGGAGCGGGCCAGGCCGGTCAGTCGGATGTAGCCCGAGAGACTGAGCGGCTTGGGAGCAGCCTGCTGCTCCTGAGCCACCGTAGCTGCGGGCAGCAGCCCGAGCAGGGCCGCGACCCACAACGCGGCGCGGGTCACAGCACCCGGTGCCCGGCGATCATCGCTCGGGCCAGCTCCAGGTCGTCCGGGGTGGTGATCTTGATGTTGGCCCGATTTCCCGGGACCACCTCGACCTTCTGGCCGAGTAGCTCGAGCAGCTGGGCGTCGTCGGTGACCAGTATGTTCTCCCGCATCGCATATTCCAGCGCCTGGGCCAGCAGCTTCTTCAAGAAGACCTGTGGGGTCTGTGCCAGCCAGAGCTTCTCGCGGGGCACGGTATGGAGGATGCGGTGGCCGTCGCACTCCTTGACGGTGGAGTCGGCCGGGATGGCGGCGATGGCCGCGCCGGTCTTGGCGGCCCGGGCGATCACCTCTTCGACCACATGAACTCGCACGAAGGGTCGGACTGCGTCGTGAATCAGCACCAGCTCGTCCACGCCGGCGCGACAGTTCCGTACGCCCTCGAAGACGGTGTCCTGGCGCCGTTTCCCCCCGGTCATGATCCGGTCGACTCCCAGCTCCATCAGCGAGGGTTTCCAGTTCTCCTCGATCAAGGCCAGGTCCTGAGAATTGACCAGCAGCACGATCTCGGAGATGGCCTCGACCTGGGCCAGGCGAGAGACCGTGTGCCACAGGACCGGTTTGCCTTCGATCTCCAGGAAGGTCTTGTTGATCGAGCGGCCCATCCGGGCGCCGCGGCCGCCAGCCACGACAAGTGCGGAAACATGCATCTGAAGTGAGTATATCACGGGGTTCACAAACACGCGTAGGTCTGCTACGGTTGGCCGTTGATGAGATCTCGCCGCAAAGCCAAGCATACAAGGGGTAGATTGTGGGTCGAATCGGAGCCACAACCCGAGGTAGAGGCCCGTCTCAGCAGAGAATTGGGTGTGAGCCGCTTGCTCTCCCGCCTGTTGGCCAACCGGGGACTGCTCGAGCCGGAGGCGGCCAGCCGTTTTCTGCGTCCCGATTTGCATGCGCTCCATGACCCGAGCGAGCTCAAAGACATGGATGTGGCGGTCGACCGCGTCTGTCAGGCCGTCGACGCCGAGCAGCGCATCACGCTGTATAGCGACTATGACGTGGACGGGGTCACCGGCACCTCGATCCTCTACCACTTCTTCGGTCTCCTCGATCAGAACGTCGCGACCTATATTCCCGAGCGACGCAAGGAAGGGTACGGACTCAACGTTCCCGCCATCGAGGCGATTGCCGAGGCGGGTTGCGATCTGCTGATCACGATCGACTGCGGAATTCGCGGGTTAGAACCCGCCGAGCGGGCGGCACAGCTGGGTATCGACGTGATCATCACCGACCACCACGAGCCCGGCGAGGATCTGCCCAAGGCGCTGGCGGTGATCAACCACCGTCGTTCGGATTGTCCCTACCCGTTCAAGATGCTCTGCGGCGCGGGTGTCGCCTTCAAGCTGGTCTGGGCCGTGGCCCAGAGGCTGTCCCGGTCGAAGAAGGTGACCCCCGAGTTTCGCCGGTATCTGATCGAGGCGATGGGGCCGGCTGCCATGGGGACGATCGCCGACATCGTCCCGTTGTTCGACGAGAACCGGATTCTGGCGACCTACGGGTTGCGTTGCTTGCCCACTTCGAAGTTTCCGGGGGTGCGTTCACTCCTCGAGGGCAGTGACCTGGCCGGACAGCAGGTCAAGGCCGAGGATGTGGCGTTCAGGCTCGGGCCCCGGCTCAATGCGGCTGGCCGGATGGGCAGTGCGCAGCGGGCGCTGGAGTTGCTGACCACCATGGACGCGGCTCGGGGAGAGGAGCTGGCTCGCGAGCTGACCCGTGAGAATCGTGAGCGGCAGCGCGTCGAGCGCCAGATCACCGAGCGGGCGATCGAGGAGGTGCTCGCGCAGGGCCTGGATCGGGAGCGAGTGCTGGTGCTCTGGGGTGATGGCTGGCACCCGGGGGTGATCGGCATCGTCGCCAGCCGGCTGGTCGATCGCTTTCATCTGCCAGCGGTGGTGATCGCGATGGATGGGGATCGGGGTCGTGGCTCGGCTCGTTCGGTCGAGGGGTATCATATTTTCAATGCGCTGTTGGCGTGCCAGCAGCATCTGATCCGCTGCGGCGGGCATGCTGCCGCGGCCGGGTTGGAGGTTCAGCTGGATCAGCTGGAACCTTTCCGTGAAGCGATGCAGGAGCAGGTGCGCCGCACGCTGGACGAGAAGCTCCTGCTGCCTCGGTTGCGAGTCGATGCCGAGGCCAGCTTCAGCGAGATCGACGAGCGTCTGGTGGAGGACATCGCGCGGCTCGAGCCGACCGGCTCGGGGAACCCGCCGGCGGTGTTCATCAGCCGGGATGTCGAGCTGGTCGGTGTCCCGCGGCAGGTCGGCAAGGATGGGTCGCACCTCTCATTCTGGGCCCGCCAGGCGGGACGCAGCTTCAAGGCGATCGCCTTCGGGTGGGGAGATCAGGCCTCCCAGATGACCGCGGGCGGCAAGCTGTCGCTGGCCTACTCGCCGAAGATCAACAACTTCCGTGGGATGTCCAGCGTCGAGCTGTACATCGAGGACATGAAGATCGACGCTTGATGTCCTCCGAGGATCCCTTCCTCGTTGCGCGCCACAAGATGGTCGTATCCCAGCTCAAGCAGCGCGGAATTCGCGACCGCCGAGTGCTGGAGGCCTTCCAGCGGGTTCCGCGCCACCTGTATGTTCCGGGTGCCAGCCGCGGAGAGTCGTATCGAGACGGGCCGCTGCCGATCGGCCATCAGCAGACCATCTCGCAGCCCTACATCGTCGCTCGCATGACCGAGGCACTGGGGATCGACAGCCGCCATCGGGTGCTGGAGGTCGGAACCGGCTCGGGGTATCAGACCGCCATCCTGGCCGAGCTTGCTGGCCTGGTGCACACCGTGGAGCGGATCGGTCCGCTGGCGCAGCGGGCTCGGCTACTACTCCACCAGCAGGGCTACGACAACCTGCGTTTCAGGGTGGGGGATGGGTCGGTGGGCTGGCCGGAGGCCGGGCCGTTCGACGCCATCATCGTCACCGCGGCCGCGCCGAAGGTGCCGGAGTCCCTGGTGGATCAGCTGGCCGAGGGGGGGACGCTGGTGGTGCCTGCCGGGCCGCGAAAGCTGCAGAGCCTCTACGCTGTCGACAAGCGGGCCGGAAAGATCGAAAAGCGGGTCCTGTGTCACTGTATGTTCGTGCAGCTGGCGGGAGAGGAAGGGTGGGGAGGCTGACCTCCGGTGAGATCAGCCTCGCCTTGGACCGAGTGACGGGCGGCCTCGGTGAACGAAAAGAGACGCTCGACTGCCAGCCGCCAGGGGTTGCATTTGCTCTTGCCCTGGCCTAGAATTTCCGCTCCCCCGTACCCTCGGTCGTACTGAGATCACAACGCAATGTTACCACGACTCACGCTCCCCTTTCTGGCTCTGATCGCGCTGCTCAGTAGTGGCTGTCGCATCAGCGCGATGTATGTCCACCCCCAGTTCAACGCCCGTGCGCCTCGGCTGGTGGCGGTCTTGCCTCCCTCCAACGAGACGGACGTGGTTCTCGGGGCCAAGCTGTGCCATATCCTGATGGCGCGCAACATCGGGCGTCGCCACTATCGCGCCATCAGCGCCGGACAGGTGTCCTCCTTTCTCAAAGGCCAGGGGGTCAGCAGTGGCGGGCAGCTCGGACGCTGGGACGACTCGGGCTTCACCTGGCAGTTTCCCAAGCATCTGTCGGCCAAGAAGCTCTGCGACGACCTCAAGGTGGACGGGTTGGTGGTCGGTCATCTGTATGGCTTCGGTGAGATCATCAGTGGGTTCTACAACCAGCGCAAGGTCGACATCGGCTGGGCGCTGATCACCAAGGACGGGACCTGCATCTGGATGGACCGCAAGGTGGGGTTCTCGGCCGACGTCCATACGGACAAGAACGCCGCCGCTCGCGCGGCGGCCTTCCACGGGATCCGCAAGATCGCGCAGAACCTGACCGAGACGCCGCTTTACCGGGAAGCTCTGATGGCGACCCACAACAACCTCAAGACCCTCCCGATTCGAGTGCGATAGAAAGGTCACGAGAATGATCAAGCATCTTTCCCTGGTGGGGCTGGCCCTGGCGCTGGTCTTGACACAGATCGGCTGCATGTCGACCGAGGTGGAGGAGGGCGATCGCCACCTGCATGTCTTCGGCCGCTACAATTTCCCCGGAGCCAAGCGCAAGGTGGCCGTGGTCAAGTTCGAGAACAAGGCGCCGTACGGCGGCGAACTGGGTGACACAGCGGCCACCGTGATGGCCAGCGAGCTGCGTCGCAGCGGTTACTTCGACATTTACGATCGCTCCAATCTCGGCGCCTCCGCGCGCGAGCTGCGCTACTCCGGGGGCCGGGTATTTCACGGCCGGCTGGGTGGCGGCGGCGGTATGCCGGAGCCTGTGCGGGTGTCCCTGGATGCGATCGTGATAGGAACCGTCACCAACTTCTCGGTGCAGAGGGGCGGGCACGACTACTTCTTCTATCAGGAGAAGTACTGGAACGTGGAGTGCACCGTCGACGTGCAGGTGATCAACCAGCGCAACAGTCAGGTCATCGGCGGTAACACGGGCCACGCCCGCTTCAAGGAGCGGCACCGGGGCACCGGGATTCTCGGCGGCGGGTCTGGAGCAACCTATCCCCAGGGATTGGCCCAGAAAGCCTTGCGCCGCGCGATCGACGACTGCATCGAGAAGGTGATCCAGCAGCTCGGCTCGGTGCCGGCCGGCGGCCGGTAGATTCAACAGGGGCAAAACGTTGAACCCCTCCCGGGGTTCGGCGTTTATACTGTTCAACCCGACGGGGTGTAGCTCAGCTTGGCTAGAGCGCTACGTTCGGGTCGTAGAGGTCGCAGGTTCGAATCCTGTCACCCCGACCAGTAAGATGAGGCCAGCTCGTAACTTACGGGCTGGTCTTCTTCTTTTCCTGGGCGCGAAAAACGAGCGGGACCCAAAACGGGACCCTCGATTCTGGAGCGCCTAGCTCTCAACACAGGGGCTAGAGAACCTACAAGAAATGCACGAGCTGCTAGGCCGAAGCGGCTGCTCGCGGCGTGTGTCGAGCCCGATGCCCTGCTGCGAGCTGTGGGGCCTGACCTCGTTGTGCTCCTGCTTGCGCAGTCTCAGAGCCCTTAGCTAGAGCTGTTTCCAGCCTGAACCCAGCCCCGCTTTGCTCTCGGTGTGCGTTCAGGTACCTTGCAAGAGATGGTGCGCGTTTATCTTCTCACTGGCACGTCGCGTGCCCGTTCAATCACGCGTCTCACGGGCGCCGCGCCGATATTCTGCACTATGAGCCTTATCCGACCTGCCCGCTTGAAGGATCTCGAGGCCCCCTGAGCCCAGGAACTTCCACGAGATTATCGATGAGCTCCTCGAGTACGGAGACGTCGACAATTCCCGCGAGCAGATCAGGATCGGCCGGTGGAGTTCGTGAGTATGTTCA
>PVBE010316712.1_pt1 | contig 52218 bp, 56 predicted proteins | sample 1631181 | NCBI WGS metagenome assembly PVBE01 (sample SAMN08397723, study PRJNA350692) | Marine metagenome, whole genome shotgun sequencing project. | isolation source: water | place: Pacific Ocean | collected 2012-04
CCCTATGAACAACTGGCCGATCTGCGTGGCATCCAGTGGCCGGCGCCGACCTATGAGATTGCCCAGAACGGCGGCACCAAGCGGCGCTTCATGATGCAGGAGGGCGCCTGGGAGAACAAACCCTACGGCTACTTCCGCACCAAGGACGGCAAGGTCCACATGAAACTAGTCACACAGGACTATTCCAAACGCGAAAAAATCACCAAGGAATTGATGCGGTTCGGCGCCGAAAAGGGTCTCTATACCATCGACCACATGGACCTGATCAAGAAGGCGCGGGACACCGGCCTGACCCCCGACATGCCCGACGAAAAACATCGCGGCAAAAAGTGGCAGGACGTTCCCAAGGACAAGTTCCCGTACTGGTTCGGACTGGGTGTGGTGTATGAGCACTTCCACACCGCCAAATCCAACCGCAGCCCGACGACGCGAAGGCTGGTGCCGGAAATGTACGTGGAAATGCACGAAGCCGACGCCAAGGATCTGGGCATCAAGGACGGCGACAAGGTCCGCGTCCATACCCGACGCGGATCATTGGAAGCCCGCGCCCAGGTCGGCACCAATTCCCTGGTCAAACCGGCGCGCAACAACGTTCCCAGGGGCTATATGTTCGGTCCGTGGAACCTGTCGGTGGCCGACAGCGCCGATCCGAAGAAGAACAAGTGGCTGGCCAACGCTACCACCAGCCGTATTTGGGACCCGGTGTCTGGTCAGGTCGACTTCAAGAAGAGCGCATGCCGGATCGAAAAGATCTGATTAGCAAGCAAGAGCTCGATGGAACGCAGAAACTTTCTCAAGGCACTCGCGGCGGGGGCGGCGGCAGCCGTTGTCCCCGCCGCCGGCCGTGCAAGCCCTGGTCATTGGGGGGGCCATTCGGGCCTTCGCTACCTGCGTCCGCCCGGCGCGCTGACGGAAGATGACTTCCTCGGGCGCTGCATCAACTGCGGTCAATGCGGCGAGGTCTGCCCGAACAGAACGATCAAGTATTTCGGCCTGGAAAACGGCTTTTCGTCCATCGACACGCCCTTCATCACGCCCCGGGAAAAGGCCTGTATCCTGTGCATGAAGTGCGGTGACGTGTGCCCGACCGGCGCCATCCAGCCGGTCAAGCGCGAACTGACGTCTATTTTGGACGGCGTCCAGATGGGCAAGGCCGTGGTCGATGAAAGCCTGTGTCTTTCTTTCCAGGGCAAGACCTGCGGCGTCTGTTACCGGGCGTGTCCGTTGCCGGATGTCGCCATCACCGTCGGCATGCTGGAACAACCCCACGTCACTGACAAATGCGTCGGTTGCGGGTTGTGCGAACGATCCTGCATCCAAATGCCGCAAGCCATTCGCATCGTCCCTCATCACGGATAAACACCTAGGGTAAAAATAATAATGAGCGCGAAGCGCCAATCCCCGTTTTTCCTCTGGCGTCACTTGAACAAGCTCAGGTGGCTGACCTTGAGCGCCGTTTTCGCGTTGTTGGTGGCGTTGCCGTTCGTGCATCTGTATCAGACCTATGTCGCGGCGCACGCCTATGACCTGCTGTCACCGTCGGAACGACAGGTCTATGACGTCGTTGAGACACTGACGGCGCCCTTCACCAACGACCCGGCCGAGGATCTGGACGCCATCAAGGGCAACACCTGGTCGGGAACCTTCTGGGGGCTAAAGCTGTCGGATCCATTGGCGGCCCTGGGACAGATGGCGGCGGGTAGGACTCTCTATTGGCCGTTCCTGTTGACCGCCCTCATCCCCATCGGCCTCACTGTCGTCTTCGGGCGTTTTTTCTGCGGCTGGATATGTCCGGCGACGTTTATCTATGAACTCAACAGTAATTTCGCCGCGTGGCTGCGCTGGGCCGGTTTCAACCCCGGCAACCGTCATTTCGACAAACGCATTAAGTACGGCGTTCTGGCGCTGGGCGTGATCGGGTCTGCCGTCACCGGGTCGGTGCTGGTGGCGGCGGTCTATCCGCCCGCCATCATCGGTCGCGAAATCTATTACGCGGTAGCGCTGGGCGGGTTCGGCGCCGGCGCGGTGTTCTTCCTGGCCACCTTGTTGTTCGACCTGCTGGTCGCCCGGCGTGGGTTCTGCCGGGTGCTGTGTCCCGGTGGCGCGTTGTATTCCCTGCTTGGGCGCTATCGCCTTATTCGCATCCGCCGCATCGTCGAGGATTGTAACGACTGTGCCAAATGCAACGCGGTGTGCGAATTCGATCTCGACCCACTCAGGGACAACTTCGGCCAGGAATGCAACAACTGCACGGCGTGTATCGCCATTTGCCCGACCGACGCCCTGACCTTCACGCTCAGGCCCGCCGACATCGCGCCGCAAGGGCCGGGCCACCTGGGCCGGCTGTACTCCCACGAACAGGATAATGCCGCTGATGGAGCGCCCAATGGAACGTAGGGGGGCATTGAAAAAACTGACCACCGCCGCCGCCCTGCTCGCCGCCAGCGCCGCGCCCTACGGTTTTTCAGCGCTGTTGTCCCCCAAACATGCCCCGGCGCGGAATAAGGCGCCGAATAAGGCGCATCGGCGTAACTACTTGCGCCCGCCAGGCGCCATCAAGGACGACGACGCATTTGTTTCGGCATGCATCGGCTGCGGGTTGTGCGGCGAGGTCTGCCCACCCCGCTGCATCCGGTTCCATGCCCGCGACGGCGCCGCCAGCGTCAACACGCCTTATATTGATCCCGAGGACAAAGCCTGCATCCTGTGCAACAAATGCATGCAGGTCTGTCCCACCGAGGCGCTGACGGAAACGCCGCTGGACAAGATCGACATGGGCCTGGCCCGGATCGACCGCACCGCGTGCTATCCCTGGGTCGACCGGGGCATCTGCGGCGCGTGCGTCAGCATCTGTCCGTTGGGCTCAAAAGCGATTACCTTTAAGATGTATAACCAATACCGGCCAGTGATCGAGAAAGGCTGTGTCGGTTGCGGGTTGTGCGTCGAGGTCTGCCCGCACCCGAGCGTGCCGATCTGGATCATCGACAGGCCCGCTGCCTCGGGCGCGACACGAAAGGTTTAGGCGATGAAGAGGTTTGTTTTAACGGCGTTTGGGATAATCGCCCTGATTGCGGCGTCCACCGATTTTGCCGCCGCCCACCATGTTTTAGGCCGGCCCGCGTCCAGCCTGAATGAGGATTCCAACACCCCGTCGGCGATCCAGGGCGACGCCCAACTCGGCCATTACACCGTCACCTATATGGTCTTTCCCGCCTTCCCCAAGCCGGGCGCCCCTGGGCGCATCAGCCTGTATGTCAGCGGTGGCGCCAAGCCGTTTCAAGGCAAGGTCTCGTTCAAGGTCAGCAGCGATACCTGGTTATCAAAGCTGGGCTTCGAAGCCGAGACCAAGACGCTGGGCATGCAGGCCCCCGACGACCATGTCTACCGGCAGAGCTTCACCTTTGGCCAAGCCGGCGATTACATCATCTCCGCCGAGTTCGAGGACGGCCACGAACCCTACAGACTCGACTTTCCGCTGCGCATCGGCGACCCCGCCCCGATCGGCCCGGTCGGCATCATCGCCGTCTTGTTGGCGGTAGCCTTAATCACCGTCAGCCTGATCCAGCGACGGCGATCCATGACCGGCAAAATTCGAGAAGCCCATGGCCAAAAAAACCAAAGATGAACCGGTCCTAAATCGCCGGGACCTGTTCAAGCTCGGCGCCGGCAAAACCGCCGAGGCGGCGGGCAGGTTGGCCGGCATCAAGGCTGCCTGGGCGGCCGAAAATTGGTTGCGCCCGCCCTTCGCCCTGGCAGAACTGGCGTTTGAGCTGACCTGCACCCGGTGCGACAAGTGCATTGAGGCCTGCCCCTTCGATGTGCTGTTCAAGCTACCGGCACGGTTCGGGCTACAGGTAGCGGGCACCCCGGCCATGGACTTGCTACACCGGGGCTGCCACATGTGCGAAGATTGGCCCTGCGTCGCCGCCTGTGAACCCAAGGCCCTGGCGATGGCGGTAGCGCAAGTGGCCCCGAATGAGGATGGCTCTCAGCCCCCACCGAAGCCCAAACTGGCGACCATTACCATCAATACCAAGACCTGCCTGCCCTATCTGGGCCCCGAATGCGGCGCCTGCGCACACGTTTGTCCGGTCCCGGGCGCGCTTGAATGGGAGGATGGGCTCAGGCCCGTCATCAACCAGGATGTCTGCACCGGATGTGCGCTCTGCCGGGAAGCCTGTATCCTCGATCCCGAGGCGGTCGACGTTTCGGCAATCAGCCCCAACGATGATGACGAGGAAGCGGCGGTGGCGTCATAACGCCGTTAGTGTTTGAATCCTCCGCCACCGTCTTCGACAAGGCGTTTCACCTGTTCGTAGATCTGCATCCAGGTCGTGTGCCCTTCTTCGTTTCCGGCCTCTCTTAATTCATAGGCGCGTTGCATGGCCTCGGCCGGTGCGTCCTTGCCGAACCGATCGACGAAATTACGTGCGGCTTGGGGAATATTACCGTCTTTGGTCATTCTCCTCTCCAGTAGCGTACACGGTGCGGGGCATATGGCCCGTATCCGACAGGCGCCGTTTCTGGGAATGCGGGGGGCCGGATTGTGCTGCCGACGGGGCGTCAGTGTAATCATGTAACCTTGAGCCTAGTGGGCATGACTGTCGGTCGCCTTGACCCCCGTCAAGTACCTGTAGCCCGTGCGTCAGCGGCCCTACGGGGGCCTGACACCAATACCGCCAGAATATGATTGTAGGCGCCCATCGGGTCCGATAGGTTTTGACACAGATCATCAGCGGCAATACGGCCTTTGATGCCGTCCCATGTCGAGAGGCAACGGGTTACCTTAGGGGCCGAAAGGACGAACCCATCGATGAACGACGGTGACATATCCGCCTCCTCTGGGAACTGCTTTACCTGCCAGGCGCGGGGCCGCACCGAATGGTGTATTTTGACCGACGATGAGCATGCGCTCTTGGATCAGGGCAAGGTCAGCCGCCAGCACCTTCCCGGCGACGTGATCTTTCACGAGGGTGATAAATGTCATGGCGTTCATTGCATCGAAAGCGGCCTCATCGGTATTCGCAAAATGGATGCGGCCGGCAATGAGGTCCTGCTCCGGCTTAGCCATTCCGGCGACACCATGGGCTATCGGTCATTCTTGGCCGGCAACGATCACAACAACAGCGCCGAGGTCCTTGAGGAGTCGACTGTCTGTTCCGTCAGTGGCCCGACCGTACGCGCCTTGCTGGAGAAAAATCCGGCGCTCGGGCTGCGTTTTCTGAAACACGCGGCCCAGGACCTCGATGCCGCCGAGGAAAAGGTCCTGCAAACCACGACATCCCCCGTCCGCGCGCGGTTTGCCCACCTGCTGTTGGTGCTGAAGGACCGTTACGGTGTTACCGGCAAGGACGGCACGCTGACGTTGGAACTGCCGTTGTCCCGCCAGGACATGGCGGCGATGATCGGCATCCGGCCCGAATCCATGTCGAGGACCATTCGCAGCTTCGAAGAGGAAGATATCGCCCAGTTCTCCGGCCGTCGGGTGCATGTGGCCCGGATCGAGGATCTGATCGAGGCGCTGGAGCATCCGGCCGAACTCTGAATTATCCAGAAAGACCCTAGAGGGCAAAAAAAAGGGACCCGAGGGTCCCGTGAGTTGAACAGGGTTGCTATGGTCAGAGGGACGCCTGGGCCTGGGGTTGGGATTGAGCTTCCCAGTTCATGATTTCCTGGTAGAGCCCCTCGTATTTCTTCTGTGTCTGCTCTCCGAACAGCGGGTCCGCGACCGTCTCCCAGGCGTCGTCCAATTCGGCCCAGTCCTCGTCCGTCAGGGCCTTGCGAGCCGCCGGGAAGAACAGGACCTCTTCCATCAGCATGTGACTGCGCGTCAGGGTGAGAAAATCATTGCCCAGTTCCAGGAACCAGTCCCGGGGCAACGTTTGGTCTTCGAGCACGTTCCTGAGGGCGGACGAGAACCGCATCGTCAAGGCCGACAGTTTTTGATGCTCGATTTTCAGGTTGCCGATGACGTTGGCGCTAGCCGGGTCGCGGGTCTGCAGTTTCTCGTATATCAGATCCTCCTTGGGGTGGTGGCATAGGTCCGGATAGTGCAGGCAATATTCCAGGATGCTCTCCACCAGGTCGTAGTCGGGACGGCCACTGTCCTTGAACGTATTCAATTCCCGGGCCAGAAGGTCGAACAACCGTGCCATATTCCGATGGTCGTCTCCGAGCACATCTAAGATTTTAGCCATTGTTCCTCCTCCAAAGCATTGATTAGGGTCTAGCCTATATAGATATCGGAAAGGGGCGTATTCGGCCTTGATTCTGGTTAAGTGTCGCCAACGAACGACCAAAATAAACCGGGGAGACGCCGGCCTACAGCGGTTTGCGCTGGGCAACGACCTTTTGGAAAAGCCCCCCGAAATAGGTCTCCTGGCGCCAATGGAAACGGCCCGGATCTTTCGCGAAGCCGGTGATTTCGTGGTGCCAGAGGCTCTTGGCGAACGGTTCCAGGAGGGCGAAGACCAGCGCCGTGACCCATTTCAACGGATGTGCCCAATGCGGTTTGTGATAATCGATGAAAATCACCTTGCCGCCGGGGGCGAGGCTGTCGAGCAGGGAATTGACGACGGCGTGTTTGTAATCTTCGGGCATTTCATGCAGCAGGAAGAAGCTGATGACGTCATCATAAGGCCCGCCGCCGGGATTGGCGGCATCGGCCGCGCGCACGGTTACTTGCGGGAAGTCCTTTAATTTTTTATAGCAGCCTTCGAGTTGGGCCGGAGAAACGTCGATCACCTCAAGCTGTCCATCGGCGCCGATGAATTCCGCCAGCTTGGGCGACAGGTCGCCATAGACGCAGCAGGCCTGTAGGACGCGGCGGCCCGGCTCCAGCTCATCGAACAGGACGTCCTGGAGGCGCTTCTTGTTTCCCCACAACACCAAGTTAACGACCCAGTTATGATCCAAAAGCCGGACGTTGACCGGATCGATATAGGCCCAGGTGTATACATCCCGCATGTATTTCGGGATTTCGACTTTTCCCAAGGCCGGCGCGGGAACCGGTGCGGCAGCCCTTTTGTCGGGTTTACCGGTCCCGGTTTGGCGGTATTCAATGGTGTCGATGACGGCCATTTATTGATCTCCTATCGACTTGAGGAACTTGATCAAAACAAACATAAAACATAACTGTAAGAAATCTTCTCTGTATTGAATTACACATCACTTCCCTAGTCCCAACATTGACCGGCGTTAAGTATCCGACTTTAAGTTATGGCCGTTTTTGCATATCTGGTTTTCGCCCCTTGCATGGCCTTTCCCAGGTGCCAAGAGCGGCCTCTAATTTGAAAACCGACAAGGCGCGCATTCGACTTCAACCCCCTGAGAGCCGTGGCAGGAAAGCCATCGCCGCCAGGGCGAGGATCGGCACCAGGATCACCATGGCAATCAAGGTATTCATTGTCTTCCTCGCGACCGAGTAAAGCTGTTCACTGAGTCCAAAGACCTCTTGGTCGAGGAAGATGGCGTCGACCTCTCCCTGCAGATGCTCGGCGATCTCTTCTGCGAGCGATATATCCTCGTCGGTGAAATCCTGGTCATTCGTTTTGTTCAAAAGCTGGAACGCACCCGTTATTTCGTCTCGGACCGGGCTCTTGATGGGAACGCACAGGATATTGCGGGTCACGAACCCGGTCTTTTCGTCGGTCGTCTTATGGGCGCCTGATTTGGCGTCAAGATCGGAGACGATAACGGGTTTCCCCGTGCCAATGACTTCTCCGACCACGGAGCCCTGCTTGGGAACCTCGATCTCTTGTTCCTGGACGCCGGTGCCGGCCTTCAACCAGACCGTGTCTCTTTCAGGATCATGAATGAACACACTACACCTTTCCGTATAGGTGACCCTTGTCATGATGCGGGTGTAGAACGAAAGAAGCTTGCCGGCTTTGGCCGAATGGCCGGATTCAAAAAGGCCCTCGCGCTTCGCCTTAAGCCGATCGAACTGCAATCCCATTTTCTTAAGCATGATTACCTCTCCTGCCCCTGAACGGGCCCAATCGTATCAAAATTCGGTCTCTCCCTTTACTCGATGGCCTTGAGGAAGGCCGCCGAAGGCTCGACCTCCTTATGCACCAGGTTGTAGTGGCAGACGATGCAGGTGGTTTTATCCTTGATGGCGGACTTATGCTGCTTTTGTCCGCGTTTGCGTTTCGGTTTGATCGCCTCCATGACGTGACACCGGCGGCAGTTGGCGCTGTCGTTGGAAAGCATTTCCAGACGGACCCGGTCGGCGGCGGCGGGCCGAAGAACCTCGAACGCCTCGGGATTGGAAAAATCGTTGGCCGCCCAGACGAACAGCTCGCCCGTGCCGACGAAGTGGTCCCACATGGCGAAGGTGAGCCGGCCGGAGACGTGGCAGTCCGCGCACTTCGGGCGCACGCCGGACGGCGTCTTCCAGTGCTTCGATTGCTGCATTTCCTTGTAGACCGTGTTCTCCATCACGTGGCAGGAAAAAGCGCAGAAATTGTCGGAAGAGAAATAGTAGTCCGTCACATCGACGGTGGCGACGGTAGTGGTCATGTCATTGCTTGAACCAGGTCATACCCACGGCATTCCGCAATGGAGTGATGGCAAGCCACTTCGACATCACTTCCGCCATTGGAGTGAACAGACTATGCAAACATGTCATAGGTGGCACTGATGCTCAAGCCGCCGTGCGGCGCCATTATTTGGGTCAAACGGCCTGGGAATGACGTGCGACTCCGGTTTCCAGGTAACGGTCGAAAACGGCGGCAACGGTGCGCATCAACGGCCGTCCCTCGGCGGTAATGCGGATGCGGCTGGCGGTGATCTCCACCAGTCCGGCCGTTTGCATGGACGCCAAGGCGTCCAGTTCCGGCCCGAAGGTTTCGGCCACGCCGAAGCGATCCGCCAATGCGGTCAGGTCAACCTCAAGGGTGCACATCAGCCGTTCGATGACGGCGCGCCGGAGCCGGTCGTCCGCCGTCAGTTCGATGCCCCGAACGACCGCCAGGCGACCGTCCTCAATACACCGGGCATAGGAACGCAGCGACGTTTCGTTCTGAACGTACCCTTGGGGAAGGCTGCCGATGGCCGACGCGCCGAAACCCAGCTGAACCGGCGCCGGATCGGTGGTGTAGCCCTGAAAGTTACGTTTGAGCCGGCCCTGATCGAGCGCCATGGCCAGCGCGTCGTCGGCGCGGGCGAAGTGATCCAGGCCGATCCGCCGATAGCCATATTCGGCCAACCGCTTCGCCACCGCATCGACCTGCGCCATCCGCGCCGGGCCGTCGGGAAGCGCGTCTTCGTCGATCATCCGCTGGTGCGCCTTCATCCACGGCACGTGCGCGTAGCCGAAAACCGCCAGCCGGTCCGGGGCTAGCCTGTGGGCGAGATCGACCGAGAGAATCGTATCGTCGATGCTTTGGCCGGGAAGCCCATACATGAGATCGAAGTTGATGGCATTGACCCCGGCGTCACGCAGCCAGGCGACCGCCCTTTCGGTGACCTTATAGGGCTGGATACGGTTAACGGCCTTCTGCACATGGGTGTTGAAATCCTGGACACCGATGCTGGCGCGGGTGACGCCGGATTTGGCCAGGGCCTGGGCCATGTTCCTGGTCATGGTCCGGGGGTCGATTTCCACCGCCACCTCGGCGTCATCGGCAAACCTGAAATGGCGCCGGGCGGTCTCCATCAGGGAGGAAAAATCCTCCGGCGTCAGCATGGTCGGGGTGCCGCCGCCCCAGTGGACGTGGGTAACGCGCGGCGGCTCCGGAATCGTGCCGGCGACGAGCGCCACTTCCTGGCCAAGCACCTGGGCGTAATCGGCAACCGGCTGGTAGCGTTTGACGATTTTCGTATGACAGCCGCAATACCAGCACATGGCCGCGCAAAAGGGCACATGGAAATAAAGCGAGCAGGCATCGCTTTCGGCGACGGCGCCAAGCCAACCGCGATAGCTATCATCGGTGACGCCGGCCTGCCAATGCGGTACCGTCGGGTAGCTGGTATACCGTGGCACCGCCCGGTCGAACTGTTTCAGGGTCTCGCATTCCATGCCGTCAATTCCTACTTTGGTTATTAAGCCGATGTTAAATTGGCGGCCGCAGGAGCACCTTGACCAAAATCAAATCCAGAACGGAGGTCATCGGTCAGGCTGAAGGAAACTCGGCAAAAAATCAATGCAACTCTGAAATGCAGATCGGTTTCTTACACAATCAGGTGAATAGGTGAAAATCCACTATCCTTACCGGGCCCCATCATGTAAGGTTGCGTTCAGGTTTGTTAACGGGGAGGTATTGATAAAAATGCTTAGCACGTTGTCAGACTTTATGCCTTCGGCTTTAAAGAACCCCACACGTGAAGTCGTTAAGAGACTTCTTTCAGCTGACGGGGGTGTCGAGATTCGGGGCGTCATCGACCCAGAGACATGTGATTTTTTTATGTGGGCCACCACAGAGGCATCTCATGAACAGGCCGGCGAAAGCATGGAATTTTGCATATTTAACCCGAGGGCGCTGTTCAGAATCACCACCACGGACCAGATCGACACGTTGATTGTTTGGCCGTAATAAAAAATATCTTCCAAAAATATATCTACTTATCTCTCCACAACTCTTTCCGATGTCGGCTAAGGTCATTAGCGGACCCCTAACCCATCCGCCAACTTTGTCCGCTTTCGGGCCGATTTGGAAAAATTATTAAATGATCTCACGACGAAAATTTATCGCCGCCGGCGCCGGCACCCTCGGCGCCGCGATGGCATTGCCGCCGTGGCGTTCCATGGCGGCTGGCGGCGATGCATATCAGGTTTTGGAACCGAAACCGGGGACCGCGCCGCTGGCCGGCGTGGACAAGCCTGGGGTGTCCGTCTGGGGCTATCAAGGCACGGTGCCGGGTCCGTTGATCCGGGTTAAGCGCGGTGAAAAAGTCCGGGTGCGGCTGAAAAACGGCCTGGCGCAGCCGACCACCATTCACTGGCACGGCATCCGCATCGACAACGCCATGGATGGCGTGCCGGGGCTGACCCAGGACGCCGTCCAACCGGGCAAGACGTTCGATTATTCGTTCATCGCGCCGGACGCCGGTACCTACTGGTATCACTCCCACGCCAAGACCTGGGAACAGGTCGCCCGTGGCCTTTACGGCATGCTGATCGTCGAGGAAGAGGCGCCGCCCAAGGTCGACCGGGAACTCCTGTTCGTCGCCGATGACTGGCGCCTGGACGCCGACGGCCAGATCGACGAGGAAAGCCTCGGCAATCTGCATGACTGGTCCCACGCGGGCAGGATGGGCAACTGGCTGACCGTCAACGGCCTCACCGACCCCGATATTCCCGTTCGCGCCGGGGAAAGGATCAGGGTCCGCATGATCAACACCGCCAACGCCCGCACCCTGGCTTTCGATTTCGAACCCCTCTCCCCTCAGGTCATCGCCCTCGACGGCCAACCGGTTTCCCCATGGACGCTCGGTGGGGCCTTAAGACTGGCGCCGGCGCAGCGGGCCGACGTCATCATCGACATCGACGGCAAGCCGGGCGACACCATCCCGGTGTGGGAAGTATCGACCCGCAATCGCCTTAAGGCGGCGCAGTTCAAAATCGCCAACGGGCCGCCGCTACGTGAACGTCCGCCGGAGGCTCCCATCGTGCTCAGCCCCAATTCCCGCCTCGCCACCCCAAAACTGGACGGCGCTCAGGCGATTGAGATGGTGATGGAAGGCGGCGCCATGGGCGGGTTGCGTGAAGGCTCCATCGACGGAAAAATGTTCAGTATCCAGGAACTGGTTGAGAAAAAGCTGGTCTGGGCCTTCAACGGCAAGGTCGGCATGCAGAAGCAACCGCTGGCGGCGATCCCCAAAGGCCGCACGGCGGTCATCAACATGGTCAATAAAACCGCCTTTCCCCACGCCATGCACCTGCACGGGCATCATTTCCGGGTGATTGAGCGGGACGCCAAGCCGGTCACCGGCGCGCCTTGGCGGGACACCGAATTGGTTGCAAGGAACGAACAGGTGCGCATCGCCTTCGTCGCCGACAATCCCGGCAAATGGCTATTCCACTGCCACATGCTGGAACACGTCGCCGCCGGCATGATTACCTGGATCGAGGTCGCCTGAGGCCGCTTCAATCGAACTTGAAGCCCTTGGACCGGACGAATGCGCCGAAATCGGCCCGTTCCGGCTTCGAATACAGCCGCGCCTTGTCTTCGCTCCAGGTATAAGGCGTCACGGTTCCGTATGCCTCTTCATCGGCGAAGCGCTGGTTGGCATAAGGCTGCAGGCCGGCGCGGCGGGCGTCGTAAGCATCGACGTGGCCTTCAAGCCCTTGTTCGCTGAAACGGTCCTTGTGCACGGTCACCGCAAGCGGCAGCCGCAGGCTGACTTTGCCTTCATGCGCCGGCCAGCCGAGGGTCATTCCCGCCGCCGGGAAAACATGGTCCGGCAACGCCAACATTTCGCTGATGGTGGCGGCGTGATTGCGCACCGCACTGATGGCGCAGCCGCCGAGCCCGACCCGTTCCGCCGCGATCTGGAACGTCGCCAGCACAATCGCCGCATCGACGGCGGCATTGAAGAAGGCGTCGAGGTGATCATTGACGAAGGGCCGACCCCGCCATTCATGAAGCTGCCGCTGGCGGCGATTGTTGCCGCAAAAAACCAGGAACGCCGGGGCCTTGCCGATCCAGGGGTCCTCCGGAAACAAATCGCCGATATTTTTTTTCAACGACGGGTCCTCAACGATGACGATGTCGCGTTGTTGCAGGTCGCTTTTCGTCGGCGCCGACAAGGCCGCCGCCGCAAGGGTCTCGATCAGGGCCGCATCGACGGGCCGGTCCAAAAATTTTCGATGCGAGCGCCACCCGGCCAGATAAGCCAGGGTGTCGTTGCCGGCGGCCGGTTCATACAAGGCCGGCGGGTCGCCGAACCGGTAGGCGAATTGATCGGCAAGCGATTTCGGCGGTTCGCTGGTCATTTTGAATTTCTCCTTTTAGCCTGAGACGTCCTTGAAACCCTTACCCGCCGCCGCCAGCCGTTCAAGCAACAGGGAGGGTGTGAACAAGTCGCCGTGGATATCGGCGAGGCGGCAAAGCGCGTCGAAGACCACCCCAAGCCCGACTTGATCGGCATAAAACATCGGCCCGCCCTTGTGCGCCGGGAAGCCGTAGCCATAAACCCAGATGACATCGATATCGGACGCCCTGAGCGCCAGGCCTTCGTCGAGGATTTTGGCGCCCTCGTTGATCAGCGTATAGAGGCAGCGCTGCTGGATTTCATCGTCGTCGATGGCGCGGCGTTCAAACCCCAATTCTTCCGACACGCCGAGGATGATGTCTTCGACCACCGCATCGGGGATCGGGGTGCGGCTTCCGTCTTCGTAAGCATACCAGCCGGCGCCGGTTTTCTGGCCGAACCGGCCCATTTCACAAAGCCGGTCGGCGATCGGTGAATAGCGCTCGTCGGCCGGCCTGGTTTCGGCGCGGCGTTGGCGAATGCGCCAACTGACGTCGAGCCCGGCGACATCGCCGACGGCAAACGGCCCCATGGCGAAGCCGAAATCATGGATCACCTTGTCGACCTGCCCCGGCAAGGCGCCTTCTTCGAGCAGGAAATGGGCCTGGCGGGTGTAGTGATGGTACATGCGGTTGCCGACAAAGCCGTCGCAAATCCCGACCAGGACGCCGACCTTTTTTAAACGGCGCGCCATCACTATCGCCGTGGCGATGGTCGGGGCCGAGGTCTCGGCACCGCGGACGATTTCCAACAACCGCATAATATGGGCGGGGCTGAAAAAATGCGTGCCGATGACCTGATCCGCCCGGTTGGTGGCGGCGGCGATCTCGTCGATATCGAGCGTCGAGGTGTTGGTGGCGAGAATGGCGCCGGGCTTGCAGACCTCATCCAGCTTGGCGAAGATTTCCTTCTTCAGGTCCATGTCTTCGAACACCGCTTCGATGACGATGTCGGCGTCCTTGATTTCGGCAATGTCGGTGGCGGCTTTGATCAGGCCCAGACATGAATCCATGCTGGCCTCGGTGAGCCTGCCGCGCTTGACCGACCCGGCGCAGGTCTTGGTGATACGGCTTAAGCCCCGTTCCAACACGTCGGGGTCGGTTTCCAATATCCGCACCGGAATACCGGCATCGGCGAAACACATGGCGATCCCGGCGCCCATGGTGCCGCAGCCGATCACCGCCGCGTTTTCGATGGCCAGGACCGGTGTGTCGCCGGGCACGTCGGGAATCTTGGCGGCCTCACGCTCGGCGAAGAAGATATGGCGCTGGCCTTTCGATTGTTCCGATTCCCGGCATTCGAGGAAAAGTGCCCGCTCTTTCTTGAGGCCTTCGTCGAACGGGAGTTTGGTGGTGTTTTCGATACTTTCGATGCAGTGCCAGGGCGCGATCAGGCCGCGGGCGCGGCGTTTGATCTTTTTGCGGCCGTCTTCGAAAAAACCAGCCTCGGGTTCGTCCACCTCCAGGTCGCGGACGCGGGGCGGCGGCCCGTCCTCATCGGCGCGGGCCAGGGCAAAGGCAATGGCGGCATCGAGGAGGTCTGCGTCGGCAATCTCATCGAAAATCCCAAACGAAAGCGCCGTCGCCGCGGTGACGGGCTTTCCACTGAGGATAATGCCGAGCGCCGCCTTGATACCGGTCAGCCGCGGCAGGCGTTGAGTGCCGCCGGCGCCGGGAATCAGCCCCAGCGTGACCTCGGGCAGGGCCACTTTGGCCGATGCATCCGCGATCCGGTAATGACAACCCAGCGGCAGCTCAAATCCGCCGCCATAGGCGACACCGTGAAGGGCGGCGACGACGGGCTTTGGGCAAGTTTCGATGATCTCGATGACGTCGGGCAGCGACGGCGGGATTGGGGGCTGGCCGAACTCGCGGATATCGGCGCCGCCGCAAAAACACCGCCCCGCCCCGGTCAGGACGATGGCCCGAACCGCGTCGTCGGCGCCGGCGCGCTCGACCTTATCGGCGATGCCTTGCCGAAGCCCGGCACCGAGCGCGTTGACCGGCGGGTTATTGAGGGTGATGACGGAGACGCCGTCACGGATACCGTATTCGACCAGATCACTCAATGAAACCGCCCTCCTCCCCGGCTTTTCAATTGATAATAAGGGCTTGGCGGATAAACGCCATAGCGGATCAGGATTGCGCCGGGACCGAATAAAGCGGCAGGGATTTTTGACCATGGAATACAGGGTGATTTCCGCGGACTGTCATATTGACCTGCCCTGGTTGCCGCCCGACCTGTTTACCGCCAACGCCAACAAGATATCGCTTTATCATCGTCTCCTTTCCCCCAGGATAGATGATCCGGTCGGGAATTTCGCCCTGCCTACCGCAATTCTCACGGATATGTTACATCTCAGGGCAAGGCCGCTTGCAGCCCCACACCGAGACCAAGGAGAGCCATCCCTATGAAATACCTACACACCATGGTGCGGGTCACCGATATCGACGCGTCCCTGGATTTTTATTGCAACAAGCTGGGGCTCACCGAAACCCGGCGCAAGGACAATGAGGCCGGGCGCTTTACCCTGATCTTTCTGGCCGCCCCCGAAAGCCTCGAGGCCGAGGTCGAGTTGACCTACAACTGGGATCCGGATCCGGAGCCCTATTCCGGCGGCCGCAATTTCGGCCATCTCGCCTTCGCCGTCGACAACATTTTCGAGACCTGCCAACACTTGATGGACAACGGCGTCACCATCAACCGCCCGCCCCGCGACGGCCGCATGGCCTTCGTGCGCTCGCCGGACGGCATCTCGGTCGAATTACTGCAGAAGGGCGACGCCCTGGAGTTGATAGAGCCGTGGGCGTCCATGGAAAGCACCGGCGAGTGGTAGACGACCCTCTGTTGCGACTATAATCGGGTCATGGATGATCTTCTTAATCTGGATGGGGATATGGAAAGTCTCCTGATCGGCCCCGGCGAGGCGCCAGCCTTTGACGTTGTCAACGCCGATGGCGCGGCGACGCTGCAACTTGTCTGCGACCATGCCAGCCAATTGGTGCCAGCGGCGTTGGCGAACCTGGGCCTCGATGACGGCCTTTTGAACCGCCACATCGGCCATGACATCGGCGCCGCCCAGGTGACCCGCCTGGTCGCTCAAGGATTGGACGCGCAAGCGGTTTTGGCCGGGTATTCCCGGCTGGTCATCGACCTCAACCGGCCACCGGGACACCCTGAATCGATCCCCGAAGTCAGCGATAATACCGCCATCCCCGGCAACCACAATTTATCCGATCCGGAACAAAACCAGCGCTTGACCGACCTGTTCGAACCTTATCATGACGCCATCACCGAGGCCCTGGCCCACCTGTGGCGGCGGGGAAAACCGCCGGCATTGTTTTCCATTCACAGTTTCACCCCCAATTTCGGCGACGAGGATCGCCCCTGGGACGTCGGCGTGCTGTGGAACCGCGATCCCCGCATCGCCAAGCCGTTAATGGAAAAACTGGAAGCCAAAGGCCTCAACGTCGGCGACAACCTGCCGTATTCGGGAGCCGACTTGGCTTACACCATCAATATGCACGGCGCCGCCGCGGGGCTGGCCAATTGCGTCGTTGAGATCAACCAGGATCAGGTCCGCGACCAGGCCGGGATTGAACGCTGGGCCGGGATTCTCACCGACGTCTTGGGCGAAATCCTGCTGACCGACGGTATTCACAAGGTTCAGGAGTATTGAAATGGCCGCCTCTGGACCCAGCTTCACCATCGGCATCGAAGAGGAATACCTGCTGGTCGACCTGGAGACCCGGGACGTCGCCAGCAACCCGCCGGAGGCGCTTTTCAAGGCCTGCCAGAAACGCATCAAGGGACTTGTGGCGCATGAGTTCCTGAAAGCCCAAATCGAGGTCAACACCGAGGTCTCGACCTCCGTCGCCGATGCCCGGAAAAATCTGGTGGACCTCAGGACCACCGTTGCCGAGGTCGCCGAGGAATACGGCCTGGCGCCGATCGCCGCCGCCACCCATCCATTCTCCCACTGGCAGGAACAGGACTACACCGACCTGAAACGCTACAAGGTGATTGCCATGGACCTGCAGACGGTGGTCCGCCGGTTGATGACCTGCGGCATGCATGTGCACGTCGGCATCGACGACGATGAGTTACGCATTGACCTGTTGAACCAGGTCAGCTATTTCCTGCCGCACCTGTTGGCGTTCAGCACCTCGTCGCCGTTCTGGCGGGGCGAGGATACCGGGCTGAAGTCCTACCGGTTGAGCGTCTTTGACGAACTGCCCCGCACCGGGCTGCCTAATGTTTTTGAATCCTGGCCCGAATATCAGCGCCATGTCGATGCCCTGGTCAACGCCGGCCTGATCGAGGACGCCACCAAGTTATGGTGGGATGTGCGCCCCAGCCACCGCTACCCGACCCTGGAAATGCGGATCACCGATGTCTGTACCCGGATTGACGATGCGGTCGCCATCGCAGCCTTGTTTATGTGCATCCTGCGCATGCTCTACCGGTTGAAGAAATCCAACCAGCGGTGGCGTCAATATGCCTCCATGCTGGTCGAGGAAAACCGCTGGCGGGCGCAGCGCTACGGCCTGGATGAAGGACTGGTGGATTTCGGCCGGGGCGAGATTGTCCCATGCGCGACACTGTTGGGGGAATTAATCGATCTGGTCGGAGAAGATGCCGATGCCTTGGGCTGCGTCAACGAGGTCAAACATCTGAAGAAAATCATGAGAAATGGCACTAGCAGCCATCGCCAACTTGCCACCTATAACAAAGCACTGAGCAAAGGCGCCAGCCAGCACGATGCCCTGGTAAAAGTCGTGGATTTGTTGATTAAGGAAACCCGAAAAACCGATTAGCGGTTGGGAAGCCTCTTAATTTTTAATTACGGTCCACCGACCATGACTTCCATGGAATCGATCGCCTTCGTCAGCGACGCCAATAAGGCGCGGCCTATGTCACCGCCATCGCCGGCAACTTTTTCACGTAGCACCGCACCCATGGCGTCAATGTGGGCCTTAACGATGCCAACCGCGTTATCGTCCTCACGGCAACCTTCGCCGGTGACATCGTACAGCATCTTTCCGAATGTGGAGATCAGCGGATAACCGAAGGTCCCCCCTTGGCCCCTAAGTTCCAGCGCCAACAAATTGATATTCTGAAAATGCCCGCCGCGTCCCCCATCTTCATCGGCTTCCAATGCCTGGTCACAAAGTTCCGACAACTTCGCCACGTAGCCTTGTGCCCAAGTGGTAAAATCGAGGGCGGCACGTTCAAGATGTTCTTCCGCTTCATTAAGAAGGTCCAGGGGCATTTCCGCAGGGCCTTGAAATCCAGCGCCGCCGGCCTTTTCCTTGAGGGTATTGGGCAGTCGGAAATACCAGACATCGGTGGGCGCCTTTGGTTTTACGACTTTATCCGCTGAATAAACGATAGTGACGTCGTCTTCCACTTTGACCCGCCTTTCCTTGCCCTTCGGTTCACTTTTCCGGCGGCGGCGGTCGGGGCCAAAGTATTTCGCCGTAGTGACGAATTGGCGCGGTTGTTCGATGACTTTGATCAAGTGCTTATAAATGGACTGAGCAGAAAAAGGCTTCGCCAGGAATTCGGTACACCCAAGGTCCCGGGCCGAATTCACGTAAGCCGTATCGGCGGCGCCGCTAAGCATGATAAAGGGCACCATCCGGTTCGCTGATTCCTTTGCCGTCCGCGCCCATCGGAGAAACAAAAGGCCGTTAATGGGCGCCATGACCAGATCTGAAATAATGATGTCCGGCGGGGTGTTTACGCCGGAGCTACTCAACTTCTTCATGTAGTCGATTGCTTCTTCGCCGGTTTTGGCCGTGCCGACACGTCCAAACTCGTAATAGCGCAGTAATTCCTCAATGGTTCGACGGATATAACCATTATCCTCGACAAGGAAAACACCGAGCCGGCTGAAATCATAACTGTCCAAAACAACGGTCTCCTTGAATACTTCTGCCAGAAACTTCTATTACAATTGTATGGTTAAGACCCCCTTAATCCTAGCGATTTGCGAACCCAATGAAGGGGCGCGAAATAGCCCTCAAACACCGCCTTGCCAGCATTCTCAAGCCCGCGTATGGTGCCGACCGGCCAATCCTAAGGGGGCCATTGAACCGGGTCGGGACGAAACTCCCGAAGCAATTTATTTAGACGGGAGTGAACGATAAAATGGCGGATGTTGGTGGCGTCGCGGGTGAACGGTTGAGGTCATTCATCGAGCGCATCGAAAGACTGGAAGAAGAAAAAGTAGCCCTCAGTGCTGATATACGCGAGGTTTACGCCGAGGCCAAAGGCGCCGGATTCGATATCAAGGTGATGCGCCAATTGATCCGGCTCCGCAAGATGGATAAGGACGACCGTTCCGAAATGGAAGCCATCCTGGACGTATACGAGCGCGCGCTCGATGCTTAAATAAAAGCCGCGACCCTATAAGCCGAAGTTGGCTTCCACGTAATCTTCCAGGCTTCTTAAGCACTCTTCCACCGGCATGGTGCCGGTATCGATTTCCAATTCAGGGTTTACCGGTATCTCATAAGGCGCCGAAACGCCGGTGAATTCAGGAATTTCACCCTGTCTGGCCTTTTTATAGTGGCCTTTCGGATCCCGTTCTTCACATACCTCGACTGTCGCACTCAGGTGAATTTCATGGAATTTTGCGCCCGCCGCCTGACGCGCGCCGGCGCGGTCGGCCCGATAAGGGGATATGAATGCGGTGATGGCAATCATGCCGGCACCGGCATACAGCGCCGCCACCTCCCCCACCCGGCGAATGTTTTCGGTTCGGTCTTCATGGGAAAACCCGAGATCGGAATTCAAGCCATGGCGAAGGTTGTCCCCATCCATCACGTAGACCTGTTTACCGGCATCGAATAAGCGTCGTTCCAATTCGAACGCGAGGGTCGACTTTCCCGCCCCCGGCAGACCGGTAAGCCACAAAACACCGCCATTGTGGCCATGGCGCCGGGCCCGGTCCTGATCGGTCACGGGGTGGCTTATCGCCTTGATATTTTTAGATTTTATGGCCATCAAGAGGTCTGAAAAAAGGCTCTAGCGGTTAGATAGATCGGCGACGAATTCGGCATAAGCATCCGTCAATGAAATGTTGAGCGATTCTACCCCGGAATTCCGTGCGTGAAATGCCCGAAAACGGTTTTGCCTTAATAAGATAGCCCTTGGTCCTAATGAATGCCAGCGGCTAGGCGGGTGGTTAGGAGGGCGGGGGTACATCGAATAATTCCTCGATCAATGGACATTCGGGAAGGGTCCCGTCGGCGCACCGAGAAACCATATCCGCCAGTACCTTTTCCATGACATCAAGGTCATTTTGCTTGGCTCGGACGTCATCTAGATGGCGGGCGGTGATCTGGCGAACTTCTTCGCAGGTCCGACCTTCACCGTCCACCAGCTGCAACAGGGCGCGGACTGTATCCAGGGAAAATCCCAGTTGGCGGGCGCGGAGAATGAAGGTTAGCCGTTTCAACGCCGCCACGCCAAAGTGGCGGTGCCCGCCTTGGCTGCGTGCTGGGGGCTCCAACAATCCTTCGCGCTCGTAATAGCGGATGGTTTCAACCTTGCAGCCGGTCCGTTTCGACAGCCCGCCGATGCTCATTCTGGGCAGAATATTGGTCATTTCAAAGGGTTCACGGTTATGTGTACACAAAACACTTGAATCTATAGTCACTACAGATTGTATGATGGGTGAAACTATAGGCAAGGAAAAAAATGGTTGAACAGGCGCAAGGAATGGCCGCCGGTCAGATGACCGGCCAGGAAACGATCACCGCATCAAACCCGCCGACAGACGGCGATGGCGCGAATCCCAGCCGCGAGAAGATGGTGGCGGCAGGCAGCATCATCGGCGGCTTGGCGGCGATGTCGTGCTGCATTTTGCCGCTGAGTTTATTCAGCCTCGGCGCCGGCGGCGCCTGGATCGGCAATCTGACGGCGCTGTCGCCCTATCAACCCTATGTCATCGCGGTGACCCTGGGCTTCCTGGGCGCGGGGTATTACATGGTCTACCGCAAGCCGAAACTGGAGGCCGGGGCCGAGGCCTGCGAGCCCGACAGCTATTGCGCCAGCCCGAAATCGACACGGATGGTCAAAATCGCCTTGTGGACGTCCACCGCCTTCGTCATCGCCGCCATTGCCTTTAATTTTCTGGCGCCGCTTTTGCTGGATACCTAATCAAAGGAAAAAACATGAGAACCCTCGCATTAATCTCGGCATTTACCGTTGTCCTGCTTTCGGCGCCCTTCGCCAATGCCGCAGAGACGTCGGTGACGTTAAAGATCAACGGCATGACCTGCGCGGCGTGTCCGTTTATCGTCAAGAAAAGCCTGACCCGGGTGGACGGCGTCAAAACGGTGAAGGTCTCTTTCAAGGAAAAAAAGGCATGGGTCGTCTTCGACGACCAGCAAACAACCCTTGCCGAATTGACTTCGGCGACGAAAAGTTCCGGGTTTCCGTCTGAACGCATCGACTAATGCAGGCCGGAGAAAAGATTATGGACGCCCAGGCATTCGAACGCTTCTCGGAACTCACCTGTCCCGAATGCGGTCATAAAAAGACCGAGGAAATGCCGACCGACGCCTGTCAGTTCTTCTATGAGTGCCAGTCCTGCAAGACCCTGTTGAAACCCAACGCCGGCGATTGCTGCGTCTTTTGTTCTTTCGGCACGGTCAAATGCCCGCCCATCCAGGCAAATGCTGACGGCTGTTGCTGATTAGGCTATGCTTCCGGAATAGGTTTTGTCCTTATCCGGAGGTTGAGATGCCTGTTTCAGGGTTTATCTATCCTTCCAAACGATCCTTAACCGTCTGTTTTCTCGGCGCGGGTGCCTTGCTGGCGTTCTCGTTGACCGTATCTCAGTCCGACGAAGCCTTGGCGAAGGCTGCCACCGATCCTATGCGCCCGGCCAAGGCCGAAGTGCCGCCCCTCGATGCGGCACCCACCCTATTGAGCAAACGGCATCGGAAACGGGGCCAAAGAGGCAGAAAGAAGAAGTCGGACGACAGCGACAACGGCCAGGAAAACGAATTTAAGTCCCGGATACGCCGTCGCGTCGGAAGGGATTTCCAGCATGCCGATAAAGACGGAGACGATAAGCTCAGCCGCGCCGAATGGAACCGAAGGGGAAACTTCGACCGCCTCGACACCGACGGGGATGGAGCCTTAAGCCTCCCGGAAGTGCTCGCCACGTACAAGGGCCATGACCAGAAGTTTTATGACTGGCCGCCCGATGACATGCGCAAAGCAACACCGGCAACCGACGCCAGCGCCGCCAAGGATCTTGTGCCCGCCTACAAACCCGCCAGCTATACCATATGCGCCATCACCCGCGGAAAGGGATGCCTTCCGACAACCGCTGTCGAACTCGGTCTTTTGGAAACCGGGTTGGGCCCGGTTTTTCCCGACAACGCGGTTTGTCCCGGCATCGATGACTATTTTGCCCTGGATTATACATTCAAGCGCGGCAAGGAAGCCTACCACGGCGGCATCGATATGCCGGTGCGGTGGGGAACGCCGATGATCGCGATGGCGGACGGCACCGTCGTCGGCAAATTCAAAGGAGAAAATTCGAAACGTGGCATCGAGATTTCCATCCGCCACAGCCCCGATGATACCGGGATACCGCTTTGGATCTATAGCAATTACGGCCACTTGGACAAGTTACCGGAGCAAAAGGTCGGCTAGCGGGTGAAGATGGGTGAAGTCCTCGGCCCGACCGGGAATTCGGGGCTTAGTGGCTCGGGAGGCAAACAATCCACGTCGCGCCGCCCGGCCATTCATTTTGCCGTTTTTTACAGCGAAAACCCAAACTACGCCCTGATCGACGAGATCATGATTCCGGTTGGTGGCCGCTGGATGGATCCCATCGCGCTTTATCGCCAAAAGCTGCCCCTGGACTCCGGCGCCATGAAAGCCCTGCCGGACGAAGAGAAAGGCGTCGCCACCCCGATCATGTTCGAGGACGGAATGACCTCCCCCGCCGCCACCAAATTGGTTTGGCCCTATACCTGTAAGCGGGGTTAGAGCACTTTCCGACCTTACACGGTCATTGTGACGGAGTCGTTTTGCGTCTGGGCTGCGCGCAACGCCTTGCGGACCGACTCACCACAAGGCATCACAATAATCGTGTAAGGTCGGAAAGTGCTCTAAGCGCCGCCGGGGGGCGTTTCCTTTTCGGTCGAGCGAAACTTGAACTGAAGGGCGACGGACAGACCCTTGAGAAGCGGCAGTGTCGCCAGCGTGCCGCCGATCGTCAGCGGCGTCCATAATACCGCATGTACCCAAAGCGCCGGCTGGTAGGCGAGTTCCACCCACAGCGCCAGCCCGACGATAATGCCGCCCAGCACCATGATCGCCGGCACCACCGGGCCGTCGCCGACGTCGTGGCCGCCGAAGCCCAGCCCGCAGTTGTCGCAACGCTCGGTGATCTTGAGATAGCTCTCGAACAGACGGCCATCGCCGCAACGGGGGCAGCGGCCGCGAAGGCCGGCCCCGAGTGGCGATATGGGCGGCGATCCGGTAGTCGTCACCCGGTCACGGCGGAACCACCCCACCAATAGACCCAGACGAACAGGAACAGCCACACCACGTCAACGAAATGCCAATACCAGGTGGCGGCTTCGAACCCGACATGGGCATCGGGGGTGAAGTGGTCGGCCCTGGCCCGGCGCCAGCAGACGATCAGAAAACACGTGCCGACGATGACGTGGAAGCCGTGGAAGCCGGTCGCCAGATAGAAGGTCGTCGAATAAATGCCGCCGGTGAACATAAATGTCGCATGCACGTACTCATAGGCCTGGAAGCCGGTAAAGGTCATCCCCAACAGCACCGTTATCAGGAGCCATCGGGCCGTTTTCTTGTTATTGCCTGCAAGCAAGGCATTGTGGGCCAAGGTTACCGTGGCCCCGGAAGACAGCAGGATGATCGTGTTCAGGAACGGAATCGACCAGGTATCCAGCGGCACGACATCCTTGGGCGGCCACGCCTCGGGCGCCACCAGCGAAAAAACCGGCATCGAGGAATGGAAAAAGGCCCAGAAGAAGGCGAGAAAGAACATCACCTCGGATGCGATGAACAGCACCATGCCCATGCGCAGGCCGTGGCGCACCACGTCCGTGTGATCGACGCCGCTTCGGGCCTCGGCAATGATATCGCGCCACCACCGGTACGCCATCCAAATCAGGATCAGGGTGCCCGTGGCGAACAGGAAAATCGTGCCGCCCTTCATGTACCAAACCCCTCCGACCGCCATGATGAAGGCGGCCAGCGACCCCACCGCGGGCCAGGGGCTCGGTTCGACCATGTGGTATGGGTGCTTTTTTATCTGCTCGCTTGCCATTCTTTCACTCTCCGTGTCATCAACTGGGCGGCGGGGCCTTGGTGGGGGCCAGCGCCTTTACCTGTTTCGCGTTCTTGCCGCCGTCGTCGCCATCGTCGCCGTTCTTGTTACGGTTTTGGGCGGGGAAGAAGGTATAGGACAAGGTGATTACCTTGACGTCCCGGGTGTTGGGATCGGTGAAGATTTCCGGATCGACGTAGAACTGCACCCCCATCACCGCTTCCTCGCCGGGTTTGAGGCGTTGTTCGGTAAAACAGAAACATTCAATCTTGGAAAAATATTCACCGGCCTTGAAGGGCGTCACGTTGTAGGTGGCGGTGCCGGTGGTGGTCCGGTTCGATAGGTTGCTGGCCCGGTAGTTAATCTCGGTCTGGGCCCCGGCACGAACCAGGATTTTCTTTTGCTCAGGTGCGAACCGCCAGGGCAGCGCCGGATTGACGTTGGCGTCGAAGCGGACGGTAATTTCCCTTGCCGCCACGGCTCCTCCCTTGGACGCGGACTCGGACGGGGCCGCCGCCGCAACCTTCGGGGTGCCGCCGAAACCGGTGACCTGGCAGAAAAGCTGGTAAAGGGGAACCGCGGCGAAGGCCAGCCCGACCATGCCGCCGGCGACGGAGAACAATACCAGGGCGGTGGCTTTATTATTTTTACGCGGTTTGTGCATCGTCCCGAATCCCGCCCCCTATTCCGCCGCTTGTTTTTCGGCCATGTCCGGCAGGTCTTCATGGGTGTGGAAAGGCGCCGGGCTTTCGACCGTCCATTCGAGCGTCGTCGCGCCTTCGCCCCACGGGTTGGCCGGGACCTTTTCGCCCGAGCGCAAGGTCACCCAGACGATATAGAAAAACAGCAACGTCGACGCCGTGGTCATATAGGCGCCGAGGGAGGAAATGTAATTCCAGCCGGCAAAGGCGTCCGGATAGTCGGGAATGCGCCGCGGCATTCCGGCCATGCCGAGGAAGTGCTGCGGAAAAAACACCACGTTGACGCCGATAAAAAACAGCCAGAAATGAATCCTCGCCAGAAGCTTCGGATACTGGCGCCCGGACATCTTGCCGATCCAATAATAGAAGCCCGCGAACATGGCGAAGATCGCCGCGATCGCCATCACGTAATGAAAATGGGCGACGACGAAATAGGTGTCATGAAACGCGATATCCATGCCGGCGTTGGCCAGCGCGACGCCGGTGACGCCGCCCATGACGAACAGGAAAATAAAGCCGCAGGCGAACATCATCGGGATGCGGAATTCGATCGAGCCTCCCCACATGGTCGCCAGCCAGCTGAAAATCTTGATCCCCGTGGGCACCGCGATCACCAATGTCGCCGACACGAAGTAGGCCCGTGTATCGACATTCAGGCCGGAAGTGTACATGTGGTGCGCCCACACGATAAAACCGACGAAACCGATGAAGGACATGGCATAGGCCATGCCCAAATAACCGAAGATCGGCTTCTTTGAAAACGTCGAGATCACCTGGCTGATGATGCCGAAGGCCGGAATAATGATGATGTAGACCTCCGGATGGCCGAAGAACCAGAACAGGTGCTGCCACAGGAGCGGGTCGCCGCCGCCCGCAATGTCGAAAAAGGTGGTGCCGAAGTTACGGTCGGTGAGCAGCATGGTCAGGGCGCCTGCCAGCACCGGAATCGCCAGCAGCAACAGGAACGCGGTTACCAGAATGGCCCAGCAGAACAGCGGCATCCGGTGCATGTTCAGGCCCGGCGCGCGCATGTTGAAGATGGTGGTGATGAAATTAACCGCGCCCAGCACCGACGACGCGCCGGCCAGGTGCAGGCTGAGAATACCTAAATCCACTCCCGCGCCGGGATGGTAGTCGGCATTGGCAAGCGGCGGATAGACGGTCCAGCCGGTGCCCGGCCCGCCTTGGGTGAAGGCGGCGATCAGAAGCAGGACAAGGGCGGCGGCGAGTAACCAGAAACTGATGTTGTTCATGCGCGGGAACGCCATGTCCGGCGCCCCGATCATCAGCGGCACGAACCAGTTGCCGAAACCGCCGATCATCGCCGGCATGACGACGAAAAACACCATGATGAAGCCGTGCCCCGTCACCAGCACGTTATAGAACTGGAAATAGGCGGCCTCGTTATCGATCCCGAACAGGTTGAATTGGATCCCGGGTTCCGCCAGTTCCATGCGAATCAGAAGCACCATGGCGCCGCCGACGAATGCCCCGATCATCGACAGCACGATATACATGGTGCCGATGTCCTTGTGGTTGGTGGAATAGAGCCACCGCCGCCACCCCGTCGGGTGGTGCCCGTGGCCATCGCCGTGAGCAGCCTTAGCCGCCGTTGCTTCGTTCGCCATCATTCAACCTTTACAAAATTCATTTGATTTCAATACATTAACGAGAGACGTTGGGCATGTCCGCCTTCGCCAGTTTAGCCGCCGCGGGGGTTTCCTCGCTGGCGAATTCCTTTTTCGCCTTTTCAACCCAGGCGGCGAAGTCGGCCTTGGACATGGCCTTGACGTGGATCGGCATGAACGCGTGATTGACGCCGCAAAGCTCCGAGCACATGCCGTAATAATCGCCCTCTTCATTAATGTTGACCCAGGCTTCGTTGGTGCGCCCGGCGACGGCGTCGAGCTTGATCCCGAACGAGGGAACCGCCCAGTTGTGGATCACGTCGGAAGACGTGAACAGAAGCCGGATATTGGTCCGGGCCGGCAACACCACCGGATTGTCCACCGTCAGCAAACGGGGCTGGCCTTTCTTCAACTCGTCATCGGGAACGATGACGCTGTCGAACTCGAAATCGCCTTGGTCGGGATAGGAATAGGACCAATACCACTGATTGCCGGTGACTTTGAGGGTCATCTCGGCGTCCTGGGCCTTGTCCGCGAAATAAAGCAGTTTCAGCGACGGAATGGCGATGATGACCAGGATGAGAATCGGGACCCCGGTCCAGATGACCTCTAACATGGTGTTGTGGGTCGTTTTCGAGGGTACCGGGTTGGATTTGGCGTTAAAGCGGTAGATGATGTAACACATGATCGACAACACAAAGACGACGATCGAAACCTCGATGAAGAGCAGCATGTTGTGAAACGACATGATTCTTTCCATCACCGGCGTGGCCGCGGGTTGAAACCACATCTGCCAGGGTTCGGAACGTCCGGCGGCGAAGGCGTCACCCGTCATAAAGGCCGATGACAAGGCGCCGGGCACCAGCGCCAGCGCCAGAAATTTAATTATTTTGAGCATACCAACCATTCCAATAATGCCAAAAAATATAGGGATATATCCGATCCCGGCTTCTTTTTATCCGCCCCGAGCCAATCAGGCAAGCGCCGTTTTTAATAGTTATTATAGTAAATAAGAACAACACTTAAATGGCCGCAACTATCCTAAGTAGCCGCCATCGGCTTGCGTGGCGCCGTTCTTTCGCCCGAATCCCACCCACAGCGATTGCAACGGGCGGGCGGCACGGGTAAGAAACGTTTCCATCGCAAAGGATTCGAGGACACCGATCATGAGATTGAACAAACGGATGTTGGCCGTGATCCTTATCGCCCTGGTGGTATTCATGTACGCCTCCGTCCTCATCAAGTTTTCCTGACCGTCTTCGCGGGAACACCGAAGATGTTGGAAATCCAGGACCTGACCCACGTCATCGCGGCGCTCAACAGCGCCACCGTGATCAGTCTCGGCGCCGGCTATGCGTTCATCCGCCATGGCGACAAGCGGCGGCACCGGGCCTCGATGATTACGGCGATTGTCCTGGCGGCCGTCTTTCTTGTCGTTTACGTGATTTACAAGGCCAATGCCGGCTTCGCCAGGTTCGGCGGGGAAGGCCTCATCCGGCCCTTCTACTTCAGCATCCTCTTCGCCCATATCCTGGGCGCCATCGCCATCGTGCCATTGGTGCCGGCGACGCTCTACCGTGCGCTGAAGGGCCGCTTCGAAGACCACCGCCGGCTCGCCCGCTGGACCTGGCCGTTGTGGATGTACGTCGGCGTTTCCGGTGTTGTCGTCTACGTCATGGCGGTGCATCTTTATCCTTATGTCCCCATCTGAACCTTCCCCCGGCGGCGGCGCGTTCACACCCGCCCAGGCGCAACGCTGGAGCCTTTATGCCGGGTTCGCCGGGGCCGCCGCCAAGCCGGCGGCGCGGCGTGAGATCTGGGGGTGGTCGGCGCTGGCCATGCTGTCCCTGGGCGTGGCCGGGGTGTTCGCGCTGCTGGTCGCGCTCAGCCGGGTTCCCGGCGCCGCCGAGGCGATTCCCTGGCCCGTCAAGTTCTTCGAAAAGGGCCTGGTCCTGCATGTGGTTTTTTCCTTCGTCGTCTGGTTCCTGAGTGTGCTCGGCGGCATGACGGCGCTGACGACGCAACGCCTTTCGGCCGGCAACCCCCGCTGGAACGGCCTTGGCCCGGCGGCGGTCGCGGGCGCCGTGCTGGCGTCGGTGGCATTGTTCGTCCCCGCCTGGATGGACCGGGGCGAGCCGTCGCTTAATAACTACGTGCCGGTCATCATCGACCCGGTGTACTACGCCGGCCTGGCGCTTCTGGCGGCGAGCCTGGCGCTGGCCGTCATCCGGCTGCTCGTCAACCTGCCCCGGCGCCGTGGGCCGCTGGAGCCGGTATCCCTTTCGGTGATCGCCGCCGGGTTGATCTATCTGCTGGCGCTGGCCTGTTTCGCCCTCGCTTGGCTGGCGCTCGCCGGCGATCCCGACAACGCCATTACCGCCGCCTTCAACGAGGACCTGTTCTGGGGCGGCGGCCACGCACTGCAGTTCGTCAATGTCGGCCTCTTGTTATGCGCTTGGTATGTGTTGGGTGGGATCGGCCTCGGGCAACCCGTGGTCCACCCGCGCTTGATGGCCACGGCCTTGCTGGCGCTGGTGGTCTCGGCGTTGCCGGCGCCGTTTCTCTATGCCGTTTTCGAGCCGTTCTCGGCCGATCAGGCGGAAGCCTTCACCAACCTTCAATACCTGCTGGCGCCGCCGGTGCTGCTGGTTGCCAGCGGCGGTGTGGCGACGGCATGGAAACGGCGGCGGAACGGCGAAGCACTGCCGTGGGCGGACCCTGTTTTCCTGTGCTTGGCGCTGTCGGCGTTGGTATTCGCCACGGGTGGCGTGTTGGGGCTTTTCGTCGATGGCGCCGACACCCGGACACCGGCCCACTATCACGGCGTCATCGGCGGCATCAACCTCGCCTTCATGGGCCTATTCTTCGGCCTCTTCCTGCCGCTCCTGGAACGGGCCTTGCGGCGGGGCAAGGCAGTCTCCGCATCGATCTGGCTTTACGCCATGGGCCAGGTGCTTCACGCCCTGGGCCTTTACTGGGCCGGCGGCTACGGCGCGCCGCGCAAGGTCGCCGGCGCCGATCAGGGGTTAGAAGGTCTCGGCGCCACCGCCGGGCTTTACCTGATGGGCGTCGGCGCGGTGATTGCCGTCGTCGGCGGGGTGATGTTCATTTTCATGGTTTCCAAGGCGCTGTTGAAAAAAATATAAAGCCCCAGTATATAATGGCTCTAATATAAGGACGGCATCCCCGGCAAAGAGGAAACCCCGTGACCGACAAGACAATCGCAACGGCGGATAAGGCGGCCATTGCCCCGGCGAAGGCCGATAAGGCAACGCCTGAGCCCCGCTTCCGCGTCACCAACTACGCCCTGCTGTTAAAGCCCCGGGTGATGTCGCTGGTGGTGTTCACCGCCGCCGTCGGGCTTCTGCTGGCGCCGGGGGCAATCCAGAACCTGGACCTGTTGAGCGCGGCGACGGCGATTCTTTGTATCGCCATCGGCGCCGGCGCGTCGGGCGCCATCAACATGTGGTACGACCGCGATATCGACCTGCACATGTTACGGACCATGAACCGGCCGTTGCCGGCGGGCCGCCTTGCGGCAAGGGAAGCGCTGATTTTCGGGGTCATTCTCTCGGTCGGCTCGGTCGCCATCATGGCCGGCATGGTCAATCTGGTCGCGGCCGCACTGTTGGCGGCGACCATTCTTTATTATGTGTTCATCTACACCGTCTGGCTGAAACGCCGCACCCCGCACAACATCGTTATCGGCGGCGCCTCCGGCGCGTTGCCGCCGGTGATCGGCTGGGCCGCGGTCAGCGGCGACGTCGGCCTCGGCGCGGTGATCCTGTTTCTCATTATCTTCCTGTGGACGCCGCCGCACACCTGGGCGTTGGCGTTGTTCCGGCGCGGCGATTACGAAGCCGCCGGGGTCCCCATGCTGCCGGTGGTCGCCGGCGAGAAGGAAACCAAACGCCAAATGCTGATCTATACCGCGCTGCTGGTGCCGACGACGTTGCTGCCGGTTTTCATCGGCATGTCCGGGGCGCTCTATGGGGTCGCGGCAACGGTGTTAGGGGTGCTCTTCGCCCGCCATGGCTGGCGGGTGCGGAAAGACAGCGGCGAGACCGGCGGCAAAACCGCCCGGCCGATGTTCTTCTTTTCCATCCTCTACCTGTTTTTGATTTTCTTCGCGCTGTTGATCGACCGGGCGTTGTTCTTCCCGGTTTTTTAGCGGTTAGCCCCCGGGGCGACAAGCCGCCGCCCCGCAACCCTGGGCGTCGATGGTGACGTTCCGGCGCGCCGCCCATTCATCCCCCAAGTCTGACAATGCCGCTTCGTCGAGGAACTGTTGGGCCATGCCGAACAGCACCCCTTCTTCTTTCTTGAAGTGGGCATAGGCCAAGTCCAAAAACTGATGGATTACCGATTTAAGGGCGCCGACATCGGTTTCCTGCTTGGCCGCGGTGAGAAGGTCTTCAATGCCGCGGTGTTCCGAACGCATCACGGCAAGCGGCCCCATCTCGCCTAAGTGGGGTTCCAGGCGGGGGAACAACAGGTCTTCCTCGATCTGGGAATGCGAAAGAATTAGCCTGTCCAACACCGAGACGGCGGCAAGTATTTCTTGAACGTCATTGGAGGTCTTAGCCGTTTCCCGCAGGGACTCGAATAATTCGTACATGACCGCGTGTTCACCCAGCAGGGCATCGGTGAGCTTCATAAGGGGTTCCTTGTCGTTATTAGCATTGCGCCGGTGGAAGATAGGGCAAAGATATAACGACGCGACGAAGAGACATCCTTGATCTTAGTTAACTAGGCACGATTGGCCTGAATAGACGCAAGCCCCCCGGTTTTAGCCGTCAATTGATTTTTCTCTCGCAAGCAAACGGCCATATGACCTTAGCCCCTGTCGGATGCACTTTTCCATCCTGGTCCATATAGGCGACTTTCACTTTTTGCTGTCGCTTTCTGGCTGGATCAATGGGTGACATGTCCCCTGAAAGAAGCTGGAGATAGTCATAACGATATTTCCATTTTCTGTTGCCGACTCGGATAGTTTCTTTTCCAAAAATATTCAAATGCAGATGAATGTATGTTGCGCCTTTTCCGGTCTTCCCGACAAACCCTATGACCTGCCCTTTTTTTACCGCCTGATTTGAGTTCACGTTAAAGCCGGATAAATGAACATAGCTGGAATAGAGGCCATCGTGTGGCGAGCCATGCTCTATGACGACGAATTTACCGCGGCTTTTATGAAGTTCTTCGTCTCGGTCAATAACCTGTCCATCGGCAACCGCTAAGATGGGCGTGCCTTCCGGCAACGCCCAATCAACTCCGGCATGATACGCCCCATGGCGTTTCGACCTCATTCTCCCGGAGCGATTGAGACGGCTGGCAAATCCCAGGGTCATCTCAGGACATTTCGCCTTTTTCGGCATTTCCAATGTCAAACCGGTTTCAAAAATGCCTGCAGCGATATACTCCTTTTCCAAATCGGTCTCTGCACCTCTGCTGAGGGTTGGGCCGGCCGCCAATGCGGCACAGAAGACCGCGACCGTAAAAATATTCCCGAATTTGAATGAACGAGGAGAAGGCATCTGAATTCTCCCGCACGCAGAAGAAGTCAAAGATTTTAGCACAAAAACCTATCGTCTGGAACTGCCGCTTATCCGCAGCCCGCCTTTATCCATTCGCCCCCCGGCGTCAGCCGCCCGCCTTTATCCATTAGCCCCAAGACACGCCAGCATCGAGTTGGCCATTCCCCGCATCATTTCCGCGTAAAGCCCCGGGCCTGGTTTTAGGCCGGCGCCCAAGGGATCGAGGCTGCCGATGCCGGCGCCGGTTCCCTGGGTCAGGGTTCGCACCAGCGCCGGGGTGAATTGCGGCTCGGTAAAGACGCAGACGATCTGGCTGGCGATGATCCGGCGGCGCAGCGCCGATACCCGTTTGGCGCCGGGCGGGCGGTCAGCCTGAATGGCGACGGCGCCGTGGGCGGCCAGATCGAAGCGCTTTTCGAAATAGCGGTAGGCGTCGTGATAGACCAGATACGGCACCACGGCGACGGGCTTAAGGGTTTGGTGCAGCTCCCGTTCCAGGACGATCAACCCGGCCCGGACTTTTTTACCGTTTTCGCGGTAGCGCGCCGCGTTGGCGGCATCGATGTCCCCCAGCACCCGAACCATGTCCTTGACCATGCGGGCGGCGATGCGGGGGTCGAGCCAGTTGTGGGGTTCTTCCCCGCTCTCTCCCTGGCCAGCCAATTTGACGGCGCGGACGTTGTCGGCCAGCGCCGCCACCGGCTTGACCAAAAAGCCTTCCATCGCCGGCCCGATCCAGAACACCACTTGGGCACCATGCAGCATCTTGGCGTCCGACGGCTTCATCACATAATCATGCGGCGAGCGGGCGCCCCTGACCAGCAGCCCCGGCGAAGCGACTCCGTCCATGACGCCTGCCAACAGCGAATGCAGCGGCGCGATCGAGGCAACTGCCTTGACCGCTTCGGCGCGCACCGGCAGCGCCGCCGAGACGAGGGCGATAAGGGCGATTACGGCAATACGATAAAACGATCCGGTCATGGCCGGGAGACTAAACCGCCGCTAACCCTTTGGCGACGATAGATTCTAATGCTTGACCTGATAGCCGGTTTTGAAGATCCACCATACGCAAGCCAAGCAGATCGTCAGGAAGCCTAAGATCATGCCGAGGCTGGTCATCAGACTGACGTCGGCGATTTCGTAGAAGCTCCAGCGGAAGCCGCTGATCAGGTAGAGCACCGGGTTGAACAAGGTCACCTTTTGCCAAAACGCCGGCAGCATCTCGATGGAATAGAAACTGCCGCCCAGGAACACCAGCGGCGTCACCACCAGCAGCGGGATGATCTGTATTTTCTCGAAATTGTCGGCCCAGATGCCGATGATGAACCCGAACAGGCTGAAGGTGATCGCGGTTAGGCCTAAGAACAGCAGCATCCACACCGGATGCATGATCTGCAGCGGCACGAAGAACCCCGCGGTGGCCAGGATGATGGCGCCGAGCAGCACCGTTTTGGTCGCCGCCGCGCCGACATAGCCCAATACGATCTCGAAGTACGATACCGGCGCCGATAATAGCTCATAGATGGTGCCGGTGAATTTCGGAAAATAGATGCCGAACGAGGCGTTGGCGATGCTCTGGGTCATCAACGACAGCATCACCAGCCCCGGCACCAGGAAGGCGCCATAGCTGACGCCCTCGATTTCGGTAATTCGCGACCCGATGGCGGCGCCGAAGACGATAAAATACAGCGACGTCGAGATCACCGGCGAGACGATGCTTTGAAACAAGGTCCGCCTCGTGCGCGCCATCTCGAATTTAAAGATCGCTTTGACCGCGTGAATATTCATGCCGCCCCCTTGACCAGGTTGACGAAAATATCCTCCAGCGAGCTTTGCGTCGTCTGCAAGTCCCTGAATTTGATTCCCGCCTCATTCAGCGCGGCCAACAAGGCGGTAATGCCGGTCCGCTCCGCATGGGTGTCATAGGTATAGACCAGCCGGGCGCCGCCGTCGGCCAGTTCAAGATTGTAGGGCTGCAAGTGCGGCGGGATGGTTTGCAACGGTTGGTGCAGATATAGCGTCAACTGCTTCTTGCCCATTTTGTTCATCAGTTCGGCTTTGTCTTCGACGACAACGATCTCACCGTTGTTGATGACCCCGACGCGCTCGGCAATGGCTTCGGCTTCTTCGATGTAGTGCGTGGTCAGGATGATGGTGACACCGGAGGCCTGCAGGGCGCGCACCATCTGCCACATCTCCTTGCGCAATTCGACATCGACGCCGGCGGTCGGTTCATCCAGGAACAGGATATTAGGCTCGTGGGAAAGCGCCTTGGCGATCAACAGCCGGCGTTTCATACCGCCGGAAAGCTCCGTAATCATACTGTCTTTCTTGTCCCACAACGACAGCTCCTTGAGCACCTTCTCAATATGGCCGGGGTCGGATTTCTTGCCGAACAGTCCGCGGCTGAAATTGACCGTCGCCCATACGGTCTCGAAGACTTCGGTGGTCAGTTCCTGCGGCACCAGCCCGATCAGGCTGCGGGTCTGGCGGTAATCGGTGATGATGTCGTGGCCGTCGACGCTGACGGTGCCCTCCGTCGGGTTGACGATGCCACAGATAATGTTGATCAGCGTCGTCTTGCCGGCGCCGTTGGGGCCTAGAAGCGCTAGAATCTCGCCACGGCGGATGTCCAGGCTGACACGTTTAAGCGCCTGGAAGCCGGAGGCATAGGTTTTCGACAGGTTGGAGACGGAAATCAGGGTGTTCATGGCCGGGACACATTCGGGCTTTGCCGGCACCAGGTCAATTGCGGAAAAATGGGCCGGCCCCCTAAACAGCCGGCCTTTTTTATTAATCCCGGTGACGCCGCGATTATTCCGGCAGCATTTCGTCGACTTGTTTTTCGACGGCTTTCGAATCGCCGAGCAATCCGGCATGAAGGTCGACCGACATCGGGTCGGGATAGACGTCTTCCTGGCCGGATTCCAGCGCCTCGAAGATGGTGTTGACGACCTCATGGGGCGGGGTTTTTTCCATCGGAAAGCCTTCCGCCATGTCGGTATCGACCGGGCCGGGATAAACCCCGAGCACGGAAGTCCCTTGCACCGCCAGTTCCGCCCGGATGCCCTGGGTCAACGAATGCACCGCCGCCTTCGACGCGCTGTAGGACCCCAGCGCCGGGAAGTTCACGTAGCTGGCGATGGAGGCCAAATTGATGATGGCGCCGCCGCCGTTGGCGGCCAGCACCGGCGCGAAGGCGCGGGTCATGTTGAGGGTGCCGAAATAATTGGTTTCCATTTCGCCCCGCGCCGGATGGTCGTCCTCGGCGGCAATTAAGCCTGCGAAGGCGGCGATGCCGGCGTTGTTAATCAAAAGGGTGACATCGGTATGGTTTTCGGCGGCGGTGAGAATCATGTCCGGCTTGGTGACGTCGAGGGCGACCGGGATGACCCGGTCCGGCGCCGAAGCGACTACGTCGGTCAACGTCTCCACATCACGGGCGGTGGCGTACACCTTGGCCGCGCCCCCGGCCAGCAGTTCCTCGACGAAGGCCCGCCCGATACCCCGGTTGGCGCCGGTGACAAGGGCGATGGAATTCTTGATGTTCATAATTTGGCAGTCCTCTTTAGGGTTTGTTGAATGATTGTTCAAAACTTTACCGACTATATTGAACGATCATTCAAAACACAACAGGAAATTTATGTCAGGATGCTTTTTACGTGTTTCACGGTGTCTTCGAGCACGGTGGGGTCGCCACGGCCGCGGGTCATCATGCGGCCGCCCATAATCAAACTCTGCAATATACGGGCGGTCCGGGCGGCATCGAGGCCGGCATTGATCTCACCGTTTTTTTGGCCTTGCTTGATCATGCGGCGAAAGAACGCCTGGAATTCTTCGATCCCCTGGCGCACGGCCCGGTCCATCTCATCATCCTTGGGCGCGCCTTCGACAATTGAGTTGGTCATAAAACAGCCGCAGTTGTCCGGGTTATCGCGGACATCGTCGATCATGTGCTCGAACACCGCCAAAATCGCCTTGCGGGGGGTGTGTTTTTCCTCAACCTCGGAAAGAAAGGACAGGGCCTGGGCGCCGTACCGGTCGAGCGCCTTTTGAAAGAGCGCCTTCTTGGGACCGAAGGCGGCATAGATGCTGCCCGGATTGATGCCCATGCATTCAACCAGACACCGCATCGAGGTCGCCTCATAGCCCTGCCGCCAAAACATCAGCATCGCCTTGTCGAGGACCTCATCCTCGTCGAATTTCTTTTCCCACGGCATGGTGATGGTGTAGCAGGTTTTGAACGATCCTTCAATATAGGTCTATAATGGCAGAAACCGGGGGCCTGCGTTTGTTATTAATATGTCCGGGCATCCAAAATCGTATATAATCCGGCGCCCCCAGGACGGGGCCAAAAGCAGAATTGGGAGAAATGCTTGATGTCCTTGGTGAAACGCATAATGCCGTTGATCGCGGCGTTAATTTTCAGCCTGGTCCTTGCTGGTGACAGCAGCGCCCAGCGCAAAGGCGGTAAACGGAAAGCGCCCCCCCATCTGGTCGAGATCATCACGGTCGAAACCGTGCCGCTCAGTTTCGAGACCGTGCGCACCGGCACCCTGGCCGCCCGCAAAAGCGTGCGCATCTTCAACCAGGAAGAAGGCCGCATCGACCACATCACCGTGCGCGAGGGCGACAAGGTCAAGGCCGGCACCATCATCGTCAAACTGGACCGGCGAATTCTTGCCGCCGAACTGGCCAAGGCGGCGGCCAAGCGCCGCCAGGTGGAAGGAACCCTCAAGCGCGTGCGGGAACTGTCGCGCAGGAACGTCACCTCGCAAGAGCGGCTCGACATTTCGGAAATGGATGTCAGCGTCGCCAAGGCGGAAGAAAAGCTGATTGCCACCCGCCTGGATTACACCCAAATCCGCGCCCCCTTCGACGGTATCGTCACCGAACGCAAGATCGAACCGGGCGATATCGCGCCCCGCAATACGCATCTGTTGACCCTGATCGATGCCAATACGCTGTTCACCACGGTATCCGTCTCGGAACTGGTGATTCCACGGCTCCGGATCGGGGCCAGCGTCGATGTCCGCATCGATGCGCTGGGCGACCAGGTCTCAAAGGGGCGGATCGGGCGGATCCATCCCATCGTCGACCCCCGCACCCGTCAGGGCACCATCGAAGTTGAACTGGACCCGGTGCCGGCCGGCGCCGTCGCCGGGCAATCGTGCCGGGTTCGTTTGCGTACCCCGAAAGCCGACCGGCGGGTGATTCCCTTTGCCGCCCTTCGCCGCGACCGGGAGGGACAATTCGCCTTCGTCGTCGTCAAGGGCAAAGCGGCGGTCAAGCGAGTGCGCACGGGTCTTCGCCTCGACCACCGGGTCGAGATCCTCGAAGGCTTGGCCGCCGGAGACAACGTCGTGGTCCGCGGCTTCCTCGACCTGCGCGCCGGCAAGAAGGTCAGCGTCGTCAATAATGGCCGCCCGATGTCCAACACGGGGTCCAAGAAAGGGGCCAAGGCAAAGTCCAAGGAAGGTTCGTGATAAAAAAATCTTCTGATCGCCACGGCGGCCTCGCCGCCTGGTCAATCCGCCACCCGGTCGGTATCGCCATGCTGACGCTGGCGGCCTCGGTGCTCGGCGTCATCAGCTACGGGCGGTTGTCGGTCGATCTGCTGCCGGAGATCAAATATCCGGGCGTCCGGGTCCGCATCATGGACCCCGGCGTGTCGGCGCGGATCATGGAAGACGCGGTCACCCGCCAGTTGGAAGAACAGCTCGCCGTCACCGAAGACGCCATCGCCGTCGAATCGACGACGACGGAAGGCCGCTCAGCCGTCAATCTCACGTTCCAGTACGGCAAGGACATCGATAGTGCGCTGCGCGACGCCTCGACGCGCCTGGACCGGGCCAAGCGCTTCCTGCCCGACACCATCCGCCCGCCCGTCGTCTTCAAATTCGACCCGTCGCAAATTCCGGTCGCCGAGTTCGTCGTCGCCTCTCCGCTGCAAAGCCCGGTCAAGCTCAGGGATTGGGTCGATTATCAATTTTCCAAATGGTTCGTGAACCTGCCCGGCGTCGCCGCCGTCGAAGTCGGCGGCGGGCTGGTGCGTGAAATCCAGGTGCTTCCCGACCCGGCACGCCTGAGCGGCATGCGCCTGACCGCCGACGACGTCGTTAACGCCATCGAACGGGCCAATCTTCAGGAAGCGGCGGGACGCCTGGAAAGCGGCCGCCGGGAATATATCGGCCGCACCACGGGCCGGTTTGCTTCCATCGAAGACATCCGGCAACTGCCCTTGCGCCTTCCCGACGGCGGCACCGTGCGGCTCAAGGATGTCGCCGAAATCGTCGATGGCCATGAGGACGACCGGCTCAGGACCCGGCTCAACGGCCTGCCGGGGATCAAGGTTTCGATCCAGAAGCAGCCCGACTCCAACACCGTCGCCGTGGTCCAGGCCGTCAACGACCGCATGGCCTGGCTGAAGGAACGCTCGCTGATGCCGTCCGATATCACCATCAAGCCGGTCGCCGACCAATCCGTCTATATCCGCAATGCCCTTCGCAACGCGGCCACGGCGGCGGCAAGCGGGGCGCTGCTGGCGATGTTGGTGGTCTACCTGTTCCTGGGCGACCTGCGCCGGACCCTGGTGGTCGGCACCGCGATCCCGGTTTCCATCCTGGTCACCTTCGGCCTGATGGGCATCGGCGGTTGGACCCTCAATATCATGACCCTCGGCGGCCTGGCGCTTGGCGTCGGCATGGTCGTCGACAGCACCATCGTGATGATCGAAAACATCTACCGTCACCAGCGCCACGGCGTCGCCGGCGCCGAAGCCGCCGAAGACGCCGCCAAGGAGGTCAACAGCGCCATCGTCGCCTCGACCAGCACCAACCTGGCCGCCGTGGTGCCGTTCCTGTTCATCTCCGGCCTGATCGGGCTGTTGTTCAAGGAATTGATCTTCACCATTACCGCCGCCATCATCGCCGCCATGTTCGTCGCCTTGACCCTGGTGCCGGCCTTCGGCAGCCGCGTCCCGGTGCGCGAGCGGTCCCGATCCCGGAAAGCCATCGACGGCGTCATCACCTTTCTCGAAGGCCTCTACACCAAGGCGTTACGAGGGATTCTCAATAGACCGGTGGCGCAATTGGCTACCGCGGCGATCCTGATCGGCCTGTTGGCGTCGGGCGTCATGAGCCTGGGCGGCGCCAAACAAATTTTCCTGCCCAGCATGGACGACGGCCGTATCCGGGTCTCGGTGCTTGCCGACCCCGGCATTCCCATCGATGAGATGGATGCCGCCGTCCAGCGGCTGGAGGGCCTGTTCAACAAGCAGCCCGAGGTCGCCACCGTGTTCACCATCGTCGGCGGACGTATCTTCGGGCGCTCCCAGCGCCTGACCAGCAACCGCACCACCATGACCGTTCAACTGGTGTCGCTGAAGAAGCGCACCGTCGGCAACCGGGATTGGGTGAAGCGGATGCAGAAGTCCATCCGCAAGCTTCGCATGGCCGGGTTCAAGGTCCGGATGCGGACCGGCGGCATCCGCGGCGTGCGCATGCACCGCGGCAACGATGACGTGACCCTCAGGGTGACCGGCCCGGATATTGAAGGCCGCGACCTGCTCGGCAGCCAGGTCGTCGATATGTTGAAGTCCATCAATGGGCTGCGCAACATCGCCCATTCGGCCGAGGAAACCACCGAGGAACTGGTGTTCGCCGTCGACCACGACCGCTTGGCGGAATTGGGGCTGACCGTGGAAACAGTGGCCCGCGCCGCGCGCATCGCGCTGGATGGAGAAACGGTCACCGAATATCTCGACAACGACCGGTCCTACAATATCCGAGTCCGCTTGCCGGTGCGGTCCGTCAACACCATCCAGGAGATCGAGTCGATTCCGCTGTCGCCCGGCCAAGCCGGGCAAGGGCCTATTTATCTCGGCGATGTGGCCAAGGTATCGCTGACTTCGTCGCCGGCGGAAATTCTGCGCGACAATCAACGCCAGATCACCGAGGTCACGGCGTCGCTGACCGGAGACGTGACCCTGGGCGAAGTGTCGGTCGAGGTCGAGCGCAAGCTCGGCGGCCTCAGGCTTCCGGAAGGCTATGGCCTGTACGACACCGGGGCGGCCAAATCCCTCCAGCAAGGCCGCCACCTGACCATGATCCTGCTCGGCCTGGCGCTGTTCCTGGTCTTCGTGGTGATGGCGGTGCAGTACGAATCGCTGCGTAATCCGCTGATCATTATGCTCGGCGTGCCGTTCACCATTACCGGCGTCGCCCTCGGCATCCAGGTCACCGGCATTTCACTGTCGATGCCGATTTGGCTGGGCGTCATCATGCTGGCCGGGATCGTCGTCAACAACGCCATCGTCCTGGTCGAATATTTCGAGATCATGCGTGAGCGGGGCATGGCCAAGACCGACGCCATCATCGAGGCCGGCCGCGTCCGCCTCAGGCCGATCCTGATGACCACCATGACGACGGTGTGCGGGCTGATGCCGCTGGCCATCGGCGCCGGTGAAGGAGCCGAAATGCTGCAGCCCCTGGCCATCACCATCGTCTTCGGCTTGAGCTTTTCGATGCTGGTGACGCTGGTCTTCATGCCGGTGCTGTATTCGGTCCTCGGCGTCCCCGACCACGACCCCGTCCCGGTCGCCGCCTGAACGGTAACAATTACCCTCATGACCATCGACCGACCCGAAGACCCCTATCCCCAACTGGAACGGCGCTTCAAGCGCCTGAATGCCTTGGCCGAGGCGGCGGCGGTGCTGCATTGGGACATGTCGGCGATCATGCCGATGGGTGGCGCCGAGGCGCGGTCCGAACAACTGGCGGAACTGAAAGCCGTCCGCCACGGCCTCCTGACGGCGCCCGAGGTCGGCGACCTGTTGGACGCCGCAGAGGCAAAAGACGGGGACGAAGACAGCCTCAAGGGCTGGCAGCCGGCCAACTTGGCCCGGATGCGACGGCGCTGGCTCAAGGCGACGGCCTTGAGCGAAGACCTGGTGGTGGCGTTGTCGAAGGCCTGTTCGGCGTGCGAGACAAAATGGAGAACCGCGCGCGCCGATGATGACTTCCCATCCGTCCGCCCGGCGCTGGAAGAGGTCCTCAACCTGATCCGCGAGGCGGCGGCGGCGAAGGGCGAAAAACAGGGACTGTCGCTTTATGACGCCTTGCTTGACGATTACGAGCCGGACGGACGCGCCGCCGACATCGACCCGGTGTTCGACGCCTTGGAGGCCTTCCTGCCGGATTTTTTGGGCCTCGTGCTGGACGCGCAGGCGGCAAAGCCCGAGGCCATCCTTCCCGAAGGCCCGTTCCCGGAGCAAACCCAGAAGGCCTTGGGCGTCCAGTTCATGCAGGCGCTGGGGTTCGATTTCGACCACGGGCGGCTCGACATCAGCCTGCACCCCTTTTGCGGCGGCACGCCGGACGATGTCCGCATCACCACCCGTTATGACGAGGCCGATTTTACCTCTTCGCTGATGGCGGTGCTGCATGAAACCGGCCACGCGCTTTACGAACGCGGCCTGCCGAAAACCTGGCGCGGCCAGCCGGTCGGCGAGGCGCTCGGCATGAGCATGCATGAAAGCCAGTCCTTGCTGGTCGAGATGCAGGTCTGCCGGTCGCCTGAATTCCTCGGCTACGCCGCGCCGATCATGCGGGCCGCGTTCGGTGGCGATTTAAATGTTGGGGGCCCGTCCTGGGAACCCGATAACCTCTACCGGCTTTATACGAAGGTTGAGCCCGGCTTCATCCGCGTCGACGCCGATGAGGTCACCTACCCGGCGCATGTGATCATGCGCTACAAGCTGGAACGCGCCATGATCGAAGGCGATATGCAGATTGCCGACCTGCCCGCCGCCTGGAACGACGGCATGCAGCGGCTGCTGGGACTGACGCCGCCGGGCGACCGGGAGGGATGTTTGCAGGACCTGCACTGGTACGACGGGGCGTGGGGCTATTTCCCCACCTATACGCTGGGCGCGATGACGGCGGCGCAGTTGTTCATTGCTGCCAAAAACAACGTGCCCGAGATTGCACCCGGCATCATGGAAGGCAATTTCAAGCCGCTGTTCCGGTGGCTCAAAACCCATGTCCACGCCAAGGGCTCGCTGTTGCCGGCGAAACAGCTTCTTATCGAAGCGACCGGAAAACCGCTTGACCCGGAGGTCTTCAAGGCCCACTTGAATGCGCGGTATTTAGCTTAATTTGGTAATGCTCTAGGCTAATTCCGGTAGGAAGGGGAAATCGTTGCAATACATATCCACCAGGGGGGAAACCCCGGCGACCGCGTTCGACGGCGTGCTGTTGAGCGGGCTGGCGCCTGACGGCGGCCTGTTCGTGCCCGAAAACTGGCCGCAACTCAGCGCCGACGATATCGCCTCGATGGAGGGCATGCCCTATCAGGAACTGGCGCTGCGCATTATTGCGCCTTTCGTCGGCGGCACCGTTCCCGGCACCGCGCTCGCCGGGATCATCGACGGCGCCTACAAAAACTTCGACACCGACGAAATCGTGCCGTTGAAACAGATCGGCGACAACGAATGGCTGATGGAACTGTTCCACGGGCCGACGCTGGCATTCAAGGACATGGCGTTGCAGGTGTTGGGGCCGCTGTTCGACCATGTCCTGAAAACCAGGAACGAACGGGTCACCATCATCGGCGCCACCTCGGGCGATACCGGGTCCGCCGCGATCGAGGCCTGCCGCGACCGCGACGCCATCGATATTTTCATGCTCCACCCCAAGGGCCGGGTTACCGAGGTGCAGCGCCGCCAAATGACCACGGTACCGTCGGAAAACGTCTACAACATCGCCATCGAGGGCACCTTCGACGATTGCCAGGATCTGGTGAAGGCGATGTTCAACGACCAGGCGCTCCGCGACCGGCTCAGGTTTTCCGCCGTCAACTCCATCAACTGGGCCCGGATCATGTCCCAGGTGGTGTATTATTTCTGGGCCGGGCTGAAACTGGGCACGCCGGAAACGCACCTGTCCTTCGCCGTGCCGACCGGCAATTTCGGCAATGTCTTCGCCGGTTACGAGGCCCGCGCCATGGGCCTGCCCATCGACCAGCTTGTCATCGGCTCGAACAGCAACGACATCCTGGCCCGGTTTTTGGAGACCGGCACCATGGAAATGACCGGGGTGACGCCGACCATCAGCCCGTCCATGGATATCCAGGTATCGTCCAATTTCGAACGGCTTTTGTTCGATCTTTGCGACCGCGACGGCGGCCATGTCGCCTCGATGCTCGACGGCTTCCGCGAGACCGGGCGTTTTTCCATCAACGCCAAGGCCCTGGAGGCGGCGCAAGTGATCTTCTACGGCGCTAGGTTCGATGACGAGGAAACCAAGCAGGTCATCCGCGATGTCTATGAGAATTCCGATGAATTGATCGACCCCCACACCGCCGTCGGCATCGCCGCCGCCCGGGCGCAGCGCCGCGACCGTTCGGTGCCGATGATCGCGCTCGCCACCGCCCATCCGGCCAAGTTCCCCGACGCCGTCGAGGCCGCCACCGGGGTCCGCCCCGCCCTGCCGGCCCACCTGGCCGACCTCCACGAGCGCCAGGAACGCTGCACCGTTTTGCCTAACGACTTCGACGCGGTTGCAACCTTCGTTACCGAGCGGGCGCGGGGCGGGGAATAAAATGACCGTCAACGTCACCGAACTGGATAACGGCCTGCGCGTCGTCTCCGATTTTATGGAGCACGTCGAGACGGTGTCGTTGGGCGCCTGGGTCGAGGTCGGCACCCGCGACGAGGACGCCGACATCAACGGCATCTCGCACCTGTTGGAGCACATGGCGTTCAAGGGCACCGAGCGCCGCGACGCCAAGACCATCGCCGAGGAAATCGAGAACGTCGGCGGCCACCTCAACGCCTACACGACGCGGGAATCGACCGCGTACTACGCCAAGATTATGAAAGACGATATGCCGCTGGCCGTCGATATCATCGCCGACATTTTGCAGCATTCGGTCATGGATGAAACCGAACTGGCGCGCGAGCAAGACGTCATCGTTCAGGAAATCAACCAGTCCTTCGATACCCCCGACGACGTCGTCTTCGATTATTTTCAAGCCACCGCGTTTCCCGAACAGGCCCTCGGCCGCCCGGTGCTGGGCACCGCGGCGCTGGTGCGCCAGATGACGCCGGAGACGTTGCTGGGGTACATGGCCAAGCATTATTCGGCGCCCCGGATGGTGTTCGCCGCCGCCGGTAATTTGGACCATCAGCGCCTCGTCGGCCTCGCCGAAGACGCCTTCGACTCGCTGCCGGCGCCGACCAACGGCAGCCATGAAAGCGCCCGCTATGTCGGCGGCGACAACCACCAGACCCGCGATTTGGAACAGGCGCATGTGCTGGTCGGGCTCGAGGGCATCGCCTTCGACGACCCGGATTTCTACGCGGCTTCCGTGATGTCGACGGTGTTGGGCGGCGGCATGTCGTCAAAATTGTTCCAGGAAATCCGCGAAAAGCGCGGCATGGCCTATGCCATCTATTCGTATTTGCAGTGTTACACCGACGGCGGCCTGTTCGGCGTCTATGCCGGCACCGACAAAGCCCAGGTCGCGGAACTGGTGCCGTTGATTTTCGATCAGATCAAGGAAATCGCCGGCGGCTTGGCGGAACATGAAATCTTACGCGCCCGCGCCCAGATCAAGGCCGGCATCCTGATGTCGCTGGAAAGCACGTCTTCCAGGAGCGAGCAATTGGCCCGGCAGATGATGGTGTTCAAGAAGCCGCTGTCTATTGACGAGACCATCGCCAAGGTCGAGGCCGTCGACGAGGACGCCATCATGCGCGTCGCCGAGCGGCTGCTGGCCAGCCCGCCGACGCTGACGACGCTCGGCCCTGAATGAGTGGCCGGAATAAAGTTTACTCCTTCGCCTACTCCTTCGCCGCCAGATATTCCTCGACCAATTTATAGATAGCCTTGGCGTCGGCGTCGTCGCCGCTAAAGACGATGTTGGATTTCTCGCCGAAGATATTGAGAACGTAGCCCCTGGCCTCGCAGACTTCTTCGAGCGCCGCGGCGAACGGAATGATGACGTTATCGTTGAGCGATTGGGCGTCCGGCGCCGCCTCCATGCGGGCGAACAAATCCCGCATCAGGGCTTCGGCGTTTTTTTTACCGGAAGGTTTACGTTTTGCCATCGGACGCAGAACGCTCAGGCGTGGCCCGCGTCATCGGACAGCATCCGGGGATCGATGCCGATCTTGCTCATCGCCCGGTCCCACTTGCCGTCCAGGTCGCCACCGAAAATCAAGTCGTCATCGGCGTCCACATGCAGCCATCCGTTGCCCATGATTTCGGAATCCAATTGCCCCGGGCCCCAACCGGAATATCCCAACGCCAACATGCTTTGCAGCGGTCCATCGCCGCCGGCGATGGCTTTCAGGATATCGACGGTGGCGGTCAGGGCGACGTCTCGGTCGACGACCATGGTGGCGTCCTTGAGATAATCGCGCGAATGCAGGACGAAGCCGCGCCCCGATTCGACGGGGCCGCCGAAATGAATATCGATCTTGCCGCCGCAACCGGCGGTTTCGATGCCCAGTTGTTCCAACATGTCGGGAAACGACAGCGATTCCAACGCCCGGTTGACGACCAGGCCCATGGCGCCGTCGGCATTGTGGGCGCACATATAGATCACTGTTTTTTCGAAGCGGGGGTCCTGCATCCCCGGCATGGCGATTAACAATTGTCCGGCAAGATAGGATTCGTGTTGCTGGAAGGGTTCATCGAAGTCATGCATCGGATTTCCCTTTCTTTAACAGTTGGTCCAAAACCGTTCGGCCCAAAGGCGCAACTGCGAGGCCACCCCCAACACTATTTATATACGGTGATTATGGCACAAAATCGGCAACGCGGCAAAGAAGGCGAAGCCGGTGGTGACGATGGTATTCCTTATCCCAAGCCTGATCCCCGGCAGATCAAGACGCCTGGCCGGGAAGCTCACTTTTTACCTTATTGGCGATCCTCATCCAAAAAATGTGATCGGCGGTATTGCCATTCTTGAGGGCGACACCGACCTTTTCGGCGGCATGGGTGACGGCTTTAGGCCCGTGCACCTTGATCAGGCGATCGGCGGCCCGTTCGATCTCCAGCTTCAGCAACCGCTGAAGGTTATCCATATTGTCCTGGGATTGGCTCACAATGGGGGTCCTTCCTTAAGCCGCCGTTTTCAGCGTCGTTCGGGGCAGATATTCGCTTTTGTAGATGTCCTGCTCCCGCTTCATCGCGTCCAACGCGGCCAGGGTTCCCGATACGTGAACGCCGACAATTTCCTCGTGATTTTCGGCATCAAAAACCAGCCATTGATACGACGATGAGTCCAATTCGGCATGAAAACGCATGATTCAAGTTCCTTTCGCTCAATGGAGCTAAAAGAACTGCATAAACGATGCCAGAATCCCGGCTTTCCGGGGCTTTTGGTAAAACCCAAGAGAATCCAAAGACTTGACTATTTTAAGGGGGTGAAATCGGTGGCCGGGACGGCGGTCTTGAGGCCCGAACCGGGAAGATTTTTCCGCCAGGGTTGCCGGTACCGGCAACGGATTCCGGCCCCGAGATCAATGCCCGCCCCAGAGGACGGGCATTAAAAGCGGGCCGATCAGGATTCCAAGCCGCAATGAATAGGGCGTCGAAAGTATTTAACCATAATTTTGCTATGGTTATTGGAATCCGTGGAATTTAGGCGTACAATACCGACCTCGCATCTGACCGTATTCGGCCGTTGCCATTGGTAGTGAGGTGGATGTGTTTTTTTTGAATCTTCGACACATAACCGCCGTCCTGGCGGTGACCGGGATTACTTTCGCGCTTGCCCCGCAACCCGCCGAGGCCGAATTGGTGGGCTTGGTCAAGCGGGTGGTGTCCGATGTCTACGGCACCCCGCCCGGATTTGATCGTGAGGAGAAACTTCCGCGCTTCCCGGTGGTCCAGGACGAACTGTTGGAGACCGGCAAGGACTCGGCGATGCTGGTCGAGTTCCTCGACAATACCACCCTCACCCTAGGCGCCGGGTCACGGCTGACCATCGACACCATGGTCTACGACCCGAAAAGCCATGACGGAACGTTGGTATTGAATTTGTCGGTGGGGGTGCTGCGCTTCATTTCCGGAAAGATGGTCAACGCCGGCGTGCGCATCGTCACGCCGACGGCGAACATCGGCATCCGCGGCAGCGACGCCTTGATCATCGTTTTGCCGGATGGATCGACGACGGTCAACGTCTTCTCGGGCGAGTTCCTTGTTTCCGACTCGGGCGAAGACAATCAGGCCACCGTCGGCCCCTCCCGGGCCGTCTCGGTGTCCGCGGTGGGCGCCGTCGGCGCCGCCTATCCGGACATCGATCTGCGGCTCAGCGCCTCGCTGCGTCATGTCGATCTACACCGTGAGGACGTCGACGTCGCGGTCCGCCATGGCGAAGACCAATGGCCCGATTTGCACGCGGTCTGCCTGATGGCGGAGACGCTGTTTCCGGTCTGCAGCCCCAGCCTGATGGAAGGCCCGCACCCCTTGGACCGGCCGGAAAACCTTGCCCATCACACCCTCATCCACCTCGATAACCGCCAGGACTGGCGCAAATGGCTCAATGCCGCCGGTGTCGACGAACCCGATATGTCAAAAGGCGCGGTGTTTAATCAGACCAGCCTGGCCCTGGACGCGGCGGCCGGCGGCCAGGGGGTGGCCCTGGGGCGGAGCGCCCTGGCGGCGCCGGACCTGTTGTCAGGACGCCTAGTCCGGCCGTTCGGGCCTTCGCTGCCGGTCAATTACGCCTATTACATCGTCTGCCCCAAGCCGACGGCGGAGCAGCCCAAAATCTGCGCTTTCCGGGACTGGATAATCAGCGAGGCCAAGGCCGATGAAGACGGCATGAAGGCATTGGGCATTTTCGCGCCGCCGGATGTGGGCCAATAGCGGCGTCCTTGGCCACACGATTGGTCAACAGTGCGTGAGATCGTGGCAACCGGGCGTGATATTCGCCCGTAAATCCCTATATTAATCCGGATTCCAGATTTTCGGTTTTCGGACACCGTTGAATGTGAAATCCAGATGGGACCGCCGCAATGACGGCATTGATTGCAAAATTACAACGAACCGGCAGATGGCTTTTGGCCGCCGTTGTGGCCGGCGTCATGGTGTCGGCCCATCCGGGTCTTGGCGAAGCCGCAAGCGACGCGTCCGGCGAACCGGCGGCGTCGGCCTGGCACAAAACCGATCAAAGCGCGCTGCGCCTGATCGCCGCCACCGAAACCACCGGCAATGCCGAAACCTTAAGCCTGGGGCTTCATTTCAAGTTGAAGCCGGGCTGGAAAATTTATTGGCGCTCGCCCGGTGACGCCGGCTTCCCGCCCGAGCCGGACTGGAAGGGGTCCGAAAACCTCAAAACGGCGGTGATCAAATGGCCGGCGCCGGAACGGTTCTCGGTGATCGGCCTGGAAACGCTCGGCTACAAAAAAGAAGTCGTCTTCCCGCTTACCGTGACCAGAGAGGACCCGTCGCGGCCGCTCAGGATGACCGGCATCGTGCGTTACCTGACCTGCGATGATATCTGCATTCCCTACGACGCCGAGGTCGCCCTGAGCTTGCCCCAGGGACCGGCCGGGGAGACAGCAAGACCGAGCCCGTTCGCGCACCTGATCAGCCGCTACAAATCCAAGGTCCCCGGTTACGGAAAACGCCAGGGGCTGACCATCGAGGCGGCGGAAACCTGGTCTCAGGGGTCCGGGGGCGGCAAAAACGTCTTCCTTCGCGTCACCGCCAGCGCGGCGATGCCCTTCCAGGCCCCGGACCTGTTTCCGGAGGGGCCAGTGGAATTGACCTTCTCGAAACCAACCGTGCGCCTCGGCCCCGATGCCCGCACCGCCACCCTGGAGACCAAGGTGTTCGGGTCCAAATACCTGGAAGGCCCGGATAAGTCGCTGGCCGGAAAAACCCTGACCGTGACCCTGGTCGACGGCAACCGCGGCGCCGAAAAGCGGCTCCAAGTGACCGCCGGCGAAGGGCGCGGGCTTATTTCCGGCGCGCCAGGGGATTCAGGAGCGCCGTTCGCCCTGATCCTGTTATTTGCGCTTATCGGCGGGCTGATCCTCAACCTGATGCCCTGCGTGTTGCCGGTGCTGTCGATCAAGCTGCTCAGCCTCGTCGGCCACGGCGGCGGCGAACGGCGTTTGGTGCGGCTCAGCTTCCTGGCGTCGGCCGCCGGCATCCTGTTCGCCTTTATGGTGCTGGCGGCGGCGTTGATCGTCTTGAAGGCCGGCGGCATGACCGTCGGCTGGGGCATCCAGTTCCAGCAATCCTGGTTCCTGATCGCCATGACCCTGCTGGTCACCGCGTTTGCCTGCAATCTGTGGGGATTCTTCGAGGTCCGTCTGCCGATGTGGGTTTCCGATCTCGGCGAACACGCCAGTCATGTGCACGGCCCAGAAGGACATAGAATCAGCGGCCATTTCCTGCAAGGCGCCTTCGCGACGTTATTGGCGACGCCGTGTTCGGCGCCGTTCCTGGGCACCGCCGTCGGCTTTGCGCTGGCCCGGGGCGGGGTCGAGATCGGCGCCGTGTTCGCCGCTTTGGGCTTAGGGCTTTCGCTGCCCTACCTCACCATGGCGGCGTTTCCGGGCCTGGCCACCCGGTTGCCGAAACCGGGGCCGTGGATGGTGACCATGAAACGCATCCTGGGCTTTGCCCTGGCGGCGACCGGGGTGTGGCTGTTGAGCGTGCTGACCACCAGCATCGGCCTCAAGGCCGCCGCCGGCGTCGGCGTGTTGGCGTCTGCCGCCGCCGGGCTGTTGTACCTGGGCCATGCCGTTCCCGACGGCGCCGGGCGGCGGGCGCCGTTATGGATGGCGGTCGCCGCCATCGCCGCGTTCATGGTGCCGGGCTGGCTCGGCGAGGCGTCCGGCGGCGGCCGGGAAATTAATGGCAACGCAGGCACCGGGGTCCTCGATAAGCTGTGGACGCCCTTCAATGAAGCCACGCTGGCCAAGCTGGTCCGCGAGGGCAACACCGTCTTCGTCGACGTCACCGCCGAATGGTGCCTGACCTGTCAAATCAACAAGGCCTTCGTGCTCAACAAGAAAAACGTCTTGGCGGCGTTGAGGCGCGACAAGGTCGTCGCCATGCAGGCCGATTGGACCCGGCCCGATCCGATGATTTCGGATTTCCTGGCCCGCAACCAGCGCTACGGCATTCCCTTCGACGCGGTCTACGGGCCGGGCGCGCCGACGGGCATTGTGCTGCCGGAATTGCTCAGCCAAGATAAAGTCCTCGACGCCTTCAAGCAGGCCGCCCGCAAATAACCAGCAACCAGAGAGAGACAGCCATGACCATTAGCGTAGGCGACAACGTTCCCGCGGCAGACTTGAACATCATGACCGACGACGGCCCCGGCGGCATTTCCAGCGACGACATTTTCGCCGGCAAAAAGGTCGCCGTGTTCGGGTTGCCCGGTGCCTTCACCCGCACCTGTTCTGCCCGCCACCTGCCCGGCTTCGTCGATAACGCCGACGCGCTGAAAGCCAAGGGCATCGATACCATCGTCTGTATTTCCGTGAATGATGCCTTCGTCATGGGCGCCTGGGCCAAAGCCCAGGACGTCGGCGACAGCGTCCTGATGGTCGCCGACGGCAGCGCCAAATTCATCAAAGCCGCGGGCCTGGACACCGACATGAGCGCCAAGGGCTTCGGCGTGCGCAGCCAGCGGTTCTCGATGGTGGTCGAGGACGGCACCGTCACCAGCTTGCAAATCGACGCGCCGGGCACGTTTGAGAACACTTCCGCCGAGGTCATGCTCGGCGCGCTTTAGCGCCCCACCGTCAATGACAATGTTTAAATTATCTATCCAAGGTCGCCATTTTCTGGCGGGAGTGGCCGGCTTTTTAGTTGTATTGGTCCTGGCAACCCCCTTAAGGGGAGGGCAAAAGGATACGCCATCCACGATGGTGTCATTGGCTCCTCAAGAGGTTAAGGAAGTCTGCCTGGATATGGCAGCGAGAGATGAAATTCATTTCAAGTTTAAGTCAGACCACCCGGTCGCGTTCAATATTCATTACCACGATAGCCCCACAGTCCAGTTTCCCGTCCAATTGAATAAAGTTACTGAAATTTCGGAAAACTTTTTTGCCAAGGTAAGCCAATCTTATTGTCTGATGTGGACGAACAAGACACCTATGAGAACGAGGCTGTTTTATCAGGTCGATGGGCCGTAAATCCCGCCGATAAGGAGAATGACGGCTTTGGGTCTAACGAAATATCCCAGGGCTCCAATGTCCGCTTTCGGGGGGCAAGCGGACCTATTTCATTGCCCGGTAAAGAGTCCGCAAATAGCCAGAAGCGGACATACGGGAGGCGAGAAAAGGGGAACTTAGTTTGTAAAGGTAGTCGATTGACACTTTTTTAGAAATTCACTGTATAATTATTTAATGGTTTAAATTTCAGTTATAAATAGTTAATTGGGAGGTAAACATGGTGGGAGTCCGGGGAATAATTGGAGTTTGTTTTGTCATCTTGATCATGGGAACTTCACAACCCGCAAACGCAGATGAGTTTTCATTTAAGTTTGAATGGGGAGACATTCCAAGTTGTACTAGTGGAAACCCAAATATCGTTCCCAACCCAATTTTCACTCTCTCAAATGTCCCGGCGGGAACAAAAGTAATCAAGTTTTTTTTGACGGATATTCAAGTACCGGGTTATGACCATGGTGGAGGTCCGATTACTTACACTGGGCAAGCCGTCATTCAACCGGGTGCATTCGAGTATAAAAGTCCGTGCCCACCCAGTGGTTCTCATACTTATGAATGGGTTGGATGGTTGAAGGATGCAAATGACGACACAATTGGAAAAGCAATCGCACAGAAAGATTATCCCTAATCTGTCGTCTTGGTAATGAACAAGTCTCAGTGACTATGAAAATGCGTCATCGGGACTTGTCATTATCCCAATGTCCTGTGTGGATGGCTCCCGCGTTGCAAGGACTTTTCGACGTCGTAGCGGCCAAGTCAGGTACAGTCTTGTGTCCGGCCTGTTGATGCGGTGCTGTTGAACCGCTGGCCCTGATGGTATCCGTGGATCGGGTCCCTA
>PVBE012222159.1_pt1 | contig 52210 bp, 46 predicted proteins | sample 1631181 | NCBI WGS metagenome assembly PVBE01 (sample SAMN08397723, study PRJNA350692) | Marine metagenome, whole genome shotgun sequencing project. | isolation source: water | place: Pacific Ocean | collected 2012-04
AATCGTGGCCTGATCAGAGCGGCTAACAGCGATTTTGAGGGGGCTCATGATGACTATGATGAAGCCATCAAGGTGAATCCAGACATAGAGGCTATTGTGCACATCAACCGGGGTAATTCCTATTACATGCAGCAGCAATACCAATTTGCCATGGAAAGCTATTCAACTGCCATCGAGATGGATGTAAAGCAGATGCATGTGGCGGTTCACAACCAGGCGATGGTTTATGAAAAGCTGGGTGACCTTGAGGCAGCCGAGGCTGGTTTTATGAAAGCCCTGGAGATGGTCGAAGGCTGGGAAACTGCCCAGAGGAGACTGGATCGTGTGCGTGAGAAAATTCGGGAAAAGAAAGAGAAAGCCAAAGCGCAATAACAATCATTTTACGCCCAAAAAAACGCCGGCCGGAAATTCCGACCAGCGTTTGATCCTACTTCTGAGTGCCTAGTTACCGCCGAAATTATATTTGACGGAGAAGCCAAAGATTCTGGGTTCCGTCAGGAAGTAGTTTCGATAGTAACCGGATGTATCAGAGGTCAGATAGTGACCGGTGACATTATCTTCATCCTGAACATTGCGCACGAAGGCCTTTGCCTGCCACTTGCTGTCGGTGCTCGAATACAGCAGGGACAGGTTATGCTGATCCCAGCTATCGATTTGATCACCGACCGTATTGAACTCCCGGGCGTAGGAATCATCCTGCCAGTAGTAGTCCCAGCGCACCGTGATATCGCCCGCCAAGGCGGCTATATTCCACGTGTAGGAAGCGCCCAGGTGTATGCTGTGTTCCGGAGCGTTAGGTAACTGGTTGCCGTACAGATCCACCGGTATACCCTCGACGTTTTCGATACCAATTGCATCCAGGAAGGGACGCGCTATGATCACAGGAATACCATCCTCAGTGATCGTACCGGGAACGGGGAAGACCGCACCGGCGCCAACACCCGCCGTCATAATTATCGGCAGCGCTGCAATCAAAGCGTCACGTGGGGCGGCATACATGAAGGCAATGTTGTTCATGGCGACATAGTCGGGATCACCACCCGTCCTGTTACTTGGATCCACGGACATTGCGTCCACTTCTGAATCCAGCCATGAATAGGCGAAATCGATCTGCAGGTTTTCAACCGCCTGTGGTTGCCAAATGACTTCAACCTCGGCACCAATCATCTCGGCATCGATATTCTCGTTCAAGGACGTGTTGTTCTTGATTCGCGCCACCTGTAAGCCTTCGTAGTCATAGATGAAGAGATTGGCGTTAAGAATCATCGAGCCATCCAGCAGCGTACTCTTGGCGCCGAATTCAATGGCATCGATATCTTCCTGATCAAAATCGAACTTGGATTCAGACTGGAATTGCGGCGGTATAGCTGGATTTGCCCCACCGGGTTTGTAACCGCGACTCAGGAAAGCATAAAGCATTAGATTGTCATTCATTTGCCAGTCAATGCCCACTCGGCCGGTGGTCTCCTGCCAACTGAATTCGGTGGGGCTTCCCGTCAGGACCCGGGTTTCGAGAAAATCCGGAACGACGGGTATGGTACCGGCAATAGCCATTCGCTCCGGGCTTTGCGCGCCGGTAGCCTCAGCCGCGGTCAGATCGGCCGTCGGCGCGTAGAGATTGATCAGGCCCAGCTCAGCGCCGGTAGCGGCGCCGCCATTGACGAAGGTAGGTGCGCGCGTCCACAGTTTTGGCAGCATGTTACCTGCAACGGCCGTTGACAGCGGGAAGTTGGCATCAGTGGCGTTCCAGAGAACACTGTTGCCTCTTACGCGCTTGTCATCATCATTACGGCGCAGACCAAAGGTCAGCTTGACATCATCATTGATCCGGTAATAGATCTCACCAAAGACTGCCGAACCTTCCCCAAAACCTCCTCCGTCGTGGTGACCGAAATTATTGAAGAAGCCCGGATACATGTCGGGTCTTCCATCTAAAGTGTTGGCGTTTACGTAATAGTTGCCCGCACTGTGTCCGTCAAACTCTGTGTATCCCACGAGGAAGTTGAAGGGACCATCGAAGTTTGATTGGAACTTGATTTCCACCGTCCAGTATTCTCCTTCCGAGTCCGACTGATCGAAGGTGTAGGATTGTGTATATCCGAATTCCTGGCACACGCCACCGATAACACCGGAGGTACCGTCGAAAATGTTGCAGGGACCTGGTCTTGATTCATCACCCGGTCCGCCTGCTGGAAGCGAGATTGGCCATAGACCGTCCGCACGGTAGAAGTTGGGTCCGAGTTCGTTACCGACGTTCATGTTGTAGTCCTGCCTGGTCAGGTAATAGCTCTCAGAGTAGCCGCCAGAAATACCGAGTGTGTACTGGTCGAAATCGTAGGTAAAACCAAAGAGGGTCTGCTCAATTTCATTTATATAGACTGGCTCGAAGTCCGTATGCATGGATCGCAAGCCAAGTGCGGGGCGGGGCCAGTTAAATACACCTGTACCCTTGGGATTCCCCAGTGGATGTAGGCTGTAAAGGCCTGCTACCAGGTTACTGAACTGAGCAGTATTATGCGGCTGTTCAAATCCCACCTCGTTGGGTTTGCAACCGTAAACGGGCAGATCACCAGTGACACATACCTGGTTGGTAACTCGTGCCCGGTTGCTGTCTTCATCATATTTGTTGTACGTGACCCAGAGATTGGCATTTTCAGTTATTTGCCAGCGCCCGGTGATTCTGAAATCAGTTTGGTCTCTGCCATCAACTTCTTTGGATAAGCCGGTAAGAGCGCGGCCATCTACACCAACCTGACCGGCTGCCAGGTTATCGGTGTAGCCATCACGTTCAAGGCTATAACCAGCGATCCGTACGGCAAAGCTGTCACCCATGGGTATATTGATAGCGGCTTTTACCTTGAGGTTCTCATAGTCACCTGCTTCCACTTCGACAAAACCATTAACCGAATCAAAGTCCGGCATCTTGGTGACCAGGTTAACGACACCACCGGTGGCATTCTTGCCGTACAGGGTACCCTGCGGGCCGCGAAGTATTTCGACCCGTTCCATGTCATAGAACTCTGAAGCGTTCATGTTGGGTGCGATTGCGATCCCATTGGTATGAACTGAAACCCCGGCATCACCGGTTGCTGCCGTTAGCAGCCGTCCGATGCCGCGGATGCTGAGGCTGTTGCTGCCGAAGTTGGTGTTGGTGAAACTGACATTAGGTGCATTCATCTGCAGGTCAGATACAGTGATGACCTGTTTGAGCTCCAGCATTTCACCCGTTAGTGCGGTGATAGCGATCGGTACATCCTGAATATTTTCTGATGTACGCTGTGCGGTGACGACCACCTCTTCAATCTGTCCGCTGTCTGCAGCGTTAGCTACCTGCGGTATTGCCAGCGCAAATCCGATGATAGAAATGAAGGGTAATCTTGAGAGTAGATAGGACGAGTAGTCGCCCCCTAGTAAAGGTCCAATAGCCATTGCCTTTCCCCTGAATTATATAATTATAAATCTAAAACATGTCAGATGACATACAGAGTATTTAGTTTTCTAGGGCGCATATTGGGATTTTGGGCCAGTTTTGTTGCCAAAACCGTAGATATGACTGCTTCGCCTTATTCTGCACAATACATCGAGTTGAACGCCCTTGCAATGTACTTTTGGTGTAAAATGGGAGAACTATTGGGGCATGATTCGTTACACTGTTCCCTAGTTTGCGGGTGTAGCTCAGCTGGTAGAGTCCCAGCTTCCCAAGCTGGTTGTCGCGAGTTCGACCCTCGTCGCCCGCTCCACTAAATGATTAAAATCAGGGGTCTGAGAATAATGACAACATTCTGGCCCGAATACTTATTGCATAAATTGGGAGATATCCATGCGATCCAGATCTCAAACTTTTAGTCCCCTGCTAACGCTGCTACTCTTTTTTTCTACTGCCCCCACACTGGTATCGGCTGCCGGTTTTCAGGGTAGAGTAGGTGCCGATGAAGACACGCCCATTGTCGGCGCAATGGTCACTTTCCGTTTTGGCTCACCATTTCAGGAGCGTACCGTTTTTACAGGTGAGGATGGTAGTTACCAGGTTTCAGGCCTGCCAGCGGCCACTGAATACAAGATCAGGGTCCGGCGCATTGGCTGGGAGGACTTCCTCGCCAGTGAATCGACCACGGAGGCCGGCAGCGACTCGCTGGATTTCACCATGGTGCAGCACACTGATATGGCCAAGGTGGCGGCACAGCTCCCCGCATACCACTGGTATGCCCTGGTGCTCGAGAAAGTGACTAATGAGGTTGACCGTGAACAACTGGTGCGCAGTTGCAATATGTGTCATCAGCAGGGCAACCTGGCTACACGCATACAAAGGCCGGTCGAAGAGTGGGAAAAGGTCCTGTCGCTGATGGCACGTATGGGTGGTGGAGTGAACGCTGAATTCAGGGCGAAGATTCCTGAATTATTCAATTCTGCCTATGACCCCAAGACGGCAGTCCCTCGTTTGACCAAAGGTTTTGGTGAGCCAGGTTTCGCACCCCCTCCGAGCGCGGAAGTGCGGCGGGCGATTATTGATGAATATGAGTTGGGCGGTCGTTCTTCGATGCAGCATGACATGATTGTTCATCCTGATGGCTATGCCTATTCCGTAGATATGAGCACTGACACACTGTTTCGGCTGGATCCATCCGTACCCGGTGGTGAACGAACAGCTTTTGCTATTCCGGCTGGAGACGAGCAACTGGGGGGTATGATGGATAGTGGTGCGCTGCCTTCGAATTCAAGTATGCGGGTTGGTCCCCACTCGCTACAGGCCGCCCCCAATGGCGATATATGGCTTACCTTGGCGGTTGCCAACAAGCTGGCAATATTTGATACGGTAGAAGAGAGTTTTGTTATGGAAGATCTACCCGGTGGCATCTTCCCGCATACGGTTCGTTTTGATGATAAGGGACGTGGCTGGTACACGGTTGCTGTTTCCAATCATATTGGTATGTATGACCCCAAGACAGGGCAGCACGACTTAATCCGGGTTCCAGCAAGGAGCTTCGGCGAGGATATCATGTTACGCATGATGCCTGTCATGCTCTGGCTTAGTCAGTTCATTGATCTGACGGAAATGGCCAGTACCAGTGAGGGCCTCGACCTGCCATTTCCTTACGGTATTGATATAGCGCCTGATGGTGGTATCTGGTTCAGCCAGCTGAATGCCCATAGGATTGGGCGTATTGACCCGGACACATACGAAGTCAAGGTGATCGACACACCTTTTTCAGCACCACGGCGAATGCGTTTTGACTCGAAGGGCATGTTGTGGATTCCTGGGTTTTCATCCAATCTAATTTCGAAGTTTGATCCTGAAACAGAAGAGTTTGAGCATTTTGAATTACCGGCTGAGCTTCTGGGTGCAGATGCGCCCTACACCCTCAACGTTGATCTCAAGACGGATGAAGTATGGGTGTGCGGCACCAATAGTGACAGTTTAATCCGCTACCAGCAGGACAAAGACAAGTTCACCATCTTCCCCCTGCCAACCCAGGTGACCTATTCGCGGGAAGTTGATTTTTCAAATGATGGTGGCGTCTGGACTTCGAACTCGAATGCGCCGACATGGCAAATTGAGACCGGGATGCCGCGAATAATACGCCTTGATGTTGATGGTCAGATTGATGTACCCCAAGTCAGTTCCAATCCGTAGCTGGCCAGCGTTACTCCTGATCGCTCCGCTTCTGTTGCTGGCAGGCTGTTCGGATCCGGAAGCAGAAGAAGCGAAAGAGCAGGCGGAGCTGGATAAAAGGGGCAGGGAGCTCAGTGCCTTCCTGCTTGATCGGGATGTGCAGACTGAGCTGCAGGAAGGCTTAGCGGTGCACCTTGCCTTCGGGGCAGAGGCAGATCTTGATCTGTATGTTACCGACCCGCTTCTGGAGACGGTTTATTTTGCCAATCGCAAGAGTAAGTCCGGCGGTGAAATATCAGATGATGTTCGATGTGGTTCCGGTGAAATCGGTGTTGAGGAAATTCTTTTTATAGCGCCAATGCCTGGCAAATATCGAATTGGTATTGACTACCCAAGTGAGTGTGCCGACGAGGCAAAGAAAGCGGCCTATGCGCTATCAATTCTGCACGATGGCAAGCGACAGGAAGCGCATGGCTCTGTGTCGTTGCAGCGGTTTGATGTTATCGCATTGGAATTTGAAATTGAGTGATGAGAGGAATCGGTCATGATTAATAATAGTAAGTTAAGAAATGGGACCTGGCATCTGGTCCTGGGTTTTGTTGCAGTTTTGATTTCTGAGACATCGATTGCACAGGACATCGAGGCAGGAAAAGCGCTGTTTCAAACCAATTGCGCGACCTGCCATGGAGAAAAAGGGGATGGTAATGGCCCGGCTGCAGAAGGGTTTATTTTGAAGCCGCGTGACTTTGCATTGGCGGCCTTCAAATTTGATACGGATTCTGACTGGGTACGTGGTGCTGATGCGGACCTTGCCAATGTCATTAGAAATGGCACCGCTGCCTATGGCGGTTCTCAGATGATGGCGCCCTGGGGTCAGCTCAGTGACCAGGAAATCAAGAACCTAGTCGGTTTTATCAGGTCCCTTGAATGAGTGTAGACGTTTGGGAGCCCGGTAAACCTAGTTCAGTTTCAACTGAGCAGATTGTCGCAGTTGTTGAGCAAGCCCGGCAGGTTGACATAGAACAGCTGAAATTGAATTGTGATGAGGCATTTGCCACTGACCATGCCTGGATGATGAAACTCGAAGAAAGTGAATGGCATTTAGCTGAACCACTTTCTGCCGAGGATCTTGTCGGTTTGATTCGGTTTTTCACGCTGGCTGAAATGCAGTTGCAGGGCTGGGAGGCAGGCTCAAAGAATCCAGTTATCTATTTCGTTCGTATGCTCAAGTCGCGTGGTGAATTTCCCCCAGAGCTGCGGAAGTGGGTTCGCGCCAATACGGATAATCGCTACCTTCCAAATGGTGCTGCTCTCTGAGGCGCTATAAGGCTGCAGCCTTTCGAGTATAATGTGCACTCTTATGTAGAGTGGGGCCGATGAGAAGCGCAACAATTGATCGAAACACCCTTGAAACACAAATCAGTGTAACGGTGAACCTGGATGGAACAGGTGAGCGGGTTTTCAACACCGGATTACCATTCCTGGAGCACATGCTGCACCAGGTAGCGCGTCATGGTCTGATTGATTTGACCATAAATGCGACGGGTGACCTGGAGATAGATGCCCACCACACGGTTGAAGATATTGGCATTACTCTCGGCCAGGCGATAAAGGATGCCGTCGGTGACAAGGCTGGCATCAGACGCTATGGACACGCCTACGTTCCACTCGATGAAGCACTATCCCGGGTAGTCATTGATTTTTCTGGACGTCCTGGGCTCGAATATGATGTGAGCCTGGAAAATTCCACCGCTGGTGACTTTGATGCGGAACTGTTTCATGAGTTCTTTCAGGGCTTTGTCAATCACGCCCAGGTAACCCTGCACATTGATAACCTCAAGGGCTCAAATGCGCATCACCAGGTTGAAACTGTGTTCAAGGCATTCGGGCGGGCGCTGCGCATGGCGCTGGAAACCGACCCTGGGATGAAGGGTGTGACGCCCTCCACCAAGGGATCACTCTAGTGAAGATTATTCCTGCTATCGATTTCAAGGATGGCAAGGTGGTCAACCTGAAACAGGGCAGACTGGATCAGACGACCACCTATTCTGAAGATCCCATTGGCATGGCAGAAACATGGGTAAGCCAGGGGGCAGAGCGATTGCATCTTGTAGACCTTGATGGTGCCTTTTCCGGTAAACCGGTAAACCAGGAAGCCATTTCTCAGATTGCAGCCAATCATCCTGACCTTGTCATTCAGTTAGGCGGCGGTATCAGAAGTGCAGAGATAATCGAAGGCTACCTTGTGGCTGGTGTTGACCTTGTTATTATCGGCACGAAGGCTGTTGAGGAGCCCGAATTTGTCGGCGAGATGTGCAAGCAATTTCCTGGACATATCATGGTTGGCCTTGATGGGTTACACGGCATGGTCGCCAAGAGTGGCTGGTTGGAAGTGACGGAAATTTCAGTAAAAAGCCTGGCTATGCTATTTGATGGTGATGGCATTGAAGGCATCGTGTATACGGATATTGGCAAGGACGGCATGATGGGTGGTATTAACCTGCATGCAACTAAAGCCTTGACCGAAGATTTGTCTGTTCCGGTTATTGCCTCGGGCGGCGTCACGGATCTGGGTGACATAGAAGCACTGCTGGAAATTGAAACAAGAGTCTCAGGTGGTATCACTGGTGTGATCACAGGCCGTGCACTCTATGAAGGTACGCTTGACCTGGTTGAAGCTATAGCACTGTGTAATCAATAAGTTTTGGGAACGGTGGGGTCAGAGTAGAATGGCTCTTACTTAAGCTGTTTGTCCCCCTGAGCGCCTGCCCTGAGCGAAGCCGAAGGGTCTCGCCTTTGGGTTACCGGCAGAGATTTCTCCACTTCGGTCCCTTCGGCTCCGTCGTGCGCGGCCCCGGTTGATCGCTCAGGGCAGGCGAAATGATCAAGCCCACACTTTTACTCTGACCCAGTACTAGAGACAGAAGCCATCCATTTGGCAAGCAGCAGGTTGTAGGGTGCTGAATTACTATCAGGTTGGAAACGGGGATGACTTCTATGCCTTCCTGCTGCAACTGAGGAATGGCCATTTCGAGGTAGGTCAATGTTTTCCCGTACAGATGGCCGATCGCGATTCCAGTGCCCTTTCTTTTTGCAACATCGATGAGTTTTCTGAATTGCTCATGGATGGCGAAGATAGACCTTTCATTGTCGAGAAATACATCACGACTGCTGTTGAAGAGATTCTTATTCTCAGCCGCCCTGGAAGCCACGGTATTTGGTGTAGTCCTTGAATCAATAAAGAATAGCTGCTTGGATTTTATTTCATGCATTAGCCATTCCATTGGTTGGGATTTTTGAGTTAAAAACTACCCATATGATTATTGATACCGGTAGCGTGCGGTACCCTGGAAACAGCATTGGATACGGCCAGTTTAAATGCGGGATGGGTCAGTTTGTTCGTCAGTCCACCGGGTCCTATAGGCATGTCACGCAGGTTCTGCATCGGCAGGTGGACCATAATTTCCTTACCCGCTTCATGGACGGTCTGAGCCAGCCTCGTTGCAAGGGCGCTGTAGGGCAAAATTGAATAGGTCACAGGAGCGGGCAGCCGCACAGCTCTTAAGTCCCGGGAATAGCTGTTACCCAGGTCGTCAATAATGATGGAGATATAAACAGGATGCGCCGTGAAATCAGCTTGGGCAACATTTGTCTGGTCGGCATTTGAAAAAGGGGCAGCTAGCAGTAGGAGAAGGATATTCCAGTCGTTGACCGAGTAACATCAAGCAGTATTCGCTGCCACTCTCTCACCAGAGATTTATCCCTGAGGTTGTTTAGATTTCCTTGCTAGTATATTCAAGCCTTTAAGTAATACCAGTGCTTCATTGAGTTGATAGTCCTGGGCAGCCAGTTCCACATTCTCATTGACCGGTTCGTCATTACTTTCGCCCTCGGCATTGGTCAGATGTCCGGGTAAATCCTTCTCCTTCACTCGCCAGGGGTTGCTCTTCAACTTGGTCACCGTAGAGCGATCCACCCAGATGTCGGGAACGATGCCCTCTGCCTGTATCGAACGACCGTTGGGTGTAAAGTACAGGGCAGTCGTGAGCTTTATTGCCTTCTTGTTGTTGAGGGGCAATATTGTCTGCACCGACCCTTTACCAAAGGTGTTGGTTCCCATGATGACCGCACGGCCGTGATCCTGAAGTGCGCCGGCGACAATCTCGGAGGCTGATGCGGTACCCTCGTTCACCAGAACTACAATAGGTACACCGTCTGTTGCATCCGGTGTCGTTGCATTGAACTTGAGGTCGGTATTGCTGAGCCTGCCGGATGTATAGACGAGCAATCCTTCCGATACGAAAACATCGGATGCTTCAACTGCGGACTGAAGAACGCCGCCGGGATTGTTTCGCAGGTCGATGATCAGGCCGGACAATTTGCCTTCTTCTACAAGCTTCTCTACTGCTTGCTCGACTTCGGTACCTGTCTTGCTCTGGAATTGAGCAATTCGCAGGTATCCATAGCCGTCTTCGAGCAAACGATGTCGTACGCTGGCAACCTGTATGACCTCACGGACTATGACCAGTTCCTTGGGTACGGATTGCCCTTCCCGAACGATCGTCAAAGTTAGTTCTGTCCCGGCGTCACCGCGCATGGCTTTGATTGCTTCTGCCAGGCTCATTCCTTTGACCGGCTTGTTGTCGAGCTCGATGATTAGGTCGCCGGACTCGATACCAGCCTTGGCTGCAGGTGTGTCGTCCATTGGTGCAATCACTTTGACGAAGCCATTTTCCATCCCGACTTCCAGTCCGAGGCCGCCATAGTTCCCCGTAGTGGTTTCCTGAAGGTCAGAGAATGAAGTTCGGTCAAGGTAAGCAGAATGCGGATCCAGTTGTGACAGCATGCCCTTTATTGCATTTTCGAGGAGCGTACGATCATCGATTTCTTCAACATAGGCACTGCTGACCCGATCGAAGGCCTCGGCGAATACTCGTAATTCGTTAAGGGGTAACCTTGGGGGCAGGGTTGGATCCACCTCCTCGGCCGGGTTTTCAGATGCGATGACCTGCATGGTGAGCAGTGCAGGTACGATGGGAAGTAGCTTCTTCAGGTAGCGCATTGAGATTCCTCGGTTACGCGGCACGCTTTGCGCGTGCCATGCACCATGATTGTGGGTCCGCAGTTTTGCCGGCAACCCTGATTTCAAAATAAAGCCCAGGGTTTTGCTGACCACCGCTATTACCCACGGTAGCAATGGTTTCCCCGGCGGTGACCCAGTCGCCCGTCACCCGATATAGTACTTGATTATGCCCGTAAAGGCTCATGTAACCTTCGCCGTGGTTAATGATCGTCAGCAGGCCGAAACCCCGAAGCCAGTCGGAAAAGACGACTCTTCCATAGTGCACAGCGTAGACGGGATCGCCCTCTGGTGCGTTAATAAACAAGCCGGTCCATCTGAGTTTCCCGGCATTTCGCCTGTTGCCGAACCGGTGAGTGATTTTTCCGGCTACGGGCAGTAGTAATTGCCCCTTAAGAGATGCAAAAGGAACAACATTTGTGGGTGTAGACAGATTGGCGACACCGTGCTGAATGCGCTGGATCAGTAATTCCAGTTGTTGCCTGTCGACAACCAGCTTCTCGATTTCCTTTCCTGTCGTAGAAATTTCCTTTTTTAGCGCTATGAGTATTTTACGTTTCTCTTCCTGCACACCCAACAGGACAGATCGTTGACGCTGAAGGTTGCTCCTGTTTTTTACCAGGACCTGGTTTTCTGCACCTATCAGGACGGCCACATTCTGCAATTGCTGAATAGTCTGACCATATGCCTCGACCTGTTCCGCTCTGGCTCGGTTGAAGTAGTCATAGTAGGTCAGCATTCTTGATATCTGGCTTGGATCTTCCTGGTTTAACAGAATTTTCAGGTACTCCTGATCACCTATTTTGTAGGCCGCTCGGATTTGGTTGGAGATGTACTGCTGTTGTTCTGATTTTGCCCGCTGAAGTTCTTTCTGCTTGTTAAATAATCGCCCAATTTTGTCTTCACCCTTAGACAGGTCTGATTCAATGGTCTGAATTTTCTTAAGTAGGTCGTTAATGTTTTTTTCGTTGAATTCGAGATTACTTTCCAGGTTCGATTTTTCGCCGTGCGTTTTATCAAGCATCTCTTTGAACTTGCTGATTTCAGACGCAAGCGCCTGCAGTTTCTTTTCCAGTTCAGCCTGGTCCATTTTCTGTTCAGCAGTGGCTGAAACCATGGTTGCCAGCGATAGTGTTAGAAGAAATATAAGAGGTCTTATCATGGGTTTTCTACACCTGCAATTTTTGGATACCCTTCGAGAACCCCATTTTTCATTCTAGCCTGATCATTTGCTGTTTTCCTCGCATTCCATGGTGACAAGGGAGGTGCCCGTCATTTCCTTCGGTTGCTCCAGCTCCATGAGTGCCACCAGTGTTGGAGCAATATCGCAGAGTGTACCCCCGGTAATTGTCAGGGCAACCTTTTTGCTGCCCACATAGACCAGTGGTACCAGTTCCGATGTATGAGCGGTATGTGGTTGTCCCGTAGCATCGTCCATCATTTGCTCAAGGTTGCCGTGATCGGCAGTAATCAGACAGTGCCCATCCTGGGACTCAAGGGCAGGTAGAATCCTGGCAAGGCATTGATCAACATACTCGGCGGCGCTAATTGCCGCCGTCAGGTCTCCCGTATGACCGACCATATCGCCATTCGCATAGTTGCAGATGATGAGATGGTACTCACCGGATTCTATCGCCTTAACGAGTTCGTTGGTGACTTCCAAGGCACTCATTGAAGGTTGTAAATCATAGGTGGCAATTTTCGGCGACGGAATCAGGATGCGGTCCTCATGGGGGAAGGTTGCTTCTCTACCGCCTGAGAAAAAGAAGGTTACATGCGCATACTTTTCTGTTTCAGCGAGGCGAAGCTGGCGCAGTCCTTGTTTGCTCACGAGCTCGCCAAGGCCGTTGTCGAGATTGACGGGGGCGAATATTACCTGTGCATCAATATTATCTGAGTATTGAGTCAGGGTGGTGAAGCCTGACAGTTGAGGATGATTGTGACGCTCAAATTTTGTGAAATCAAGATCGGTAAATGCTCGGCTAATTTGCCGCGCTCGATCGGAGCGAAAGTTCATAAAGATGACGGCATCCTGGTCCGCTATGCGGGTTTTTTCCCCGGAAATGAGCACACTGGTTGGTTTTACAAACTCATCACTCTCTCCGCGATCATAGGCATCCTGCAGAGCCTTCTCAGGGGACTCGGCTGTATAGTCAGATATACCATGGGCTACCAGGTTGTATGCGGGCTTTATCCTTTGCCAGCGATTGTCCCTGTCCATTGCATAATAACGACCGACAATTGATGCGATACCTCCATCACCGTTTTGCTGGATATAGTCATTTAGCTTTACCAGGGAATCCAGTGCCGATTTAGGTGAGACATCCCGGCCGTCAAGAAATGCATGCATGTAAATGGTCTTGACACCATTCTCAAATGCCATTTGGACGGCTGCATGAATGTGGTCTTCATGGCTATGTACGCCTCCGCGGGAGAGCAGGCCGAACAGGTGTAGCGATCTGCCGCTGTCAGCCAACTGCCTGAAGGTTGATTTAAGTGGGGCATTCTCAAAAAAGCTGCGGTCCGCGATCGAGTTGCTGATGCGGGTAAAATTCTGTTCGATAACCCTGCCAGCGCCAAGGCTCATGTGTCCTACTTCCGAGTTTCCCATCTGCCCATCAGGCAAACCCACATCCAGCCCAGAGCTCGATATCAGGCAGTGTGGGGCCTGTTTCCAGAGGTGGTCCCAGGTTGGCGTCTTGGCCAGTGCAATGGCATTTGCCTCGACGTCTTCTCGATGGCCCCAGCCATCAAGCACTATCAGAACATGGGGAGGGGGGGGGTTAGTCATAGACGCAGTTTACATACATATTTAGGGTCAGAGTAGAACAGGGGCCCTGACCCCAGAATAAATTTTTGTGTATACTGCGCGACTGATTTTCATCAGCGGATCGAACTAAATTGGTTGAGCAACTATTTGAATTTGCCGGGAACCATTACATTCTGGTAAGCATCCTGCTGTTCCTGATCGTTGTCTTCGTGATCAATGAAGGCAAACAGGGAGGTGCAGCGATCACTCCTACAAGCCTGGTAACACTGGTAAACCGGGAGGGAGCTGTTATCGTTGATATCCGTGATGGCAAGGAGTTTAGTGGGGGCCACATAGCTGGCGCCGTCAGCATGCCTTTTTCGAGTTTTGATTCCAGGGTTGACGAACTGGAGTCTTTTAGGGATAAACCCGTCGTTATCGTATGTAAGATGGGTCAGCACGCGGGCACAATTGGTCGCAGGCTAAAAGCCAAGGGGTATGAAAATGTTCGCCGCCTTGCCGGCGGTATGGGCGAATGGACGGCAAGCAACTTACCAGTAGTGAAGAAAAAATAGACGGGGTGGTCTAAACATGAGTGAGCAACAAGCTAACGGAGAAGAAGAGAAGCGGAAGTTCGCGTTACAGAGGATTTACCTGAAGGATGCTTCTTTTGAATCGCCTGGCTCTCCAAACAGTTTCAGGGTTGACTGGAAACCAAATGTTAATCTTGAGCTGAACAGCAAGAATGAAAACCTCGAGGGAGGGGACCTTTGGGACGTTGTCCTTGGGCTGACTATCACCGCCAAGAACGAAGATGATGAGGTTGTCTATCTTATTGAGGTACAGCAGGCAGGTATCTTCCACATCAGTGGGTTTGATACGGAGAGCGTGGCGCATACGTTGGGTAGTTTCTGCCCGAGTGTGCTGTTTCCCTATGCCAGGGAAGTGGTTGACTCCTTGGTAGTGAAAGGGAGCTTTCCTCCCTTAATGCTGGCACCCGTAAACTTTGATGCGATCTATGAGCAATCACAAGTGGCTCAGGCGCGTCGGGAAAACAATATCCAATAATTTATCTGGCCTGGCCTGGTCTGGCTCAGAAGCGCTTTGGTGATCAACACCTAACAATTTTTGCTAAACCCTGATTGCCGCCAGGCTTCATAAACAACTACAGAAACAGCGTTCGAAAGATTCAGGCTGCGGCTGTTGCTGAGCATTGGGATTCTGATGCGCTGGCTTGAAGGAAGATCATTCAGAACCCTATCAGGAAGCCCCCTCGTTTCAGGCCCGAATAGAATGAGATCGTCTGCGCTATAGGTGATATCCGCGTAGGTTGTTTTGCCCTTTGTTGTTATGGCGAGAATTCTGGAAAATGAGAGCAGCTTCGTCAGGTCTGATAGGGACTCATGTGTAGCGACACTTGCGTACTCCCTGTAGTCCAGCCCAGCTCTCCTCAGCTGCTTGTCATCCAGTTGAAACCCCAGTGGTTTAATGAGATGCAGGTGAGCCCCTGTATTGGCACACAGTCTCATGATGTTCCCGGTATTTGGTGGGATCTCTGGCTCGAATAGTGCGATATGAAACATTTCTGCCTACTGTCTGACCGGGTTTGGAGAATCAGACTCCTTTTGTCCTTGCAGGTCCATGAAAGGGTTAAATTTATCAGTCCAGAAGGTCATCCTTGGCGAGACCTAACTCATTGATTTTTCGGGTTAGGGTATTGCGGCCCCAGCCGAGTAGTAAAGAAGCATCTCGTTTTCGCCCTCCCGTTTGCCTGAGCGCACACTCGATTAGGATTTTCTCGAATCGAGGAAGGGCCTCGCTGAGCAATCCAGGCTCCCCCGCTTTGGCCTGTGAGAGTTTGTGGGAAGACCAGTTGCGTAACGTCCTTTCCCAATTTTCACCCGTGTCATCATTTTTTTCCTTGCCAAGAAATTCAGGGGGCAGGTCTTCAATATGTACCTCACGCCCCGTTGCCATGACCGTGATCCAGCGGCAGAAGTTCTCCAGTTGCCGCACATTGCCCGGCCAGGGTAGTTCGCAGATATAGCTCATGGTTGCGGGTAGTAACTGCTTCGCTTCCTCTCCGAGTTCTTTTGCTGCTTCAACAAGGAAATGATTGGTCAGCAGGGGAATATCTTCCCTGCGTTCAGCAAGTGCGGGTATATGAATTCGTATTACATTCAAACGATGAAAAAGGTCTTCTCGAAATTTATTCTGAGCAACCAGATCCTCAAGGTTCTGGTGTGTTGCAGCGATAATTCGAACATCAGCCTTCAGCGGCTCGTGACTGCCAACCCTATAGAACTCTCCATCAGAGAGTACCCTCAGCAGGCGCGTCTGGGTATCGGAAGGCATATCGCCTATTTCATCCAAAAATAATGTTCCGCCTTGCGCCTGTTCAAATCGCCCCCTTCTTAACTGGTTGGCGCCGGTGAAAGCCCCTTTTTCGTGGCCAAACAGTTCGGCTTCAATCAGGTCACGTGGAATCGCCGCCATATTCAACGGTACAAATGAGTGGTTCACGCGGGGGCTATGGCGATGCAAAGCCAGAGCCACCAACTCCTTTCCAGTTCCGGATTGTCCGTTGATCAGTACCGTGACATTTGATTTTGATAGACGGCCTATTGCGCGAAAAACCTCCTGCATCGCAGTTGCCTTGCCTATGATCTCAGTTGCTGCACTTTCAGGATTTGCGGCTTCCTGCGAACTGGCATCTTTTTGATGAAGCAAGGCGCGTTTCACGATAGAAACCGTTTCGTCTATTTCAAAGGGTTTTGGAATGTATTCAAAGGCTCCGCCCTGAATAGATGATACAGCGCTGTCGAGGTCTGAGTGTGCGGTCATAATGATGACGGGCAAATCTGGGTGCTGCTTCCTGATCTGCTGCAAAAGTTCGAGGCCGTCAATTCCCTGCATTCTGATGTCAGAAATAATTGCATTTGGGGTGCTTGATTTTATCTGCGACAGCAGTGACTCACCGCTCTCAAAACAGCGTACGTTGAGACCTTCTTTTGACAGAGCCTTTTCAAGAACCCAACGGATAGACCGCTCATCATCGACCACCCACACGATATCTGCAGACATGATTAATTTCCTATGGGGATGATGACGGTGAAGCGAGTACAACCTGGTTCGCTGTCAAAAGTAATGGTTCCCCGATGTTGGTAAATAATGGAGTGGGCCATCGAAAGCCCAAGACCCGTACCCTCGGGGCGGCCGCTGATCATGGGAAGAAAAAGGTGATCTTTTAGTGATTCATCAATGCCCTGGCCATTGTCGACAATATCTATTCGCAGGGCATTTCTGTGGCGAACTGAGGCGATGGTGAACTGCCGTTCGGTTCTAGTGACAAACTGGATAGTAGGGTTGGCAACCTTGGCAACGCTTTGCAGGGCGTTACGGGTGATATTCAGGATTGCCTGCATAATCATTTCGGGATCAGCCTTGATTTCTGGAATACTTGGATCATAGTCGCGCTGAAAGCTGAGGTTAGAGTCAGCTTCCAGCTCAATCAGGGTCCGGATACGCTCAAGAATCTCATGGATGTTGGTAGGGATTGGGTTCGGGATTGAGCGAGGACCCAGCAGCCGATCGAGGAGTAGGGTGAGCCTGTCGGTCTCCTCAATGATGATATGGGTGTACTCGGTAAATTCAGAAGTACCCAGTTCCTGTTGCAGAAGCTGTGCTGCACCACGAATACCCCCCAGCGGGTTTTTAATTTCATGTGCAAGACCGCGAATCATGAGGCGGGTGGCTTGCTGGTATTCCTGTAGAGCGCTGTCCCTGTCGATTCTGAGGTAGCGATCCTGTGGTGAAAACTCGACTATTAGCCTGGGCCATTCTTCTTCAGCGATGGGGGATATACTAATGTCAGCTGTGATCGTTGTTCCGGATGCAAGTAAGATTTGTGTTTTCCGTTGAGTATAGGGCTGCCCCGATTGCAGGGCATCGTAGAGCACAGTCTGTAGAGGCTTTGTCTGCGGTATTAGGTCGCTAAGCTTTTGCCCGATGGACTGTTTCGCTGAAATTTCCAGCAAACCCTCTGCCGCCTGATTTATATACTTAAGTCGCAACTCATGATCCAGGGAAAGAATTGCGGTACTGAGGTTGTTAAGAATATTGTCACTCATTGCAGCGCTGTCATCCCCGGTGGAGGACTGCTGGTCTTTTACCGGTCGAAAATTCATGTATGTGTTCTTGTAACTATACGGGCTCTTTCACCAGGTACTGCAAGAAGTGCACCAGCTGGCAAACTCCACCTATATAGACTTGTCCGAGGTTCATTGTATACGGGATAGCAGCGGAATGCACCATATTGGTGCGCCCATGATGTATCTTGCTAGTGCTTAACCGAGTAGCGCTGGAGGGTGATGGATATCGAAGGGCCGGCCTGTAGAATCTTTTTATCCTTCGTCCCCGTAACATTCAGGTAGAACTGGTGGGTACCCCGGTCGATATTCTGCATTGAGACGGACCCACTGCCACTGACCTTGCTGTGTTTCTTACCATCCATCATAAGCGCAATACTGTGACCCGGCTGAATGCCCGGCTCTATCTTGAATTGCAGTTCCAGGATCCCGGCATTGTTGCGTATGGCTGCACCGTTTTCAGGTGAAGTGATCGCCAGCATCTGGTACTTATAATTTTTGCTGGCCTCGCCTTCCTTGTCGTCCTGCATGTATCTGGAGGCCTTCTCGTATTGCCTGGTGTATTTGGAGGAGTCAAAGGTAACGGGTTCCTGTACTTCGACTTCTTCAGCTTCTGCTGCTGCCTTATCAGAAAAAACAGGATTACCAAACTCATCCTCCGTTTTGTAAATTGGAGCCGCTAAAACGGTGCCAATAGCACTGACAAAAGCACACATACACAAGCGCTTGATCATAGATTTCCGCTTCCCGGTTTCACGTCATTTTGACTTGAATGGGGCGCAAAAAAAACCCCTCCCAAAATAACAGGAGGGGTTTGTGCTTTCCGATGTGGATTCCTTAGGCGTGTGTCCTCAGTTACCTACACGCTGTAGTACATCTGAAACTCGACCGGGTGGGTGCTGGAGTTCAGCAGTTCAACTTCTTCCTGTTTAAGGTCGATGTATCCGTCAATCATGCCATCACTGAATACATCACCTTGGGTCAGGAATTCGCGGTCATTGTCGAGTGCCACCAGCGCCTGTTCAAGACTCGAACAAACCGTTGGCAGATCCGTTAGCTCTTCTGCTGGCAGGTCGTAGAGGTCCTTGTCCAGCGGTCCGACGGGCTCAATTTTGTTCTTGATACCATCAAGGCCAGCCATCAGCATGGAGGAGAACATCAGGTAGGGGTTGGCAGTATTGTCACCAAACCTGACCTCGGCTCTTACGCCATTTGGGCTGCCGCCCTGTACATACGGTATGCGGATTGAAGCTGAACGATTGAGTGCCGAATAAACCAGTACCAGTGGCGCCTCGAAACCGGGTACTAGCCGCTTATAACTATTGGTGCTCGCATTCGCAAAAGCGTTGAGTGCGCGAGCGTGCTTGATGATGCCGCCAATATACCAAAGAGCTTCCTGGGACAGGTTGCCGTAACCATCGCCCGCAAAGAGGTTTGTACCATCCTTGAAGATTGACTGGTGGCAATGCATGCCGTTGCCGTTGTCACCAACCAGTGGCTTAGGCATAAAGGTCGCTGTCTTTCCATAGGCATGGGCGACATTGTGTACACAGTACTTATAAATCTGGGTTTGGTCAGCTTTCCTAACGAGGGAGTCAAAGCGAGTTCCTATTTCTGCCTGTCCTGCGGTACCTACTTCGTGGTGATGCAGGTCAACCGTGATCCCCATAGCCTCCATAGCTGAGCACATTGAGTTGCGGACATCGAGGAAAGAATCAACTGGCGGAACCGGAAAGTAGCCACCCTTAATGCCTGGGCGGTGGCCAATATTTCCACCCTCGAATTCTGCACCACTCATCCAAGCTGCTTCTTCTGATTCTATCTCGTACATGGCGCCGCCCATGTCATTCTTGTAGCGCACGCTGTCGAAAATGAAGAACTCTGGTTCTGGTCCAAAGTAGGCGGTGTCGCCAATGCCCGTGGTGGCGAGATAGGCCTCTGCACGTTTTGCCAGTGCCCGTGGGTCTCGGTCGTATCCCTGCAGGGTACTTGGCTCTACGATATCGCAACGCAGATTAACCGTTGTCTCTTCGGTAAATGGATCAATGACGGCCGTGGAATCATCTGGCATGAGGATCATGTCAGCATCATTGATGGACTTCCAGCCAGCGATCGAGGAACCATCAAACATGGCACCAACTTCAAAAAAATCGTCATCTATTAGCTTTGCGCTGTTGGTGACATGCTGTTCCTTCCCTCGGGGGTCGGTGAAACGAAGGTCAACCCACTTCGCATCATTATCATTTATTAGGCCGAGAGTTTTCTCTGACATTTTATTCTCCAAATGGAATGTTCAAGTTACTTTCTGCTCGGCTGTCTAGGTCCAAGCAAATTGCTAAATTGGCGCACATAGGGTAGCAAAGAATATGCCATTGGCATGTATTAATAAACCCTTGGTATTTAGTGGCTTCTAATGGATCGAGGGTGCTAGAAAAGCTCTATTATGGTGCGATATATTTAAAAATAGCACCGTTATAGTGCGTCTATTTAACCAAGATCCTAATGATGATGTCGCGATCGACGGTGTCGGTGGAGATAACCTCGTGGCCATGAATTCGACACCAGCTTGGAATATCAACCAGCGCGCCTGGATCAGTGCAGGTCACCTTGAGAAGATCCCCGGCCACCAGTTCTTTGATCCTGTCCTGGGTTCGAATAACCGGCAGGGGGCAGAGCAATCTGCGAGCATCAAGGTTGAAACTGTTTTCAGACATGCCAGCTACCAGGCACTTCATCGGCGGCCAGTGGCTTGATGCTCAATTCACGGAGGTCACCATTCTTCATCCGTACCTCCACGAGGACTTCCTCGGCATCCCGACCCTGGCCATAGCGGGCAACAATAGCTGCGGCCTGTTCGATATCATCGTCTCGAGGTTCGCCGTCCAGGAGTGCTAGCGGTCCATTGCAGGATTTGCTCTCCAGGCTGATGAACTCATTGCGGTATCCAGACAGGTAGTTGTTTTCTCCCTCCTCCCGGCTGACGATAAGCTTGTAGTGGGGCTTTGGCCGAAGGTGGCGCCCAACTTTCAGTAACATGATGTCATCCAGTTCATAGTCTCTCTCACCGCGGGACTGCCACAGATCAGCCAGTTTGCCGGCATAGGCCTTATCCGTCAGGAAACAGCAGCCTCCTGCGGGTTGGGCGTATTCAGAGAATCCAAGTGACTCGGCCAGGGCAATCTGGGGTTTTCGATTGCGACCGTGAAAATCGAATAGTGCCTCCCGATCAACCCAGCTTTCACGTTCCGGCAGTGTCGCTGGCAGGTTTTTTGCGCAAAGGGGGCGCAGGAGTCTGTCATCTGCGCCTGATTCCCTGGCAATAATGGGCAGGGTTTCCCGTCTTTGTGATTTAGGGCGCTGGCCGACTACTTCCCCGGTAAAAATGAAATCGAACTTGTTTTCCTCACACCAGGCTTTCGCCTTGTTCACCATGAATATTTTGCAGTCGAGACAGGGGTTGAGATTCTGGCCATATCCATGGGCAGGGTTGAGGACGATATCCTTGTATTCCTCTATAACGTCGATGATGTGCAGTTTGATGCCCAACTGCTCAGCCACCCAGAGGGAGTTGTTTCGCTTTGGTTTGTTTTTTCCTACCCGCCGAATGGCGTGCGTATGGCCTTCTACGCAGAAACCAGTGAAAAAGTTCAGCCCTTCCACATGGATCCCCTGATCCTTGACTACCCTGGCCGCCAGCATTGAGTCCAGGCCACCGGAAATAAGTGCGACCGCCTTTCGTTGCTGCTGGCCCATGTTGTTTGTCCGTGTAGGGTTATGTTGAATCGTGGCCATTATAATGATTCGGGGAAACCGGAATACAGTGCCTTTCGAATTTAGGGCAGGAATCCAGGTTAGTCCTGCGGACAAGCCGCCGATAACCTGTATAATGCCGCCGCATCGACCCCCCCCACTAGCACACAATGCAACAGAAACTCAGAAACATCGCGATTATCGCCCATGTTGATCACGGCAAGACCACGCTCATCGACAAGCTGCTGTCACAGGCAGGGGCTCTGGAAAGAGGCGAGGATGAGGGTGAGCGGCTGCTTGACTCGAATGACCTTGAAAGAGAACGCGGGATAACTATCCTCGCGAAGAATACCGCCCTCAACTGGAATGGATACCGGATCAATATCGTTGATACCCCGGGACACGCTGATTTTGGCGGTGAGGTAGAAAGAATCTTGTCCATGGTGGATTCCGTACTGCTGCTGGTTGATGCTGTGGAAGGGCCCATGCCGCAAACACGGTTTGTTACGCGCAAGGCATTTGAGAATGGTTTGAATCCAATCGTCATGGTGAACAAGATTGATCGCACCGGGGCGAGACCGGACTGGGTTATTGATGAGGTTTTTGAATTGTTCGATCAGCTAGGTGCAACCGATGAGCAGCTTGATTTTCCAGTAATCTACGGCTCGGCACTGGAGGGAAGGGCTGGACTGTCAGCCAACGATATAGAAGACAATATGAGTTGCCTTCTGCAGGCAATTATCGACCGGGTGCCACCACCGGATGTGGACACAAGCGGACCATTGCAGATGCAAATCAGTACGCTGGACTACAGCAGCTATGTCGGTGTCATTGGCCTCGGCAGGATTGCACGAGGGACGGTTAATACCGGCAGCCCGATTGTTGTTGTTAGTAAAAGCGGCGCTGAGCGGAAAGCACGAATTCTGCAGGTTATGGGCTATAACGGTTTGCAGAGAGTTGAGGTTGATAGTGCATCCGCCGGGGACATCATCTGTATTTCCGGTGTAGATGAATTACAAATATCGGATACGATCTGTGCGCCTGGGCACGTGGCACCATTGCCGCCACTCGAAGTAGATGAGCCGACAATCTCGATGACTTTCCAGGTTAATACATCGCCCTTCGCCGGACGGGATGGCAAATTCGTCACCAGTAGAAATATCAAGGAAAGGCTGGAAAGGGAACTGCTGCACAATGTGGCCTTGCGGGTAGAAGCCACTGATAGTGCTGACAAGTTTAAGGTGTCCGGTCGAGGTGAACTACACCTGGGTGTTTTAATTGAGAATATGCGCCGGGAGGGGTACGAGCTCGGTGTCTCCAGGCCGGAAGTAATCTTCAGGGAAGTCGACGGCCAACACCAGGAGCCGTTTGAAACCGTTTTGCTCGACATAGAGGGAATACACCAGGGTTCTGTAATGAAAGAACTTGGTGAGCGTAAGGCAAATCTTCTCAATATGTCACCTGACTCAACCGGCAGAGCCAGGCTCGAGTTTTTAATCCCGACACGCGGCCTGATTGGCTTCCGCTCGGAATTTCTCACCATGACTTCCGGTACGGGCATTCTCACCAGCGTATTCTCACACTATGGGAAAGTTGTCAGCCATGACGTAAGCAAGCGGGACAATGGGGTGCTGGTTTCAATGGCCAGTGGCAAGAGCCTGGCCTTTGCACTGTTCAACCTGCAGGCAAGGGGAAGGTTGTTCATAAACCCAAATGAAGAGATTTATGAGGGTATGATTGTTGGCCTGCACTCGCGCGGCAATGATTTGATAGTTAACCCCCTAAAAGCGAAACAATTGACCAATATCAGGGCGGCAGGAAGTGATGAGAATATTATACTCAGTGCGCCTGTGAGGCACTCTTTGGAACAGGCCATTGAATTCATAGATGACGATGAATTGGTGGAGGTTACGCCAAATCATATTAGAATTCGCAAGAAGCTGCTGACAGAAAATGAGCGTAAGCGCTCGGGGCGGGCGAAGGTTGCCTGAGTAAGTTTTTTTGGAAACCAGGGATTAGAAGATGCTGCCGCTGTATCCGGAAATAAAGCCATACGCGCGCCACATGATTAAGGTGGATGACGTTCACCAGGTTTATGTGGATGAAAGCGGCACTGCAAGTGGGATTCCCGTGCTGTTTGTTCACTCGGGTCCGGGATCCGGCTGCGAGTATGACAGCCGTGGTTTCTTTAATCCTGAGAGGTACAGGATCATCCTGTTTGATCAACGGGGATGTGGACGGTCAACGCCACACGGTGAACTTGAGAACAATCAGACTACGGACCTGATCGCTGACATGGAGCGCATCATGGAATACCTTGGCATTGAAAGCTGGATACTGTTTGGTGGTGGCTGGGGTTCCACCCTGAGCCTTGTGTACGCCCAAACACATCCGGAAAAGACAATGGGGCTTATTCTTCGGAGTATTTTCCTCGGTCGAAAGCAGGACATTGACTGGTTTTATCAGGGTGGAGCCAGTCTCTTTTTCCCAGCCCACTGGGAAGATTTTGTTGCTCCGATTACGGAGGCTGAGAGGGGTAATTTCCCTACCGCTTACCATCAGTTGATGAACGGCCCCAATGAACTTGCGCGTATGGGGGCAGCGAAAGCCTGGTCCAGTTGGGAGGCCCACTGCTCGACCATGCATCCCAACCAGCGCCTGATAAAACACTTTACCAACCCCCATCGTGCACTGGCCAGATGCAAAGTGGGCACTCACTATTTCCGTAATGGTTGTTTTCTGGAAAGTAATCAGATTGTTTCCAATGCTGATATTCTGAAGGACATCCCAGGGATTATTGTGCACGGAAGGTTTGATATGGTGTGCCCGATGGAAAATGCCCACACACTGCATGAGGCGTGGCCAAATTCACAACTCTATCTGGTCAGAGAAGCTGGTCACTCGGCGACGGAGCCGGCGCTGATCGATGCTCTGATTCGGGCAACCAGGAATATGTCTTTGCGTTTTGGGGACGGATTCGGGGACTAGTCTTTCGGATTGGCCAGGGTTGATACCTGCCCGATGTTTTAAGGAGTATCGAATTGCTCGGCCTTATTCAGCGAGTCAGTGAGGCTCAAATCAATGTTTCCGGCAAGGTGGTCGGGAAAATCAATCGTGGACTATTGCTGCTGCTCGGCGTGCAAAAAGGTGATGCGGAAAGAGATGTATCCCGGCTGGTGAATAAGGTTGTGAACTACCGGGTGTTCCGGGACGATAAGGGGCACATGAATCTCAGCTTGCTGGATATTTCGGGTGAGCTGCTGATAACGCCACAATTTACCATCGCTGCCGATACCAAAAAGGGGTCAAGACCCTCCTTTTCGAGCGCCGCACCACCGGATGAAGCGCAGGCGCTCTTCGATATATTCGTGCTTCAAGCGAGGGATTTGTGCGCCGTCGAGACGGGCGTATTTGGAGCAGATATGAAGGTCAGCCTGACCAATGATGGACCCGTGACCTTTATGCTCAGTAGTTAGGCTTTGTCTGACCTCTTCTGTACTGAGACGTTGAATTAGTGCGGTTAAAACACACCGCTTCTTGAATCATTGAGAATCACCTTTTCCCAGATATGGGCGCGTTGATTGAAGGCACAGGTGCACGATTTTCCGTTCCGGGGGACGTCCATGTCCCATCCCGCGTCCATCCATGGCGCTAATTTCTACAAATCATGCAGTTGAGCCTCCAACCCTGGCGATGGATTTGCGTTACATATCAGCCTTGACCTGACACTCATTCGACGAATTGCCGTAGTTAGGATTGAATAGTCTGGCGTCTGACCTGAAGCGGCTAGCGCCAGGGACGGACGCGGGATCAGGCCAGGGATGGCCGGGGGCGCCGAGCCGATGCCACAGAAGGTTAGGCGCCAGACTATTCAATCCGGCGTGTAACTAAGCGCTATATAAAACGTCACTAATTGCTTAGTTTGATGGGCTGGTTTAATTTCGCACACTTAGCATGTCATCGGGGCCATGTGGGAATCATATTGCTAGGCCAACGCTAGTCTTCATCATTCCTGTTTCGAATAACCTTAGAAAACAGTATCCCGAATTCATAGAGAACCCACATGGGTAGTGCCAGGAGAATCTGTGAAATAACGTCCGGGGGTGTCAGCAACATACCCAGGACAAAACAGCCAACGATTACGTAAGGGCGCTTGTTCTTCAGGTTTTCAACGGTTGTTGCTCCTGTCCAGACCAGCAGCACGGTTGCGATGGGAATTTCAAATGCCAGTCCAAATGCAAAAAAGAGCTTCAGGACAAAATCCAGATAGCGATTGATGTCGGTCATGATGGTGACACCATCCGGTGCGACACTGGTGAAGAAGCCAAAAACAAGTGGGAATACAACATAAAATGCAAATGCGATCCCGGCATAGAAAAGCAGGATACTGGATGTCAGCAAAGGTAAAGCAATACGCTTTTCACTGGAATAAAGCCCTGGAGCCACAAAGCTCCATAGCTGGTGCAGGATGTAGGGCATCGCTAAAAAAATTGACAGTACCAGCGTTAACTTGAAGGGCGTAAGAAAAGGTGATGCCACCTCCGTTGCAATCATGGTGGCGCCCTCAGGCAAAAATGCTCTCAAGGGTTCAGAGATATAGGCGTAGATGTCGTTGGCAAAATAGAACAGAGGGAGAAAGATAACCAGAACCGAAAGGAAACTGTGAAGTATCCGGGATCTAAGCTCCACCAGGTGATCTATGAGGGGCTGTCCCTGGTCAGATTCAGCTGAATCGCCTGGGGTCGTGTTACTTTGCTCGCTCATCCGCTTGAGTTCCGGGATTTTTCATCGTCCGGTTCTGTTGGCTGCTGCTTTTGAAAATTGAGGGTAGCCTCGGCCTTAAGGTCATTAACTGAGCCATCAACCTCTGCGACGGCTCCTGTCAACTCAGTTCTGACTTCCTCCAGCGTTTCCTTGGACTTCGCGATATCTTCCAGGATTGATTCGTTATAGATTTGAGCGCGGATTTCATCGGCGCCAATTTCGTTCTCAATCTCCTGTTTGATATTGGCAAAACTGCGCCGGAACCGTCCCAGCCACAGGGACAGGGTGCGAATAGATTCTGGTAGCCTGTCAGGTCCTACTACGAGGAGCGCAACGACACTGACCAGCAATAGCTCAGGGAGTCCGATATCAAACATGAGGAAATCAGGACTTGCTTTCGGCCTGCTTAGCTTGCTTCAGCGTAGAAGGGATTTCCTCACCCTCGTCAGATACAGTTTTCACATCTTCCTCTGGGCCAACCGCATTCCTGAATCCTTTGATAGCGGAGCCAAGGTCACTGCCCAGCGATTTGAGTTTGGCCGTGCCAAACAAAAGCAACACTATGATAAGTATTATGACTAGTTCTGTTATTCCAAATGACATGTGGAGTTCCTCTTAGTTTTTCCTGGATTGCTTCTCGGTTATCCCGGATGTACCGAATCTACTTTCAAGTTCAGCGAAGACGTTGTCTGGGGTTTCGCCAACCTGGTCCAGTAAAATTAGTGAATGAAACCAGAGGTCAGCAGTTTCCTTTACGACCTCGGTTGTAGATTTGGATGCGGCTGCATCTTTTGCGGCGATGACCACTTCACATGCTTCCTCACCGATCTTTTCCAGAATCTTGTTCAGGCCGGCCTGCTGTAAGCTCGCGACATATGAAGCTGACGGGTCTGCATTCCTGCGATCCTGTATAACTGCAAATACACGTTCGATTACATCAGACATCTTGAGATGCTTTTTTGAGGGTGCAGGGCTTTGCATCTTTTGTACTAATCACGATGATAAATCTCTTTGGGATCTTTCAGCACCGGGTCCGTCTCGATCCACTGTCCACCTTCAAGGGTTCGGTAAAAACAACTCGCTCTCCCGGTGTGACAAGCAATATCACCGAGTTGTTCAATCATCAATATTATAACATCACCGTCACAGTCCAGGCGTACTTCATGTACGACCTGTTCATGGCCGGATTCTTCGCCCTTGCGCCATAGTTGCTTTCTGGAGCGTGACCAGTAAACAGCCCTGCCGGTTTTTATCGTCTCTTCGAGAGAATCTCGATTCATCCAGGCGGACATCAGTATGCGGTTGCTGGAACTGTCCTGGGCGATGGACTGTACCAGTCCCTTTGAATCGAACTTGATCTCTGACAACCAATTTTGATCTTTATCAGTCATTTAGGGGGCGTCAAAAAATAGTTGGCGAGAATAGCATGTCAGGCGTGGATATACATCCAGTAGACGCCCAGACTGCCAAGTATAGAAGTGCCTAGCAGCATCTCATTACCACCGGCATAACCGGAAAGCGGGATCATGGTGCTAAAGATCGCCGCGATCAGAGCGAAACCGCCAACACGTTGATAGCGATTTCGGCGGGACTGCCTGGCGATTTCCTCTTCCAGGCGGACCAGGGTTTCGGTTTGCTGGCGGGTATTGTTGCCAAGATCTTTCAGTTCCGTGAGGGCTGAAAATGCAAGGTCTGGCACTTCCGGCAACTGTTCCAGCCAGTGGGGAGCTTTTTCGCTGATGGACTTCAAGATGGCGCGAAGCCCAACTCGCTGGGACATCCATTGCTCCATGAGTGGTGCAGCCGTTTCCCAGAGGTCAAGTTCATCGTAGATTTGACGGCCCAGGCCCTCGACGTTTAGCAAGGTTTTTTGTAGGAGAGCGAGCTGGGGTTGAACTTCCATATCGAACTGGCGCGCGGTCTGGAAGAGGCTGACAATGAGTTTCCCGAAGGAAATGTCCTTGATGGGCTTCTGGAATATCGGTTCGCACACTGCTCTTATTACTGATTCAAACTCAGATACGTCCGTATCTTTCGGGACCCAACCGCTGGCGACGTGAAGTCGCGCGACCTCGTGATAGTTCTGATTGAAAAATGCAATCAGGTTCTTTGCAAGATAATCCTTGTCGTTCTCCGTTAACGATCCAATTATGGCGCAGTCAAGGGCAATGTAGTTGGGGTTTTCCGGGTCTGAGATATCGACGAAGACGTTCCCAGGGTGCATGTCCGCATGGAAAAAGTTGTCTACAAAAACCTGGGTGAAGAAAATTTCCACTCCAAGGTGTGAGAGTTTCCTGAGATTTACCTTGTTTGCCTTGAGGGTTTCAATATCGGAAGCCCGGACGCCATGGATCCTTTCCATTACCATGACGTTCCGGCTCGTATAGTCCCAGTAGATCTCAGGGACATATAGTTTGTCAGTGTGCTGCCAGAGGTGGCTGAGCCTGGTTGTATTGGAAGCCTCCAGTTGCAGGTTCAGCTCGTTGAGAATGGTCTGCTCATAGTCCTTTACTATCTCAACCGGATGCAGGCGCTTGCCGTCTCGCCATATTCGCTCCACCAGTTTTGCGAGGAAGAACATGATATCCAGGTCTTGTTTGATGGTTTCCTCAACGCCTGGGCGGATAACCTTGACCACGACTTCTTCACCGGAATGCAGGGTAGCCAGATGTACCTGGGCCACCGAGGCCGACGCAAGAGGTGTTTCGCTAAAAGACGAAAAAGCATCGGGTATTGTTTCGCCAATACTCTGCTCAATAATTTCGACGGCGATACGTGAGTCGAAAGGTGGTACCTGTTCCTGTAACTTCTCCAACTCCTGGGACAGGTCTTCTGAGAAAAGATCTTTCCGTGTCGACAAAATCTGGCCAAATTTGATAAAAACCGGCCCAAGTTCTTCAAAGGTCAGGCGCAGGCATACTCCCTCAGAGGCTTCTGGTGTGGGCAGCAGTTTTAGCGGTGTCATTAGTAGCCTGGCCCACAGGGGAAGGTTCAGGTTGTCCGGCAATAGAAGGTCCACACGATGCCTGAGCGACACACGAAGAATCTTAGCGACTCTCAAGAGGCGCATGATCTGATCTGCCAGTAACCAGTGAAATTCATCTGCTAGCCTTGATTAGCCATAAATTATCGTGCGAGCCGAAGACGGTGTAGCGTCGTGTTTTATGACTAATCAAGGCTAACCCTCTTTTACTCCCTGATGTATGGCAGCTATGCCATTCAACAGGTTGTGGTACTTCACGGAGGAAAAGCCTGCGTCATTCATCATCTGGGCAAGCTCTTCCTGTGGTGGGTGCATTTTGATGGATTCCACCAGGTACTGATAACTGTCCCTGTCCCCCGTAATCATTTCACCAACACCGGGCCAGATGCTGGAGAAGGCGTCATAGGCCTGCTTTAGCCGTGGATGCTCCGGCTCTGAAAATTCCAGGATGACCAGCCGACCACCTTTTTTCAGTATCCTGAATATTGAGTGAAGCGCTGCATCCTTATCGGTTACGTTGCGCAGGCCAAATGCCATGGTTACGGCGTTAAAATGATGATCCGGGAAGGGGAGATCCTCAGCGTCGCCCTGAACATAGTTGACGTTTGCGACGACACCCTTGTCCTCCAGGCGCTGTCTGCCGATGGAGAGCATCGAGTCATTAATATCACAGAGAACGACCTGACCGCCCGGGCTCACCAACCGTGCCAGTTTTTTGGTCAGATCTCCCGTGCCACCAGCCAGATCCAGGATGATATCGCCTGGTCTTACACAACTGAGTTCCACTGCAAAATGTTTCATCAGTCTGTGGCTGCCCAATGACATCAGGTCATTCATCACGTCGTAACGGCTCGCGACCGAATGGAATACATCGGCAACCCGTCCAGCCTTCTCGGCAATGGGCACCGTCTTGAACCCGAAATGTGTTTCCTGTGACATGTGCGCTAGGTCAAAGTGAGAGTGAACCACTAATTTTACACCATTCCGCCGATCGTGTTTTAAGCCAGTACTTGGCGAACCACCGAGTTGAGGATGCCGGTACCTTAATCATCAACCCTTGCAGCGTATTTAGGTCAAACAACGGGTCCAGTCGGGGCTAGGTGCTAACAGCTATAAATTGCGGTTCTCGGGACTGGCCCGCCTTTTCCAGGTCCTCAAGGTATTGGGCCCAGTTTGCACCATAATTTTCGCCCAGATCCCACAGGTAGGTCCAACTGTAGATACCTGAATCGTGTCCATCGGAGAAAATCAGCTTAATAGCGTAGTTGCCCTGGGGCTCAATGTCCTTGAAGGTGACCAGCCGTTTTCCGTGCTGGAGTATGGCCTGGTCTCTGGAATGGCCCTGAACTTCCGCGGAGGGGGAGAATACACGCAGGTACTCGGCGGGCAGCATGTGGCTCGTCGTATCGTATGTCAGTTCGAGCCGGGCTGACTTTTTGTGAACTTTTATTTCCGTCGGGGCCATGATCGTTGCACCGCCTGCTTACAGGATGTATCTGCTCAGGTCTGAATCGCCTGCCAGGTCTTCAAGGTTTTGATCCACATACTGGGCGTCCACTAGGACAGAGTGTTCGCTATCCTCGGCGAGATCACCAGCCTCAAATGAGATTTCTTCCAGCAGCCTCTCCATCACCGTATGCAGGCGTCGGGCACCAATATTCTCGGTGGTCTCATTGACCTGCCATGCGATTTCCGCAATTCGCGTAATGCCGGCCTTGGTGAACTCAAGGTCAAGGTCCTCCGTGGCCATTAATGCCTGGTATTGTTCTGTCAGTGACGCATCCGGTTCGGTCAGAATGCGCTCAAAATCCTCTACGTCCAGGGGGTTTAGTTCTACACGAATCGGCAGTCTGCCTTGTAACTCCGGGATCAGATCTGAGGGCTTGCTCAGGTGGAAGGCGCCGGAGGCTATGAACAAGATATGGTCGGTCTTGATCATTCCGTATTTTGTAGAAACATTGCTGCCTTCTATCAAGGGCAACAGGTCTCGCTGTACGCCTTCCCTTGAGACATCAGCACCGCCATGCTCAGCACGTTTGGCAATCTTGTCCATTTCATCGATGAAAACGATCCCGGTTTGCTCTACGGCCTCGACGGCTTGTGAGCGAAGGTCATCTTCGTTGATAAGCTTGGCTGCTTCCTCTTCCGTCAACCGCCTTAAGGCATCCTTTATTTTAAATTTTCTAGTTTTTGTCTTGCCTGGTGCCATCGAAGAAAACATATTCTGCAACTGGCTGGTCATTTCCTCCATGCCGGGTGGAGCCATTATTTCCACGCCCACCGACGCGGCTTGAATATCTATTTCGATTTCCTTGTCATCAAGATCGCCTTCCCGCAGTTTCTTGCGAAACAACTGTCGGGTGCCCGTGCCTTTATCATCACCACTGTCGTCCGTTCTGGCAGGGGGTAGCAAAGAATCCAGAATTCGCTCTTCCGCGGCATCTGCGGCCCTGGGTTCAGCCAGTTTGATCTGTTCATCTCGCAGCATCTTCGTTGCCGCATCGGCCAGGTCTCTGATAATAGATTCCACATCCCTGCCGACGTAGCCAACTTCGGTGAATTTGGTCGCTTCTACCTTTATGAATGGCGCGCCAGCAAGGCTTGCCAGCCGTCTGGCGATTTCAGTCTTGCCTACACCCGTGGGGCCGATCATAAGAATGTTCTTGGGGGATATTTCGCTTTGCAGGTAAGGGTTCAGCTTTAGTCTCCGCCAGCGGTTCCGGAGCGCGATCGCTACTGCCCGTTTGGCATCAGACTGGCCAATAATGTGTTTGTCGAGATCGTGCACGATCTCCCTGGGAGTCATATTCGACATACTAGATCGCTTGTCTCAATTTGTAATTTCCTCAATGGTGCGTTCCTGGTTGGTGTAAATACAGATATCAGCTGCAATTTCCAGGCTCTTGTCGACTATATCTCTTGCATTGAGGTCTGAGTTTTCGAGGAGAGCCAGCGCTGCGGATTTGGCGTATTGCCCCCCAGAACCGATCGCCATTATTCCATCGTTAGGTTCAATAACATCACCAGTACCGGTTACCAGAAGTGAGTTATCCTTGTCTGCCACGACAAGTAGTGCTTCAAGGCGTCGCAATGCACGGTCAGTACGCCAATCCTTTGCGAGCTCTACTGCTGCACGTACAAGGTTTCCTTGGTGCTTTTCCAGCTGCCCTTCAAATCGTTCAAATAGCGTGAAGGCATCTGCGGTACCACCAGCAAATCCGGCTATGACATCGTTCTGGTACAGGCGCCTCACCTTGCGGGCGTTACCCTTTATGACGGTATCGCCCATGGTCACCTGGCCGTCTCCACCGACGACGACTGAATTTCCCTTCCTGACGGATAGAATTGTCGTTCCTTTGAACTGTTCCAAGTTGATTCCGATTTAGAGGTATGAGTTGAGTAGTGAAAGATGGGGGTAGCAGGTCATATTTCAAGGGTCAGTTGCGGACGCCCAGTTCGGGGGGGTGCCAGGGGTCCGCGCTTCTATTACCTGCTTTTCATTGGTATCGCTTCTACTTCAGCCTGCGCAAGTTTGTCCTGTGCCCGGTTGAGAGCGAGGTCGGTGTCAAATGGTCCGACCATGACGCGATGCCATTTGTTGCCACCCAGTACCGTTTCGTTCAGAAATGCGTCTAGCCCCAGCAAAATCAATTGTCCCCTTAGCTCATCAGCATCGTTTGCATCGCGAAAGGAACCGGCCTGAAGCAGGTAGGAAAAACTTTCGACCTTCTCGCCGTCACTACCGTATTCCTGAACGATAGGTACCTCAGAATTGGGAAAGAGGTCATAAAATTCGTATTGCATCTCTTTTACGATCTGATCTGGCTCTGCCTTTGGGATTTCCCTGACATCGGCCGTATCAGGGTCCGGAGGAACAAATTTCCAGAGGTAAACTAGGAAGGAAATAAATATGCCAGCCACAAGGCCCGTAAAGAACCATGCCCAACTACTGCGAGAAGAACTGGATTCCTTGTTATTGCGTTTCGCGAAATCTTGGGTCATCGGTCAGTGGAGAATACAAAATTGCGAATAGATTGGGCTACTATAACAAAACTTAGAGACAACAAAACTTAGAGTCGCTGCGAAAAACTTAAACTAGGTCCACTGGATCGATGTCTAGAGACCAGCGAATGCGATTTGAACGTTTCGATGCCTGGGCAACCGCTACGCCTTCTTTTACGAGCCGATGCAACAAGCTTCGTGACCGGCTGGAAAATAGCAGTTGAGCTCTAAACCTGCCAGCTCTCTTCTCCATTGTCTGTGGGATTGGCCCTAACATTTCCACAGAGGGTTCTGGCGGGAGTTTAGCGGATACCTCTTCCAGAAAATCCATCGCAGAATTTCGCTGAGTTGATTCAGCGCGGAATAGGCATTGATAAGTAAAGGGGGGCAGGTCGTTAAGTTTTCGCTCCGCCAGGATGGTCTCGGCAAATGCCGAGTAGCCGTCCCGGATGAGTTGTTGCAGGATTGGCTGGTCTGCAAATTGGGTTTGTAGCATAACCTTGCCCTGCCTTGCCTCTCGTCCTGCTCGCCCGCCGACTTGCAATATGAGTTGGCCTGTCCTTTCCATTGCCTTGTAGTCTGAACTAAAAAAACCGGCGTCGATTTCCAGCATTGCCACTAGAGTAACGCCCGCGAAATGATGCCCTTTTGCCAGCATTTGCGTGCCTACGAGGATAGCAGGCTGGCCTTCCTGTATTCTATTCACGAGGTTTTCCAGGGAGCCTTTGCTCAGTGTGGAATCACGATCTATGCGGTAGATGGGGTAGGTAGGGTAGATAGAAGACAAGGTCTCTTCTACTCGCTGTGTTCCAGCCCCCAGAGGAATGAACTGGCCCGAGTGACATTCGCCGCATTTGTTGGGTACTCGTAACTGTACTCCGCAGTGGTGACACATCAGAAACCGCCGTTCAAGATGAAGGGTCAGTCTGGCATCACAGCGGTCACATTTGGCTATCCACTGACATTCCTGGCAAAAAAGAACTGGAGCAAATCCACGCCTATTGATAAAAACTAGAACCTGGTTTCCTTTTTCTAGCTCATCACGGATCTGCACTATCAGCTCAGGTGACAGGCCGCTTTTCAGTTCCTTGTTCCGCAAATTGAGCAGTTGGTAGGTCTCCCTTCTCGCACCAGCAGAGCGTTCGGGCAGCTTGATGAGTTTATATTTACCCAAATTGCAATTGTGCAGGCTTTCCAGGGCGGGGGTCGCGGAGCCTAGGATTACTGGGATCTTTTCCAGTTGACCGCGCATGACGGCTAGGTCCCTGGCGGAATAGCGAAAACCTTCCTGCTGTTTAAAAGAGCCGTCATGTTCCTCATCAACAACTAGTAACCCTAGGTTGGGCAAGGGCGTGAAAATAGCGGACCTTGTACCGATGACAATTTGCGCTTTGCCCTCAGCGGCGTTCTGCCACGCTTTCAGCCGCTCCCTGTTGGTTAGTCCTGAGTGAATGGTCTCTATTGGAACCGTAAATCGTTGGGTGAACCTGTTGAGAGTCTGAGGTGTCAGCCCGATTTCCGGAACAAGAACCAGTGCTTGTTCGTTTTTCCTGAGCACCTCCTCGATTGCGCGCAGGTACACTTCGGTCTTGCCGCTGCCGGTAATGCCGTGGAGGAGATAAGTGCCGGGCTGGTCAATGAGGTTGATTGCATCCTGCTGCTGGTTGCTCGGTTCGATTTGATCGTAGCTGCGAATGACATCAACACTGCGTTTAGCGTCAGGCTCTCTGATTTGCCAGGCAACAAGGTTCTTCTTAACTAGTGCAGCAATGACAGGGGACTTGATGTCCAGATCTCTGAGGTCATCCTTATTGAGGGCCGATTTTAGTTGCAGGGCCTGTAGCAGAGCCCTTTGCCTTGGAGCGCGACCAATGTCTGCCGGGTCGAACGCTTTGCCGGTGTCGGTAATTGTCAGATTCAGGTTGGGTTCCTGTGCCGGTGCACCTTTCCGAAGGGAAACCGGCAGTGCGTTACTCAGTACATCACCTATGGGGTGGTGGTAATAATCTGTGGCCCAGTGGCAGAGCTGCAATAGCCTGTCTGATAGTACCGGCTCCTGATCGATGATTTCGATGATGTGTTTCATCCTCACCTCATCAATTGTGGGTCTTGTTGAGAAGCCGAGAAATATGCCGATGAGCTTCTGTTTTCCGAAGGGGACCCGAATTCGACAACCTGGCTTGAGGGCCTCGCAACCTTCAGTAGGCAGGTATTGGAAGGTCTTTCTCAGGGGCGCGGGGATCGCGATTTCGAGCAAATGACTGGTGGGTTGTGAAGCTGACATGGAGAGAACATTATGCACCCAAAGTGGGTCGAGGCCGAGATATGATTGCTGGCGGAGTAATCACTGGCTCGTCGCTGAAATAGGTCGCTGAAATATTGTGCGGGTCCGCTGTCTGGATCCCTTGATAATAGAAATGACTCTGGTATGATTCGCACCCTTTCGGGGCCTTGAGTGGCTTTAAGGGACACCGAAATGCCCCGACAAATTTAAAATAGTTTCTGAATACCAGCATAACGCACTCTCAACAAGGTGCCCGGAAGCGAGGCAGATCTGATGAAGGCTGACATCCATCCAAAATATGAAGAAATTACCGCCACTTGTAGTTGCGGGAATGTTATCAAGACCCGCTCCACCGTATGTGAAGACATACGCTTGGAAGTCTGTTCACAATGCCATCCTTTTTATACCGGCAAGCAAAAGATGATCGATTCCGCCGGTAGGATTGATCGCTTCAATAAGCGGTTTGGTGCTCGAGGCAGATAGTTCTCCTAGCAGACTGTTCTCGCATAAGACAGTTCTCGCGGGAGCTATTTCTTGTAGCAGACAGTTAAAGGGTGCTAGAAAATCTGCTTATAGGGGTCAGTTTCATCTTCCTTTTTTGCCAAATCTTCCGTTGGTACGAATTCTTCCCTGAAAATCTCAAAAATAGCGTCTGGGTCTGAAGGCTCAGCGCGAAGTCCAGTATCCGGGTTAATGCGCACCGTGACTATTCCATTCGGTCGAGCTAATGTCCTTGACTCATTTTCGGGCGGTAGCGCCTCAGCCATAAAATCGATCCAGGTCTCAATTGGCGTGGTCGACCCCCATTCCCTGTTCCCCACCGGGCTGTTGTCACTGAAACCTGCCCAGGCCGTTGCGACCAGGTCATGGGTATAGCCTGAAAACCAGATATCAGCGTCATTGGTGGTTCCTGTTTTGCCCATCAGGTCGGATCGCTTCAATGCACGCAGCGCTTTTGTACCTGTCCCGCGACGTATTGCATCGGACAGTATGCTATTCATGATGTAAGCCACGCGTGGTTCAACCACTCTCGAAGCCTGGTTCAAATCTGCACACGCTTCAATGCAGGCGATTGCCGGTGAAGCCTGAAACACAACATCTTCGTTAATAGAATCAATCTGCTTTATCACGTGTGGCGTAACCTTGAAGCCACCATTTGCAAACGTTGCGTACCCAGTGGCGATATCTATCGGTGTGAGTGCGATAGTGCCGCCACCAAAAGCAAGTTGCACATCCCTGGGAAATCCGCTGGTATCAAATCCAAATCGGCTGACATAGTTGATCGCATTGAGGGGACCGTAGTCGAGAATCACTCGCAGGGATACGAGGTTAATTGAACGGTATAGTGCCTCCCTCAACCTCATCTTGCCATGGAACTGGTCTCCTGAGTTTCTGGGTCTGTAGGTTTCCTCCTGCTCGCCCCCCGGCAGTACAATGGGGGCATCGTTGTATATGGTCGCCGCGGTGAGACCATTCTCAATAGCGCCGGCATAGAAGAATGGTTTGAAGTTTGATCCAGGCTGCCTTCTCGCCTGCGTGGCGTGGTTAAACTGTTTTGCGTTGAAATCGAAACCACCAACCAGCGCCTTTATTTCACCGACCATGGGATCGAGTGCTACCAGAGCTCCCTGGATATCTGGTACCTGTCCAAGCTTCCAACTGCCATTTACCGCTTCAATTCTGATGAGGTCCCCAACAGCAACTATTTCTGCTGCCAGCTTTGGTCTTCTACCCTTCGAATTAACGTTCAGGTAGGGCCTGGCCCAGTTCATTCCTTCCCAGGAAACGGTTACGACATCTAGATCCTGATTCAGGACGTCGATTTCCTGATCACGCGTTTCAATGACGATGGCCGGGTGCTGGTTGCCAAGGGTCTGCGCCTTGTTGAGAGATGCGATCCAGTTGGCCGGGTAGCCATACTCAGGCGCGGCCCGGTACTCGTCGGTCCCTTGAATGCGTCTGAATTCGGGGCCTCGATAGCCATGGCGGCGATCATACTGATTGAGTCTGGCTTGGATTGCTTTTTCAGCAGCTCGCTGCATCTCACTGTCGATAGTGGTATGCACGATTAAACCCTGGTTGTAAGCCCCTGACCCATATTCGGTAAGTAAGTGCTTACGCACCATTTCGGCCACATATAGTGAAGATAACTCGATTTTTCTCTGGTGGACACTGGCCGTTATAGGCGCTTTGATGGATTGCTCAAACTGACTTTTTGAGATGGACTGCTGATCCAGCATCCGTTGTAGTACGAGGTTGCGGCGATTGAGGGCCCGCTCTGGTCCATTAATGGGGTTTCCTGCTTCCGGGGCTTTAGGGATGCCAGCGAGCATGGCTATCTGGGCTAGATCCAACTGGTTGATATCTTTGCCATAGTAAGTATTTGCTGCAGCCTGTATGCCAAATGCGTGCTTTCCGAAGGGGATGATATTCAGGTAGAGAGTGAGGATTTCATTTTTTGTCATTTCTCGTTCTATCTTGAGTGCCAGCAGCATCTCCTTGAATTTCCGAATAAACCGCACCTGGGAGTCGCCGGAGATATTCTTTACCAGTTGCATTGTTATGGTAGAGGCACCACTTCGAATTGATCCCTGGTTGCGTATAAGCAGCCAGGTCGCATTGGCAACGGTTATCAGGTCGATGCCACTGTGTTCAAAAAAGCGCTTGTCTTCAGTGTCCAGTAAGGCCCGAATGAACAGGAGAGGAATTTCTTCATAACGGATTGGCGTGAGCCGCTCACCGAATTCCTGGATCAGCTTATTGTCTGCGGAGTAGATTCGCATTGGTGCTCGAATCTTCACGTCCTTAAACGTAGCCGCGTCTGGGATCTGTGGATTCAGGTAGAGAAATGCCGCGGACAGCAGGAGAATACCGCCACAGGTGGCGGCGACAGCGCCCCAGAATATCGTTTTACCGATTCTATTCATCTGTTACGGCGATTTTGAAAAAGAGGAAGTATAGGGTGTTTGATGGGTAATGGTGAGGCTGAACTTGACAGAAATTTGATTATAATGTCTAGCCCGGCCATGAGAGGTCAATCCTGGTGGGATATTGGCTCCCTGTGCCGCTGGTCTAATTCAACTTGACCCCAGCCTCTGTAGTCAATGAAAGTAGATTCTGCAACGATTAGGGCTAGTGTTGTAAAATCGTGTGAACCCCAGTATCTAGATCTATTGGGGAGGAAAAAGTGTCTATAAATGAAAGCATTAGGAGATTTTATTCATTTAAATTGTTTGCGATTGGATTAAAGGTGTTATCTAATGTGATATTGCATATATCGACCGTAAGTGCGTGTACTAATTAGGAAATTACAGTGTTAGGTTTTCTCAGCAAAGGTGACGTTAGCGTACTCGGGCTGGACATAAGTTCAACTTCTGTGAAGTTGTTGGAGTTGAGTCGCTCGGGTGGGAACTACAGGGTCGAGAGTTACGGCGTAGAACCACTGCCAGAAAATGCCGTTGTGGAAAAGAACATCAATGACGTTGAAGGCGTGGGTGAAGCTATCACACGTTTAACGGAACGCTGCAAGACGAAAGTGAAGCTCGCTGCCGTAGCTGTGGCCGGATCAGCGGTCATAACCAAGACCATAGAAATGGCTGCCACCCTCTCCGAAGATGATATGGAGAACCAGATCGAGGTCGAGGCGGACCAGTATATCCCTTACCCACTCGATGAGGTGGCTTTGGATTTTGAAGTACAGCGGCAGTCCCCGAGAAGCGAAGAGCAGGTTGAAGTTCTGTTGGCGGCCTGCCGCCTAGAAAATGTTGAGATGCGGGAAGCGGCACTTGAACTTGGTGGCCTGAAGGCAAAGGTTGTTGATATTGAAGCGCACTGCATGCAGAGGGCGTTTGAATTGGTCAGGGCAGATTTTGCTGATGAGAATACTGAAGAGGAAGAGCAGGTAGTTGCGATTATCGATATTGGTGCAACCATGACAACCTTGAGCGTAATCACGGGGGAAGGTGCTCCCTATACCCGCGAGCAGCTATTTGGTGGTAGGCAGCTTACGGAGGAAATTCAGCGTCGCTATAGCCTGTCAGTCGAAGAGGCAGGGCTTGCGAAAAAGAAAGGTGGCTTGCCAGACGACTATGAGGCAGAGGTTCTGGCGCCTTTCAAAGAAGCCATAGTTCAGCAGGTCACCAGATCTTTGCAGTTTTTCTATTCTTCCAGCACCTATGATGATGTAGATCACATCATTCTTGCGGGCGGGACTTCTTCGATAGAAGGTCTGGCTGAAATGGTCGCTGCCAAATTAGGCACGCCTTGTTCAATAGCAAACCCCTTTGCCAAGATGTCCCTGTCATCAAAGGTGAACGAATCCAATCTGAGCAACGATGTTTCAGCACTAATGATCGCATGCGGTCTTGCGTTGAGGAGTTTCGATTGAGCAGTTGGATAACGAAAAGGGGGTAGCGCATGTCTGACATAAAAATTAATCTACTCCCGTGGCGGGCTGACCTCCGCGAGCAGAAGAAAAAGGAATTTTTGAATGTGATAGTCGGCGTATTGCTGATAGCGGGTCTTATTATTGGTGCTTTTGATCGTTTCTACAACAGAGAAATAGACAAGCAAACGAGGCGGAACAACTTCCTTATCGATAAAATTAAGGTCCTTGAAGGCAGGACCGAAGAAATCAAGCAGTTACAACAGACTAGAAATGAGCTACTCGCGAGGATGGAGGTAATCCAGAACCTGCAGGGCAACAGGCCTATTATCGTGAGATTGTTTGATGAGCTTGCCCGCCAGCTTGCTCCCAGGATCTTCTTCACTGACCTGCGCTTTGTGGGCAAAGAACTTTCGATTAAGGGGGTGGCAGAATCAAACAATAGAATTTCGAGTCAGCTTAGAAATTTGTCTGAATCATCCTGGTTTGATAAACCCAATGTAACCGCGATTAATGCTGATCAGAACTATGGTCCCCAGTCCAGCCAATTCGCATTGAGTGTGCAGCAGACCACGCCGAAGGAAGAGGAGGCGAACTAGTCATGGCTATGGAAGATATGCTGGAGACTCTTCAGAACTTTGACATGGACCAGTTGAATGACTTCAACAATATTGGTTCATGGCCAATGGTTGTCAAGGCGATAATATGGGTGCTGGCCTTTGCCTGTGCAATTGCCCTTGGCTACTTTCTACATATCACAAATCTTCAGGGAGAACTGAAAGGCGTACATGCCGCTGAGGCTGAACTAAGAGTAGACTACGAGAAAAAGTACTTTGAAGCAGCGCATCTGGAAGCATACAAAAAACAACAGGAGAAGATGGAGGAGTCCTTTGAAACAATTCTGAGGCAGTTACCTTCTGACACTGAAATTCCCGGATTGATCGAGGATATTACCTTGGTGGGCCTCAAGAATGGGCTGGCCTTCAGCAGGATTGACTTGCAGCCCGAACAACCTCATGAGTTCTATATTGAGAAGCCAATCCAGATGGTTGTCACAGGCGGATACCATGACCTCGGATCATTTGTCAGTGATGTCGCTGACCTTTCAAGAATTGTGACTCTGCATGACTTTACCATTATTCCAGATCGTGGGAGAGCCACCTCAAGCGACTCGACGGGGGCATTGTTGCGCATGACGATCCTGGCAAAAACCTATCGATACAACGATACACGTGGATAACTTGCAGTGAGAAATTCAGAAGCTCAAAGGGTGATTCTGATTACCGCCCTCTTGGTGTTGATGACCGGTTGCAGCAGTGGAGATCAGTTTGGTGATATTCGTGGGTTCATGGCGGAAGTAGAGGGTAAACCAAAAGGCCAGATAGCACCTCTTCCTGAATTTAAGCCTTACCAACCATTTACTTATGGCGCGGCCAATCGCCGAAGCCCGTTTGAGCCGCCAGTTGTTGTGTCACCAAAAACGGCTGAACAGAGAAAAAATATTGGCGTGAAACCGCCGAAGGATCACGTGAAGCAGTACCTCGAGAGGTTTAGCCTCGCATCTCTTGCCATGGTAGGGACATTGCAGCAGAACAACGCCACATGGGCTTTGATTGAAGATAATACTGGTGGTGTTCACAGGGTACAGGTTGGGGATTACATGGGTTCTCAATGGGGTCAGATTGAAAGTATTGATGACAATAGAATAGACATCACCGAAATTGTTACTGATGGCGCTAGCGGTTGGTTGAGAAGGCCGAGAACAATAGAACTTAAAGGCCTTGATTGATGACTTCTAGATTTATGGGGATAGATATGCTCTCGGATACAGGCAAGACGATTGCTATGAAACATAAGGTTCAGAAACTCATTGTGGTTTTTTTGCTGGGAGTCTTCGCTGGTTCTGCATTGGCAGAAGTGAAAATGGAGGATATAGAGTTTTCGTCCCTGCCAGGGGATAAGGTCGAAATTCGCATGATATTTGACGGCTCGCCTCCCTCTCCTACCGGCTATACCATCGAGCAACCAGCACGAATTGCACTCGACCTCAAGGGTGTCGTCAGCAGGCTGCCTTCAAAATATCATCCTCTCGGCAGTGGTAACGCAAGAAGTGTGACCGTGGTTGAAGCGGGTGACCGGACTCGAGTGATAGTATCGATGACGGAACTTGTCGGATACGCGGCAAGAGTCGAAGGGAATTCGCTTTATATACTTGTAGGACAGGAACTTGGCCTTTCGCAGATGGCCGGGGAAGATAGCCAGGATATTGGTGGCGTACCAGCCTCTTCAACGTCATCCTATGAAGGGGACGTGCCGAAGATTGAAGAAATTGATTTTCGTCGAGGTGAAGCCGGGGAAGGACGCGTTATTGTGCGCCTGTCGAATCCCGGTATCGGCGTTGATGTGTCAAGTCAAGGCGGAAAGATTCGGGTCGAATTCGCTGGGACTCAGATTCCAGAGAGCCTGCAGCGCCGACTTGATGTGACAGATTTCGCGACACCAGTACTTGTGATTGATGCACTTCCTGAATCCGACAATACGGTGATGCTGATAGAGCCCTCCGGAGACTATGACTATCTTGCCTACCAGGCTGACAAAGTTTTCACTCTCGAAGTGAAACCCATGGGAGTGGGTGATGAGGAGGGCGCGCTGGAAAACGCGTTTCGTTATCGGGGTGAAAAGCTGTCTCTCAATTTCCAGGACATAGAGATTCGATCTGTGCTGCAGTTGATCGCAGATTTTACTGATTTGAATCTCGTCGCCAGTGACACGGTTGGTGGTCGAATAACGTTGCGGTTGAAGAACGTTCCATGGGATCAGGCTCTTGAGATCATTATGAAAACCAAGGGGCTTGATAAACGCCAGGTTGGTAACGTCCTGATGGTTGCGCCTGCAGCAGAATTGTCAGCACGAGAGAAATTGGAGCTAGAAAGCAGGCAGCAGATTTCCGAACTGGCGCCTCTGCGAACGGAATTCATCGAAGTGAAGTATGCGAGTGCCAGTGAGATTTTTAATCTCTTCCAGGGCAGCGGTGATACCGAGGGGGTCTTATCCGCGCGTGGGTCGGTCATCGTCGATGAGAGAACCAATTCCATTATCTTGACCGAGACCACGGACAAGATTAATGAATTTCGATCAGTGCTGGAAAAACTTGATGTGCCGGTAAGGCAGGTTTTGATCGAAGCGCGAATCGTCACCGCAAGCTCAAACTTTAGCGACTCAATGGGTATTCGCTGGGGAGGGCTTGGGTTTGGAAGCTACAATGACGGGTCACTCCTGACCCAGGCTGGTGGATCTCTGGCGACGGTCGGTGAGGTAAGAGACACGGCAAGTGTAGGCGAAGCCCTCTCCTTTACCAGCCCGGATCATCTGGTTGTGGATCTTGGTGTTGGTAGCTCCGATGCCACAGCTTTTGCTATCGGAATCGTCGACGAAAAATTCCTGCTCGAGCTTGAGTTATCTGCGCTGGAATCAGAAGGCTCCGCTGAGGTTATCGCCCGACCGAAGGTGATAACTGCTGACAAACAGCAGGCGAGTATTTCTTCTGGTGTTCAGATTCCATACCAGGAGGCATCGTCAAGTGGTGCGACATCAGTTTCATTTGCGTCCGCCGTGTTAGGACTTGATGTCAAACCACAGATTACTCCTGATGATCGTATCATTATGGAACTGGAAGTGACCCAGGATACAGTAGGCGCTGTTTTCAATGGTGTGCCAAGTATCAACACCAACTCTATCAGCACGCAGGTTCTTGTAGATAATGGTGAAACCATCGTGCTGGGTGGAATCTTCACGACACAGACCACAGAATCAATTACCAAAACACCGTTCGTGGGAGACTTGCCCTACATTGGCCGGTTCTTCCGCAGAAATACCAAAAGTGATCAGAAGCAGGAATTATTGATATTCATCACACCGCGTTTGATCAGAGACTCTCTAACCAGTCGATAGAAGAGTGATAGGAAACTGGGGCGGTTTCGCTTCCGGCGTTCCGTCGTTTTCCGATGCGCCTTGCCAAGAATAAGAACCTGTTCCTCATCGGTCCGATGGCAGTCGGCAAGACTACCGTCGGAAAACTCCTCGCCCATGAGCTAGGCCTGCAGTTTTTCGACTCTGATCATGAAATCGAAAAAAAAGCAGGTGCTGAAGTTGCCTGGATATTTGATGTTGAAGGGGAAGAAAGATTCAGGGACAGAGAAAGCCTGGTTCTGGAAGAGTTGACTGGGCGTAGTGCGGTACTGCTTGCGACCGGGGGTGGTTCGGTACTGCGGGAAGAAAACAGGCGAGTATTGCAATCCCGAGGTATAGTCGTTTTCCTGGATACGACCCTAAATATCCAGATCAAGCGGACCGAGAAGGATCGTAAGCGGCCCTTGCTTCATGATACAGATCACCGGAAAGTGCTATCGGATTTGAGGGAGGTTCGTGACCCCATCTATAGCGATATGGCTGATTTTAGGGTATTTGTGGGTGATAGTAATAGTAGGGAAACCGTCTCGGATGTTGTACATCAACTCAAAATCAATGGCTTACTGCAAGAGTAGACTGCTATGGAAGTTGTGAAGCTTGATCTGGGGGCGAATTCCTATGAGATCCATATTGCACCTGGCTTGCTGAATGATGCCGAGCTCCTGAGGTCGAGGATCAGGGGGCAGAAGGTCTTCGTTGTTACCTGTGAAACAGTCGCTTCACTTTATCTTGAGAAGCTGGAGCAGGTATTGCAAGGCTTTGATGTGGACTGCATAAGATTACCCGATGGGGAGCAGCCGAAGACCCTGGGGAGTCTGGAACTCATTATCGATGCATTATTGTCAGCGAAGCACAATCGGAGTACCACAATTATTGCCCTTGGGGGTGGCGTTATAGGGGACATCGCTGGTTTTGCAGCCGCCACCTACCAGAGAGGTGTTGACTATATTCAGGTCCCAACCACATTGCTGGCACAGGTTGATTCATCCGTTGGTGGCAAGACCGCAGTAAATCACCGGTTGGGTAAGAATATGATCGGTGCATTTTATCAGCCGCGGGCCGTATATATAGACACGAACAGCCTGAATACACTGCCTGTGCGGGAATTGTCAGCGGGCCTGGCAGAGGTGATCAAATATGGAATTCTGGCTGATGTGAATTTTTTCTCCTGGTTGGAGGACCATGTAGATGAACTGCTGACCTGTGAGGATTCTGCCATAGGCTTTGCCGTTAAAAGGTGCTGCGAGATTAAGGCTGAGATCGTAGCGATTGATGAAAAGGAAGAAGGTGGAAGGGCTTTTCTTAATCTTGGGCATACCTTCGGCCATGCCATTGAAGCTAGCGAGGGATATGGCAGCTGGCTCCACGGTGAGGCAGTTGCGACGGGTATGGTCTTGGCGGCTGACCTGTCAAGGCGTATGGGGAAAATAGGATCGGCAGATGCGTTGCGAGTCAAAAATTTGATCCGCAGGTGTGGCCTGCCGGTCAAGCCGCCAGAAAAATTTGAGGCCAGCCAATTTATTGAATTGATGAAGGTCGACAAGAAGGCAACTGATGCGGGCATCAGGTTCGTCCTGATTGAGGATATTGGTCGAGTGGACCTATTTGAGGATGTTGATTCTGCGATTTTGCTAGAAACGCTTGCAGCAGGCGACCAATTGTGTGAAACGGACTAAAATAGCTGAGAACGTGAAATTTGGGTTGGATTGCAGTACAGCGGTGATTTCCATCTGCCAGTCATCTGGAAGCAGAGAATATAGCCGTAAGCGCATTATAATAGCTGTAGGAAAGTCTGTCCTCGGTTACTGGCTTTTGTTCACGTTAAATAGTAACTAATCATGTTAAGAACATGATTTTTATTGAAAATATCACATCAATATTTTAAGGTTCGTGATTATTGTTGCAGGCTTCGCTGGGTCTGTATGGGTATTTGCAGGAGATGAAAATGACTCATGGGTTGCTCCCTAAAACGATATTCATATTGGTTCTTGCGGGTCTTCTGACCGCCTGTGGTGGCGGTGGTGGCGGTGGTGGAAGCATCATTGGTGGAAGTGAAACCGATGGTAACACCAATGATACGACCACTACGGAAGTGCCCACTTTGACGGTTACGCTGCTGGATACTGTCGGAGACGCCTGCGCCACACCCTGTGTCATTAATGGTGCCGACACGGTTACTGTTCAGGCAGTTTTGCTCGATGCTGACGGCGCCCCAGCAGCGGGTCAAATAGTTAGCTTTACAGCAAATTCAGTTGGCCAGTTGTCTCCAGACAGTGGAACCGACATAACGGATGAGACGGGTACTGCGACCATACAGTTGGGTTCTGGAACCGTGGAAGGGGCAGGTTCGGTAACCGCAGAAGCCAGTGTCAATGACGTATCGGTCACTGCTACCAGCCCAAATTTTCAAACCGATGGACAGGGTGACAATGTTGGTTCTGCCAACTTCACGGTCTCACTGGTGCTGACAACAACCGATGGTTCGCAAGTCATATCCCGTGGAAATCCGGGTACTGCAACTGTGACGTTGACAGACAGCAATGACGCCGCGGATACCAGCAGTACTGACGGCGCCCTGGTAGAATTTTCATTAGGGACAACGGGACAACTGGGGAGCAGTTCGGTATTTATAAGTGGTAACACAGCCAGTGTTACGCTCTACGCAGGCACAACCTCCGGGAGCGGACAACTTGATGCAACTGTCACCGTTGGTTCTGAAAGTCTGGTAGCGGAGAGCGTTACCTTCATTAGCGAAGGCGACAGTGTCGCGACGGTCGTGTTAACGGTACCGGGGTCGAGTTCTCCCGGGCCAACGTCAAGCACGCCTGTTCAGGCACCGGTAGATAACGCCAATCCGGTCACGGTAACAGCGACGGTAACCGACAGGTTGGGTGACCTGGTGCAGGGAGCAGTCGTCAGCTTTACCTTGACAGGTGACGGCAGATTGAGCAGAACCAGCTACATTACCAATGTCAACGGTATTGCGACCACCACCCTCTTTGCCGGCACCACCGCAGGCTTTGGCCAGATGAGTGCATCGACAACGGTCGATGGTGAAAACGTAAGTAGCGGGAATGACAATATTGTCACTTTTGAAACCGATGGAGACGAACCGTTTACGGGTGAAGGCAATAGTAACCTGACGATTGTGATGGGTCTCGATACGGATGGTGACATGACGGATGCCGGTGAGGATTCTATCGATGCGGATAACCCCGCTGTTTTGTTTGCCACGGTCACACAGGCTGACGGTTCGCCTTCCGTCGGTACGGTCGTGCAGTTTGAACTGGGCGGAGGGATAGGTGACTTATTCCCGGCAAATGGACTGGCGCTGACTGACAGTAGCGGTCTGGTCAGCGTGGCATTGACCGCGGGCTCTGTTCCCGGTGCTTCCAGTGCAACAGCAACCATAGTGATCAGCGGTAATACGTTTAATTCCGATAGCCTGACCTATTCGAGTCTGGGCAATGCGGGAGATGCAGCCATCACGGTTACCCTGACTTTTAATGATGCAACCCCCGGGAATGGCAGCAATATCATTACCACATCTGATCCTGCGACGATTTCAATCTTGGTTGAGGATGATGAGGGGACGAATTTGCCAAACCGTACCGCGATCGTAACCACCACTTTAGGGACGGTTAGTATCGCCGGTAGTGCAGCGGCGTCAACCGCGACTGCCATCACAGATTCCACTGGAGCTCTAACCGTGGATCTGGTGGCGGGGGCAACCTTTGGTACTGGCACCTTGTCGGTGGCGGTAGGCGATTCCGTTGCTGTTGAATCATTTGATGTTGGTGTTGATGGGCTGCAAATTGGTATCTGTTCGGGTGGTACGGATGCGACGGACTGTTCTGCGGGAACGACCTTTACATCAGGTGCCCTTGATGTATCGACGACGCCCCTGTCTGCGGGCGGCACCTCAATAATATCGTTGGTAGTAGTTGATTCAGCACAGGTGGTTGTGCCCAATATTGATATTGCATTTACTTCTGTTTGTGCTGGAAAGGACCCGGCCGAGGCGGAAATTTCTGAAACAGTTACGTCCAACAGCAGTGGTGTGGTAACCGCAACCTATCTTGCAACCGGATGTATTGGCATTGATATCATTACCGCAACGGAAGCGAGTGCTGGCCTGACGGCTACCAGTCCCGATAATTTAACCGATGGCGGCCTTGATGTGCTCACGGCAACAATCGGGTCCATTCGCTTTGACTCGGTTTCGCCGGCGGACATTCAGATAAAAGGCACAGGCACCAGCAGTGCCAGCGTTGTCTTCCAGGTACTTGATGTACAGGGCGGTGACGTTGAAGATGCCAGTGTCAGCTTTGAATTGACCACCAACGTGGGTGGCCTGTCCCTGGTATCTGCAACTGGCCTGACAGATTCTGATGGTTTTGCGACGGCAACCGTTAACGCCGGTCTTATCCCCACCACAGTTCGGGTCAGGGCGTCGGTTGATGTTGATGGCAATAGCGATGGAGATACCAACGACGCCGAGGATTTCACCCTGGAGACCTTGTCCGATGGATTGTCGGTCAACACAGGTGTTCCGGATCAGAACAGTATGTCGATTTCTGCAAGTGAACTGAGTATTGAAGGTGAGGGGTTTGATGGAGAGACATCCAGTATTACGGTTCGACTCGCAGATGCGTTCAATAATCCCATTCCCGATGGCACTACGATTAATTTCTGGACGGAATACGGCTCTATAGCGCCGTCCTGTAATACTGTTGCGGGTAACTGCAGCGTGACCCTGCAGTCGATGGAGCCAAGACGGCCTACGGATCCCAATACTTCAGTGCAGAGTCTTTATACGGATACCTGCCCGACGGCCCTGATTGTTGACGAGGCAGTGACCATTGGAGCCATAACAGCATCTGAAGGTATTACTGACTATGTCCCGAACAGTATTCTAAGGGTTGAAAATGCAGCCCAAGCTGGTCTTACGGTAACAACCGACTATACGGCGGAGGCAAATGGAATTAAGTGCGTATCTGGTTTGTGTGCTGGAGCACTCAGGATTTCTTATACCAGGCTGTATCTTGATGAAGTTGGCGGTGCTGATGGCACCAATAGCCCGACAAGTCCGACCATTACTAACCCTGGTCAGGCAACTACGCCTTTTGAAGCCAAGACAGGTGTTCCCTGTGTAGGTGCATCCAGGGCTGCAACATCTGACGCGGCCCGATACAACAGCGGTCTGGGCCAGTTGTATGGTGGCAGAAGCACAATATTGGCTTTTGCCCAGGGAGAAGAGAGCTTTATCGACACTAACGGTAATGGCCAGTATGATTTTGGTGAGTCGTTTGTTGACCTGAGCGAGGCATTCCATGACCTTAATGAGGATAATGTATTCGGCAACGGTGACCCGACCGCAGATGATTCGAGGAATGCGGCGAACCCGGATTGTTATGGACCCCAGTCGCCCCTGACCATGATTCCGATGCCAAACGAGTGTTATCAGTTAGGTGGTGACGAGGAAGAGTTCCTTGATTTTGGTGATCTTGACTCGACCAACAACCTGAAGGATCTGGATGGCCTGTTCAATGCTGGCAATGGGATTTACAACGGTACCCTCTGCCCAGATGCCATCAGTGCGCGCACCGATACCTGTGACAACAATGCGGATCCGTGTGATGAGATGACGGAACGTTATTGTACGCGGGACCTGGTGAACATCCGCCGTGATATAACTATCCTGTTTTCCGACTCCGACGCCTTCTTCGGTGTTAGGGACTCGGTCAATGGGGAGTATATAAGTGCGGTTGACCTGGATGGCTCCGCTCCGCAAGCTGGTACTTTCGGCCTGGGCAACTATTATGCCTCCGTAGCCCTAACAACCAATGACAATAGTGCCGTTATAGCTGGAACACCTTTCTCTATTGGTTACGGCGACTCCGATGTGCCCCCGGGCACGGGTGAAACAGTTTCTTTAACCTATGGTGGTGGTGGCGTGCTGGTAGATATTGCCGATCAGTTTAATGGCAGAATGCCAACCGGGACCTCGATTGCGGTTGCTACCGCAGCGGGTGGTTGCTTGATAACAAATTCTCCAGGCACGACCGTGACAGGCTCGAGCGGGTTCGGCTTTAGCAGGATATTTGTGACCCTGGCGAGAGATGCTACTAACGCTGGTAATAGTGGATCATTGACAACAACGGTGACCACCCCTAAAGGAATCGTTTCCGATAGATCTTTTACCTGCACCAATTAGCGCTTATGGCAGGTGGGTCGATCCCATCAGATGGCGGTCGATCTCCCGTGCGGCTTCACGCCCTTCATTGATGGCTCGCACCACTAGGTCCTGGCCCCGCCTGCAATCAGCCGTGGCGTAGACCTTCGGGATGCTCGTTAGGTAGTCAGAGTTGCCGGCTTCGAAATTCCCCTGCTCGTCAAGTGACAGATCGAGGGCTTCACTAATATAGTGCTCTGGTCCGAGAAAGCCCAAAGCCAGGAAAATCAGGTCAGCTTCCCAGGTTTTATTGGTGCCACCGATTTCCTGCAGATTCTCATCCACATCCACGGTGACAACCCCTTTGAGGTGTCCCGCATCGTCGAGGAGAAACTCTTTGCTCATAATGGAGAATACTCGCGGGTCATCACCAAACCTGGTGGCCGCCTCAGCGTGGCCATAGTCGACCTGATAGGTTCTTGGCCAAAGGGGCCAGGGATTATCGTCCGTCCTCGCAGCCGGGGGTCTAGCCAGCAGTTCAAAGTTTACTAGTGACTTGCAGTTATGACGCAGGGCCGTCGCTATACAGTCCGTACCAGTATCCCCACCGCCTATAACAATGACATTTTTGTCCTTTGCGGAGATAAAGTTGCCGTCCTTGTGTTTTGAATCAAGCCAGCTTTTCGTATTGGCAGTCAGGAAGTCCATGGCAAAATGAATACCCTTGCCATTGCGTCCTGGTATCTTCAGATCCCGGGGCGCTAGTGCACCCGTAGCCAGCAGCAAAGCATCATTTTCTTTGACCAGCGCTTTTGCGTCGACATTCCTGCCGACATCCGCATTGAGTTCAAACCTGATGCCTTCATCCTGCATCAACTGAACCCGCCTTTCTACCAGTGCTTTGTCCAGCTTCATGTTGGGGATGCCGTACATCAGGAGTCCACCGGGTCGGTCATCTTTTTCGTAGATCGTGACCAGGTGACCTGCCCTGTTCAACTGGGAAGCTGCGGCGAGTCCAGCCGGACCGGAGCCGACGATAGCGATGGGTCTGCCGGTTCGATTTTTGGGCGGCTCAGGGGTAACCCAACCCTGGTCAAAGCCGGTATCAATGATTGCGCACTCAAGATTTTTAGTTGTAATGGGTGAGCTTGTAATGCCCAGGACACAGGCACCCTCACAGGGTGCCGGGCACACACGTCCCGTAAACTCAGGGAAGTTGTTAGTCTTATGGAGCCGGTCGAGGGCATCGCGCCAGCGATTTTGATAGATAAGGTCCTGCCATTCGGGGATCAGGTTATTGACGGGACATCCATTTTCTGACTGGCAAAAGGGGACGCCACAATCCATGCACCGGGCGGACTGATCCTGCAGGTGCGTAACATCATGTGGCGTATAAAGCTCCTCAAAATCCAGCACCCTGCTTTCCGGGTCCCGGTAAGGTTCAACCTCGCGCTCAAATTCTTTAAAACCCGTGTGCCTTCCCATAGTTATCCTGGACTAAGACGAAACGGCAGCGATGCTGCTGTTTTCTTCGGCCATTTCCATCAGTACCCGTTTGTAGTCGGTCGGCATAACCTTTATGAAATGGAGAATCTCCTGTTCCCAGTTGGAGAGAATCTTTTCTGCCACCCTCGAGCCGGTGTAATTGAGGTGATTCTCGATCAAGTACCTCAGCTCAAGCAGGTCCTTTTCATCCTCGACCTTCTCTAATTCGAAGCTACCGGAATTACATTTGCTGGTAAACTTGTTTGTTGCATCCCACACATAGGCGATGCCACCACTCATTCCGGCACCGAAGTTTCGGCCTGTCTCGCCTAGAATGACTACCCGCCCCCCAGTCATATATTCACAGCCATGATCTCCGATACCCTCGATCACGGCACTGGCGCCGCTGTTACGCACACAAAATCGCTCGGCTGCAATTCCCCGAAAGTAGGCTTCGCCGGAGGTCGCCCCGTAGAGTACAACGTTACCAATAAGAATATTTTCTTCGGCTGAAAAAGTACTTTGTTTAGGTGGGTAAATAATTATTTTTCCACCAGATAGACCCTTTCCAACATAGTCATTGGCATCTCCCTCCACTTCGAGGGTGATCCCCTTTGCCAGCCAGGCTCCAAGGCTTTGGCCAGCGGAGCCGTTCAACTTGATTTTAACGGTGTCGTCGGCCAATAAATTCCCATTGGTGGCCATGGCCAGTTCATGAGAGAGCATGGTGCCGACGACACGATTGGTATTGATTATCGGAAGCTCAATCTTGACTGCATCACCATTCTTGATCGCAGGCTGTGCCAGCCTGATGAGCTCATTGTCG
>PVBE010498575.1_pt1 | contig 52207 bp, 51 predicted proteins | sample 1631181 | NCBI WGS metagenome assembly PVBE01 (sample SAMN08397723, study PRJNA350692) | Marine metagenome, whole genome shotgun sequencing project. | isolation source: water | place: Pacific Ocean | collected 2012-04
GGAGTACATCGACTTCTACAACGCGGCGCGGCCGCATCAGTCGCTCGACCTCCAGCCACCCGATGGCGCGCGGCATTCCACTCGGCGCCGGAGCAATCGCGTCGTGGGGCGTCCCGTGCTGGGCGGCCTGCACCATGTCTATGAATGGGTCGCGTAGCCGGCGGGTGGAGTTTTGACGCCGCACACGGCCTCAGATGGAGTTTTGAGACACCACACGTGTCCTGCCTACCAGAAAGAGATCGGGCACGATCTAATATTCGTGCCGCAGCGCCAGTGCGCGCCTGCTTTCCACAAACGTGACGGGGTCTTCGTCCCGGACCGACGCGATCAGCAGGCCGTTGGCATCGTACGGCTCGCTCCGGTCCAGCTCCCCCGTCGCCCCGTCCACACGAAGGGGGTCCGCCGCCCGGATCCGCTCGGTGGCGGACCGCGGGCCTGCCTGACAAGGCTGCACTCACTCGCGGGCCAAGGGCGGTCCGAAGACCGAGCAATCGAAGAGGCACTCGCCGCAGCCCGCGACCGCCTGCAGCTCCAGCACATCGCGGATGTCCACCATCCGCCGCACCGTCTCGATCACGCCGGCCCGCTTCCAATCGCTGAGCGTCCGGATCGCAGTCTCCACCGCCACGCCCGTGGCGCTCGCCAGCTCCTGTCGCGTCATCGGGTAACGGACCAGGATGCCGTCCTCGTCGGCGCTCGCGTACTGGCGGGCCAATTGCAGCAGGCGGCAGGCAATCCGCCCCCGGACGTCCCGCAGGGCGCTGACACCGCCGCCAATGTCCCGCACGCGGATGGAGCTGCAGAGACTCTCCACGACGGCCACGCGGACGCCGGGGCTCCGCTGGGCGATGCGCAAGAACACCTGTCGGGGGACCTGCGCCGCGGTGACCGCCCCCATTGTCGTGGCCGTCGCGGTGAGCGGCTGCCCGTCCATCACGGCCCAGAGGGCGAGCGGGGCGCCCGGCGCGGGGAACTCGATAATCTGCACCCGGCCGTCGATGGACGCGTGCTGCAGCTTGACCTGGCCACTCCCCAAGATCCAAAGGACGCGCGGGTCCTGGTACTCCTGGAAGATCGCCGCTTCGGCGTGGAACCGGCTCAGCTCGGCTTCGCGCGCGACCTGGTCCCGCTCCTCGTCCGAGAGATCGAAGAACAGCGGGCACCCACCAATGATCGAGACGACATTGGGATCGAGTGCGCTCACGCCCAACACCTCCTTCTGCTTCTCGACGCCTGACCGCTGTGCCGGCCCAACACGCCGTCCGACCCGGTTCTCTATGTGGTAGATGCGCTCAAAGAGTCATTGGTGGTGGGCCCTCAAGGATTCGAACCCTGGACTGACGGATCACGGGCACGACCGGGGGAAACCGTGGATGACTAGGCCTGAGCGGCACGGCGCCGCGCGAGTGCCCCGCGCGGACTCAGAGCGTAGAGGCGTCGCCCCGCGTTCGCGCCCGCCTCTCGTTGGCGGCCGACGTAGTCCAGATCGAGCAGGCGCTTGGCGGTCACGCCGACCTGTGAGCGGGGAAACTTGGACGCCGTGGCCAATGCGGAGAGACTGCGCGCGCCATGTGCCAAGGCGCGGAGCACGGCCCACTCCCGCGCGACTAGCTGATCCGAGCGCGGCTCTTTCATGGCGGCAAGTCTAAGGATATAGGCGCCGACAGACAACAGCGATGAGGCAGATCAGGCCGCCACGCCAGGGTTTCCTACAGTAGAAGGGGTCGAGCGGTTCCGGTCCTGCGGAATAGGGTGCGGCTCGTTCCGGCAGGAAGTGTGAGCGATTATACGGGCTCCTCGGCGGTCCCCGGGCGTCTGATGCCGACTGCTCGGTTCTTGCCGATGTACCAGAAGGAGATGACACACGATCTAGTTTTCGTGCCCCACACCTGCGTCTCCAGAAGCGGGGACCGCCCGCGGGCGGGAGACGAACCTGACCCGGCACCCGCTGAAGCCGCTACGGCCGCTGAGACCAGCAGCACCGCTTTGCCTTGCGCCCGCTGCCACAGAGACATGGATCGTTGCGACCGATACCGCGCCAGCGCGCCAGCGACTCGGCCCGCAACTCCGCCATGATCGTCGCGGGCTGGATTCCTTTCCGCCCGCGCTCGATGAAGTGGCGCAACGGCTGCTCTGCGTACGCGTAGAAGCGTCGCAGGCCAGCGCAGAGGTAGTTCAGGCCCGGCTCGCCATCCTCCGCGACGGCGAAGCGGTCTTTGGGACAGCCGCCATTGCACACCGTGAGCCAGGGGCAAGAGCGGCACTGCGCTGGGAGCCGATCCCGCTTGTCCGCGCCGAAGCGGCGTTGGATCGGTGAGTCCACCAGCGCGCCCAGGTGGGAGTCGTCGAGGCCCCCGATGCGGTGCTCAGGCGTGACGAAGTGGTCGCACGCGTACACGGCACCATCGTGTTCGACGACGAGCACCCGTCCGCAGGTTGGGGCCATCCAGCACACGTTGGCGCGTCCACCCGACCAGACCAATGAGGTCTCGCTGAAGAACTGCACGTGCAGCTTTCCAATGTCGTGCTGCGACCAGTGATCGAACACCGTGCAGAGAAAACGCCCATAGGCCTCGGGGCTTACGGACTCCGGGGTGACCCGTCCGTCCGACTCCCGCCGCACAATCGGGAGGAACTGCATCCACCCGGTGTCGATGTCTCTCAGCGCGCGGTAGACGCTTAAAGGCTCTTCCGCCACGGCGGACGTCACGGTGCAGAGGAGATCCGGCTGAATGCCGTGAGCCTGCAACCGGCGGGCGGCGGCGGCCACGAGTGCGTAGGTGCCGCGGCCATGCCGGTCCCTGCGGTAGGCATCGTGCAACTGTGGTGTGCCATCGATGCTCAGCCCGACCGCGAACTTCTCGTCGGCCAGGAAGGAGCACCACTCGTCGTCGAGGAGCGTGCCGTTGGTCTGGAGATTGTTCCAGCAGCTCCATCCGGCCGGGAGGTAGCGTCGCTGCAACTCCACCGCGCGCCGGTAGAAGTCGAGCCCCGCCAGCGTCGGCTCGCCGCCGTGCCAGACGAACTGCACGAACGGCCCAGGACTGGCCTCGACGTACTGGCGCACGTACGTCTCCAGCAGAGCGTCCGACATCCGGAACTGATGCGGACGGTCATAGTGACGTGCGGTGTCGAGGTAGTAGCAGTAGCCGCATTCCAAGTTGCAGGTCGGACCGACCGGTTTTGCCATCACAACGAACGGCTGACTGGTCCCGGTCGCTTCACTCGCGAGTTCGTTCACTATGTCACCGTTCCTGCCACCGGTCTGAGAGCATAGTGGACGGATCCCGCATGATCTCTCGTCGGATGGGGAACCGTCGGGTGCTCAGCACGCCGCCCGGACTCCGGGGGTGCGCGAAGTGATTGGCGTCATAGCGCTCGGCGTTCGCGCTGGATATAGTCCTGCCGCGAAAATCCGACGAATCCCTGCGGGAGGCCATCAAACATGCCAGAGCCAACGGCGGGCGCTTCGTATCGAGAGTTGCGGGGCCAAATGCGCCAGGCGGGACTGTACGACAGGCAGCCTCTGTTCTACGCCGCCCATCTGGGCGGCACTCTGGCGCTGATCGCCGGCGCCGTCGTGGCCATCGTGCTGATCGGCGACTCTTGGTGGAACCTCGCCCTGGCGCCGCCGGTCGCCATCATCTCCAGTCAACTCGCCTTTGTCGGGCACGATGGCGGGCACCGACAGATCTTTTCCTCGAACCGGATGAACGACTGGGTCGTAATCGCGATGTCCGGGCTCTTCATGGGCTTCAGTCTCAGCTGGTGGATGGACAGTCACAACCGCCACCACGCCTGGCCCAATCATGAGCAAAAGGATCCCGACATCCGCGTTGCGCCGTTCGCGTTCTCGGATCGGCAAGTGGACACCAAGCACGGCCTGACGCGCTGGCTCGCGCGCTACCAAGCCTTCTCCGTGATCCCCCTCAACACCTTGGGCGTGGTCACCAAACAGGTGGCCAGCGCGCGATTCATGAACCGGCAACGCGGCGGGCTGCGTCATCCGATCCTGGAGCCGCTCGCCACGATCCTGCACTGGGGCGGATACTTCACCCTGCTGTTCCTGGTCATGAGCCCGCCGCTGGCCGTGGCATTCATCGTGCTGCACTACGCGGTCTACGGCTTGGCCTTCGGGGCGGTGATCTCGCCCAACCACAAGGGCATGCCGATGGTCCGCGGCGAGGCGCCGTTCGACTTTCTCTATCTCCAGGTGTTGACGGCGCGCAATCTGCGAGGCGGCATCCTCCGCGACCTGCTCTACGGCGGCCTCAACTATCAGATTGAGCACCATCTCTTTCCCAACATGCCCCGCAACCGACTGCCGGAGGCCGCGCCCATTGTCCAGGCCTACTGCGCCAAGCATGGGATCCCCTATCACCAGACCGGCGTGATCGAAGGCTATCGAGAGATCCTGCGGTCCATGCAACGCGTCAGTGCACCGCTCCGCGGCTCGGGCCCGGGCGAGTCTCCCGTCACGTGGACTGGGGTCGAGATGGACCGCTGGGCCCAAGGCCTGGCGCCTTCCTGAATGAGGAGGCCCTGGCTTCCCTGTCCTGGCGCCTTGCTCGCTGCCGTGGCCGTGGCGTTGATCGTCGGCGCCTGCACGGACAGCGGCGACGATGAAGACGCGCCGGAGGCGATCCAGGCCGCAGCTACCCCTGACCAGATCGACGAACAGGCAGCCGATCCGCTCGACGCTCGCCCCGAGCCGCCGGCCGACGCCGCGAGTGGTGCCCGGGAGCCATCCGCCGTCTCCCCGAGCGAGACGGATCCGCCGGACCAGGGCCAGGAGCCTGGACCGGGAGCCGTGAAGGAGCCCAGCGACGCTCAATCTCGCGATGAAGTCGCCGTCGAAGGAGACGTGATCCCCGCGCCCCCGGATCCCACGGCGGTGAGCGAGCGCCTGGAGGCGACAGAATTCAAGATCACGCCCGCCGATGCTGAGGCAAACGACGAGTTTGCGTGGTCGCTGGCGATCCACGGTGACACCTTAGTCAGTGGGGCGCCGCTGGCGGATGACAACGGGGGCAATTCGGGCGTCGCCTACGTGTTCCGCTGGGACGGCGCGGCCTGGGTGGAGGAGTCGAAGCTCACGCCAGAGGACGGGGCGGAGGGCGACTGGTTCGGGAAGTCGGCCGGGATCTCGGGCGACACCGCAGTGGTGGGAGCGAACCGCGATGACGGCCCCCTGCGCGGCGAGTTCTACGACGATGACACGGGATCGGCCTACGTGTTCGTCCGGGAGGAGGGGCCGGACGGGCCGGTCTGGCGACAACAGGCCAAACTACGGGCCGATCCGGAGATCGAGTTTGCCGAGTTCGGATTCGATGTGGAGATCGACGGCGACACGATCGCGGTCGCGGCCAAACACGACCCCAGCGTGCATTTCAATACCGGCGCGGTATACGTCTTTCGGCGCGAAGGCCGCGAGTGGGTGTCCGAGGCCAAGCTGCTGCCGAGCCAGGGGGAGGCCGCGGACGAGTTCGGGAGCGATATCGCGATCAGTGGCGACACCATCCTGGTGGGTGCGAACCGGGATGACGTACGCGCCGCTGATGCCGGCGCCGCGTACGTCTACCGCCGTGTCGACGGGAAGTGGATTGAGGAGGCGATCCTCCGCGCGCCCGATAGCGGCGCGTTCGATCAGTTCGGCTTCTCGGCCGCGCTGGATGGCGACATCGCCGTGATCGCCGCGCCCTTCCATGACGGAGTGATCTTCGACGGCGGTGCCGCCTACGTGTTTGAACGCGCAGGATCCACCTGGACCGCACGGTGGAAGCTGGTGCCCAACAATCCCTTCGAAGGGGCCTGGTTCGGGCGCTCGGTGGGCGTGGCCGGCAATTTCGCCTTGATCGGCGCGCCGCGCTACGATCGCGTCACGCTGGACGGGATCCCCAACGAGATCTTCAACATGGGCGTGAGCTACGTCTTCCAGCGCACGACCTTGGGCTGGCTGCAGACGGCGCAGCTCCAGGCCGACGACGCGGCCGACGGCGACGATTTCGGCTGGACGGTGAATCTGACAGACGAGATCGCACTTGTCGGCGCCTGGCTGGACGACACCGCGGTAGGCCCGGACGCGGGGTCCGCGTACTCCTACGTCCTCACCCCGGCGGACCCCGCGGGCGATCCGTAGCGCCCGCCGCGGCGCGAGAACGAGCAAACCGCTCGGTCGTGGCGGCTGCTCCGCCGCGGAATGCTCGAGGGCGGGGCAGGCCGGGCGAGGCCGGGCGAGGCCGGGCGTTGGGCGCGGTGACGCCCACTGACGGGAAACCAACTCTCAACACGCCAACCCGAGAGCCACTGGGTTCGGGTGGGGCAGCTGTGCTACCGGTCGTCCGCCAGGCCCCCGCTGCCGGTGGCAGGCAAGACTGGAGTGTCCACCTCGCCGCCGGGAAGGGAGACTAAGAAGGCAATCAGCGCGTCGAGCTCATGCTCCTCCAGATCCGCGGTTCGCCCGTGGCGGTCGACGGGGTTGCGGATCGTGAGCACGTCACGCAGGGCAGGCGCGCTGCCGTCGTGCAGATACGGAGCGGTGTCGAACAGCCCAAGTAACGAAGGCGTGTCGAACGCAGGGAGCGGATCGTTGTCCGTCCCGACATCGTGACGCCGTCCGTCCGTGAACGCCGGGCCGGCGTGGCAGGCTCCGCAGCCGCGCGCGGCGAACAGCTCCTGGCCCCGGATGGCCTGGGGGGTGAGGGACCCATCGGGCGCGCGGTGTGGGCTCGCCGGGAAGCGGTCGAAGGCCAGGAACGCCGCCAGCGCCGCGTTGTCCGCCGAGGACAGGCCGGTCCCGCCTTGGAGCGCGGTCACGGTCCGTTGAAAGTCGAACAGGTCGAACCGGTCGCCCAGCCAGTGGAACGGCGCCGACTCGGCCAGCCCGAGGATCGGGGGCGTGTTGCGGGGACCATCGTCGAAGGGCCACGTACGGCCGTCGTGGAGGCCTTCGAAGTGGCAGGATGCGCAGCTGACCCACTGGTCGCGGGCCAAGTCGGGGGTGTCGGAGCTGAAGAAAAGCTCCTTGCCGCGTTGCACGTCGGGCGGCAGTGAGCTGCGGCTCACGGCGATGGTGTCGCGGACGGTGAGCCGCTCCAGGTCCACGACGGACACGTCATAGGAGAGGGCGTTCAAGACGTACGCGGTCGCGCCATCCGCAGCCACGATGATCCCGCGTGGATTGGCGCCGAGCTCGATGTGTCCGCGAACCTGATGGCCGTCGAGGTCGACGACCGAGAGGTCGTTGCTCCCAGAGTTAACGACGTAGAGGTGACGCCCGTCGGGAGAGAAATCAAGTGCGAACGGGAGGTTGACGGGCCGGTCAATCGCGGCGAGGTCGAGGCCGTCGCCGGGGCGCGGTGCGCTCCGCTCCAGGTCGATGACGGAGACGAGCGGCGCCACCAGGGTGTCGAATTGGACGTTCGGACTGGAGATCCGCGATCGGGTATGGGGCAGGTAGGCGGTCGCTTGACGTGGATGGATCGCGACGAACTGCGCGGCGCTGCTCTCGGCGCCGGTGGAGATGACCGCCTCGACCTCGCCGCGTGTAAGCCCGATCACTGAGACGCGTCCGTCGAGGAAGTGGGTCACGTACAGCGTCTCGCCCGCTTCATCGATCGCAAGGCCTCGGGGGTGCGCGGCCACCGGGATCGTGCGACGGAGCGTGAGGGTCGCGGCGTCGAACTCCTGAATCACGTGAGCCCCTGTGGCCGATACGTAGATGCGCGCGCCGGTGGGACTGACGACGACACCGTAGGGCGATCGCGCTGTCTCAACGGTGGCCAGAGTCACGCCGCGGGCCACATCGAGGATGGTGAGAGTGGAGTCCGCTAGGTTCGTGACATAGGCGCGCGGACGCAGGGAATCTAGGGCCACGGTGCGAGGTTCCCGCCCAACGGTGAGCTCGACCAGGGCGATCTCGGCGGCCAGGTCGACGATGGTGATGGTGCCGGGGTCGGTATTGACCGTGTAGAGCCGGGATCCGTCCGGCGACGCGGCCATCACCGCACTCGACATACCGCCGCCGCGTTGGCTCGCCGCCGGAGAAGCCCAGACAGGCGTCGCCAGGTACTGTCCAGGGACGTCACGAGGGATGTCGGGGAGCGGGACATCGCGCGCCTGGGTGGGCAAACCCAGCCCAAGCTGGACGAACGCCGCGGTCAGCGCCGCGAACAGCGCCAAGCCCGCGACCCACGGGAACGCACGCCTCACCTCGCGCCTCGGGATCCCTGGCTCATTGGGTGCATTGTCGAACTCCCAGATCTCGCCCCGAGCTTCGCCAGAGTTCTCAGCATGGTCTAGGACGCGGGTCAGTCTCAGCGAGTGATCGCCACGATCCGACGCCGTGAGCTCTCCTCGGCGCCCGGACGAGTATCCGGGACGGTGAGACGCTCGCGGACGCCGTCAAGCCCCCTGCTGCGTGGGCGATGGGAGAGAAGCCGGCCTGAGGACTGCCCCGGTCCTGCGCGGGGATCCGCCTCGCCGCCTGTGAGGCACGAATACACGATCGTCTGTCATCCTTATCTGGTAGGCGGGGCTGAGTCGGGGTTCGGACCCGCCTATGGAACCTCGCGTCTCGGCCGGATTCGGTGACCGGCAGGGCGGTAGAATCCGAGTCACGATCGTTCAGCGGTGGACCAGCTGCTTTCCAGTCCGTCGATCCAGGGTTCGAATTCCTGAGGGCCCACCACTTCACCTCAACTATCACACCAACGAGCGCCGGATCGGACTCGTCATCCATAACATCTGGGTGCTTGTAAGCCAGAACCCGACCGCGACGTCGTGGGGAGGCAAAACCTCATGCGGCCCACCAGTACTCGTGATGCAGGCCGCCGAGCACGGCGCGGCGGCGGAGTTGGGCGCCGGGGAAGCGCGCGGTCCGTGGCCGTCCCTCAGGGGCATCGAGGTCGAGCGAGCGGTGCGGGCGCATCGCGTTGTAGTGCTGGATGTACTCCCCAAGCACCCGCCGGAGATGCCGTTCATTGATCACGATGAGATGGTCCAGACACTCTCGCCGCAAGGTCCCGATCACCCGTTCGGCGATGGCGTTGGCATTCGGCGCTCGCACGGGCGTCAGAATGGTGGCGATTCCGATCCCCTCGGCTCGCGCCACGAAGTCCGTCCCGAAACAGCGGTCCCGATCGCGGATCAAGAATTGCGGCTTGTGCCCCCACGCCGTGGCTTCCCGCACCTGCTGCCAGATCCACGCGGCGCGCGGATGATGCGTGACGTTCCAGTGTTCGATCCGGCGGCGGTCGTGGCTGATCACGACGAGGACGTAGAGCGTCCGGAAGGTCACGGTTTGCACGGTGAAGAGGTCCGTCGCCCAGATGTGGGGAGAGTGGTTGCGCAGGAAGGTGCGCCAGCGTTGGGACGGTGGGCGCCGCCGCACCGCGTGCCGGTACCGACGGACGGTGCGAATACTCAGGTCATGCCCGAGCGCCTGCAGCTCGCCGACGAGACGCGCAGCACCCCAACGCGGATTCTCCTGTACCAGCTGGCGGATCAAGGCCTGGACCTCCCGGCTGATGCGCGGACGGCCCGGACGCCGTCCCCGGCTTCGCCAGGTCCAGTAGCGACGCCAGCGAGCGCGATCCCATCGAATCACCGTCTCCGGCCGGACGAAGACGAGGGCGTCGCGCCACCCCCACCAGCCCCGCGCGAGGACCGTCCAAAACAGACGGTCGCGCTGGCGCAGTCGAGGACGGTATGTCTGTCGGCGATAGACCGCGAGTTGCTGCCGCAGGGCGAGGTTCTCCCACAGCGGATCGCGACGGGGGCTCCCGGTCTTGCGGACGGTGCTGAACACGAGGCCGAGATAGAGCGGCATGAGCGATCCTCCGACCTCGGATGGTCGCGGATCGACTCGTTTCAAGGCACGGACGGAGTTTTGCCCTCCCACGGCCAGTCGGGTGGGTACCGCCATCACACAGATCTGAGGCCGCGCTCCGGGGTGCCCCTAACCTCCTGTCGGCGATCCGACGATATGGGCCCTGAGATGCCCTGAGAGGCCACAGAATCGCCCTCACACGACTTTGATTCTCAAAAGGTAGGCCACCCGAGGTCGGACCTCGTCAGAGGCCACAGAATCGCCCACAGGCGCCTTTGCCACGCCGCCTTTGACACTGCGGCTGGATCATGTCTACGGTCTATCTGCGGCCATTCTCCGTGGGGCGCGGCGTAGCGATGGCGTAGCGGCATATTGTGTTTAGCCACCCCGAATCCGCTCGGGGTCGCCATCGAAATCGAAATCGAGAGCCCGACGATTGTCGGGCTCTCTGCGATCAGATCGAGGGGCCCACAGGACGCCCTCACCGTCGTCTGCGAGGTGAATTCCTATGTCCGATCACCCGTCGCCGCGAGATACCGAGTGAGCGCCCGAGGTTCATCCGCGCCCCGGCATCTCTCCTAGCGTCATGCGACCAGCACGCCGGCTCCTCCATGAGAACGAGTTCCACCGCCTCTTCATCGTCGCGGGCATCATCCTGGCCGTGGCAGGGGGCTTCTCGCTCGCGATCGCGCTCAGCGTCGACGCCGCCTCCGGCTTCTCCCTCGGCCCCCGCTGGATCGCCCTCGCCCAAACGCACGGACACCTCCAGACTGTGGGCTTCCTTGGCCTGATCATCATCGGCGTTGGTCTCCGCCTCGCCCCTCGATTCGCCGGCCTCCACCTGAGCCATTCTGGCTTGCTGCCCGTCGTCCTGATCACCCTTGTCGTCGGCGTTCTCCTTCGCGCCATCGGCCAATCCCTCGCCGACCACGAACCCTTCGGTTCGATCATGGCGGCCGGCGCCTGGTTGGAAGCGATCGGCGCCGTCACGTTCGCCTGGCTCCTCATCGACTCCACGCGTCCCGCCCTGCGCGCCGGCAACCCACCCCTACTCTTCTTTGCCTCCGGCGCCATCTGGTTCGCGATCCAGGCCGTGCTCGGCGCAATCTGGCTCACCGACCTCGCGATCGAGCATCGCAGCGTCCTTCCCGCCGGGAAGAACGCCGTCCTTCTCTTCCTTCAGATCTTCGGCTTCCACCTCGCCTTCTTACTCGGCGTGGGGAGTCGAGCCCTACCGACCTTCTTCGACCGCGTGCCACCCCCTCAGCGCCAAGGACGCGCCACATGGGCAATGTTCCAGCTGGGCCTAGCCCTGACCGCCGCCGCCCTCGCCTGGTGGGCGACGCAGGGGCACCGGATCTGGGAAACCGAAAACGCGGTCCTCCTGCTCCTCGCGATCGGCCTCCTGCTCGGCGTCGTTCTGACGCGCGCCTGGGGGCGCCCGAGCCGCCTACGACCAGCGACTCAAGCGATCGGGCGCCTCCCGCAACTAGCCGTCGGGTGGTTGCTCGTCGCCGCGGTTCTCATGCTCTACTTCGCGATCAACGGCTTCACCGAAGCACGCCCGCTCACTCAGGCGGAATTCGACTCTCTGCGCCACGTGGTCGCCCTCGGGGTCTTGGTGATGGCCCTCACCGGGATGGCGCACATCGTCCTGCCTGAATTCGCCGTCGAACGACTCACAGGGCGCAGCGGAGTCCGACGGGCCTGGCTCTTTGGCGTTGGACTCTCCGTCGCGGCCGCGACGCGGGCCGCTCCAGGAGTCGATAGCGCGGGCTTGCCCAGCACGTCTGACTACTGGCACATGGCCGCCGCAGGCGCGATCGGCCTGCTGCTGATCGCGTGGCTCGGCTGGCTCTTCCTTCGCGCCATCCGCGACCAGCCTCTGCTCTTGCAGGACCTCAGCGCACGGGTGGCCGCCATCCAACCAGATACGCCCGTTGCCCCTCAACCAGACCCCTAGTCCAAACTCGATAGGCGATCGTGCTCCACGCCAGCCGTGGGCCCCGCCCCCCGCATCACTCGCAAGCGATTGATCCGATCGACGATCGGCGGATGCGTCGAAAACAATCCCTGCGCCCGCTGCTCGAACTTCTTGATCGGATTGACGATGTAGAGATGCTGCGTCGATCGGTTCGCCACTTCCAGCACTTCCTGATCCGACGCGATCTTGCGAAGTGCCTGTTCCAGCCCCTCCGGGTTCCGCGTCAGCTCCACCGCCGATGCGTCGGCCAAGTACTCCCGCTGCCGGCTCACCGCCATCTGCACCACGCGCGCCACCGCCGGCGCCACGAGTGCCAACACGATCGCGATGACGAACACCGCCGCTTGCAGGCCCCCTCCACCACGATCGCCGCCTCGGCTCCGCCGCCCGCCCCCAAACCAGAATGTGTAGCGAATCAGCATGTCGGCCAGCAACGCGATTCCACCGACCATTACACCGACGAGCAGCGTGAAGCGAATGTCCAGATTCCGCACGTGCGACAACTCGTGCCCGATCACGCCCTGTAGCTCCTCCCGGCTCAGCACCGAGATCAGGCCCGTCGTCACCGCGATCGAGGCATGCTCCGGATCCCGCCCCGTCGCGAAGGCGTTCGGCGCTGTGTCATCGATCAGGTAGACGCGGGGCATTGGCAAGTCGGCCGCGATGGTCATCTCCTGCACGATGTTCATCAGCCGCGGCTGAGACGTCGTCGTCACTTCGCGCGCCTGTGAGGCCGCCAGCACCAGCGCGTCGCCCCGGTAATAGCTCCCGCTGGCGAGCAGCGCCGCAACGACCACGGCAGCCACGGTCACCACCCCGGCCCCAGCCAGCGTCCCCGTCAAGCCAAAGCCGATCGTGAATCCAAGCAGACCCAGCAGCAGCGCGACGCTGATCATCAGCAACACAGAGTTGCGACGGTTGGCTGCCTGGAGCGTGTAGAAGCTGGCGCTACTCGTCATCGCAATCCATGCCGGCGGCGGGAATCAGGTCGTCCGTCAGCGCAAGCGCACCTCGGGCACCTCTTGTGCCTCGGGCTCCGCCTCGAAGAACTCACGGGCGGTGAAGCCGAAGGGTCCGGCGATCATCACCGCCGGAACTTGCGCGATCACCGTGTTGTACTCCAGGACAACGACGTTGTAATGCTGCCGCGAGAACGAGATCTGATTCTCCGTCGTCGTCAGCTCCTCTTGCAGCGCCATCACGTTCTGGTTGGCTTTCAGATCGGGGTAGTTCTCCACCACGGCGAACAACGACCGCAATGTCTGAGTGAGTTGGTTCTCCGCGGCCGCCGACTCCGCGAGTCCTTGCGCCCCAGCCGCCACGGCGTTGGCGCGCGCCTCCGTCACCCGCGTCAGGACATCCTCTTCGAACTCCATGTAGCCGCGCACCGCCGCGACCGAGTTCGGAATCAAATCGTGGCGACGCTTGAGCTGCACATCGATCTGGGCCCAGGCCTCATCCACTCGCAGACGCCGCTGAACCAGCCCGTTGTACAGACGCACCAAGAGCAGCGCCAGCAGCGCCACGACGGCCAACACGACGATCAGGACCACGATCTCCATTGCTCCCCCTGACGGATCAGCCCGGAACGCAGCAGCGCATCGTCATGCACCGACGCCATACGCCGACAGCGTAACGCGTCCGTTCTCGCCACGCGTCACGTCAGCGCGGCGCGCGGCAGCCTCCACAGAACCGCCCCCTGGCGCTGGCCTCTAGGCCGGGGCGCCGGCTCGATCCGCGGCACCCAACGTGAAGCCTTCGTAGCCGTTCGCCGCCACCTCATCGCACTTCGCGGCGTAGATGTCCACACCTCCCACATACGGCATGAACACCCGCGGTTTGCCGGGCACGTTGGCCCCCAGATACCAGGAGTTCGCCTGCGGGTAGAGGGTGGCGTCCGCGGCCTCGTTGACGTGCGTCACCCAGGCATCCTGGGCATCGACCGTCGCTTCGATCGTCGTGAGCTCTGTGTCCCGCAGGTGCGTCATGCAATCCGCAATCCAGTCCACATGTTGCTCGATCGAGATGATCATGTTGCTCAGCACGGAGGGACTCCCGGGTCCGGTAATCGTGAACAGATTCGGGAAGCCAGCGACGCACAGCCCCAAATACGTCCGCGGGCCGCTTTCCCAGGCGTCTTTCAGCCGCTGACCAGCCCGACCCTGAAAATCCACGTTCAGTATCGCTCCGGTCATCGCGTCAAAGCCCGTCGCGAAGACGATGGCATCGAACGCGTAGTCATGCCCGCCCGTCCTCAGGCCCGTCGGCGTTATCTCATCGATCGGCGCTTCGCTGATATCGACCAGTGTCACGCTGTCGAGGTTATACGTCTCGAAGTACTCCGTATCCACGCAAATCCGCTTCGTCCCCAGCGGGTGATTGGTGGGACTCAACAGCTTCGCCGTTTCGGGGTCCTTCACCGTCTCCCGGATCTTCCCGTGGAAGAACTCCACCGCTGTCTCGTTTGCCTTCAGGTCCGTCAGCAGGTCGGCGTACGCCACAAGGAAGGCGAAGCCCCCTTGGTTCCAGCGTCCTTCGTACTCGCGCTCACGCTCCTCCGACGAGAAGTCCAACGCCAAATTCTCATTCGCCATCAACGAATTCCCGAAGCCGGATTCTCGGGCCTGCTGCCGAATCGTCGCAAAGTTTTCCTTGTATTCCTCGAGGACCTCAGGGTCCAACGGCTCCTGCCCCGCTGGCACGCTGAAGTTCGGCGTGCGTTGGAACACGGTCACCTGATCCGCTTGCGCAGCGATCTGGGGGATCGACTGAATCCCCGAAGACCCGGTGCCAATCACCCCGACCCTCTTGCCCGTGAAGTCCACATCCTCGTGGGGCCAGTCACCCGTGTGATACCAATCCCCTTGGAAGCTCTCCAACCCCTTGAACTCCGGCATCCGCGCCGTCGAAAGACAGCCCGTCGCCATCACCGTGTACTGCGCCGAGACCGTGTCGCCTTGGTCCGTTTTGATCGTCCAGCGCTCCGCCGCCTCATCAAAGACCGCCGACGTGACGCGCGTCTCAAACTGCATCTCGCGGCGCAGATCGAACCGATCCGCCACGTGACTGGCGTAGCTCAAAATCTCAGGCTGCGTCGCGTATCGCTCGGTCCAGTTCCACTCGCGCTGCAGCTCATCCGAGAATGAATACTGATACTCCAGGCTCTCCACATCACAGCGAGCCCCCGGGTAGCGATTCCAGTACCAGGTCCCCCCGACATCTGTTCCCGCTTCGAATACCCAGGCCGAGATGCCTTGCTCGCGCAGGCGGTGCAGCATGTACATGCCCGCGAAGCCAGCGCCAACGATTACGGTATCAACGCTGCTCGGAGCCTTCTGATCAGCCATGGGGGACCTCCTTAAAATTCGTCTGGGTAGCCATAGTGTCATCGACCCCGACGATAGATCCACCGGGATCGAACACCACCGGGAAGGCTCGCCTCCCCTGGTGGCCATGGCCGCTGCCGTCCCACGCGCTCTTGAACATCCTCAGCCTGGATCGCCGTCCCTGGGAGCCCACAGCAGAGCTCACCGTTCTGCTCACAGAACGGGGCCGGGATCCAACGCGGCCTGCAATCTCGGAAGGCAAACATCGCGGAAAGGGCGGAGACAGAGTCGATCTCACGCAGATCGGCGCTATCCGACAAACGATCCCCTCCCAGAGCCAGGAGGATGGTGGGCAGGAACGTGTGACGCAGATGATTCGCCGCGGATTCACTCCAACGGACCGACCGGCTCGGTTACGCAGCGACCGCCTCAACGACTCCGGTTACTGATCCGATTAGCTTGCTCGGATCCAGCACGAGCAGAAGCCGGTCCTCGAGATTCACGACTTCGCCCAGCTCCGACGCCTCAGACACAAACAGCGTATTGACGGGCTCCCGTGCCTCCGGCGGCACGGTCAGAACCTCCGTCACTTCGTCCACGGTCACCCCGACCGGCGCATCTCCCACCTCGATCACCACAATCCGCGTCTCCGCCGTGTCTTTCGGTTCGACGCTGCCGAAACGGCTGCGCAGATCGAGCACGGGAATCACCGTGCCACGGAGGCTAATCACCCCGCGAACGTCTGCCGGCGTCTGCGGCACCGGCGTCGGCTCCTGCCAGCGCACGATTTCGCGGACATCCATGATCTCGATGCCGTACTCTTCGGCTTCCACGCGCAGCACGACGAGCTGGGACCCAGTCCCAACTTGCTCTCTGTTTCCGATCTGTGACTCTGACATGGATGCCCCCGATCGATTGCCTACTCATCAGGCACGGCGCGGCGAAACGGACCACGTGCCTCGTTCATTACTGATTCTCCTAATAATCATCGACGGTCCCTCACCGGTCGGTAGCGCTACCCCGTCACTCCCCGTGCACACGCGCCGTGCCGCATCGGCTCTTTGCGCTGTACCCTGCCGCGACATATAGTCAGGATCACTCGGCATGGACAACTTCCAGGGCAAGATCGCGGTCATTACCGGCGGTGGCACGGGCATGGGCGGGCCCTCTCGCGTCAGCTCGCTTCAGAAGGCTGCCATGTGGCCATGTGCGACGTTTCCACCGAGAACATGGACGAAACCAAGCGCCTCTGTGAAGAGAACATGCCCGACGGCACCCGCGTCACCACCCACGAGGCCGATGTCACGGACGAGGCCCAAGTCCTCGCCGTCCGCGACGCCGTGATTGCCGAACACGAGACCGATCACATCAATCTGCTCTTCAACAACGCGGGGATCGGCGGCGGCGGCAGCTTCCTCCTCGACGACCGCGACGATTGGGAGCGCACCTTCGCCGTCTGTTGGTACGGGGTCTACTACAGCGCCCGGGCCGTCATGCCGCTCCTCGTCGCCAGCGACCAGGGGCACATCATCAACACCAGCAGCGTCAATGGATTCTGGGCCAGCCTAGGGACCGGTGTCCCCCACACGGCCTATAGTGCCGCCAAATTCGCGGTCAAGGGCTTTAGCGAAGCGCTGATCAACGACCTCCGCCTCAACGCGCCGCATGTCAAGGTCTCCGTCGTCATGCCCGGTCACATTGGCACGGAGATCTCCGCCAACACCGGCAAGGTGCTCGGCCACCCCGATCCGCTCGATATGCCGGCCGAAGATGTGGCCATCGCCCGACGCCAGATGAGCCAGCGCGGCCTCCCCATCGACAGCCTCAGCGACGACGAGATCCGGGCCGCCATCAAGCAACGCGCCACCGACTTCCGCGAGAACGCGCCCACTACCGCCAGCCAAGCCGCCACGATCATCATCAACGGCGTCCGCGAAGACCGCTGGCGCGTCCTCATCGGCGAAGACGCCCGAGCCCTTGACGATGCCGTCCGCTCCCACCCGGAAGATGCCTACGAAGGCCTCTTCATGGAGCGCATCCAGTCTCAAGGACACATGACGGGTATCGTTCCCATCGCAGAGAAAGCCGACTAGTCCACTCGCCGCCCCCTCAGCCCGGTACAGGAGAGAAAGTCCATGTTCGATCGCAACTTCCAGCGCATCCAGACCAACGGCATCACCCTCAACGCGGTCGTCGAAGGCGACGGCCCGCTTGTGGTGATGCTGCACGGGTTCCCCCAGAGCTCCTTTCTCTGGCGACACCAGATCGATGCTGTCGTCGGCGCGGGCTTCACGGTCGCTGTGCCGAATCAGCGCGGCTACGCCGACAGCGATGCCCCCGCCGAGCTCTCGGCCTACAACATGCGTGAACTCGCCAATGACGTCGCCGGGATCCCCGCGGCCCTCGGCCACGACCAAGCGATCGTCATTGGGCACGACTTTGGTTCCATCGTCGCCTGGCACACGGCCCTCTTACACGAGGACATCTTCACCGCCGTCATGGGCCTCTCCGTGCCCTATACCCGCGCACCCAGCACTGACGGCTTCATCAACCCGGAAGGGTTCGACGATAAGTTCTGGTACATCCGCTACTTCCAGGAGCCCGGCGTCGCCGAGGCCGAGATGGAGGCCGATGTCCGCAAGACTCTCCTCGCCACTTATTACACGATCTCCGGCAGCTCGCCCGACGGCAGTTGGATGGCGCAGCTCGACCACCCAAAGAGCAGCGGGTACGTCGACGCCATGATCACCCCGGACGCCTTGCCCGACTGGCTCAGTGAAGCAGAGCTGGACTACCACGTCGCGCAGCTTCAGAAGTCCGGCCTGCGTGGTCCGATCAACTGGTACCGCAACATCCCCGTCATGAACGAGGTGACGCCGGAACTCGATACCAAGAAGGTCTCGCAGCCCGCCGCCTTCGTCGCCGGGGCGGACGATGATGTCCTCAAATACATCCCGGACACACCCTGGGCCGCGCTCATGAAGGATTGGTTCGAAGACCTGCGCTTCCAGACATTCATCGAGGGTGCCGGGCACTGGGTCCAGATCGAGAAGCCAGCGGAGACGACCCGCGAGATCCTGCGCTTCCTGGAGATGGTCCGGCCAACCTAAGCCCAGGCCCCAGGCCAGAAGCGACTAGGCGTACCGTGCCGGGTCGTCGGTGTTTGCCGCCGTCACCTCCATGAACCAGCGGCCAAGGCGGTCCTGTCGCATCGGCCAGAGCCAGAGCATGTGGCGCTCCTCGCCGTTCCAATCGAAGCGCAGCTCGAACGCCAGGTGTTCCGCTTCGATCTCCGCATCCGATGTCGCCATCGCGTCCGCGATGATCGGCTTCATCTGATAGGTCCGCTCCCGGATGTCGAGCATCGGCGTCACGAAGTCCGCGGGCAGCCCGGCGCCTCGCCATCGCGCCCGCAGACTCGCCTCCACTTCGGAGCCGCTGATCTGGCGCAGCGTCATCAGGACTCGAAATGTTTCGCCATCCGGAAGCTGATCGACGCCCGGCTCCAGATGGAAGCGCGGCGCCCTGGGATGCGTCCACCAACCCCGTCCTCGCCGTCCCGGACGCGCTCGTACGTCGCCGCGCTTCCACGGCAACCACGACGTCAACGCGGACCACAGCCCCATCGCGCGTCTCCATTCCCAGCGAGTCTGTCACACCGAGAGCGGCACGCCCTCTCAGGCCAGTCGAAAGGTCGCGGCCAGGAGCGAAAGCGCCGGCAGCTCTGTCCGGGCAATTCCATCCACCACTTCGACCGCGGTCCACAGCCCGCTCGCGATCGCATCCCGCTGCTCCCAGGAGTTCGCCGCCTTCGCCTCCGGCTTTCCCCCCGGCCCCATCAAGATCTCTGCGTCGACAAGGGCAACGACCTCCCGGTCGCCGACCGCCACCTCCAACGGCGCCGCCTCATCCAGGCTGCGGTTCACAGCGAAGACGTGCAGCAACTCCCCATCGATGATCGCGCTCGCGTCGATGTAGGAGGTCTTGCCGTGCGTCGACGCGTCGTAGCTCGGTCCATCCAAGCCGATTCGCAACGACGTCCCCTGTCGCCGCTTCGAGAACATCGCGAAGGCGTGGAAGATCGACTGCACCAGCAGGTCATCGCCGCGTGTCAAAATCGGTGCGATCACATTCACGACCTGTGCCAGGTTCGCAATCTTCACGCTGTCCGCGTGGCGAATGAAGGAGTTCAGGAATCCGGCCACAACCAACGCATCCTCAAGGTTGTAGACCTCTTCGATCAGCGGACGTGGCCACGCGGCATCCGGATTCGTTCCCGCGTCGTTCCGCGTCTTGTACCAAACGTTCCACTCGTCGAAGCAGAGGTACGCCCGACGCTTCGCCCGCTTCCGCCCGCTCGTCACCCGGCACACCGCGTCCACATCCTCAATCTGCCGATCGATGCTCTTCGTGATCGCCAGGAAGTCCGCCGTGTCGGTGTCATTCCCCACATAGCGATGCAGGCTCACGTAATCGGCCAACCCGCCCACGTGCTCCAGCACGGTGCGGTCCCAATCCAGCCAGGAAGTCATCTCCGGGATCGACGTTCCGCACACCACGACCTCCACCGATGGATCGAGATCCTTCATCAGCTTGGCGGTCTGCTGCGCTCGAACTGCATACTGATCGGCCGGCACATGCCCAAGCTGCCAAGGGCCATCCATTTCATTGCCCATGCACCACAGCCGCACGCCCCAGGGCTCCGTGCGGCCATTCGCGACCCGCAAGTCGGCGTACTTCGTCCCCGGTGCGCCGTTGCAGTACTCCCACCAGTTGCGAGCTTCGTCCGGCGTACCCGTGCCCAGATTCACCGCCAGCATCGGTTCCCAGCCCATCCGCTCCGCCAAACCCAGAAATTCATCCGTTCCAAACTGATTCGGTTCGATCGTGTTCCAGGCCAACTCCCGCACCGTCGGCCGCTCCGACCGCGGACCCACGCCGTCCTCCCAGTGATAGCCGGAGACGAAGTTCCCGCCGGGATAGCGCATCACCGAGAGATCGAGCCGTGACAGCGCCTCCATCACATCGCGACGACAGCCGTGCTGATCCGCCTGGGAACTGTCTGGGTCGTAGACACCCTCGTAGACCGCACGACCGATGTGCTCCAGGAAACCGCCGAAGATGCGCGGATCCACCTCACCGATCGACAGCCGCGTGTGGAGGTGAAGAGTCGTCTCGCGCATCGTCGGGTTGCCTCCGCTCATCCCTGTGCCGGAGGGTAAGCGCTCTCGTCGACTCAGTCAGGCCAGCCAGCATCGGACGTGAAGCGAACACTCACTTGGCCAAAGGGACCGAAGTCGGCGCGCACCTCGTCTTGGCGACCCGGCTGCAGCACGTCCGTGCAGCACCCCGTCGTCACGATCTCTCCGGCCCGCAACCCCTCCCCACGCTCGGCCAGCCCGTTTGCCAGCCAGACCATCACGCCGAACGGATCGCCTAAGACGGCCGCTCCACTTCCGCGACTCACCTCGCCGCCATTGATGTAAGCGACCACGACCTGCTCCGGCACGGCCTCGGCCGACCATTCGAGGATGGGCTGGGCGCCGATCCAAGCGCTGTGCAGCACGTTGTCCGCCACCGTCAGCGGGACTCCTCCGCTCTGCCATCCCGCCGGGCGGGGCTCCACGATTTCCAAGGCCGGCATGATTGCGTCCACCGCCTCCGCAACCATCTCCGCGGTGAATGGTCCCGCCGACGAGGGGAGATCCTTTGCCATCCGATACGCGAACTCCGGCTCCACGATCAGATCCAGCCCCGGCGGTACGGAGAGCGTTGCGCCGCTCTCAAAGATCCGATGCGACCACAACCGCCCGCTCACCGGACCATCGATTCCAAAGCGCTCCTGCAACACCCGGTTCGTGTAGCCCACCTTGTAGCCCGCCGCGGTCCCGACCATCTCAACCAACCGCGCCTGCGCTCGATACCCCTCCTCGATGCTCTCCGGCGCGACGCTCGGAGCGGCCGGCGTGCGCGTCGCCCACGCCGTCGACAGCTCCCCAGCGAGCCGTTCGATTTCACCCGCTTCCATCAGATCCCCCTGTTGCTGCTCGGGCACTAGCTCTCGCGTCTGTCACGGCCCAAAACTCGATCGACCCTGGAGCCCCCACTCCCCGTCTTGCAACGTGGCGATATACAGCGAATCGTACGTCCCAATCGCCGTCTCGTCGGCGCGATAGCGCGTATAACGCACCCCCAGGTGCAGCTTCGACTCACTCTCCTGCAGGACCTCGCGCGCGTCCCAAGCGCTATGGCTCCAGCCATCCCGTTCCTCGAGGCCCTGGAAGAGATCCATCGGATTCTGCCCGGGCTTCTCATACACCACCACCCGACTGTCCGCGATCCGTACGTGTGGAAAATGCATGCAGGCGTCCATCCCCGCCGCATCGTGGGCGTTCAACGCCGCCATGAATCGATCCAGTAACGCCATACAGATCCCAGCCCGATCGACCGTCATCGTGGATCCTCCTGCTACGGATCAAACGGCGACGCACTCCGGCCCCCGTTGAACTCCCATCTCGCACCCTATCCATCCCCGACAGCCACGCAACACTCGCCCGCTCGCTCCCCACCGCGCCCGCGACGAACCGGCGTGCCATCCCGGCTGCGATCACCGCCGTGGTTCCCGCCACACTCTTCGCTCTGCTCGGCTTCACCGCCGGTCTCGCCGTCGTCGAGATCTTCCTCTGGGACAGCGTGCTGAAGCCGCTCTTCATGGCCTGGGTCGTCGCCTCCAGTGTTGCCCTGGTGCTCGGTGCCTATCTCGGCGGGAGACGGGCACAGTTCGCCAACAAGCTACTGATGAATCTCGGCGACCTCGCCAGCGCGGCGCATGCCAGGCGGTCCCGCGCCTCCGGCGACGATCCCCCGCGCGACCCTGAAGGCTTCGGCCGCTGGATCTTCGACGAAATGCAGGACGCGGCCAGCGACATCTTCTCGGAATGGCGGTTCGTGGACGAAGACCTCGACGCCTCGGACCCGCGCTCTCGCGCTGGTGGCACGCCTCCTAGCGACGTTCACGGCCCCAGCGAGAGACAGCCCAACCGTGCCTCCAGCCTCAACCGGGGCGCCCGCATCATTGACCGCCTCCGCTACCCCCGCGGCGCCACCGGCGGCCTGGTCACCATCCTCTTCACCGATATGGCGGGATCCACCGCCACCACTCAGCGCCTCGGCGACAACGCCGCCCACGATCTCGTCCGGCGCCACAACTCCACCGTCCGTGATGCGCTGGCCCACTGCGGCGGCCAAGAGATCAAACACACTGGCGATGGGATCATGGCCTCGTTCCCCTCGGCGGTCGCCGTGGTCGATGCGGCGGTCGATATCCAACTGGGATTGCGGGAACAGCAAGGCGGGGCAGACAAGGTCAGTGTCCGGATCGGCCTCAACGCCGGGGAGCCCATCGTTGAAGGCGACGACCTCTTCGGCACCGCCGTCCAGCTTGCCAGCCGCATCCTCGATCAGGCCACGCCGGGTCAGATCCTCGTCTCGGATGTCGTCCGCCAGCTCGTCGCCGGCAAGAACTTCAGTTTCGAGGAACAGGACCGCGCCATCCCGCGCGGTTTCGACGAACCCGTTCGCCTCTTCGCCGTGCAGTGGGAGAACTAGCTGACTGTCGCGCTCCGAGGGCGGATGCGGCGGCTACCCGCCAGCGACCGAAGCGACCTCCGGGACGTTCGCCCGCAAGAACGAGCGCACCGCCTCGATCGTCGCGGGCAGATTCGCCTCCGACCGCGCATCCACACCCAGCGACTCCGTGTCCTGCGCATCCGCCTGGATTCGCTCCGCGATGCTTGTTGGGTGAAAGACGTCACTCCCCGGCAAGATCAGCATCGGCGTCGTCAGGCGCTGCACCGCGACCTCGTTGACAGAGAAGTAGGGGGGCCTCGTCGGCCAGATGCCGTCGCGAAAGTCCACGACCAACGCGATGTATTCCTCGCGCCGCAAAGACCGCAGCGTGTTGCGGAACTCCGGCTCGTCGTGCAGCCGCTGCGACCAAGGCCCGCCCGTATTCGCTTGCATGAACAGCGGGTTCTCCTCCGCCGCTGCAATCACCGCGTCCAGCCCCTCTGCACGCGTGGTACGAATCGTGTCGCGGAACATGTCATAGAACGTGTTCATGCTATTGGTGTCATCCAGCCCTACCGGGTCCTGCATCACCGCTGCGGAGATCCGCGCCGGCGCCTCATCCATCAATCGCAGCGCGTACGCGCAGCCGATGCATCCGCCCATGAAATGCGCACTCGGCAAACCCAGATGGTCTAGAACCGCCACCTGGTCGTGCATCATCGTTCCATAGGAGAACGGGGCCAGCGGCGCCTTGCTCTGGCCCGCATGCCGTTGGTCCATCCCGATCACCATGAACTCTTCGGCGAATTCCTTGATCGGGTTGAACGCACTCCACTCCCAGGATTCGATCTGGCTGGTCACCCCTCCCGGCGCAAGGAGAAGCAGCGGGTAGCCGCTGCCGAATACTTCGTAGTGGATCGTGGCCCCATCCGGGTGAATTAATTCGGGCATGATCGACTCCTCGTTCGTCCCACCGACGCCGCCGCTGGGCTTCTTCAGCTAGACAGCTTCCGCTGGACAGCAGCCAGGGACGACATCCGCTGGGCAGCCGTCGGCCATGAAGCTAGACTCGCCGCAACGGGTCCGCAACCCAGCGGATGCTTCGACACTGGGGGAGATTCATGGTCGCAACGCCAGACCGACTCACGCTCGACACCATCGACATCACCGACACCGATCTCTACGTGGAGCGGGGCTACCCCTGGGAACACTGGGACCTCCTTCGCAAAGAAGCGCCGGTCTACTGGTACGAGCGCCCCCGCTTCGAGCCGTTCTGGGCCATCACCAAATGGGAAGATGTCTCCTACATCTCCCGACACCCGGAACTCTTCTCGAACACGCAACTGCTCCGCATGAACGACTCAGAGTCCATCCACGTGGGCGAGCGTGGCCGCGTCCGCAGCGCCAACCGCTTCGGGGGCTCCCCGGATGACCCGCCCGATTTCATCTTCATGGACCCGCCGGAGCACCGGCAGCACCGCGGTCTCGTCAGCAGCCAGTTCACGCCGCGCGTGATGAAGACCCTGGAAGACCATTTCGCCGAGATGGCCGAGAACTACGTCAGCCACTTCGCCGACGTCGTCGTTGCCCAGATGGCCGACCGCGGCGAAGAGGGTGTGGTCGACCTGGTCCACGAGCTCTCCGCCAAGCTTCCCGTCGCCGCCATCTGCGAGATGGCCAATATCCCGGAAGAGGACTGGGACAAGATCTTCCACTGGACCGAGACCCTCGTTGGCGCCGCCGACCCCGAGTACCGGCTGCCGGGCGAGAACCGCGAGCAAACGCTGCGGCGCAGCGGCGACGAATGGCGCCGCTATAACGAAGCGCTGGTCGAGCAGCGCCTCAGTGAGGGCCTTGGCAAGGACCTCCTCAGCATGCTGCTCTCCGCCGAGGTCGACGGGCGCACCCTCACCCCGCGCGAGATCTCCAGCTACTTCACCCTGCTCCTTGCCGCCGGCAATGAGACGACGCGGAACTCCATCACGGGCGGCGTCAAAGCCCTCCTCGACCACCCCGACCAACTTGACTGGCTCGTCTCGGATCCTGCCATGGTCCCCTCGGCGGTCGAGGAGATGCTGCGCTGGACCTCCGTCGTCATCCAGTTCCAGCGCACGGCGATGGAGGATGTCGAGATCCGCGGTCAGATGATCCGCAAGGGCGAGTCGGTCGTGATGTGGTACCCGTCCGCGAATCGTGACGAAGAGGTCTTCGAGGATCCCTACAAGTTCGATATCGGCCGGGACCCCAACGACCACTTCGCCTTCGGCGGCTACGGCGAGCACTTCTGCCTCGGCGCCAACCTCGCCCGCTGGGAGATGCGCTCGATTTTCCACGCGCTGATCCCGGTGCTGCCCAAGCTGCAGCTCGCGGGCAAGGCCGAACTCGTTCCCGGCAGCCTGCACGTCGGCGGGATCAAGCGCATGCTCGTCCGCGCCAAGAACAACTAGCCCGCGACGCACTCAGACGACATGCGTCAGAGGTGGCCGTCCCGCGGGGGCGGCCACTTTCATGTGCCCGGTTCTGCCCTGGAGACCCCGCACACGAGGTTGCTAGACCGACGCCCCGGTGCCACTCGCCACGCGCGGCAGCACCTGCTCACCGATCAGACGCAAGCTCTTCATGATCTTGTCGTGCGGCAAGCCGCCGAACTGCACCCAGGTCATCACCTGATCGACGCCCATCGACTCATAGCGCTTGATGATGTCGACGAGGTCGTCGGGCGTGCCGATCGCGAGCACACCCTTGCTCGCCCGCTCCGCCACCGACTCCGGTTGCGCCGCCCCCGTACGCGCTCCCTCCGTCAGGTACTTGTACGACGACGCCCCTTTAAGGGCGCCTTCTTCCGCCCAGGGCAGGAACAGCTCCGCGGCCAGCTCCGCCGACCGTGTGATCGCGGGCTCCGCGTCGGCCAACGCCTCTTCCCGAGTCTCGGCGCAATAGGTCTGCAATAAGACGGACGCCTGATCGTTGACGAACGCACCCAGCGGCTCCGCATCGGCGATCCCGGCCTTGTACGCGGCTACCCGTTCCTCCACCTCCTCCGGCGTCGCCGTCACGAATCCCAGCATGCCCATCCCAGCCTTGCCTGCCTTGGCAAACGTGTCTGGGTTGGTACCGGCCAGCCACAAGGGCGGGTGCGGCTTCTGCACGGGCTTCGGCACCACGTGCCGCTGGGGGATGTCGTAGTACTTCCCCTGGAACTCGATCGGTGCGTCGGCCCAGGCGCGTTTCAGGATCTCCACCCCCTCCGCCCACTGCGCCTGCGTCTCGTCCGGATTCACCTCGAACCCGTCTAACTCCTGGCGCGTCACCGCTCGACCGGTCCCCACGTCGACGCGGCCGTTGGTCAGGATGTCCAGCACCGCGGCTCGCTCCGCCACACGGATCGGGTGATTGAAGTTCTTCGGCAGCAACGCGATGCCGTGCCCAATCCGGATCCGCGATGTCCGCTGACTCAAGGCACCGAAGAACACTTCCGGCGCCGAACTGTAGGACCACCCCGGCAGCATGTGGTGCTCCACGGCCCAGACATAGTCCCAGCCCAACTCATCCGCCAAGACGATCTGCTCCATCGCCTCCGCGTACCCGCGCGCCTCGAATCCCTCAGTCCAAGGCTGTGGGATTTGGATCTCGTAGAGCCTTCCAAGCTTCATCGCGTGATTCCTTCGCTACGGAGTGGGCATGTGCTCGCGGCAGTCTAGCGCGCAAAATCCGAACCTGAGCCGCCCAGCGCAGCGCTCCGACGTTCAGTCCGGAAAGCCCGTCACGCCAGGCTCAAACTGCACACCGAACGTATTCAGGGCCATCGACACCACGGTGTACTGCCCCACGGAAAAGACGACATCCATCAACTGCTCCCGGCTGTAGCGCTCTCCCAAGGCAGACCAGGTCGCATCGCTGATGAAGGCATCACCGTGCAGTTCGTCCGCGGCACGGAGCAAGGTCGCGTCGAACGCATCCCAGCCAGCGGCATCGGGTCCCTCCGTCACGCGACGAATCTCCTCGTCGCTCAGACCCACTCCTCTTCCGAATCGCGCATGCTGCCCGAACTCGTACTCCGCCTGGCAGAGCCAGCCGATCCGAAGGATCAGCAGCTCACGCTCACGCGGTGGCAACGCCGACCCGCCCATGATGTGCCGCGTCAACGGCCCGCGGGCCCGCGACAGCGCCGGATATTGCGCCAGCGTCCGCACGACGTTCAGGACATCTCCATTCCGGCGCGAGGCATCCAGCAACTCTCGCTGTTCGTCCGTGGCCTCCGCGTCGCCGACCGGTGGTATCCGCGGCTCCGATAGTCGCATGCGCTCTGCTCCCTGTTCGATTCGGACTCGCCTAGCGACCCAAGCTCTCGTACACCGCCGCCGCCAGCCCCTGCGCTCGCGGGTCGGGATTCGAGAGCGTCGTCGTCCACATCTGGTTCATCACGTAGCCGAAGCCCAAGTTGAACTCAGGATCGGCGTAACCCAACGATCCGCCCATCCCAGGGTGTCCAAAGGACTCAGGACCTCGCACGTCGCCTTGCTCGGGCACCGGCAACATGTACCCCAGCGACCGCCGCGTCTTCATCAGCAGCGTTTCATCCTTACCACCCGCCTGCTCGACCCGCGCTCGCTCGATCGCCTCTGCGCTCAGCAGACGCACCCCATCGATCTCCCCACCTCTCGACAGCGCGCCGTAGATCGTCGGCGGCGTCGTCTTCGCTGGGATCGGGCTCTCGCAGACCTACCTGCTAACACTGGCCTTCATGTTCGCCTGGGGATTGGGCGGCGGATTCTTCATCAATCTCAACCAGACCCTCGTCCAGACCCACACCCCACCCGACATCATGGGTCGGGTCATGAGCATCCACACGCTCGCCTTTTTCGGCGTCGGACCCATGGGATCGCTGCTGGCCGGCTGGATGGCCGACAGCATCGGCGCCCCGGAATGGGTCGCCATCAGCGGCTTCATCATCAGCGGCATCGCCCTCTTCACTCTCTTCACACAGCCCGCCCTGCGCCGTATGCGGTAGACATGCGTCCTCCGAGCCCACGGCTGCCATGACTTCCGATCGACTACGGCCGCAGCCGGTCCAGATCGAAGTCGTCCGGCACCGGCACCACGATCGACGACCGCGGACCGCCCACGTCTCGCGTCACATGCCCTCGCCCCTCGAGGTCCTCGGCGAAGATGATGCTGCCCGGCCCAAACCGCCGCGTCTCGCTGCCCGCCTCGATCTCCACCTCACCGTCAAGATTGACGATGAATTGCCGCCGCGGCGCGAGATGCCGCGCCGGCTCGTGGTCGGCCGGGGTCGACCGGAAGAACAGACTCTCCACCTCCAGTCTCCGCGACAACGCTCCCCGCTCGGATCCCATCAGGGACACCTCAAAGTCCTCGAAGTGGGTCTCCCCATCGTCACCGCCATAGAGCCGCGTCACCTGCATGATCTTGTCCTTCCGTGAGCCACCGTCGCGCCTGCCTTAACGTGCCGTGTAGCCACCGTCGACGGGCAACGCGACTCCGGTCATAAACGATGCATCCTCGCTCGCCAGGAACGCCGCCGCCGAAGCGATCTCTTCCGGCTGTCCCAGCCGTCCCAAGGGATGCAGCGATTCCAAGAACGCCTGCGCCTCCGCATCCTCCCGCACCTCCGCCGTCATCGGTGTCTCGATGTACCCCGGGCAGATCGCGTTGACCCGCACGCCGCGCTTACCGTAGGTCACCGCGAACTGCCGCGTGATCCCCACCACGCCGTGCTTCGCGGCCACATATGCACCCGCCCCAGGCTCCACGGGGAACTCCACGGCGCCCGGACGCGCCAATCCCACCAACCCTGCGATCGACGCCGTGTTGATCACCGCCCCGCCTCCGCGTTCCGCCAGAAGCGCGCAGGCATGGAAGGTCCCGTGGTACACCCCGGACAAGTTGATCGCCACCGTCTCGTCCCAACCAACCGCCGATCCACCGATCCCCGCGTTGTTCATCACCACGTCCAGCCCACCCAACTCAGACTGCGTCGTGCTCAGTGCCTCCTGAATCGCCGGCTCCGAGCGCACGTCTAACTCGATCGCCCCACTCTTGCCACCCTGCTCGCCGATCAACGCCGCCGTGTTGTTCGCCCCCGCCAGATCAATGTCGGCACACATGACAGCCGCTCCCTCCGACGCCATCCGCACTGCACTCGCCGCCCCAATCCCCGAACCCGCGCCCGTGATCAACGCCACCATGCCGGTCAGTCGCTCCATGTGCTCGCTCCTCAACTCTGTGTGGGTCTGATGGGCGCAGGTGAGCTCGTCCAAACCTGCATCGCGGCAGGATAGCCGTATGGCTGGCCCACGGCTCGCCTATGCTCCCTGCGGCAAACCCATTTCACCAGTGAGGCTGCAGCCGTGCTCATCGACATCCATCACCACTTCATCCCTCAGCGTTTCATCGACCTCGTGCGCGCCGACGGCGACCGCTACCAAGCCGTCGTCTATCGCGACGACGCCACCGGCCTCGATGCCCTCGCCACCGGTCGCACCGACCCCATCCCCTGGCGCGGTCCCGGCCGCCTCCCCACCGCCATGGACCCCGGCATCTTCGACCTCTCCATCCGCATCACCGAGATGGACGAGATGGGACTCGACATGGCCGCCCTCTCCGTCATGCCCGGCCTCTTCTACTACTTCGCCGACCCAGACCTCGGCGCCGAAGTCTCCGCCATCCTCAACGACTCCATCCACGAAGCCTGCGCCGCTCACTCCGATCGCCTCGTCCCCATGGGCAACGTCCCCCTCCAGGATGTCGGCGCCGCCATCTCCGAACTCGAACGGGTCCACCGCGAATACGGCTTCACCTCCATCCAGATCGGCGGCAGCGTCAACGGACGCAACTACGACGAACCCGAATTCGACCCCTTCTTCCAGCGCGCCGCGGAACTCGAGATGCTGCTCTTCGTCCACCCGTCCGTCTCGCCCGGCGCCGACCGACTCCGCAACTACTACACCGCCAATACCATTGGCTTCCCTGTCGAGACGGGGATCTGCGCGGCTTCGCTCATCTTCGGCGGCACGCTCGCCCGCTATCCCAACCTCAAGGTCTGCCTCGCGCACGGCGGCGGCATCACGCAATCCGTCATCGGTCGTTGGGACCACGGCTGGGAGTACCGCGCCGAAGCGCAGCAAGCCCTCGACCAGCCGCCCAGTACCTACTTCCAACAGCTCTACTTCGACGATCTCTGCCATAGCGACAAAGTGCTCGCCTCCCTCATCGACTCCGCCGGCTGCGACCACATCGTCGTCGGCACCGACTACCCTTTCGACATGGGCGAGCGCGAACCCGCCGCCGTCCTCGACCGCCAGAATCTCATTCCCGAAGATCGCGTGAAGATCGAGAGCCAGACCGCCGCCCGCCTCCTCCGCCTCAACTCAGATCGAGACGCCTAATGTTGCATCCTTGAACAGTCCCTACTCCCCCATCCGGATCACCGGCCGCACGATCTTCCCCGACTCCATGTCCGCGATCGCTTCGTTCACCGCCTCTAGCGGATAGGCGTCCCCGGCCAGCGCCCCCAGGTCGATTCGGCTCGCCAGCGACAGCTCCGCGATCATCGGAAAGTCCTCATGCGGCCGCGCCGAGCCATACAGGGACCCCTTCAGCGTCTGCTCCCCCAAGAAGAACGAGGGGTTCATCTCCACCACGTCCGTCGCCGTGGGCAGCCCCACGACGACCGCCATCCCACCCGGCCGGATCGACATCACCGCGTCCCGCATCACAGCCGCTCGTCCGACGCACTCAATCGCGACATCTGCTCCGCCGCCCGTCGACGACTGCACCGCCTCCACGGCCTCCCGGCCCGTCGCCTCCAGCAGCTCCGTCGCGCCCAATCGCTTGGCCAGCGCCAGCTTGCTCGGATCCGGATCCACCGCCAGGATCCGTGTCGCCCCTGCCACCTGGGCCCCCATGATCGCCGCCGCCCCCACCCCACCACAGCCATAGATCACCACAGAGTCGCCCGCTTTCACTTCGGCTGTCCGCACCGCCGCCCCGAACCCCGTCATCACCCCACAGCCGATCAGACAGGCCTGCTCCACTGGCAACGCCGAAGGGATAGGCACGGCCTGTCGCTCCCCCACGACCGCGTACTCGGCCAGCGACGCCACACTCATGTATCGATTCAGCCGCTCGCCGTTCCGCGACAGATTCCCCGTCCCCGGACTCTCCCGCATCGCCCGGCAGCGGTTCGGCTGCCCCGCCCGACAGAAGCGGCACACGCCGCACTCCGGCGTCCAGGAGATCACGACGGAGTCCCCGACCGACACCAACTCCACCCCGTCCCCGACGGCGGCCACGACCCCCGCCCCCTCATGTCCCATCACCGCCGGAAGCTCCACCCGTTCCCCCGTGTCTCGAATGAACAGGTCCGAGCGACAGATCCCCGATGCCCCCATTCGCACACAGACCTCGCCAGGACCTGGGTCGGTCAGCTCCACGGCGGCCACAACCAGCTCGGTGCGTGGTGCTTCAAGAATCGCAGCCCGGATCTCCATCACTCGCTCCTTCGCTCTTGCTTGCTTCCACGAGGCTACGCCCCCTCATTTCGTGGGTCTCTCCCCAACCCCCTATCCTCCGCCAACGAAGGAGCCGCCATGACGCATACCGTGATCGCCGACAACCTCCAGTTCCCCGAGGGCCCCGCCTTCGACAAAGACGGCAACCTCTACGTCGTCGAGATTGGCGGCGGCCAAATCTCCAAGATCGACGCCACGGGCGAGGTCTCTGTCTTCGCCACCACCGGCGGCGGACCCAACGGCGCCAACTTCGGACTCGACGGCAATCTCTACGTCTGCAACAACGGCGGCTTCCCCAGCCGCACCCGGGAACGTGAAGCGGGCCGTATCGAGCGCGTTACTCCTAGCGGCGAAGTCTCCATCTTCATCGGCGAGGCGGAGGGCGAACCGCTCCACTCCCCCAACGACCTCGCCTTTGACGCCCACGGAAACATCTACTTCACAGACCCTGTCTGGGGCGAGCAGGGCATCGACGGCTCACCCCCCGGACACGTCTGCTTCAGCGATGCTCAGGGAAACGCCAAGCGCATCCACACCGGCTTCGCCTTTCCCAACGGCATCGGCGTCACCAACGACGGCGCCCGCCTCATCGTCTGCGAGTCCGGCACCTTCAAGCTGCATGCTTTCGACATCGTCGAGCCCGGCGTCGTCGGCGAACCGCGCGAGATCGCCTTCCTCGGCCTGGGCGCCGTTCCGGACGGCTTCGCCTTCGATATCGACGGCAACATCGTCTGCTGCGGCTTCGACAGCGGGCAGATCCACGTCTTCGGTCCCAATGGCGGTGACAAGCTGAACACCATCGACTTCGACGACCAAGGCGTCACCAACGTCGCCTTCGGCGGCCCGGACTTCCAGACCCTCTACGTCACCGAAAGCCGAGCCGGTCGCGTCGTCTCGCTCGATTGGGAGCGCCCCGGTATGGTCCTCTTCCCCGATCGGTAGAGCCGGGGGGGGCAGCCGCTATCCCGATGCTCCTTGAAGTCGGATCGACCCAATCACGCCGGGCACGAGCCGCAGCCGAATCCCGCCGATCGTCGCGTCGCCGCCACTCTCGTAGTGCTCCTCGGCCCAGCCCACGAGGCGGTCTTCGCTTGTCTCAGCCTCCACCACCCCCACGAAGTCCAACACCAGCCGCCGCACCCCAGGATCCTGCATCTCCCTTGAGGCCGCCGTCACGTTCTTGACCTCAGTCACGGACCCAACCACGGAAACCGTGAGATCGCCTGACACGCACTCCCGGCACAGACCGTCCGACGCCTCCTCCGCCTCCCCACACACGAAGGCCATCCCCGAAAGCGCCGCAACAAGTCCATCCAGACTCAGGTTGGAGATCGGCGGCGTGCATTTGCCCCCTCCCAGCAGCACATCGTCGTATCGATCGCGCACCAACGTGCAGGTGTTATACGAGAGCAGCACTAGCCCACGCGATTTCGCTGCGCCAAGCTCAGCGATCGCCTCCGCCCCCGACTCACTCGCACCCAACGCCTCGCCGAACGCCCCGTCGGCCTCCACCAGTTCCTCATGCACCTGAATCAGCACCGCGTGATCACGTTCATATCCTGGCGGCGGATCCAAAGCCTCAAGCGCAGCCAACGTCTCCACAAACGCCGTTCCCGCACCCGCCGCGAGCGATCCCACCTGGTTCCCTGCTTCGCCCCCGCCGAGGTCCTCCGCGATCCGCATCGAATCTCTAGACCGCGCCCCGAAGAGATCGATCGCTTCGCCCACAGCCGTCAGATAACCCGCCTCCGGCCCCGTCTCCGCGGTCACACCGATGGTCGACAAGGCCGCCTCTTGAGCGGCGTTGGCCTCGTCATTTCCTCCATCGCCCCCACACGCCACTGCGACCACAGCCACGAGCGCCAGTCCCAGTGCCCACCATCGCCGTCTGGAAACCCGCACACCGACTCCCCTATCGAGCGTCACCGCGTTCGGACCCCGACCACTCCGACATCGTCACACAGCCCTCAAACGGCGCGCCTACCCCCTCCTACGTTTCCGCACGTCAATCGGATCTTTCATCGATATATCACCAGCCACTGATCCTTTCAGCGCAGTGACCCAAGCAACGGCCGCACGACATCCGCCACGTACGCCTCCACCGCACCAGGACACATCGCCCCTCCCGGCGAGGGCTCCCGCACAGCAGCCAGTGCCTCTCGCACGATCGCCGCCAACTCCTGGTAATGCGCGCAAACCAGCTTCTCACCCGCCAATACCACCAGCGCATTACGCCGATTCGCATCCAGGCACGTCGGTGAGCGCAACTCCTCTAGGTCATCCGCAAGCGAGCGCTCGTACTCGGCAAGCTGCACCGCGCATGCCTCGGCCAATCGGTCCAAGACCCGAATCTCGTTCTCGGCTGAAATGGGCGCAACAAACGCCCCATCGTCGTCCGCCACCTGCGCGTCCCCCGCACTATCCGAAATTGCCCGCAACACCGAGGACGTCCTCCGGCTCCGCTCCGATGCATGATCCAACGTCAGCTCCAGCCTGCGCTCTCCGCCATCCACCGATACCGAGACAACGACCGAATGGGCATCCTCCTCGCGCCCATTCACCATGTCTTCGTCTTCGCACCCCATCGTGAAGCCGTGCGCGAAGAGCAGATCGGCGTTGCTTCCGCGATAGGAGTCGTGAATCTCCGCGCCCGCCGCCAGTGGGCGAGTCGACCGCACGACCAGCCTTTCCTCATCGTCGTCATACGACCACGTCACATCCCCCTCAGTGCCGTGGTTCAAGATGTCCGCCACCGGGGCCAGCGCCACCGTGCGACGCCCCCCCACCCGAATCCAGAACCCCCGCGTCAGAACGACGCACCGAGCCCATCGGAACTCCTCCGGCGAAAACTGCCCCGCCTCTTCCATTGCGGCAGTCACCGCGCCGTAGTCCGACGCGATCTCCTCCTCTTGGCGGCGCACTGCCTCCAACAACCACGACCCTCGCAAGAATTCCCGCTCCGCTGCCGACCAGAACAGCGGCAATGCCTCAAAAGAACCAGGTAGGGATTCGTAGTACGGCCCCATTCCCGATGCTGCGCCGCCCCTCGCCTCCAACACCTGAAGCGCCAGCACCGAATGTGGGGTCGATCTCAGTTCCAACCCCAACGACGGCAACCCACTCGCTATTGGCAACAAGCCCGGGCCAAACGGCAACACCAACGCCGACCGAGGAATCCCGAGCAGCACCTCGCCGGCTGCTCGATCTCGCGTCGCAAACAGACCCCGCCCTCTCCCGGGCGAGGCGCGTACCTCCACGCCATCCACAGCCGCGGACCGCTTCGCGGCCAACCAGCCAACCAGTTCACTCGAATCGCTGGGCTTCCCGGGCATGAGCAATCCCTGGCCTAATTCAGGGGCTCGTCACCTTTCAATTCGGCCAGCGCTTCAGTCGTCTCTCGCAGACGGCGCATCGTCGTCGTCAGCATCTGCAATGCCATGGTCGGTTCGTTGCGCAGCTCGGCCAGAAAATCCCAGCGCGTGAACGCCAGGCAGGTGATCGCCGTCTTGGCGCTGACGGTCGCATTCCGCGGCACGTCCTCAAACAGCGCCAGATCCCCGAAGTACGTGCCCGGCCCCAACTCGGCCACCCGCGCGCCCTGACGCGTCGCCACGACCTCCCCTTCGAGGATGACGAACATCCCGACGCCGCGCGTCCCCTCTTCCACAATCTGATCCCCCGCTGCGTACTCCCGCAACCGCGCGTCATCGGCCAAGCGCTTCAGGTCGCGCTTGCCAACTTCACTAAACAACGGCACACGGCGCATCAACTCCAACTGCTCGCTCGTAGCCATCGCTCACTCCTTGCGGCGTCTCGCACCGATCATCACGTCGGGTCGACCCAAGATGACGCCCCGCCCACGACGTTCGCAAGTCAATCGCCACGGAACGATTCAGTACGAGGACACGCGCCCGACGGGGAGATCCTCGTCCATCTCCAGAACCCCAGCGCTCAGATACTCCTCGCCACACACATGCCCGCCCTGCTGCGATAGCCTTCAGCACGTGGTGTCTGCACACGCCCAGCTTCCGGACGCCTCCCCTCCCGCGACGGGACCATCACGAAGGCCCCCTGCGAAAGGAATGCCCCAATGACCACCGGACCGACGGCCGATGAACGCAGCCGCGTCCGCGACTACCTCCTCGCGCAAGGCCAAAAGTACACCTGGCTCGAACTCTGGCCCCGCGTGATGGGCGCCCGCCTCGAATTCCTCGATGCCATCAAAGATGTCAGCGCCGAACAAGCCAGCTTCCAGCCCAGCCCCGACGATTGGTCGATCGCCGAGATCGCACACCACTTCCTCCAGACCTCCCGGGGCGTCGCGCGTAGCGTCGAACTCCTTGCCAACGGTCAGACTCCCGACCGCACCGACCACGAGCCACCGCGAACGGCTCCCACCCTCGCTTGGACCGACCTCCAAACCGCCATCGCTGAAGACTCCGTGACGCTGGCCGCTCTCATCACCGGGCTACCCGAACCGCCGTCGTTCGAACAGACCTCCGATCACATGTTCTTCGGACCACTGCACGGCCGTGCCTGGTATCTCTTCCAGCGGGTCCACGACGTGGACCACACCAACCAAGTCCTTGCCAACAAGCAAGCGACCGACTATCCCACCTCCTAGCCGCCCAGCGCAGGCTCCCGAAAGGAATCGCCATGAAAGTCTCGATCGGCAGCTCGCGCGATGGCGTCCACGACTGGGACAGCGCCGTCACGTTCGCTCAAGAAGCAGAGCACCTCGGCGTCGACTCTCTCTGGTCCGCCGAGGCCTGGGGCCACGACGGCATCACCCCCCTCGCCTACCTCGCCGGGAAGACCACCACCATCGGTCTCGGCACCGGCATCATCCAGGCAGGAACACGCACGCCGGCTCTCGTCGCCATGACCGCCATGACGCTGCAATCGATGACTGGCGGTCGCTTCCGCCTTGGACTTGGCACCAGCGGTCCCCAGGTCATCGAAGGCTGGCACGGCATCCCCTTCGACCGGCCCGTCACTCGCATCAAAGAGATCATCGAAATCACCCGCCTCGCGATGTCCGGCGAAAAAGTCGCCTACGAAGGCCAGCTCTATCACCTCCCGCTCCCGGGCGGCGAAGGCAAAGCCATTCGCTCCAGCGCTCCGCCCGCCGACGCCCCCCCCATCTACATCGCCTCCCTCGGGCCTCGCAGCCTGCGCATGACCGGCGCGCTCGCCGACGGCTGGCTCGGGACCTCGTTCATCCCCGAAACCGCATCCGTGTTCTTCGACGAGATCCGCGCCGGCGCCGAGGCCGCGGGGCGATCTCTGTCCGATCTGGACCTCCAGGCTGGCGGCGCCGTCGTCTTTACCGATGACATCGAGACGGCCGCCAGCGAACACGCCCGCGGGATCGCCTTCACCCTCGGCGCGATGGGCTCCGCCCAGCACAACTTCTACAACGACGCGTTCTGCCGCCAGGGCTATGCCGATGAAGCGAAAGAGGTCCAGCGGCTCTGGATCGAAGGCAAACGTGATGAAGCCCGCGCCCGCGTCCCGATCGACCTGGCCCTCAAAGTCAACCTCATCGGCGACGACGCCGCCATCAAGGAGCGCCTCCGCGTCTATCGAGACGCCGGTGTCACGACCATCCGTGCCGGCGTCGAAGGCAGCAACGTCGCCGAACGGATCGAGAACCTCGAGCACTTCGTCGCCCTCGTCAACGAGGTCACGGCGGAAACGGTCCGGGCCAACGACGCATGATCTAAGCCGCTGACCAAGCAACGATGCTTCGCTACCATGCGCCGAGACGCCCAACGGACAGCGGATCGGATGAGGCAGCCGCCGCACCAATCGAAAGAGATAGCCATGCCCGTCGACAGTTACAAGTTCCTCCCCCGCTCCTTCCGCGACGGCTACGAGAACACGCCGATGCAAGCTGACGAACCGGTCTGGACCCCGCTCACCACTCCAGTCCCGGAGGCCACCATCGCCCTCCTCACTTCTGCAGGCATCTATCTCAAGGCCAGCCAGGAGCCGTTCGATGTCGAACGCGAGAAGCGCGAGCCCACCTGGGGGGATCCCACCTATCGCGTCATCCCTCGCGCCACACCGCAGAGCGAGGTCGACGCCGCGCATCTCCACCTCAACACTGACGACCATCGCGAAGACTTCAACATCGCCCTGCCCATCCGCGCCTTCGCGTCGCTCGAAGAGGAAGGCGCCATTGGCGCCCTCGCCGACGACCACTATGCCTTCATGGGCTTTCAAGGCGGCGACACCAGCGCCTGGCAGGACGAGTACGGGCCCGAAGTCGTATCCCGGCTCAAAGACGCCAACGTCGATGCGGTGGTTCTGGCCCCCGCTTGACCGGACTGCTGCCGCAACGTGCCCGTGCTGGCACGTACCATCGAAGCCGCCGGTATCCCCACTGTCCTCGTCACGATGATGCCGGACCTCGCCGCCAAGTTCCGCGTCGCCCGCCTCGTCGGCGTCGAATTCCCCTTTGGCCACGCCTTCGGCATGGTCAATGACCCAAGAATGCAGCTCGCCGTCAGCCGCGCCGCCATCGACCTTCTGGCCTCCGCCACCGAGCCGGAAACCCGCGTCGATGTCGACATCGAGTGGCCCGTCGACACCCGCACGGCCTACCGCGCCTGGCAACCGAGCGAACCCAGTCCCATCGTCGCCTACAACCAGAAGCGGCGCGCAGAGATCGAGGCAAAGCGGGCCGCCCGCTCCTAGGTCGGCACCCGGAAGCAAGTTCCGCCCGCGACGCGAAGCAACCGGACCATGAGTGAGGGAAAACCCGCCCCACCCGTCAGGGTTTCCCCGAGATGCCAAGCGCAAGGCATGTCGACTCTAGGCAGAGGACGATCTTCGGATCCATCCCAAACGCGTGAGGGGGCAGCGCATGCGGATCGTATTCACCGTCTTGGGCGTCGCGGTCGCGGCGATTGCCGCCGCCGATCTGCAGCAGCGCCAACATGCGATCCTGCGGAATTTCCCGATCATCGGGCACTTCCGCTATCTGCTGGAGAAGGTCGGTCCGGAACTCCGCCAATACATCGTCACGAGCAACACCGAAGAGAAGCCCTTCAACCGCCACGAACGACGCTGGGTCTACGCTTCCGCGAAACGCCAAAACAACTACTTCGGCTTCGGCACGGACCAAGACATCGAACATTCGCCCAACTATCTCATCGTCAAGCACAGCGCCTTCCCCATCAGCAGTCCCCGCCCCACCGACCCCGCCTATGATCCGCAGTACGCGGTTCCGGTCGCCAAGGTCCTGGGCGGCGCCCGCAAGCGCGCCAAAGCCTTTCGACCTCCATCCATCGTCAACATCTCCGGCATGAGTTTTGGCTCACTCAGCTCCAACGCCATCCGCGCCCTCAACGCCGGCGCCGCCGACGCCGGCTGTCTCCACAACACGGGCGAAGGAGGCATCTCCCCCTATCACCTCCAGGGCGGCGACCTCGTCTGGCAGCTTGGCAGCGGCTACTACGGCGCCCGCGACGAGAACGGGCGCCTCGATCTCGACCAGGTCCGCCGCACCGTCGAGAAATACCCTATTCGGGCCATCGAACTGAAGCTGAGCCAAGGCGCCAAGCCTGGCCTCGGCGGTGTCCTTCCCGCCGCCAAAATCACCCCAGAGATCGCCGCGATCCGCGGCGTTCCCCTCGGGCAAGACTGCATCAGTCCGCCCTCACATCCGGAGTTCACGGACGTCGACTCCCTTCTCAACTTCGTGGAGCGCATCGCCGCCGCTACGGGCCTTCCCGTCGGCATCAAGTCCGCCGTCGGCGAGGCGGAGTTCTGGCGAGAACTCGCCCACCGCATGGCCCACGAGGAGCGCGGCGTCGACTTCATCACGATCGACGGCGGGGAAGGCGGCACCGGCGCCAGCCCTCTCGTCTTCGCCGATCGCGTCGCGCTGCCTTTCAAGCTGGCGCTCAGCCAGGTCTACTCCGCCTTCGCGCGTGAAGGCATCACGGACGATGTCGTCTTCATCGGGTCGGGCAAACTCGGCTTCCCCCACACCGCCCTCCTCGCGCTCTCGCTTGGCTGCGACATGATCAATATCGGTCGCGAGGCGATGATGGCGATCGGTTGCATCCAGGCGCAGCGCTGCCACACCAGCAAATGCCCCGTGGGCGTTGCCACACAGGACCCCTGGCTCGTCCACGGACTCGATCCCACCCTCAAATCGGTCCGGCTGACCAACTACATCCGCGTCTTGCGGAAAGAGCTCCTCGACCTCTGCCACGCCTGCGGCCAAGAACACCCCGCCCTGATCGGTCCCCACCAGCTCGACATCCTTGACGACCGCTACGGCCGCACCAGCGCTCAAGAACTCTTCCACTACGAAGAAGGCTGGGGCCTCCCGTCCACCACCGAAGCACAACGCCTCCGCCAACCCGCCCCAAACGCGTCCGCTCTCGGCGGGGCCCAGTCCGAAAGTGAGCGGCGCGCGGCCTGACGTCTCTGAGCGAGTGCAAGGTCCGATCGGCTTAGTTCAGGCTTGGATCGTCCGGATAGAAGGCGTACCAGACCAGGTCCCCCCGCTGGCGCCGAAAGACGGCGTGCCACAGATCAGCGGGATCCGCGGTCAGCGCATCTGATTCTGTCGCGTCCAGTACGATCCACGCCCCCTCCGCAATCTCTGCCTCCAACTGCCCCGCGCCCCAGCCTGCATAGCCTGAGAAGAAGCGCACCTGCTCCACGACCGGTTCAAGATCCTCCGGCTCCGCGCTCAAGTCCACCATCCCCACCCGGCCCACCACGCCACTCCACCCGGGCTCCCGGCGCGTCCCTTGCGGCACGCCCAGGGCCAAGACCTTCCCTTCCTCCACCGGCCCCCCCGTAAACACCACTCCAGGATCCGTCGCCGGCGACTCCCACCCTGGCAACGCATGTGCGACCGGGTTCTCCGTGGGACGATTCAGCACAACGCCCAACGCCCCCTCCGGACTATGCTCAATCATCAGCACCACGGCTCGCCGGAAATTCGGATCGCCCGACATCGGCGATGCCACCAGCAATCGACCTTTGGTGCAGAGCCCGTCTATTCCCAAGTCCATATCCAAACCTCAGCTCAAGTGACCCCATGCGCAGTACCCAAGCGCCCACATCGTCTCAGATCCACCGGTACTCCCGCAAAGACGGTGACCCTCTCGTGATCTCGCCATCACGCTCCATGTCCCACTTCGATCCACCTCCCCTCCCCGCAAAGGGCCACCCACCCACGACTCGCGTGCTGGCTTGGAACATCCGCGCCGGTGGCGGGCGGCGCATCGACGGCATCCTCGACCAAATCGTTCGCTGGGCGCCGCAGATCATCGCCCTGAGCGAGTTCCGCCACACCCCACCCGGCCACGCCCTCGCCCAGTCCCTCGCAGAGGCCGGATGGTCCCATCAACGCACGACCACCAGCTCCCAGCATCCCGCCCGCAACGGCCTCCTCATCGCGGCGCGTTCCCCTCTCCGCGGTGCCTCTCTCCGAGATCCCACCCCCGATGAGGACCGCTGGCTTGCCACGCACATCGCCTCCACGCCGCCCATCTCCTTCGCCGCCATCCACATCCCCAATCGTTCCAGCGGGCGCAAAACGGCGTTCTTGGAGAGCGCCCTCGCAGTCGCCACGCGTTGGCGACCCGGCCCAGCCCTGCTGATCGGAGACACCAACTCGGGTCGCATCGGTATCGACGAAGAGGCGCCCGCCTTCGACCGCCGTGAGGATCGCTGGATGCAGGCCATGGAGGCCGCCGGCTGGTCCGACGCCTTCCGCCTGCTCCACGGCGATCGACGCGAGTTCACTTGGTACTCGCCCAACGGTGGCAACGGCTTCCGGCTCGATCAGGCGTTCCTCAATCGCCACCTGCAACGCCGGCTGCTCCGCGTCCAGCATGTCTGGGGCGCCGCCGCTACTGGCGACAGCCCGCGGCGGGACGCTCTCAGCGACCACGCCGCCCTCCTTCTCGACTTCGCCCCCCCCGAACGTTTGCGCACACCTCGCCGTCAGGACACCTAACGAATCCCCCGTGACGGTCCACACCCCGGAACTCACCTACGCTTCCTGCCATGGCGAACACTCTTCCCGGACCGAACTCCCACGTCTATTTCTCGCAGCAGCTCCGGCTCCACTACGTCGACTGGGGCAACGAGGACAAGCCCGCCCTGCTCCTGCTCCATGGCGGTCGCGACCACTGCCGGAACTGGGACTGGGTGGCACAGGCTCTCCGCGACGACTATCACATCGTCGCGCCTGACCTGCGCGGTCACGGCGATTCCCAGTGGGTCCTGGGCTCCGGCTACGCCATGATCGACTACGTCTATGACATTGCCCAACTGGTCAACCAAAAGCACTTGGACCCCGTCACCATTATCGGTCACTCCCTCGGCGGCAGCGTCAGCCTCCAGTTCGCGGGCGTCTTCCCCGAGCGCGTCGACAAGGTCATCGCCATTGAGGGACTCGGCCCACGCCGTCACGAGATCGACGAGATGGAAAAACCGGCGCCGGAACGCATGCGGCGCTGGATCGATCAAATTCATGGCTTCGCCGGACGGCTGCCGCGGCGCTATGCGTCCCTCGAGGAAGCCATCCGCCGCATGCACGAAGCCAACGCTCACCTCAGCGACGATCAAGCCCGCCACCTCACCATTCACGGCACCAACCAGAACGAAGACGGCTCGCACTCCTGGAAGTTCGACAACTACGTTCGCTCCCATTCGCCGTATCGCTTCAACAGCGACGAGGCCCAGGACCTCTGGTCCAACATCACCGCACCCACCCTGCTTCTCTGGGGGCACGAGAGCTGGTCCGGCGATCCCAGCAAGGACAACCGCACCGCGCCGTTCCAGAACGTTCAGGTGGAGGGCATTCCCGACGCCGGACACTGGCTACACCATGACCAACTCGACCAGTTCCTGCGAGTGGTCTCCTCCTTCCTGTCGAAATAGCTGACGCGCAGGGGCCCTGAGACGCTGAACCACCTCCGCTGGTTCGCGCGGCTGCGCGAAGAGACTGCGCCGACAACCATGTCGGTTTCGCATCCCCTGATGCATCGCCGTTTGCATGGCGAACCATCTCCTCGCGATACGCTGGGACAGTTGCAGCCGCGCCGCCGAGGCAATCGCTCAGCCTGAACCCCGGCGCCGCTCCGGAGACCGATTCGTGGCCACCCTTCTCACGACCATCAGCGACGAACAACGCGCACTCATTGAGTCGTCGAAGCTCTTCTTCGTCGCCAGCGCCGATCCGACTCTGCAGCCGGGTGACAGCGGACAGGGCCCCGTCAACCTCTCCCCCAAAGGCGGCACCCCACTGCACGTCGTGGATGAGCGCACCGTGGCCTACCTCGACTACGAAGGCAGCGGCAACGAAACGGCCCGACACTCCGCCAGGGGCGGGCCTGTCACCCTCATGATCATGTCGATGGATGGGCAGGATGCCGCGATCGTCCGGCTCTATGGGCACACCACGGCGTCGCCGCTCGATCAATCACCGCTGCGCGACCAACTGCTCGCCTCTCCCGCCGAAGACCTCCACCTTCCGCAGCGCCAAGTGATCCGCGTGGCGATCGACCACACCCAGACCAGTTGTGGCTACGGCGTCCCGATCTACGCCTATGTGGCCGAGCGCACGGAAGCGGAACGCGGTCGACAGTACAAGGGTGGGTAGAGCCTTCGGAGTCCGCTCACGAAGGAGTGCCAGAGCCAGAGCGTTTGAATGATGAAACTATTTATGTCAATAACGGAGATTCACTACTGAACATTCGCCTGGCCGGAGGATGAAGATCGGGTCGCTAGGGGTTCGACCCATCGCACCGAACCGGCTATGCCTTAACTGCACGGGTTCGTCGCACGAGCACGCGGGTGTGCGACTTCCTTCCAACCACAATCGTCAGCGTCCGCACTGTTGCAGGGCTGTTCAGCCCAAGAGATGAGCACATGGCACAGACCAGGAAAGAAACCAACATCGGCCTCTGGCAAGACTTCTTGCGAGCACGCGCGCAGGTCTCCGACCGCATCGAGGACGACCTGCAAGCGCGCGTCGGCTTCCCCCTCACCTGGTACGACGTACTCTTCCACCTCTCGGAAGCGCCCAAGAGCAAGATGCGCCTGCAGGACCTCGCCGAAAAACTCCTGTTCTCCCGCAGTGGACTGACCCGGCTCATTGACCGCATCGAGAACGCCGGTCTCGTTGTGCGCGAGCCCGATCCGCACGACCGCCGTGGCGTCTCCGCCGTCCTCACGCCAGCGGGTCGCAAATCCCTGCGCCGGGCCGCTCCCACCCACGCCAAAGGCGTTGAGCGCTACTTCCTCGGTGCCCTCAGTGCTGCGGATAAGAAGGCCCTTCGTACCCTGCTGACCAAGACGATCGCGGCCTCAAGCCCCTAGTCGCGGCAGAGCACTCCACCTACGATCGGACTGGTGGCACTGGGCGCCGCCCCATGATCCCGGGTCATCTGGCGTCTGTCCGCGCGCCCGACAGCGCCCCCTGCGCCGGGTGTGTGGGTCTCGTTCCTGATACAGTTTTCGCGTGATTCTTCTCGCCCTACCAGGGTGTAGGAAGAACGCCGCCGAGTCCCCGCAGCCGAGCGACCCGCAGCGCAACGAAAACGGACAAGCGATGCAGACAGCGGCCCCGGCCATGGACATGCCCGCAGCCACGTATACCGATCTGCGGGACCGCATTCGCGCCGCCGGACTCCTGGAGCCCACGCCGGTGTTCTACACGTTCTTCGTCGCCGGCGCCCTCCTCCTCGCCTTTGCGGCCATCGCCGCCATCATCCTCGTTGGCAACTCCTGGTGGGTAATCGGCATCGCCGCCCTTTTACCTCTTGCCTCCCTGCAATTCGCCTTTGTCGGCCATGACGGCGGCCACCGCCAGATCTTCCGTTCCAACAAGGCCAACGACTGGCTTGTCCTCCTCACCTCAACAATCTTCATGGGCTTTTCGCTCTCCTGGTGGCTCGATCAACACAATCGCCACCACGGCATGCCCAACCACGAAGACGATGATCCCAATATCAATGTTGGACCGCTCGCCTTCACACCGAATCAGCTCCAGCGTAAGCGCGGCCTCAACTACTTCATCGTCAAACATCAGGGCTGGCTGGTGATCCCCATCAACCTGCTCGGTGCCATCCACAAGCAGGTCGAGAACGCCAAGTACCTCTACCGCGATCGAGTCCGCTACCCCCTCGTCGAACCCGTGCTCACGGCCGGTCACATCGGCGGCTATCTCGCGTTGCTATTTCTGTCCATGGACCCCGCCAAGGCCGGAGTGTTCATCCTTGTCCACTACTCCCTTTTTGGGCTCTATCTCGCCGCTGTCATTGCCCCCAACCACAAGGGCATGCCGATGGTCACCGGGACTGGCAAACTCGACTTCCTCTACTGGCAAGTCCTCACCGCGCGAAACATCCGGGGCAACCGCGTCATCGACTACCTCTACGGCGGCCTCAACTACCAGATTGAGCACCACCTCTTCCCCTCCATGCCCCGCCCACACCTCCCCCAAGCCCGACGTATGGTTCGCCAATACTGCCAGGATCACGGCATCACCCACCACGAAACCGGCGTCATCGGCGCCTACGTGGAGATCGTGAAGTCCATGCATCACACCAGCGCGCCCTTCCTCGGCGGCTAAGCCGGTGGCCCCATCGTCATCGACAAAGAAGCTGTCGAGCGGATGATGGGCATCACCCAATCCACGGCTCCTGCCGCAGCGGTCGCATCCCGGACCGAAAATGCCTCCGCCGCTGGCGGCGACTAGCCGCGTCAAGGCCTCAGCCCTCAGAATCTCAGCGGCGCTAGTCCCCAGACGCGAAGCGAACCGCCGCGCCGGTCTTCTGCCCCACCATCATCGCCACCCCGTGCGGTCGCGGCACGATCCCGCGCCCTGACGGGACCGATTCCCGCGCTGCCACCTGGGTGCCCTGCGTAGAGAGCCGCACCGACTGATGTAGCAATCCCCGCCGCATCAACGACACATATCCCAAAGCGCCCAACACCACCACCCCGAGCACGAGAACCCCGCCTAATGCCAACGTCTCGCGCTCACCCAGCGAATCCGCCAGGATTCCTGCCGGCAGCGCCAGCACACCCTGCACCCCAAACGCCAACATCGTCAGAGACATCACCCGGCCAAAGTACGCTGACGACGTATTCGCCATGATCAGCGCATTGTTGATCAGCATGAACACCGACAGCCCCGGCCCCATCACCACCATCGTCAGCACCGCCAGCTCGAAGTTGGGCGCGATCGACAACAGCAGGAACCCCACCCCAGCCAGCACCCCACCCGCCAACATCACCACCCACGCCCACTTGGATGCCACGATCCCCGCCACTAACAGACTGCCCACTAAGGACGAAACGGCGCTGACCGTCAGGATGAGACCAATGTCCGTCGGCGCCCGGTCCAGATGCCGATCCAGGAGCGCCGGCAACACCACCTGGAACGTGAAGCCCACCACCACCAGAGCCACGAACAACAACATCAGCAGGCGCAGTACGGGGTTCGCCCCCACGTAGCGGAACCCCGCCACCAACTCCGTCCGCACCGCCCGACGCTCAGCCTTCGGCTTCGCCTTCGTCGGCGGCAGCATGAACAACGTCGCCACGACAATGATGTACAGCGACGCCATGAACAGGTAGGTCCCGCCGGCGCCAATGAACGCCGTTCCCAACATCACGCCCGCCATCAACGGCGCCCCAACGCGGCTGATACTCATCGAAAGCTGACTCAAGGCCACCGCGTTCGGCAACAGCCGCTGCGGCACCAGCTCCCCCACCCAGGCCTGTCGTGCCGGGCCCATAAACGAGAACGCGATCCCCATCAGCGCCGTCATCAACGTCAACCACAGGATCGTCAGCGCGCCGACGACCAGGAGCACACCGGTCGCCGCCAGCGACACCCCCACCAGCACCTGACCCCAGAACACCAGTGGTCGCTTCGAGACCCGGTCCGCGATCACCCCACCCAAGGGCCCCAGGATCAGCATCGAGGCGCCCAGCCCAAGCTGGACCAACCCCACCGCGCTATTCGATCCGCCGATCTCGAACGCCACCACTGCCTGCACCGTGAACGACATCATGAATCCGAGCGTCGCGAACAGCGAGCCCGCCCAAAGGATCCGGTATTCCGGAACCGTCAGTGCCTCAAACGTCGTGTTGAACCAAGTACGCAGCATCGGCTAATACTACTGGGATACCGAACCATTCGCCCTAGGCGAAGTGTTGTCCGACACGCATCCAGCGCCAGCCACTCCTCGCCCACTACCGATCCGCCCGCGCACCAGATGGGCAAGGCAGCATGCCGTCTCATCGGGCATCCCCTGATTTCCCCAAACCGGCATGCCACCGGCGCCGCCCCGGTCCGCCCCAAGGACCACGTGGGCCTCCCCACCGTCAATGCCATCGACCGCGCCCGCCGCTTCTTCGACCGCTACCGTGTCCGCGATGCCGACCTCATCGTTACCGGCGGCCTCCGGACTCCCGTCGATTCCGCCAAAGCCACTGCTCTGGGTCCTGATCTCCATCGGCTGCCCGCAGGACCGGGCCTGCCATCCCGGCAACTGCCCCACCCGGATGGCCACCCAGCAGGCCAATCTCCGCGGACCGCCTCAGCATCAACGCAGCCAGCGACCAACTCGTCGACTACTGCCGCGTCTGCGGCAAGCGTGATGTCTACACCCTCTCGCTCGAAGACCTGGTCACGACTGGCAGCGAAATCAGCAACCACACCAGCGTCGAACTTGCCGAGTGCCGCAGTCCCGTCCCGCCCTTCGTCGACGTAGTCAGCGACGCTCAACTCGTTTAGCCTCGGCCCGTCCGGGAGCCAACCTCCGGCGTTCACAGAGGGAGAAACTCATGCCCGAACCCACCGTCCTTCTCGACGGCCTCATGTTCCCCGAAGGCCCCCGCTGGCATGACCACCGCCTCTGGTTCTCGGACATGCACGCCCACGAAGTCGTCGCCGTCGACATGGATGGCAACCGCGAGACCATCGTCGAAGTCCCCAACGACCCGTCCGGTCTCGGCTGGCTCCCCGATGGCGACCTCCTCATCGTCTCCATGAAGGATCGCAAGCTGCTCCGCTTCAACGGCGACAGTCTGGAACAGCACGCCAGCCTTGGCGGACTCACCCCACACCTCTGCAACGACATGGTCGTCGACGCCCAAGGCCGGGCCTATGTCGGCAACTTCGGCTTCGACCTCCACGCCGGAGACACTCCCACCACCACGACAATCATCCTCGCTACCCCCGATGGTCAGGTCCGCCGCGTCGCTGAGGATGTCGCCTTCCCCAACGGCACGGTCATCACTCCAGACGGTTCCACCCTCATCGTGGGCGAATCCATGGGGCAGCGTCTCACCGCCTTCGACATTGAGGCGGACGGCTCCCTCAGCAACCGCCGAGTCTGGGCTGAGCTTGGCGTTCCCCCGGACGGCATCGCGCTCGACGCCGAGAACTGCATCTGGGTGGCGGTCCCCACACAGCCGGGCGGCTTCATCCGCGTCGCCGAAGGCGGCGAGATCAAGCAGCGCATCGATCTTGAGGATCGCGGCGGCTTCGCCTGCATGCTGGGCGGCCCCAACGGCACCACCCTGTTCATGCTGGAAGCCAGCGCCTCCAACCCCGCGGAGATCGCCGGACCCGGCAACGGCCGCATCCGCATCATCGAAGTCGATGTCCCACGGGCGGGTCTGCCCTGACCACGCAAGTCCCGTGCGAAGGCTCGCCCGCTACTCGCTCGCCTCGCTCGTCGGCGCGCCGCGCTTGCGGAGGTCGTAGCCCATCATGAGCAAGTCCCGACGTTGACCGTCCGCGTCCATCACGTAGCCCGGCAGCAACGCAATCGACTCAAAGCCCAGGCCCCGAAACACCGCTTGCGCTCCCACCTGATCGCTCGTCATCTGCGCTGTCAGGAGCTCTAAGCCAAACGTGTCCGCAATCGCGAACATCTCCTCCGCCAAGAACCGCCCCAGTCCGTTCGACCGCGTATCCGGCGACACGATGAGCCGAATCTGCCCCACATGCCGGGTCCAGTCCGCCGCGCTATGCAGCAACGAGGTCTCCCCCAGGAGCTTCCCCTCGTTAAACGCCAGCACCGTCACGGTACGGTGCTCCTCGATGTCCTCAATCCAGCGATCCACGACATCCGGATCGGAGATGTCGCTCCGCAGATACAGCAAATCGTCCGGCGGCAACGATTGGGCGAACGCGAGGAACAGGTCGCGGTCGTCCCGTCCCATCAGACGCATCTCCACGTCCAGACCGGATCGCAACGATCCCGTCCGCGGATATCGACGCCCCACCAGCTCCGTCTGCTTCGATCGTGTCTCGGACAGTGAATTCATCACAGTCTCCTGGAAGTGCACGCGGATCTTCTGTCCCAACTCTTTAGATTGTGGCGGCCACGACCCTTCCCGCCAACCACGCACCACCGCCCCAGCCGAGACGGTGCGCCCGGTATCATGCGCGAGCACGTCCGTTCCGTCGGGGACATCAGCCAGGAGCCAGCTCAATGCCCGTCCAGATCCTTGGCATGATCGGCGCCAACCCCCCCCACGGCGGCGCGAACCTTCACACGATCGGCGGTGGTATCGACGCGGACTACCTTGCGGAATTCGCCCAAGCGCATGAGGATGCCGGCTTCGACCGCGCCCTCATCGGCTATTCGTCCGCTTCCGCCGATAGCCTGCTACTCGGCCTCCAAGCCGCCCAGACCACGACCACGCTCAACTTCCTCATCGCCCACCGGCCCGGCTTCGTCTCCCCTTCCCTCGCGGCCCGCAAATTCGCCACTCTCGATCAGTTCACGCGAGGTCGCATCGCCATCCACATCATCAGCGGCGGCTCCGACACGGAGCAGCACCGCGACGGGGACAATCTCGAACACGACGATCGCTACCGTCGCAGCGCTGAGTACATGCAGATCATGCGCAAGATGTGGAGCGAAGAGCGCCCCTTCGATTTCGAAGGTGACTTCTATCACCTCCAAGGCGCCTACAGCGATGTCCGCCCCTACGGCGATACCATCCCCATCTACTACGGCGGCCAATCCGACGCCGCCCTCATCGCCGCCCCCTTTTGCGACCTCTTCGCCACCTGGGGCGAGCCCCGCACCGCCGTCCGCCAACGCATGGACGAAGTGCTGGCCGCCGCCGCGCCGAACCGCCCCGCCTTCAGCGTCTCCGTGCGGCCCATCATTGCCCCAACGGAGGACGCCACCTGGGACAAAGCCCACGAAATCCTCGACGGCGTCAAGGCCACCATGAACCAACAGCGCCAAACTCCCCTAGGAAATACGCCGCTCGGCACCACCACCCCCCGGCCCGAGGCCGTCGGCTCCCAGCGCCTGCTCGACTTCGCCGCCGAAAAGGACATCCACGACGAGCGCCTCTACATGCCCATCGCCGCGGCCGCCGGCGCCGCCGGTAACACCTCGGCCCTCGTCGGGACGCCGGAGCAAGTCGTCGACTCCCTCGTCCGTTATTACGACCTGGGCATCTCCACGATCCTTATCCGCGGCTTCGACCCGCTCGCCGACACGCACGAGTACGGACGCGAACTCATCCCTCTGCTCAGGGAGGCGGTGGCCGAGCACGACGCTGGCCAGCCCCAGGGCACCGAATCCACAGCGCAAGCGGCGGGGACAGCATGACCCCGGGCTCACTCTTCACGGTCCACACGCCCTTCCTATCAGGTCAACGGGGCTACATGCCCACGGAAGCGGCCCGCAGCCCTTGGAGCCTCGAACTCCTGCACGGCGGACCCGTTGCCGGCCTCCTCGCCCATGCCGCCGAACAACTCGTCGACGACGACGGCCTCCGCCTCGCCCGCCTCAGCACCGATCTCTTCCGGCCTATCCCCTTCGCACCCCTCTCTCTCGCCACCACCCTCGTCCGCGACGGTGGACGGCTGAAGATGGTCAGCCTCTCCCTCACTGCCAGGCGTCCACGGGGCGATGACGCCACCCCGAGCCCTCCGGGCGACCAGACGGCGACGCCGAGCCCCCTGGGCGACCAGACGATAGAGGTCTGCCGGGCCCAGGCCCTCTTCCTGCGCAGCTCCGATGTCGATGCCTCCGCCGGAGACACCCTCGCCCCTCCCCTGCCCTTCATCGAGAAGGACCGCCCCCCTCGCCTCTCCGGCGATACCGCGTATCACAACACCGTCATCTTCCGGCACGTCAACGAATGGGGCTCGGGCGAACCGGCGGCCACCTGGGTCCGCGTCCCCGTTCCCCTCCTCCCGAGCACCGAACTCAGTCCCGCCGCTCTCGCCTGCGCTGTCTCCGACTTCGTCAGCCCCATGGCCAACTCACACAGCCCTCCCACACAGAACCAAACCGCCATCACCTTCATCAACGCCGACATCACCACCTACCTCCATCGCCCGCCCCAGGGCGAATGGATCGGCCTCACGATCAGCGATCGCGGCAGTGATCAGGGCATCGCCGTCGGGGCCGGCGTGTTGCACGATCGGCGCGGCCCCTTCGGTCGCGCCATGGCCGCCTCCATCGCCCAGAATCGCCAGCCGCTCGGGGGCGGGAACGAACCGTCACGCCCGAAGTAACTTCACCATCCCCCTTGCCAGATCAGACGCAGCCGATAAGATCGCCGCTGGTCCGTTGCTGAAGCGAACACACGAAGTGGAACAGTGAACCGCGCGAACGCGCAGCGCTGCTGAGGAGAGCACCCCATGACCATGCCCCAACCCCTCCCCCTCCCCGACGACTTCCCCGTCACCTGGAACCAACCCGGCGATGAGCAACGCTTCTGGGCTTGGGACGCCATGCATCAGCCCTATCCCATTACCCCGCTCAACGCCACACTCACCCAGCCAGGCTTCTCCGAAGGCGCCGCACGCGCCATCGCCAAGCTCTCCATGCCGATCGACGAACTCCGCTATTCCGTCCAGAACGGCTACTCCTACACCAGCCCCCGCCCCGTCCTCCTCCCCCCGGAAGAGATGGAAGCTCGTTTCGCCGAGATGCAGCGGCTCACCATGGAGCTCGGCGCCACTGTCCTCCAGGACTGGCGCGAGACCTTCGAACCCCAAGTCTTGACCTGGTGCGACGAAATCCTCGACCACGACTACGACGCGCTCTCCACCGAGGAACTGGCGCGCTACGTCACCACCTTCTACAACACGACCGTCGACCTCTTCGACATCCATATGCGTATCAACATCCCGCCCATGAACGCCGTCTTCGGCTTCGAAGAATTCCTGGGTGAGATCCTCGATCCCGAGGCCGTGATCAAATCTCGCCTCCTTCAGCAGGGCTTCGACAACAAGTCCGTGCAATACGGAGGCGCCATCTGGGACCTCACACGGTGGGTCCGCGAAGACGAAACGCTGACAGCACGCGTCAAGACCGCGCAGCCCGTGGAGGGCGTCGTCAGCCTGGACGGCCACCCGCGCTCCGCCGAATTCAACGAACGCTGGCAGGGCTTCGTCCAGACCTACGGATGGCGCTCGGACGCCTTCTTTGAGATTGGCCAGCCGTCTTGGTGGGAAGACCAATCCACCCTCCTCTCCCAGGTCAAACACTTCCTCGCCCAGGAGGACAGCGCCGACCCCTACGCCGCGCATCGTCGCCACGCCGCTGAACGCGAAGCTCTCACCGCCGAGTTCGAAGCCCGGCTCCCCGAACCAGCCCTCGGCCCGTTCCGCGCCATGCTCCCCCTCGTCCAGCAGTACATCCCGATTGCCGAAGACCACAATTTCACGATCGACCAGAAATCCACCGCCGTCATCCGCTTTGGAGTCCAGCAACTCGGCAACCGCCTGGTTGCCGATGGCGTCCTCGCTGACCCGGAGGATGTCTTCTACCTTCACCTGGACGAAATTGACGGGCTGGCCGAAGGGGCGTCCACCTCCGGGTTCACGGATCAGATCGAGACCCGCCGCCAAGCGCGCCGCGCCCAAGAGACCATACGCCCCCCCCCCGCGGTTGGGGGGCCCCGCCCCCCCCCTTCCCGCCCC